>PPCM01000225.1_pt1 | contig 71730 bp, 77 predicted proteins | sample 1555541 | NCBI WGS metagenome assembly PPCM01 (sample SAMN05284479, study PRJNA326546) | Marine sediment metagenome, whole genome shotgun sequencing project. | isolation source: marine sediment | place: Germany: Wadden Sea | collected 2012-09-05 | reverse complement strand
CCCATGTCCCCATTCCCGCCATTCCCGCCATTCCCGCCATTCCCGCCATTCCCGCCATTCCCGGCAGGGTCGGAGACCATACATTTCCCCGGAATCCATTTCCCAACGACAAAACAGCCCCCCTGTTCCAAATAAAACGACCCCCGCTTCGTGAAGCACGAACCCGCGGGTATCTCCCCCTAACTATACTTCCAACACCTTATTTTTAAGAAACAAGGCCGCAACCAACAAACAAACATATTAACAAGATGTTACAAAGTTGAATACGCACTCATTATACCAAGGCACCGCCTGTTTTTTTGCTCTCGATCATTTTAGTATTGACAATTTCATCATGTTGGCGCTAAATTCAGATCATCACAGACTGAGCGCTCGCTCGACGAACCTGAAAGCCCGTAATTCTCATTCTCACATGGGCTGCGCCGGTCAATTTCGATGTTGATTATGCATTCAATCGGGTTGGGGTATTTTTACTTTTTTCAACCGTATATAAAGCATTAAATACGTGACGGTAAAAGCCATGGTATTTAGCTTCATCGACATTTCCCGGAACGCCGCCTTCATCACAGGCATCGGAACGATCAACAACGTTCCCGAGACACCCCCCGGGGTTCACGATGTTTTTCCCATGGCGGTACCCGAAAGCCCGATAAAAGTGATTTCAAACGGCGTAAGCGCGCAGGAGCCGTTACGAAAAGTATTTGCACCACCCGGCCTGCGCTCCTTGCAGCACCGCCCCCACGTTTAAAAGGGACGGAAAAGATCCACCGCCGAAAGCGGTTTTCAAAGTCTTCGCATTGTAAACGACAATATGACGGCACCGCGGGATCTCCCCGGACAGGGGAGACGATGTCCCGGGCGTCTTTTACGAACAGAACGGAGTTTATCCCCGGACACATCGGGTGAGCCGGGCCCCGGTGGCCCCCCTGTTCAGGCCGAGAAAGACGACCCTGTTTCGCGGAACCGCCGCCGAATATTAACCGAGGCTATGTGATACCCACTTCAAGGAGGCTAAAGTTGAACTTCGATCTGACAAAAGAACAGGAGATGATCCGCAGGGAGATCCGGAATTTCGCCGAAAAAGAAATTGCTCCCGTGGCATTGGAACTGGATGAGAAAGAGGAGTTTTCGGTGGACCTTACCCGGAAGATGGGAGAAATCGGCCTTTTCGGGACCTTTGTCTCCGAAACCTACGAGGGCCAGGAGATGGACTACCTCTCCTACATCATCGCCGTGGAGGAACTTTCCCGGGTGGACGGCTCCCAGGCGGCCACGGTGGCGGCCGGCAACTCCCTCGGCATCGGCCCCATCTACTACTTCGGGACCGACGAACAGAAGAAAAAATATCTTCCCACCCTCTGCTCGGGCAACGGCCTCTGGGGCTTCGGCCTCACCGAGCCCACGGCGGGCTCCGACGCCGGCGGCAGCAAGACCACGGCAAGGCGCGACGGCGACGACTGGATCCTCAACGGCTCCAAGATCTTTATCACCAACGCGGCCTGCGACCTTACCCTGGGGGTCACTGTCCAGGCCATCACCGGCACCAAGGAAGACGGCAGGCCCGAGTACACCTGTTTTCTCCTCGAAGCCGGCACCCCGGGATTCAAGGCGGTCCCCATGCACCAGAAGATGATGTGGCGGGCCTCCAACACGGCCGAACTCTACTTCGACGATGTTCGCCTCCCCAAGGAGAGCGTCCTCGGCCAGCAGGGCGACGGTTTTCACCAGATGCTCAAGACCCTCGACGGCGGCAGGCTCTCCATCGGCGCCATGGGTCTCGGCGGCGCCCAGGGCGCATACGAAAAGGCCCTTAAGTACGCGAAGGAGCGCGAGCAGTTCAACAAACCCATCAGCAAGTTCCAGGCGGTCTCCTTCAAGCTGGCGGACTGCGCCATGGAGCTGGAATGCGCAAGGAACCTCATGTACAAGGCCTGCTGGCTCAGGGACGAGAACCGCCCCTTCGAGAAAGAGGCGGCCATGGCGAAACTCTACTGTTCCGAGCTGATGGGAAGGGTGGCCGACCACGCCGTTCAGATCCACGGCGGCTACGGCCTTATGAAGGAGTACGACGTGGAGCGTTTCTACCGTGACCAGAAACTCCTGGACATCGGCGAGGGAACCTCCGAAATCCAGAGACTTGTGATATCCAGGTATATCGGCTGCTAACCTCGATCGGCACTTGATTTTTCCCCTGAATCTGTAATGATGCAGCGATCTATCGAGAAATGGTTTAACCTGCCGCCGGCAGCGCCTTTACCGGCGGCACCGTATCGTCAACTATTATCCAAAATGGAGGTTATTAGATGAGTACGCCTGAAATCGCAATCGGGAAAACAACCATCAGCGACATCGTAGACTTGCTGGCCGATCAGCTTGGGGATAATTCAGCTCTCGAGTACCACTCGCTTGGAATCAAGAATAACTTCCGTGAATTCAGAGATATATGCGACACCGTGGCCAAGGGCCTCATGGCGCTCGGCATCGACAGGGGCGAGCATATCGCCATCTGGGCCAACAACATTCCCGAGTGGGTGTACACCCAGTACGGCAGCGCCAGGATGGGCGCGGTCCTGGTCACCGTGAACACCAGTTACAGGAGCTTCGAGCTCGAATACCTCATGAAACAGTCCGACTCCACCACCATTCTCCTCACCGGCGGGGTTCGCGAGGCGGACGAATATATCAAGGTCATCAACGACGTCTGCCCGGAACTGGCCGGCAGCGAGCCCGGAAAGCTCAGCAGCAAGAAGCTGCCCAAGCTCAAGAACGTGATCTACTTCGGTAAGGAGAAGATCCCCGGGATGTACAACTGGGACGACGTCTTGGAACTGGGAAAACAGGTCGCGGACGCGGAGTTCGAAGCGCGCAAGGCCTCCCTTACGCCCGAGGACGTGATCAACATGCAGTACACCTCGGGCACCACCGGTTTTCCCAAGGGCGTCATGCTCACCCACACCAACCTTATCGGAAACGCCAAGAGCATGGCCGAGTGCATGAAGCTCTCCCCCGAGGACGCCATGTGCATCCCGGTGCCCTTCTTCCACTGCTTCGGCTGCGTCATCGGCACCCTCTGCTGCATGGTCTCGGGCACCACCATGGCCCCGGTGGAGTCCTTCACCCCCCAGGCCGTCATGGAAACCATCGAGGCCTCCCAATGCGCGGCCGTCCTGGGCGTTCCCACCATGTTTATCGCGGAACTCGAGGAGATGGGGAACAAGGAATACGACACCTCCAAGCTCAGGACCGGCGTCATGGCGGGCTCCCCCTGCCCCATCGAGGTGATGAAATCCGTGGTGAGCAAGATGGGCGCCTCCGAGATGACCATCGTTTACGGCCAGACAGAAGCCTCCCCGGGCATCACCCAGACCCGCGCCGAGGACTCCCTCGAGCTTCGCGTAACCACCGTCGGCCGTGCGCTTCCCAACGTGGAGGTGAAGGTTGTCGATCCGGCAACGGGACAGGAGTGCGAGCGCGGCGTCCAGGGCGAGCTCTGCTCCAGGGGCTACCACGTGATGAAGGGCTACTACAGGATGCCCGAAGCCACCACCAAGACCGTTGACGAGGACAAGTGGCTCCACACCGGCGACCTTGCCGTCATGGACGAGAACGGTTACTGCAAGATCACCGGCAGGATGACCGACATGATCATCAGGGGCGGCGAGAACATCTACCCCAGGGAGATCGAGGAGTTCCTCTACACCCATCCCCAGATCAAGGACGTGCAGGTGGTGGGCGTACCCAGCATCAAGTACGGAGAAGAGGTTGTGGCCTATGTCCAGATGAAGCCCGACCAGCAGTCCAGCGACGAGGAACTCAAGGCGTTCTGCAAGGACAAGATCGCCTTCCACAAGACCCCGGCATTCTTCCTCTTTATCGACGAGTATCCCACCACCGCCAGCGGAAAGATCCAGAAGTACAAACTCCGCGAACAGGCGACCCTGGAGCTCCAGAGAGAGGAGGCGGCAAAGGTCGCGACAGCCTGATAACCCCGGGGCCGTCATACGGGCGGCCCCTTTGCCCCGGGCTTGAACACCCGGCGGCGCGTTTCCCCCGGGTCCCTGTCGATCAAGGATCATGGGAAACAGCTTCAACCATAAAAAACCGGAGGCCACGCACCGGTTTGAGATAAAAACAACAGGGCGGCCGGACTCGGAGATTTTCGGGCCCGGCCCCCCGCCCGGCAACATCCCCGTACCGAGAAGAGAGAACTTCGGACGGAAAACTTTTCAACCCCAGCGCATGGAGAGTACAATGGAGGAGACCCCCCTTTTGAGAGAGGAGCAGGACGGCGTCGTTACCCTTACCCTCAACCGCCCCAAGGCCATGAACTCACTCAACACGGCCCTTCTCGGATCGCTTTGGGAAGAGATCCGGGAACTCCGGTTCAGGCCCGAGGTCAGGGTCGTGATCATCCGGGCGGAAGGAGAGCGGGCATTCTGCTCCGGCGCGGACCTCAAGGAACGCGCCACACTCAGCGACCTTGAAGTGAAGAAGTTTATCTTCACCATCAGGGACCTCTTCTCGGCCATCGAGAACCTCAACAAGCCGGTGATCGCGGCGGTAAGCGGCATCGCCCTCGGGGGCGGCACGGAACTGGCCCTGGCCTGTGATATCCGCATCGCCTCCACCAACGCCTCCATGGGCCTTACGGAAACCCGCCTGGCCATCATCCCCGGCGCGGGGGGCACCCAGCGCCTTCCCCGACTCGTGGGCAAGGGAAAGGCAAAGGAGCTGATCTTCACCGGAAGACGCGTGGACGCCGAGGAAGCACTTTCCATCGGTCTGGTGAACAAGGTCTGCGAACCGGAAGAGCTGATGAACGAATGCCTGGCAATGGCCGATATGATCAAGGAAACCGGCCCCATTGCAGTGGAGCAGGCAAAGTACGCCATCAATTACGGTCTTGAAACAGACCTCAACACGGGCCTTGCGCTCGAGTCCAATGCATACTGGGTCACCATACCCACGAACGACCGCCTCGAAGGACTTGCGGCGTTCCGCGAAAAACGGAAACCGGTGTTCAAAGGCAACTGATCCGGACTTGATATCGCCGACTCCTTACCTGCCGGGGGCCCTTGGCACCCCATGGGACAACCCTTAAAAACCGGCCGTTTGGGATAAAGTCCCCCACTTCGGCAAGAGACGAACCGACTCGGTGGACGACATCGAACGCTCGAACTGTTTGCAAGGGGCCGGCAAGGTTGAAACGGGAATAAAAAGGTAGAATAAAGCGGGCGCTTTTCCGAGGAAAACAACCCGCCCGGCGACGACTTCCATTTTCACTTCAAGAGGATGAAAAATGACTGATCCAAAAAACGAAAACCGGTTGTTCTGGGAAGAAGAGGAGAAGAAGCTGGACGACCTTCTCCAGAAGGCAATGTTTCCCGGCGGAGAAAAGGCCGTTGAAAAACTCGCAAAAAGGGGTAAACGCCCGGTTCGCGAGCTCATCTCCGACCTCATCGACCCGGGCACGGAGTTCTTCGAGCTCTCCCGCATCGCGGGATTCGGCATGGACTACCCCGGCGTCATGGATGTTCCCTGCGGCGGCCTTGTCACGGGTATCGGCAAGATCCACGACAACTGGACCATGATCTTCGCCAACGACAGCAGGGTCAAGGCCGGCACCTATTTCCCCATCACCCTCAAGAAGCATATGCGGGCCCAGGCCATCGCCACCCAGGCCGGGCTCAACTGCGTGTATATCGCCGACTCCGGCGGCGCCTACCTTCCCATGCAGGCCGAAGTTTTCCCGGATGATCAGCAGTTCGGTTCCATGTTTTACAACATGGCGAAGATGAGCGCAAAGGGACTCAAGCAGATCACCCTCTCCACCGGCGGCAACACGGCCGGGGGCGCCTATATCGTGTTCATGGCCTGCCAGTCGGTTATGATCGACAAACTCTCCTACTCCTTTCTCGCCGGTCCCCCCCTGGTGAAAATGGCAACGGGAGAGGATATCAGCGCGGAAGAGCTTGGCGGCGCGAGAACCCACACCCGGATCTCCGGCGGCGCGGACCATTTCTGCCCGAACCAGGACGAAGCCGTTGCCAAGGTGCGGGAGATGCTCTCCTTTGAAAAACCCCAGAAGAAGTATTTTCACCGTCACCCCGAGATGAAGCCCAAGGTTTCTCCCCTGTCCATCTACCAGGACCTGCCCGCTTCCGTGAACAAGGGCGTGGACACGAGAAAATTCCTCGCGGCCATAGCGGACAACAGCGAGTTCTCCGAGTACAAGAGGGATTACGCCATGGGCAGGGGCGACAATATCCTCACCGGAAAAATCCGGATCAAGGGCCTCACGGTGGGCATCGTCGCCTCCAACGGCGTTGGCATCATCTTCCACGAGGCCGCCAGAAAGGCCACGGAGTGGATCGTGCGCTGCAGCCAGGAGAAGATCCCCCTGCTCTTTATCCAGAGCTCGCCGGGGTTCATGGTCGGTTCCGACTCCGAGCACATGGGCATCGGCAAGTACGGTTCCGACCTGGTCCGGGCCGTTTCATGCGCCCAGGTTCCCAAGATTCAGCTCGTCATCGGAGCGGACAACGGGGCCGCCAACTACGGCATGTGCGGAAGGGCCTACAAGCCGGACTTCATCTTCACCACCCTGCGTTCGCGCACCTCCGTCATGAGCGGCAGAAGCGCGGCGGGCGTCCTGCTCTCCATCGAAAAACAGAAGCGGGAAGCCCAGGGCGAGCCCATGAGCGCCGAGGAACTTAAGGCATTCAACGACAGGATGATCGAGAAATACGACGGAGAAGCCCACCCCTTCTACTGCGGCGCGAGAATCCTCAACGACCGGGTGGTGAAGTTCACGGAAATCAGGGACTGGCTGGGCATGGCCTTCGAGGTGAGCCAGCTTCGTCCCATCGACGACCCGGCTTTCGGAAACTTCAGGTTCTGATCCGGAACCCGGCGAGGATGCCCGTCCCGCCGGCGGCACCTGTCCCACTCCCCCATGGTGGAGTGGGGCACGCCCGGCATCCTCTTAAGATACAGGCTTTCAGGCAAATCGACCTGCTTAAAAGCCCGCCTGCCGCCGGACAAACAAGAGATTTGGGATTATGCGGGGATGCACCCGCAAAATCCTTGAACTGGGCTGAGCAGGGCCATATCGGCAGGGCCGCCCCCCCATAAACCGGTTTCAACCCAAAAAAATCGAGGTGAAAAGAATGAGCGAACATGATTACTACAACATATTCCCCAGAATGCCCAAAAAAGTAACCATCGGCGACATCACCGTAAGGGACGGCTTCCAGCATGAGGAAAAATTTGTCTCCACCGAGGCCAAGATCTTCTACCTCGAAGAGCTGATCTTCGCGGGCTGCCGGAACATCGAGGTGACCAACCTCGGCAACCCCTACCTCATGCCCCAGTTCAGGGATGCGGAGGAGCTCCTGACCCACCTTCGGAGCGACCGCTTCAAAAACCGCTGCGCCAAGCGCAATATCAACTACGACGATATCGTGCTCACCTGCATCACCATCAGGGAGTCCGCCGTGGACAGGGCCATCGCCCTCAAGGAGAAGGGAATCGGCCCGGACCGCCTGCTCATGATGGTCTCCACCGAGGAGCAGCACCACTTCGCCAACTCCGGCACCACCCTTCCCGATTACTGGAAGGAGTGCGAGAGAAGCATCAAGAAGTGCAACGACGCCGGCATGAAGATGTGCGGCACCGTGAGCACCATCTGGGGCAGTCCCATCGGCGGCGCAACGGACATGCGCGACGCGGTGAAGTTCGCCCAGAGATGGCTGGATATCGGCGCGGCCGACATCGAGCATGCGGACCACGACGGCAGCGCATCCGCCAACGACGTTTACACCTACTTCTCCATGGTCATGGACGCCATGCCCGATCCTTCGCTGCATATTGCCCATTTCCATGAGACAAAGAGGATGGCATCGGCTTCGATTCTCGCCTCCCTGCACGCGGGCATCAACCACTTCGAGTGCACCATGGGCGGCCTGGGCGGTCAGCCCGCCAACTTCCTGGACGACTGCCCCACCAGGGGTACGGGCGAGTACTACTACGACGACCCCAGGTACGTCGGGCTTGTCTGCCTCGAGGACACCCTCGTGCAGATCGACGAGATGGGCATCGCGCACGGCTACGATCTGGACCGGATTCTCTGGCTCGGAAAGAAGCTCGAAAAGACCATCGGCAGAAGGCTCCGCTCCGAGGCCGTGATCAACGGCCGTACCCTCAAGGAAGGCCATATGCAGTATGCGCGCCCCGGCCTTGCAAAGCTCAAGGAGAAGTTCGGTGAAACACCCAATCAGCTCCTTCCCGAGGGCTGGGAGTAGCATTGAATAGGTAACGATCGCCGGCACTTCATTTGAAGTGCCGGCGCCCCGCCCCAACGGGTTTGTTCTTTTCAATCATCATTAATTGTTCGGGGGATGCCTTGTGCGCGCAACACAACCGGAACGGCACCCGAGGTCGCCGTAATGGGATGCCGGGTTCCAGGCGAACCGCTTTTGCGTTCACCATGCATCCACCCCCTGAGCCGTTGCACCGGCTTTCTGCGGCACATGCCGGCGCACCGAGACCTTCGACCATTGATTTTTTTTGAAACCAAGAGCCTGACGCTCAATAAAAACTCAAAAAAGGTTCCGAACGGAACCTTCTTCAAACAAAAAAAACAGGAGTGAACCATGGGCAAACTGTTATGGGAACCTGCGGAAGAGAGAATCAAGAACTCCAACATGTACCGGTTTATGAACTTCATCAACGGGAAATTCGACCGGGACTTCACCGAATACACCCCCCTCTACCAGTGGTCCGTCGACAACCTTCCCGAATTCTGGGCCTCCATGTGGGAGTTTGCCGAGATCAGGGCCTCCAAGCCCTTTGACAGGGTACTGGATTCCCAGGACAAGATGATGGGCGTCAACTGGTTCGAGGGCGCGCGCCTGAACTTTGCCGAAAACCTCCTGCGATTCCGGGACGACCGCATCGCCCTCTCCTTCAAGCAGGAGGGGATGCCCATTCAAAAGGTCACCTACAAGGAGCTCTACAACGAGGTGGCCAAGGTTGCCCGCTCCCTGAGGGAGACCGGCGTTGTACCCGGCGACCGGGTGGTGGGGTTCATGCCCAACATGCCCCAGACCATCATCGCCATGCTGGCCGCCACCAGCATCGGCGCCGTCTGGTCCTCCTGCTCACCGGACTTCGGCATCAAGGGCGTTCTGGACCGCTTCGGCCAGATCAAGCCCAAGGTGATCTTCACGGCGGACGGTTACCTGTTCAAGGGTAAACGGGTCGACTCCATCGAGCGCATCTCAAGCATTCTCAAGGAGCTCCCCTCCATGGAGAAGGTGGTGGTGGTTCCCTACACCCTTCCCAAGCCGGATATTTCGGGCATCGAAAACTCCGTCATGTTCGACGATTTTAAATCGGCGGAAAACGACCTGGTCATCGAGTTCGAGCAGCTTCCCTTCGGCCACCCCCTCTACATCATGTACTCCTCGGGCACCACGGGTCTTCCCAAGTGCATGGTCCAGAGCGCGGGCGGCGTTCTTATCAACCAGATGAAGGAGCTCCTGCTCCACACCGACCTTACCAGGGAGGACACCATCTTCTACTTCACCACCTGCGGCTGGATGATGTGGAACTGGCTCACCACCTCCCTTTCCGTTGGCGCCACCGTCGTGCTCTTCGACGGCAACCCCTTCCACCCCGGCCCGGACGCCCTCTGGCAGATGGCCGAGGAAACGGGCATGACCGTTTTCGGCACCAGCGCGGGCTATATCGCGGCCCTCCAGAACGCCGGCGTGAACCCGAAGGAGAAGTACGATCTTTCCAAGCTCCGGGCCCTCCTCTCAACGGGCTCCCCCCTCTCCGAGGAGGATTTCGAGTTTGTCTACAGGGAGGTCAAGTCCGATCTCCAGCTCGCCTCCATCTCCGGCGGCTCGGACCTCAACGGCTGCTTTGCCCTGGGCAATCCCATGGGACCCGTTTACACGGGAGAACTCCAGTGCAGAGGCCTCGGCATGAAGGTGGACTCCTTCGACGCCGAGGGGAAATCCATCGTCGGCGCCAAGGGCGAGCTGGTTTGCACCAAGCCCTTCCCCTCCATGCCCATCTACTTCTGGGACGATCCCGAGAACAAGCGGTACAGCTCAGCGTACTTCGAGGTTTACGACAATGTCTGGGCCCACGGCGACTATATCGAGATCAACGAAAAGGGCGGCGTGAAGATCTACGGCAGATCCGACGCCACCCTGAACCCCGGCGGCGTGAGAATCGGCACCGCGGAGATCTACCGCCAGATGGATCAGATGGAGGAGGTCACCGACAGCCTTGTGGTGGGTCAGACCTGGGAGAACGACACCCGGGTGATCCTCTTCGTGAAGATGGCCGAAGGCGTCGAACTCACCGAAGAGATCAAGAAGGCAATCAAGACCGCCCTTCGCACCAACGCCTCCCCGCGCCACGTGCCGGCAAAGATCATCGCCGTTCCCGAGATTCCCTACACCCACAACATGAAGAAGGTGGAACTGGCGGTCAAGAAGGTGATCCACGGGGAACCGGTCCTCAACAAGGACTCCCTGAGCAACCCCGACGCCCTTGATTTTTACGCGGATCTCGAAGAACTCAAATCCGCTTAAATAGCAACACCGGGCCGCCCCAACAGGCGCGGCCCGGCCTTCCCGAACGCTTCCTCCGTGGGCATTTCGGGAAATCACCGGACTCTTTTTCCGCCTGAACCATCCAAACGAACAACGCTCCATGGGCGTTGTTCGGGTATCAGCGCCATGCGGATCAGACATCCGAATTTCCCGAAATGCTCATTCTTTTTTTTGCAGCAGGCGGAGCCGTGCAATCGGCCTCCCCCGCCTCTCCTACCCCGTGATTCGCCGTCGCTTCTTTCCAGCTCCGCATTCCAGCCATATGGCCGGCAGTCCATTTTTTATACCTCCAAAGCTTCCGTCAGGCACCCCGCGCATCATTTAAAACGCCATTCGGGTAGAGCAGGCCGCGAAACAGCTGCGGCGCATCTAAGCACCGCGCCCATTCCTCAACCATCGCGCGGCATGCCCTGCACGGCATTAGACAGGTATTATTACGTGCTTTTTTCAGGTATTTCCACGTATTGACATTTTCACTTTAAAAACATAGCATTAGCGCTTTACCTAAACTGTTATGCTTTGTAGCCTTAAGCCCAAAGAGAGCATTAGAGCAATGCGGAAAACAATAGTTCCCCTTGGCCCGTCGATGCGCTTTCATGTTAACCGTAACCGTTGCAATCAACGTTTCATCCCGGGGTATCCCGCACCACCACCGCAAAGGTCATTGCGCAATACTATTTTCAAAAATGCTCGCCCCCAACAACTTTCAAAATCTCCCGTTGCATGTTGTTTCCCGCACCGTATGAAACAGGAAAACAGGACATTTTCAAAAGCCTCGAACCGCTCTGAAGGCTCAACCCGGCACTGCGCCGCACCATGAATTCACTCCGTGCCGGAGGCATTTTGGCTCGGCTTTTATAAGTATCAACAGATCCACAGGAGACATTATGAGAAAATTGCTGTTTACGGCCATGCTGTTCTTTATTTTCACGGGGCTCGCCTTTGGCGGGGGAGTCGATTCCCAAACGGTACTGATGCTTCATATGGAGCAGGGCGATGCAACCACGACGGTTGACGACTCACCGAGTAATCATACGGTCAACATAAATACCGCTCAGTTAAGCGACGCTCAGAGTAAATTCGGGAATTCCAGCGCTCATTTCGCGGGCGCCGGAAGCTCTTATCTCTCGATCAACCAGGCGAGTGCCGATTTTGATTTCGGAGACGGAGAGTTCACGGTGGATTTCTGGGTTTATCCGACCCAAGGCGGTAAGAACGAATTTATCGTCGGATATACCATCAACACCAGTGCCGGCCCCTGGTTGTTTGGAAGGGGGCATAACGGCAATCTGCTGATCTGCATGAAGGATCAGCCGAACGTCGGCGTCTGGGAATACGTCGTTTACACGAACCTTCCCCTGCCCTTGAACACATGGTCCCATGTGGCAGTTTCAAGATCCGGTACCAATGTCTATCCGTTTGTGGATGGAAAACTTGGAACGCTTATCGAGGACGTGGGAACCCTGAATACGAGCCTGACGTCCCGGTTCCTGAAAATCGGCACTTACGGCAATGGTGAACACTTCGCCGGGTATGTTGACGAGTTGCGGATTTCCAAGGGAACCGCAAGGTGGACCGCCCCCTTCGATCCCCCCACGGAAGCTTACGATCCCGAAACTCTCTCCGTGTCCCTGTCTGCGGCCCCGGCAGGCGGAAGCGCCCCCTTAGCCACGAACTTCACAGCCTCGGTGGACAACGGCGTCCCGCCCTACACCTATGCCTGGGATTTCGGTGACGGCAGCACCGAAGAGGCGGAAAATCCTTCTCATACCTACACCGATGAAGGCACTTACACGGCGGAAGTCACCGTGACGGACGGCGAGGGCAACACGGCAACGGCCGACATCACGGTAACGGCAACCAGCCTGCCCCTCTCGGTTACTGCGGCGGCATCTCCCGAGGCAGGCGCCCTGCCCCTTGACGTGAATTTTTCAGCCTCGGTAAACGGCGGAACCGCGCCCTACGAATATTCATGGGATTTCGGCGACAGCCATGCCGGAAACGGAGCTTCCCCGTCACATACCTATACGACCGAAGGCCCCCACACGGCGGAAGTCACCGTGACGGACGCCGAAGGCAACACGGCAACCGCCGCAATCGATATCACGACAGTTTCCGGTGAATGCGCCGAACACGCCCTGTATGATTCGGATACCCGCCTGCTCACAATCCCTTACCTCGACGTTCCCCTGCTCAACCCCATCACCCAGGAGGCGTCCGGAGAATACGCGGTTTTTGAATGCGTACTGAAACTGGCGGAAGACGGCGTGGGCAGCTTTACCGTTAACGGATTGACATATCTCGAAGGCCCGGTAAGCGATCCGTGCCATGGAACCTACACCTACGACGGGAAGCTGTTCATCCCCAATGTGGATGTGACGAGCGTCATCATACTGCCGCCGGACATTGTGGTGCCGGGACCGGTGGATACATTCGAACTCACCCTGAGGCAGCTTCCCATCAGCACCTCTGTTTTTCAACTTGAAAACGCAGTGCTCAAACCCTGATTCCGACAAGCAGGAATCCAGGTGCCGTCGAAATGAACCATGGAATATATTTCCAGGAACAATCGGCCGGTACCGTGTAACCGGACCAGGCAGGGCTTCGGCCCTGCCTTCCGGTGAAACATTCCTAATCCCGCTCAGACAACCCGACCCGCGCCTTAATCCATTTTGATTTCATAATCATGATTCCCCTTAAACAGGCACTCAAAGACCACGGCTTAGCGGCGGCACAATTCCTATAAATGGATATTGTCCTTCCCCCATCGCATTCGCCCGTATTGGCCGAGGTTGATACGATTCATGGCCCCGGAGAGCCTCTGTTTTCTCCCGGAAAGCCTTGCACTGCGACCCGCCCCCTCAAAAAAACACGGGAAAATCCTTGCCGCGTTTTCCTTTCGTATGTTTACCGGATTCCCGTTCCGGGACAGATGTCCTTTACCGGCCCGGTGGTTCTGCTATCTTGCCCGTGTTTCAAACCTTCACACCCGACTAATATATAAGGACACGCAATGAACTTTAAGGAAATTCGAACCATCGGATTTGATGCCGACGATACCCTGTGGGTGAATGAACCCATTTTTCAGGATACCGTGGAACGTTTGATATGTCTGCTTTCAAGACACGCCCCCCCCGAACGGATCAGAGAGCGGCTGTACGAGGTTGGAACGGGGAATCTCGAGCACTTTGGTTACGGCATCAAGGGCTTTGTCCTCTCGATGATCGAAACCGCTCTGGATATAAGCGGCAACGCCTTAACCGGAGAGGAGACCCGGCAAATCGTTGCCATGGGAAAAGAGATGAGGAAACGCCCCCTGGAACTTATCGACGGTGCCGAGGAGGTCCTGGCCACGCTGCGGGAGAACTACCGCCTGATGCTCATCACAAAGGGAGATCTCCTGGACCAGGAGAGCAAGATCGCTCGTTCCAAACTGGCGGGCTATTTCTCCCACATCGAAATACTCAGCGAAAAGGATGAGAGCGCGTACGAAGGTCTGCTCACGCGCCACCGGATCCCCAGAGAGGAGTTCCTGATGATCGGCAACTCCGTGAAATCGGACATCCTGCCCGTAATCAACATCGGGGCCGGCGCGGTGCACATCCCCTTCCGGATCACCTGGTCCCATGAAGACGTTCCCCTTCCATCCGGGGCGGAACCGGCCTTCCTGAAACTCGGCGGAATCGAGGAGGTGCCGGAATTGCTTTCGCGGACAGGATGATCACGGCATGCCCCGTCCGGACCGGATCGTCGTTGCCCCTTCCAGGGCCCCGTGCAAACCGTGATCCAGACCGCGGAGGAATTAAAACCAGATGCCGAGGATAAACTCCGTTTGAAACTCGATATATTCGTCGATGGTATAATGCTTGGCGTAATACCAGCGGCGGAAGGCCCAGGCCTGGCCCAGAATAGCGATATTGTGGGCCACCAGCTCGATATCCGGCCCATTGCCGGCATTTTCATCGGCCGCCATGCGAGTGAGGGTCTTGACGAAAATATCCGTTATGCGCATCTCGTTTTCCATGACCCTTTTTTTCCACTGGTCGGGAAGGAACTGCGTCACCTTGTACATGAGCAGGATATGATCCCCCATGCGGTCGCACACGAGAAAGTACTCCCTTATCACCTCGGCAAGGGACTCCTTTCCGATGGTGGCACGGGAGAGGATATCGCCCACGCCCCGCTCCACCTCGGCCCCGATGGCGTCGCAGACCAGGTAGAGGACATCCTCCTTGGAGCCCACGTACTCGTACAGGGAGCCGATGGAAAATCCAACTGCCTGGGCAATCTGCCTTGTGGTGGTCTTATGGAACCCGTTCTCCACGAATAGCTCCACCGCCGCGTCCACGATCTGGCGACGCCTCTTTTCCACCAGATCGGGATCCTTGATCTGTGTATGAACACCCTTTGTTCTCTCTGTCTGCTTTTTCAACGTTCTTTAGTTCCCTGTTGTCTGGTGAACCTGGAAAAAGGACGGCTTTCCAAATTCGGGGTTTCCTTCATGCCCTCCAGGGGCTCGCTCCGGCCGCCGAAAACCGCCGCCCGGCGCCCCCCCTTTTAATACCCCGCTGCCCGGAGCCGCCGGGCATTAACGTTACGATCAGATCAATTATACAAAAAAACGGTATGTTTCAAGCGCCAACCCGGGATAATCCCGTTTCACCGGCTTGAAATTTCATGGGGCATTAATTGCGGGCATGAAGCGTATAATAGGCTCAACACCCATTGAACACGGATGATAGGTAAAAAACGAATGACCAACAGCTTGAAAACATTTCACGCCGACTCCCCTCGACGACCGGATGTGGGTCAGGCCGGAGACATATGAGCGATCGCTCAGTCGACACACAAACCATACATTATGAGCGACCGCTCAGTCAACAGATTTTCATTGGGCTTTTACTCCTCCATCCGGCACATCCCGGGGGAGATTCCCTCGGCCCGGGAAACGACATAATACATGGAGCCACCGTATTTATAAAGGTGCGGCGCTTGTGGACCCAAGGCATTCTTTCGAGCCGCTCTGGTGCAAGCAGGCCGCTATTCCGCCCGTTCCACGGTACGGGAGCTTCCCACATCCTGTTCGAAATCACCACGCGTTTCCGGCGGCCCGGCGAAAATCCTTTCAGCGGCCCTCCGGAAAGTGTTTACGACGGCCCTTGAATTTGGACAACAATAAACCGGCTTGTAATCCGGAGGGCGTTTTTCTCCGCCCTTTGAACTGATCCCCGCACGGGATAAAGTTTTGATTATTGGCGTTTTTCAAGGGAAAAGCGGGTTAACCGGGCAGGCGGGGTTGCTAATAGGGGTTGAAAAAGCCGTCAAAAAATGATCTTAAAGATATGATAAGGTGTCGGTGTGCCCGAACCATCCCGCGCGGATTTTCCGCGACCACAAGGGTTTGCCCGGCCGGGACCGGGACAATTTATTGAACGCTTCCAACAAGGAGATTGACCAGATATGCCGGACCAGAAGAGCGATGCGGCGCTCGATTTTGAGAATGCACTGAAAGTAGGCAGGCCGCCCACAATCAAGAGACTGTTTCCCAACTCAAGGGCTCTGATCGTCAGCGGAAAGTACATCGACCGGGCCATGCTCAAGAAGGGCAATGCCATGTCCATTGCCGCCAACGGAAGGAACCACTTTGTCCTGCGCGGCTCGCTCATGGCTGCGCAAAGGGCCAATGCGACCATTATCGTAGAGATTGCGAAATCCGAGGGCGGCCGGAACGCCTACTGCGCCGTGAACTACTGGAACATCGCCCGTCAGGTGGATGCCCTCTGCAACGAGCTTTCCATCACCGTTCCCGTTGCCATCCACGCGGATCATTACGGCATCAAGAAAAAAGAGGATATCGAGGCGGCCAGAACCGAAATCCCCTCCATGTTCGATGCGGGCATCACCTCCATCGCGGTGGACGCCTCCCACATGCCCGACGACGAGAACCTCCTGGCCAATATCGAGCTCTCCCAATATATTCCGGAATGGGCGGGACTGGAGACCGAGATCGGAGAGATCAAGGGCAATCAGGGCCTTTCCACCGCCGAGGAAGCCCTGTTCCTGATCAAGGGGCTCAACGCCCACGGCATCTTCCCGGACTGGATCGCCCTGAACAACGGCACCACCCACGGCATCGAGGCCGATGCCATGGGCATCCAGGTGGACCTCACGGCCGAGATCCACGACGCGATCGCCGGGTTCAAGGTGTCCGGCGCCCAGCACGGCACATCCGGCAACAGCTACGAAAGGCTCAGGAGTATTGCCGAGGCCACCAATACCACGAAAGCCAACGTGGCAACGGCGCTCCAGATGCTCTCATGGGGTCTTGCGGTGAACGATTACGGGAACTGCATGGTGGACGCGGGCGGCAACTTCATCAAGGTGGAGGACGCGGGGGTCACCGAGGCCATGTGGAAGGAGATGGTTGCCTACGCGGACGCCAACAATATTTCGGGCGGCAATTACAAGAAACTCAACGTCGCCTTTGAAAACCGTTTCCTCGCGCAGCCGGAAGAGATCAGATCGCGGATGGCGCAAAGGGTGGAAGATTTCGTGTACACCCTTCTCACCGAGGTTTTCAATGCCGGCGACACCGCTCCCCTTGCGATCGAGGCGATCCTTGCCGCCGGTTCACACGACCCCGGCCCAAAGGCCTCCATCGTGGAATCGAGGGATGAGTGGACGCCGGAAAAGATCGCCCAAAAGGCATCCCTGATCGTTTCCGACAAGGGCCCCGAAGGAGACTTCGACGATTAACGGGAATCGAAAAAAATTCTGCCATTTCTGCGCCCTGCCCCTCACCGAGCGCTTCATCGAGGGCAGGGTGCGGCTGTTCTGCATCGGGTGCAACGTTCCCATCTACGAGAATCCGGTTCCCGCGTCCTGTTCGGTGGTGGTGGACCGGGGGGAACGGGTGCTCCTGGTCAGAAGAAGCGCCCCCCCCAGGGTGGGGTACTGGTGCCTGCCCGGGGGATTCATGGAACTGGGGGAATCCCCGGAGGAGACCGCCCTCAGGGAACTCAGGGAGGAGTCGGGAATCAAGGGCAGGATCGAGCAGCTTTTGGGGGTCACCGCCGGGCACGACAACCCGGCCGGCACCGTTCTCATCACCGGATACCTGATCCGGGAATTTTCAGGCACCCCCGTCCCTGGGGACGACGCTTCGGAAGCGGCTTTCTTTCACCTGGACAGGTTGCCCGAAATTGCATTCGAGAGCCATGCGGGCTTCCTTCGGCTGTACAGGGCGGGGTTTTCACCAAAAGATTGATTTTCGCGTTTTTTTTCTTAAGTTTTTTTTGAACCGTGTCGATTAGAACTGCAAGGTATGAAGAGTGATGCGTATTCCGTCATATAAGATTCACAATGTTATCAAGGTTTACAGCCGCCAGATCAGCGAGGAAAGGCTCACCGGCGAAGCATCGGCGGCGGGCGCGGCACGTCTCGACGGCGGAAAAAAGGACACCATTATAGACAGGGTGACGGCGGATATCATCAACAAGATATCCCACTTCGATTCTTCGAACCGGCCGGGACTTACGGAGATACTGGAAAATGCCCCGGACAGAAACGAACCGACGGCCCCGGCAGGGGAGAATCGGTTCACCTTTACCGCCGTTGACGCGGCGGGGGAAAAAATCACCCGCACCCTCGCCCCGGCGGATTCCGGTTTCACCGCCGGCCCCATCGGCCAAACGGCAATCGGGGTCGGGGAAAGAAAGCGCAAATCGTAGACTGGAGATTCTATGATGAAAATTCCAAACAGCACCATACGCCTCGGTCAGAAAGCCTACATCGACAAGGCAGCGGAGAGCAAACGGACCGGTTCCGCCGGCAAGAGCCCTGCGGGGAGCAAGGCCGCGACGGATACCGTGAGCATCTCGGACACCTCGAAGGAGATACGGCAGACGGCCTCCCTTCCGTCCGCCCCCCCCGCGTCCGGCGCAAGGGTCGAAAAGATCGCATCCCTGAAGCGGGCGGTTTCCGAGGGAACCTATGTGGTCGATCCCGACAAGGTTGCCGAGGCCATCATCTCCGAGGTATTCGACGGCCCGGCATAAATAAACCGCCGGCGCCCCAACCGGGCAAAATTTGCCCCCCGGAAAGCCCATTTCTTCCCCTCTTTCCCGATTCTCTCCCTCGAACCCGCGGGCATTTTCCCGGTTTTCATGACTTCCTCAAAGCCGGCCTGCTTCTTGCAATGGGTATTTGGAAACAATTAAGGAGGCATTTTCCATGGATAAAATTTCGAGTATTGCAGGCAAGAGCCACATACCCGCTCAGAAACCCGTCGAAAAATCGGATGGCGAGCTCTTCAAGAAGGCCCTGGACAAGGCAACGGCCGGAAGCGAAACCGCCCCTACCCAGGCAACGCCCCCCGGCCCGGGAGCCCTTGGGGAGATCATGGCCACGTCGTTCACGAACGTGGAGTTCCCGGACAGCGGCGTGGCGGAAAAAACGGACCGGCTCCTGGGGCTTCTGGACACCTACGCAAAGGAGCTCTCCGATCCCGGCAAGACCCTGAAGGATATCGAGCCGCTCATCTCCGATATCAATGAAAGCGCCCGCCTCCTCGCCGCGGAAGCCGGTGAAAACGATCCCGGGCTTGCCGGCATTGCCAGGGAAACCGCCATGACGGCGGCCAAGGAGTATGCGAAGTTCAACCGCGGGGATTATGTCTGAAGAGGTCCCGGCCCCGGCCGACCGCCATGGAATCCCGACCGGCTCCCCGCCGGACGCCCCGGGTTCCCCGGTGCATCGACGCCCATTGCGCTTTCGCGGGACCGGGGCCCGGACAGTTCCCGCACGCTCCTTTGACTGCGGGTGAACCGGCTGGGTTCCCCGCAGCTTATTCGCCCCCTTGGGCGCCCCTCTTCGCCGACTCCCACATTCCGTCCACCTCCTCCCGGGACAGGGAGGCAAGCTCCTCCCCGCGAGATGCCAGTTCCCCTTCCATGAGCCTGTAGCGCCTTTCAAATTTCCGGGTGGAAGCCGCCAGTGCCGTCTCCGGATGGATACCGGCAAAGCGCGCCACGTTGGTAAGGGTAAAGAGAAGATCACCGAACTCCATGGCAATATCCTCCCGGTTTCCCGAGGCCAGTGCCTGGTTGAACTCCCCCCACTCCTCCTTCACCTTCATCTGCACGCCCTCCATGGTGTCCCAGTCAAACCCGGCGTTTGCCGTGATCTCCGAGACCCTGTACGCGCGCACCAGCGCCGGAAGCCCGGACGGCACCCTGTCCAGCAGGGACCCTTTCGCCTTCTCCGGCTTCTCCTCGCGCTTGATCTTCTCCCACTGCTCCATGACCGCATCATGGTCCCGGGCCGCGGCCTCGCCGAACACATGGGGATGACGCCGGATCATCTTTTCAACGATGCCCGAAATCGCGTCCTCTATATGGAAGGCCCCCCGCTCTTCGTAGAGATCACAGAGGAAGAGGAGCTGAAAGAGCACGTCCCCCATCTCCTCGCATACCTCCCCGTCGCTCCCGCCGGCAACGGCCTCCACGAGCTCGTGAACCTCCTCGAGGAGGTATACCGCCATGGTTTCGGGAGTCTGCTTCCTGTCCCACGGGCATCCGTTTTCCCCCCTCAGGGTTTCGATGAGTTCCCGCAACCCGGTGAGGAGGCCTTCGTCTCCCGTCATTTCTGTCTGTTCCAAGATTCTTTCATCCCTTCGATCCTTGTAAAAAACGTTTTTTCCATCTCCTTTGGAACCATCGTCACCATCATCTCCGACAGCGCGGTCACATACCCCGAGAGTTTCGACTCCCGGATCAGGGGGCTGTTCCGGGGCAGGAAGGTGGTCAGGGCGATGAGGAGCACCGATACGATAAGAAGTCCCTTGGTAAAACCGAACAGAACGCCGCAGAGCCTGTCGAGCCACCCCAGAAACGCGATGTTCAGGAGGTACTTGATCGCCACCCCCAGGAGGCTGACGGCGGCAAATATCAGACAGAACAGGGCCAGGAAACTCAAGATGCCCGAATAGGCGGTCTCCCCGATCCCCTCGACGAGGAGGGCCTCCGCCAGGGGATAATAGGTATACGCGCCGTAAAACCCCCCGAACACGCCGATGATGGAGGAGACCTCCCTGATCAACCCCCTGAAGAGCCCCCTTACCAGGCAGAACCCCAGCACCACGACGATCACCACATCAAATGAATTCAGAGCCATTTTTCCACTTCCACCCTTGCCGGCACGCAGCGCGTCCCGATTATTTCCCCGGGGCGCCGTTTCACCGCCCCTTCCGTTTCCCATATCCATATCCCGGGCTTCATGATTAACAAAGGGGTATTTCTCCGTCAAGATCTTATGGAAAAACGAGGGATTCCCCGGGCCTTGCGGTGAAGCCCGGAATGATCGCCAATACCCGGCGGGGTTTCGTGATATTAGGGTTTGATTTATCCGAAAGCTATATGCTATGTGGAAAGTTGATTTGCCGCTTTTTTATCCGGCGGTATTGTGGCGCGGCTTTTTTGGGTGCTTTTCAAGCTGCGGAGAGATTGGGACGTTAAAAAGCATGTAACCGGCATACCGGACAATATGAAAAACTATACCCGCGACAAACAGCTCCAGCTGACCTTCCCCGATATCGACCTGGCAAGGCAGCTGTTCGGCGAACACAACAAGAACCTGACCCGGCTCTCCGATGCCCTGGGGATCACCATCAACGCCCGGGGCAACACCGTGAACATGCAGGGGGACGGCATCCTCTGCAGGCTTTCGGAAAACATCCTGGGTCAACTCCACGAGCTGGTCAAGGCAAAGTACCCGGTTCATCCCAACGATATCGATTATGCGGTCAGGGCGCTTTCGGCGGACGACAGGACCGACCTCAAGGAGATCTTCCTGGACACGGTATACGTCACCTCCAAGAAGCGCTCCATTACCCCCAAGAACCCGGCCCAGAAAAAGTATATCGAAGCCGCAAGGAACTTCGACATCGTTTTCGGGATCGGGCCGGCCGGAACGGGCAAGACCTACCTGGCCATGGCCATGGCGGTGTCGGCCCTCTCCAAGGGGCTCGTGAACCGGATCATCCTCACGAGGCCCGCCGTGGAAGCGGGCGAGGCTCTGGGGTTTCTCCCCGGCAACCTGTCGGACAAGGTGGACCCCTACCTGAGGCCCCTTTACGACGCCCTCCACGACATGATGCCCTTTGAAAAGGTCACCACCCTCATGGAACAGGGGATCATCGAGGTGGCGCCCCTTGCCTTTATGCGGGGCAGAACCCTCAACGACTCGTTCATCATCCTGGACGAGGCACAGAACACCACATCCGAGCAGATGAAGATGTTCCTCACCCGCATCGGATTCAGCTCAAAGGCCGTCATAACCGGCGACATTACCCAGGTGGACCTTCCTTCGGGAAAATCCTCCGGCCTGGTGGAGGCCAAGGAGATTCTGCGCGATATCAACGGAATCGAATTTGTCTTTTTTTCCAAGAACGACGTTGTCAGGCACCGGCTGGTGATGAAGATCATCACCGCCTATGAAAAAAGGAACCGGGCCCGGGTCAAAAGCACCTCGGGAAGCGCCTAGGAGCCACCGGCGCTCCGGCCAAGGCCCTCCGGAATTTGTGGAAAGGTTCGCGCGACATGCACGCGCGGCCTGTTTCGCTTATTTGATATATCATAGAGGCACCTGAAAACGCACGCCCCCAAAGCTCCCGCACCACCTATTCCCTTTCGGGCGCTTCAGGTGTTTTCCGAAATACCGAGCCCATTGTCCTCCCCTTCCCGAGCGCCTTCGGGGCGGGCCCAGGAGAGCAGCAACCTGCTGGAATATTAAATATTATGAATTTTTCCGCCACAAAAAAAGCTTTCAGCCGTTTCATGGGGAGTCGGCACATTCTCCTCTGGATGGTCCTCACCGGGGTCACCCTGGTTTTCACGGCCTTCATCAACCCCGGCAAGGAGCCCCGGACCCAACCCTACCAGCTGGGGGACGTTGTGGAACGGGATGTGAAGGCGTCCATGGAGTTCTTCATCGAGGACACGGACGCGACCTCCGGGAACCGGAAACAGGCGGCCGCTTCGATCCTCTCCGTGTACGACATGGATGATCTCATGGTAAAGAAGATCACCCGGAAAACCACCCTCGCCTTTGAAAACCTCAGGGCCGTCCTGGAAGCGCCCGAGCCTTCCGACCCCGCCCAGGCCCATAAGAGGGCATGGGAGCTCAAGGGGGAGTTCGAACGGATCATGGGGATCAAGGCAAGCAACGGCGCTTACAAGCTCCTGGAGGAGAGGGGATTTGCCCCGAGGATCGCCGAGCTCATCAACGAGATCTTCGAGAAGGTCCTGGACAACGGGGTGGTGGGCAACAAGGAGGTGCTCCTCGGGGAGGAAGAGAAGGGCATCGTTTTAAGGGACCTGAACTCCAAGACCGAAAACGTGGCAAGGAACCTCAAGCGCTTTTACGGTCTGGACCAGGCCAGGACCATGGTGCGGATCGTGGGCCAGCCCCTTCTCACGGATATCGATTACAACACCCGTAATCTTATCGTGGATTTCGTGCAACGGCTGATCCAGCCCAATATCCTCCTCAACAGGACCGAGACGGCCGAGCGTGAAAAACGGGCCCTGGCACAGATCAAACCGGTCCTCTACAAGATCAAGCAGGGGGAGATGATCCTCCGGGAGGGGGACCGGGTCTCTCTCAAGCAGCTCCGGATCCTCTCGGACCTCAAGAAGCAGACCAAGAGCCACAATTTCCTGGCGAGAACCGCAGGGGCCGGCATGATCATCCTTTGCCTGCTCCTTACGAGCTATTTCGTCCATATCCACGGAGAGGAGATCGTCCTCAGGGAGCGCAACCGGAACATCCTCTTCTTTGCCTTTGTCCTGATTCCGTTCCTCTTCCTGGCGAGGGCGGTCGCCCTTCTGCCCCTCTCCCTGGGAACCGGGCTCACCCCGTCGTTTTCGGCCGCCACCCTCTTTTACGGGGTCCCCCTTGCCGCGGCCCCCATGACCATCTGCCTCTTCCTGAGCCTCCGGACGGCCGTACCCTACGCCCTCCTGACCGCGCTCTTTTCCGCGATTCTATTCAACAGTCGCCTGGAGGTGTTCATCTTCTTCCTCCTCTCCGGCACCATGGGCGCCTACTGGATGCAGGACTGCAGGGAGCGAAAGGTGTTTATCAAGGCCGGACTCAAGCTGGGGCTCCTGAACATGTTCCTGGTCCTTGCCGTGAACATTTACACGGGGAACCTTGTTTACGAGCGCCTTCCCTGGGACCTCACCCTGGGATTTCTGGGGGGATTCGGGGCGGGGATCATCACCGCCGGCATCGCCCCCCTGGTGGAGCTGATCTTCAACTTCACCACGGACATCAAGCTCCTCGAGCTGGCCAACCTGGACCAGACCCTGCTCAGGCGCCTGATGATCGAGGCGCCGGGCACCTACAACCACTCGGTGATCGTGGGCACCATGGCCGAAGCCGCGGCATCGGCCGTGAACGCGAACCTGCTCCTTGCCAAGGTCTGCGGGTATTACCACGATATCGGCAAGCTGAAACAACCCCTCTACTTTATCGAGAACCAGTCAGACGGCAAGAACCGCCACGACAAGCTGGCGCCCTCCATGTCCGGCCTCGTGATCATCTCCCACGTGAAGTCCGGCGTTGAGCTGGCAAAGAAATACAAGCTCGGCGTCGAGATCATCAACACCATCAAGCAGCACCACGGCACGAGCCTCATCACCTACTTTTACGAAAAGGCGAAGCAGCTCAAGGGAAAGGACTCGGTGAACTCCGCCGATTTCCGCTACCCGGGGCCCAAGCCCCAGACCCGGGAGATCGCCATCGTGATGCTGGCCGACGTGGTGGAAGCCGCCTCCAGAACCCTGGAGAACCCCACCTCCTCGAGGATTAAGGGGCTGGTGCAGACCCTGATCAACAAGATCTTCTCCGACGGCCAGCTGGACGAGTGCGAGCTGACCCTGAAGGACCTGAACAACATCGCCAAGAGCTTCAACCAGATCCTGAACGGCATCTACCATCACCGGATCGAATACCCCGACAGCAACCCGCAAACCAATGGAAAATCTAAAAATGGCAGTACTGGCAGACAACAGGCAAACGGCGGTAAAAATCCACCTCCCGCTCCTCGTCCAAAAAGCGAAAACCATCTTAAGCGCCTTGGCATCTGAGGAAAAAGAGCTCTCCGTCACCATCGTGGACGACGAGGAGATGGCGGATCTCAACAGGGAATACCGGAACCGGGACAAGACCACCAATGTCCTCTCCTTTTCCATGCAGGAGGGGGATTTCCCTTCGGTCACCCCGGACCTTCTCGGGGATGTGGTGATCTCGGCGGAAACCGCCCAAAAAGAGGCGGAGGAACTCTCCGTCACCCTTGACGAGCGCATGACCCAGCTGCTGGTCCACGGCATCCTCCACCTCTTTGGATACGACCACGAACAGGGGGAGGAGGAGGCCCTCCGCATGGAGGAGAAGAGCCTTACACTCGTTCGAGCGGTGGAAAACCGGGACGACCTGGGGGCATTCTGATCCCCTTCCCGCAGACGCCTTTCCGGCGGGGCGCTTTCCCGGACAGGAATTCGAAGCACCGGTTTTCGGGTACCGATCCCCACGCCTCGAAACACCGTTGGTAAAGGGATTTATCCCTCGATCCACGTTGAAAGCGCTTTCTTCCCGGCATAAACGGTTCCCCGGAAAATCGAGAATCGGCGGTTCCTTTAAAGGTCCGCCCCTGATAAACTACGCCGTTGTGTCCGGCCCGGGCAACCTGGCACACGGCCCCGGGCCGAATCGATCACCCGGTGTCGCGATCGTTTCCCGGGTACCCGATTTCCAGGGGAATCGCACCCCATGAAACCTTACCATATCAAGGAGAAAAAAATGGCAGAACTCGCCGTTAATGTCGATCACATCGCCACATTGAGACAAGCTAGAAAAATCAACTACCCCGACCCCGTTGCCGCTGCGGTGATCGCCGAACTGGCCGGGGCCGACGGCATCGTGGTGCACCTCAGGGAGGATCGGCGCCATATCCAGGACCGGGACGTGCGCCTCCTCAGGGAGGTGGTCCAGACCCGCCTGATCCTGGAGATGGCCTCCACCCCCGAGATGCTGGCCTTTGCCCTGGAGGTCAAGCCCGACGTGGTCACCCTTGTTCCGGAAAAGAGGGAGGAGCTCACCACCGAGGGAGGACTCGACCTTCTCGTTCACAAGGACTCCATCGGAGAAACCGTTGCATCCCTTAAAAACGGCGGGATTCCGGTCTGCATCTTCATCGATCCCGACATGGAGCAGATCGAGATGGCCCACAAGATCGACGCCGACATGATCGAGATCCACACCGGGGAGTTCTGCGATGCCCCAACCCCGGAAAAACGGGAGGCCGCCTTTACCCGCATCGTGAACGGGGCAAAGCTGGGCGCCAAGCTCAAGCTGGGAGTCAACGCCGGCCACGGCATCTGCTACAACAGCATCAAGGCCTTCAAGGGCCTTACCGAGATCGGCGAGTTCAGCATCGGCCACAGCATCGTGTCCCGGGCAACCCTCGTGGGAATGAAAAAAGCGGTCAAGGAGATGAAATCCCTGATCAAGGACCTCTAACGACTCCGGAGACAACATGTACCTTGTAACGGCAAAAGAGATGCAGGAGATGGACGCCCGGACCATCGACCCCTTCGGCATTCCGGGCAGGGTCCTCATGGAGATTGCCGGAAGGGGCGCAACGGACCACTTTCTGTCCGTCATGCCCCCCGCCCCCGGCCAAAGGGTCGGCGTGCTGGCCGGCCCCGGGAACAACGGGGGCGACGGCCATGTGATGGCCCGCCTGCTCCATGACGGGGGCATTGATGTGACCGTATACCTGGCCGCCCCGATGGAAAAGGTGAAGGGAGACGCCCTCGAAAACCTCCTTCTCCTGGAAAAGATGGGAATTCCCGTGAGGGAGATCCCGGGAAAGGATGCGTTTACCCGGACGCGGGAGGAGATGGCGGGGTGCGACTTGTGGATCGACGCCCTCCTGGGCACCGGTCTTTCATCGGACGTGCGGGAATACTACGCATCCCTCATGGAGTTCATCAACGAGCAGGGAAAACCGGTGTTCGCGGTGGATATTCCCTCGGGAACGGACTCGGACACGGGACAGGTCCGGGGCGCGTGCATCGAGGCCCTTGCAACGGCCACGTTCGGATTCGCCAAGATCGGTCATTATACCCACCCCGGCAGGGCACTTCGGGGAAAACTCAAGGTGGTGGATATCGGCATCCCCGGTATCGTGGCAAAGGGTATCGCTCCCTTGCAGCACCTGCTCACGAAAGATGCCGCGGCAAGGCTTGTCGAGAAACGGGCCGCGGACGCCCACAAGGGGGATACGGGCCATCTCCTGGCCCTCTGCGGTTCACCGGGAAAGACAGGTGCCGCCGCCCTCTGCGCCATGGCGGCCATGCGCGCCGGAGCGGGCCTTGTGACCCTGGGTGTTCCCTCTTCCGTTGCCCCCGTTCTCGAACCCATGGTGATCGAGCCCATGACCGTGTCCCTTCCCTGCCGGGGGGACGGCACCCTCGGGGAGTCCGCGTGGGACAAGGTAACGGAACTCATCGAGGGCAGGAACTGCCTTGCGCTGGGCCCCGGACTCGGCTGGACCCCGTCCACCGCGGCGCTTGTTCATCGGATCGTCGGGGAATGCCCCCTGCCCCTTGTCCTCGATGCGGACGGGCTCAACTGCATCGCGGAAAACCCCGAGCGACTCAAGTCGGCCAAGGCACCCGTTGTGCTCACCCCCCACCCCAAGGAGATGAGCCGCCTCACCGGACTGTCCACGGCCGAGGTACAGGCGGATCGCGTGGGTTGCGCAAGGGCCTTTGCAACGGAGTACGGGGTGCATCTCGTGCTCAAGGGGGCGGGCACCCTTATCGCCCACCCCGACGGAAACGTCACGGTCAACACCAGCGGCAACGCCGGCATGGCCTCGGGGGGAATGGGGGATCTTCTCACCGGAATCATTGCGGGTCTCGTGGTCCAGGGGTACGAACCCGGCCGTGCTGCGGAACTCGGTGTGTTTCTCCACGGCCGGGCGGCCGATTCCGTCCTCGAAAAAACAGGGGGCACCGGCTATCTGGCAACCGACGTGCTGGCGGAACTGCCCGCCGCCGCGGCGCGCTTGCCATAAGGTCATCGTTTTTCCGAAACACGCCCGAATTCGATACGCGGACGGTTTTCCGGATCCGGGCATACGCTTCCCCCCGGAAGAGTATGTCCAGAACCGGAGGGATTATTCCCGATCCGAAAATTGATGGTCCGGTAAGACAGCCGCTCATTGGACTCTCGACCACACTCGGCTCTGCTTCAAGTGCCTTGTTCATGCTTTATATTGCGCTCGGGAAATCGGGGTCGAACTGTTGTCCACCCAAATTAATGGACGCGCCAAAAGGCCGCATCTGCCCCCCCGGGTCCATTATTGGATATGAATGGGGCATGTCCAAAACATCGAATTATATCATGACCTCGGCCGTCAACATTGAATCGACTCACAAACCGCCCCTGCTTTCGCGGGGCCTTGCAACTTAACTTCGACAACGCAACCTTCGGGATTCAATGCCGTTCACCCGGCGACATTGTCCGGGAAGATACTTCCACCTCGATGCAGGCGCATAAACAGCACCATCGACGTGATTGGACAATGGTTCCCCCAGCCGGAAGTTGCGTCGACAAACAGTATTGGATCCACTGAAGATGTCCGAGATAACGTTGGAAACGAAAAGCCTTGAAGAAACCTGGAAGCTTGGAGAGAGGATCGGCGCACAGCTCCCGGCCGGCACCCTGATCGCCCTTTACGGCGACCTTGGAAGCGGCAAGACCTCCCTTGTCCAGGGCCTTGCCAGGGGGCTCGGGGTGCCCGAATCATATTACGTCACCAGCCCCACCTACAATATCATCAACGAGTACCCGGGACGCAGGACCCTGTACCACGTCGACCTGTACAGGATCGCGGATCCGGAGGAGCTGGAAGAGATCGGGTTCGGCGAGATCCTGGAGGGGGACGGGATCACGGCCGTGGAGTGGCCCGAACGCCTTGCGGGGGAAGCGGTCCCCTTCGACCTGGGGATCATCCTCTCCCCCACCGGCATCGACGGCCGAAAAATCCGGATTATTGCGTATGGACTTAAAGGACGGGATTTGATAAAGAATCTTGATCTTTAATCTCTGGTACCGTTCAAGGAGAAATTATGGCGTTACGGGTACAAAAATTCGGCGGCACATCCGTCGGTGATATCGACAGGATTCGCAATGTTGCAAGGAGGGTTGCAAAGGCCTATGATCAGGGGGACGACATCGTTGTCGTGCTCTCCGCCATGTCGGGGGTTACCGACAACCTCCTGAAGATGGCCCACGAGGCTTCGGACCATCCGGACAAACGGGAGCTGGACGTGCTCCTCTCCACCGGCGAGCAGACCACCGTGTCCATCATGGCCATGATGCTCAAGTCCATGGGGTACCCCGCCAAATCCCTCCTGGGGTTCCAGGCGGAGATCCGCACCAACGGTGATTCCAGCAACGCCCGGATCGTGGACATCAACTCCGAGCGCATCATGAAGCTGATCAAACAGCGGAACATCGTCGTGGTGGCGGGATTCCAGGGGTACGACTGGCACGGAAACATCACGACCCTTGGACGCGGCGGATCGGACACCTCGGCGGTTGCCATCGCGGCGGCGGTGAAGGCGGATGTCTGCGACATCTTCACGGATGTGAACGGCATCTACACCACCGATCCCAGGGTCTGCGACAAGGCGCGGAAGATCGACAAGATCTCCTACGACGAGATGCTCGAGATGTCGAGCCTGGGGGCCAAGGTACTCCAGATCCGTTCCGTGGGATTTGCAAAAAAATATAAGGTTCCCGTTCATGTAAGGTCTTCCTTTACCGAGGAAGAGGGAACAATGGTTGTTGAGGAGGATGCGGACATGGAACAGCTGGTGGTATCGGGCGTTGCCCTGGACAGGAACCAGACCAGGTTGACCCTGAAAAGTGTTCCCGATTACCCGGGAATTTCGGCCAAGATCTTTTCCCCGCTGGCGGATGCGGGAATCATCGTGGATATGATCATCCAGAACACGAGGAGCAAGGGCCAGACGGACCTGACCTTCACGGTCCCCAGGGCCGATTTCGATGAGGCCCTCGCCATCACCCGCGAGGTGGCCAAGGAGGTGGATGCCCTTGACGTGCTCGTGGCCGAGAACATCGCCAAGGTCTCGGTGATCGGCGTGGGCATGAAGAACCACTCGGGCGTGGCATCCATCATGTTCTCCGCCCTTGCCGCGGAAAACATCAACATCCGGCTCATCAGCACCTCGGAGATCAGGATCTCCTGCGTGATCGAGGAGAAGTATTCGGAGCTGGCGGTACGGGTGCTGCACACGGCATTCGGGCTGGACAAGGAGTAGGACCGTCAAACGGTTCAACAGGGATCAGATTCTCCTTGCCCTTGTACTGGGCCTCCTGATCGCGGCCGGAATCATCATCAGGGCCCTCTGAGCGGCCCTTTTGGAGAGCCCGCCGCTTTGCCCTCCGGAGCAACCGCGCGTTGCCCCACCGAAAGGCATGAACAGCCGGCAAAACCTTTTTCCAGTTTTTTGCCGGCTGTCGCCTTGGCTCCCCCAAGGTTCTTCCGAAACGCCGTTCACATCCCTTTAATCCGGATGCCCTCCCCCGGAAAAGCCGAATCGGAAAAGATTCCGTAAACGTAAAATCTCCCGGATACGTTACCTCGCGCCACATTCCCGTTTCCCCAATGGGGCCCCTTCCCCGAACTTCACTGCCCACAACGGCATCCCGCATATTGATGCGAGAACCGCGCACCATACTGCCTGGGAAACGGATATGAAACAGGATTTCCACGCCCGCTTTGAACGCGTGGGCGCCGAAGCAAAAACCTTGATGGTCCCGTAAAAAGGAAGCAGCCGGTAGTCTCCCGGCCAACGCCGGTTCCCGGCGGCCGGTATAGGGGCCGTTAAGCGCCGAGGGCTCCGTCGATCTCTTCGGCAATCCTCCGTGCCGCCTCCCTTGGATCCGCCGCATCCCTTATGGGACGGCCGATCACAAGGTAGTCGGAGCCGTTTTGGATCGCCTGCGCCGGGGTGGTGACCCGTTTCTGATCCCCCTTTTCAACCCCGTCCCAGGCGGGACGGATGCCCGGTGTCACGGCGTAGAAGTCCTCTCCCGCCAGGGACTTGATCATCCCCGCCTCGAGTCCCGAGCAGACCACCCCCCTGCACCCCGCCTCGCGGGCGCCAAGCGCTCTTTTTTCGATGAGGCGCGCCACCTCTTCGGAATATTCGTCCCTGAACCCGGCGGAGGCGATATCGGCCCCCGAAACACTGGTGAGCACGGTCACGCCGAGGATTCCAACCCTGTCGCCGCCGGCCGCGACCGCCGCCTTGAGCATCTCCCCGGACTCGCCGCAGTGGACGGTGGTAAAGGTCACCCCCAGGCCGGCAATGGATTCCACCGCCCTGGCCACGGTGACCGGAATATCGTGGAACTTGAGGTCCAGGAAGATCTCGGCATCGCTGTTGTCCTTGATATACCTGACCATATCGGGGCCGAACTTCAGAAAAAGCTCCAGCCCCACCTTGAACATCCCCACATGCCCGCTAAGCAGCTCCACATAACGGGTCACATCCTCCCGGGAGGAGAGATCCAGGGGAAAAATGATATAATCCTTGCCTCTTTTCATGACGGTTCTCCAGATCGATTCGCCCTTTGGCGAGCATTGACGGTACATTCGGATACGGCTCCGCAGGCGGCCCCTTGGTGGGAAAGCCGCGGCAACCCAAAACAGCCACCATATACCCCAAACAGGGCCCGCGATAAACACTTTTCCGGAAGAGGTCCCGTTCCCCGCCGGTTCACCTCGCCGGGTTATCCCCCGGGCCGTCAGAAAAACATTGATCTTGCGATCTCCTAAATGGTATTGAGTGTAGTTTATATACGGGCTCTTTAAAGTGTTTCGCCAAAGGGGCCCGTTCAACGATTCAGGAGATTTCAAGACCCAAAAACATGACCGACCTTGAGAAAATACACATCCCTGCGGGCGCATTCGAAGTGGCAAGTGAAAAACCGGCCCTGCTCCAGGCTTTCCTGGGAACCTGCGTGGGGGTTACCCTGGTGGACCCGGTCGCCCGGGTGGGGGGACTGATCCACCTGCTGCTCCCGGAGCCCGTTACCCCCGGCACCACCTACAACCTGGAGAAATACGCCTCCACGGGCCTTCCCCTGTTTATCAGGGCCATGGAGGCCGAGGGTGCCTCGGCGGGCCGCATGGAGGCCTGCATCGCCGGCGGAGCGCTGGTGGGGCCCGTGAGCGAGCATGATATCTCCCTTGATATCGGCGGACGCACGGCCGAAATCGCCAAGGAGATCCTCGCCGGGGAGAAGATCACCGTCAAGAGTTCGGAGACCGGCGGTTTTTTCACCTGCAGCCTCAACCTGGACATGACCACGTTCAGGACCGACGTGGAACCTTCGGTGACCGAGGAACCGCCCCCCGATTTCACCTTTCGGATCCCCTCGGAAGAGCGGATCGAAAAGGCCATGGACGCTCTCCAGCCGATCCCCCAGGTCGCCCTGAAGATTCTCAGACTCGTCACCGAGACCGAGTGCGATACCGATACCATCGCAAGGGAGCTCGCCCGGGACCAGGTGCTGGCCGCCAAGACCCTGAAACTCTGCAATTCCGCCATGTTTGCCGGAAGGGTTCAGATCGCGTCCCTGAACGACGCCCTCCTCCTTCTGGGAAACGATCTCCTTGTCAAGATGGTGATCTCGGCGGCGGTAAAGAACTTTTACAATCAATCGGATTCGGGGTACTCCCTCTGCAAGGGGGGACTCTACCACCATGCCGTGGGCACCGCCCTGATCGCCGAAAAGATCGCAAAGATCACGGGAGCGGCCCCGCCCGCCACGGCATACACGGCGGGCCTTCTCCACGACATCGGAATGGTGGTCCTGGACCAGTTCATCGCCGAAGCCGCGCCCCTCTTTTACAGGGGCCTCGAGAACACCAAGGGAAACGTTGTCAAGGTGGAGAAAAAACTCATCGGCACGAGCCACTGCGAGGTGGGGGAACTCCTGGCACTGCTCTGGAACCTCCCCGATTCCATCTGCGGGGCCATCAGCCACCATCACCGCCCCGAACAGGCAACCTCGGACACCGAGCTTCCCCACATCGTCTACGTTGCCGACCTGGTCATGTCCCGCTTTCACAGCGGTCTTGAGCTGGAAAGGGTGGGAACCGGGCGCCTTGCCGCCCGCCTCGGACACCTGGGACTTTCCGTGGACGATTTTTCAGGGCTGTTGGACCGGATACCCGTCGAGGTGTTCGGCGCCTTCCCGGAACAGGCATTAACAAAGGGCTGATGCCCGCCGTTCCCCCCTTAACCAATTCGGCAAACTGCGGTTCACCGGAAATGCATAATGGAAGAAATGAGATGGGAATAAACAGAGAACAACAACAGCTGCTGCGCATGCTTCCCGGCATCGACATCCTCATGGAACGGCTCGGAAACGATCCGTGCCTTGGGAACACCCCCAAATCGGTCCTGAAGACCGCGACAAGGGAGGTGATCGACGAGATCCGGGGGGAGATACTGGCCGGCGGGGAGATCGCCCCCGAGGCCGTGGCCCTTTCGCCCATCATCGAACGCGTCGGAGGGAAGATCCGGGCCGCCATGGGGCAAAACCTGATCCCCCTGGTCAACGCCACCGGAGTGGTGGTTCACACGAACCTCGGCCGCTCCCTGCTGCCGGACGCGGCCCTTGAGCAGGTCGCCGGAGTCGCGGCGGGCTACTCCAACCTCGAGTTCAACATCTCCACGGGCAAGAGGGGCCTGCGCTACAGCTGCGTGGAGGAGCTCCTCTGCGAGATCAGCGGCGCCGAGGCGGCCCTGGCCGTGAACAACAATGCCGGCGCCGTGCTCCTGGCCCTGGAGACCCTTGCCCGGAACAGGGAGGTGATCGTCTCCAGGGGGGAGCTGGTGGAGATCGGCGGTTCCTTCAGGGTACCCGACGTGATGGAGAAGAGCGGCGCGATCCTGAAGGAGGTGGGCACCACGAACCGCACCCACCCAAGGGATTACGAAAACAACATCAACGAGAACACGGGGCTCCTGCTCAAGGTCCACACCAGTAACTACAGCCTGGTGGGCTTCACCAAGGCGGTCACCCTCACGGAGATGACCGAAATCGGTAGGGAAACGGGCATCCCGGTCATGGAGGACCTGGGGAGCGGCACCTTTATCGACTTCTCCAGGTACGGCCTCGTCAAGGAGCCCACGGTCCAGGAGTCGATCCGGGCAGGGGTGGACATCGTCACCTTCAGCGGGGACAAGCTCCTGGGCGGGCCCCAGGCCGGTATCATCATCGGTAAAAAGGAGCTGGTGGACCGGATCAAGAGGAACCCCCTCACAAGGGCCCTCCGCATCGACAAGCTCACCCTGGCCGCCCTTGAGAGCACCCTGCGCCTCTATCGGGACGAGCGAAAAGCGGTCAACGAGATCCCCACCCTGAGGATGCTCACCCTCCCCTACGAGGTGGTGGCGAGAGGCGCCGATCGTCTCGAGAAAAAACTCCTGGACCTGGGAGATCCCAGGCTCAAGGTGACCTGCCGGGACATCTCTTCAAGGGCGGGGGGCGGCGCCCTTCCCGTCATGGACCTGCCCAGCCGCTGCGTGGGGGTAACGGTTGCGGGGGTCAGCATCAACACCGTGGAGAAGATGATGCGCCTGGGCACGCCCCCGGTGATCGGAAGGATCGAAGAGGAGACCTTTCTCATGGACCTGCGCACGGTACAGGAGGGGGAGATCGACATCATCGCCCTTGCCCTCTCCCGAATTCTGGAAGAGACCCGATAAACCGTCGTTTATTTTTCGCGGGATTCCCGCCCCTCCACTTCATAAGGACAGGTAAAGAGATGACTGAACTGGACGAACGGATCAACCATATCGTCGATGAATCCATAAGGGTCAAGCGTGATTTTTTCCAGGGGAACACGGACCTCATCAAAGAGGCCGCGCGAATCATGGCCGGCGCCCTTGCCGCCGGCAACAAGATCCTCTTCTTCGGCAACGGGGGGAGCGCGGCGGACGCCCAGCATATCGCGGCGGAGTTCGTGAACCGTTTCCAGATCGAGCGCCCCCCCCTTGCGGCCATTGCCCTGACCACGGACACCTCCGTGATAACCAGTATCGGAAACGATTACGGATTCGACGAGATCTTCGAAAAACAGGTCCTGGCCCTTGGCAGAAAGGGCGACGTTGCCGTGGGCATCAGCACCAGCGGCAACTCCCCCAACGTGATCCGCGCCATGGAAGCCGCAGGGCGCGGCGGGCTTTTCACCATGGGCATGGGGGGGCCGTCGGGAAAACTTGCAGGCCTTTCGGAGATCGCCTTTTCGGTGCCGTCGGAAAAAGCGGCAAGGGTACAGGAGACCCATATCACCCTCGGCCACGTCCTCTGCGACCTGGTGGACACGATCCTCTACGGGTGAGCATGGATTGCCATATGATTGACCACCCGTTGTCGGGGCCGTCAAGTTAAGGATTCAAATATGAAGAAAACGTTTCACCCCATGGACCTTTCCAACCTCACCACCTATTCGGTCATGGACCGGGAGAGCAAGGTGAGTGTCGATGATTTTGCATCCCCCTGGAAAAAGGGGGGCAGCCTTACAAGCTTCCTGGCCGGCCTTCCCGCCATCCTTGCCGGTGACGATCTCATGGGGGTTATAGACGCCCTTGCCGAGGCCGCCGGCGGCAACAGGACCGTCATGCTCGGCATGGGCGCCCACGTGATCAAGGTGGGGCTTTCCCCCTTGATCATCGACCTCATGGAGCGGGGGGTGATCACCTCGGTTTCCATGAACGGCGCGGGGATCATCCACGACCTGGAGCTGGCCATGACGGGCAAGACCTCCGAGGATGTGGCCGCCGCCCTAGGGGACGGGGCCTTCGGCATGGCACGGGAGACCTGTACCTTTCTCGGGGAAGCCGTGGACAGGGCCGGCAGGGAGGAATCGGGCCTCGGCCTTGCCGTGGGAAGATCGATCATCGATTCCAAGCTTCCCATGGCGGACAAGAGCATCCTCGCCGCAGGGGCGCGCCTCGAAATACCGGTGACCGTTCATGTGGCCATGGGCACCGACATCATCCACATGCACCCCGGGTTCGACCCCGCCGCCTGCGGAAAGGCGTCTCACCTGGATTTCAGGACCTTTGCGTCCATTGTCGCCACCCTGGAACAGGGGGTTTACATGAACGTGGGCTCGGCCGTGATCCTGCCCGAAGTGTTCCTGAAGGCGATCACCCTTGCCCGGAACAAGGGGTTCAACGTGGAAAATTTCACCACCGTGAACATGGATTTCATCCGCCATTACAGGCCCATGACCAACGTGGTGAACCGACCCACCATGGGCGGCGGAAAGGGGTTCAACCTGGTGGGTCACCACGAGATCATGTTTCCTCTGATCGCGGCGGGACTGCTGGAGAAGATCGGGTAAGCACCCGTCGGACCGTCTTTTTCCCCGGACGCTCTTCCAAGGAGCTCCCGGGTCTACATACCGGTTATATGAGCTCAGCCCGAAGGCGGTGTCGATCCGGCAACGGAAACAGAGACCGAATTCCTTTTCGGATCTATGGCCGCGCGTGATCCGGGGAGGACATGCGTTTCCGGTGCCCCCCGGCATCCGGTAAAACGGGGATCGGGCCTGATGGGAATTCCATGCCGGCGGCGTGAAAAACGCCTGTTTTGTTAACGGAGAGGGTTTTTCCGGCTAATCATTTATAAACATCTTGATTTTCGGCAAAGTATGCTTATTGTCCTTCACTACGGTTTTTTCAGTGTGGGCTTTTTACATAAAAACGTAAAACGGTTTATTTAAATATAATTTCCTGAACATCATAAGGAATGGGTCATGCCAATCTACGAATATCACTGTAACAGCTGCGACAAGGGTTTCGAATGCCTCGTGTTCGCCGGCGAGGAGCCCGAGTGCCCCTCCTGCAACGGCAGCAATATCGTTCGGCAGATGTCCGCCTGCGGATTTATCAGCAAGGGCAGCGGAGGGGAGCCGGTCAAAAGCTCCGCCGCCGCCTCGTCATGCAGCGGGTGCGCCGCCACCAGCTGCGGAAGTTGTGGGGTATAATGGGAGATACGATCAGAATCGGAACAAGGGGCAGCAAGCTTGCCCTGTGGCAGGCAAACTGGGTGAAGTCCGCCCTTCTTTCAAACACTCCGGATCTCAATGTGGAGATCGTGGTCATCAAGACAAAGGGGGACAAGATCCTCGACGTTCCCCTGGCCAAGGTGGGGGGAAAGGGTCTCTTTGTAAAGGAGATCGAGGAATCCCTGCTTGCGGGCGACACGGATATCGCCATCCACAGCATGAAGGACATGCCGGCCGTCATCCCGGACGGCCTCTGCATCGGCGCCGTGCCCGAGCGGGAAACCCCCTACGACGCCCTTATTTCAAACAACAGGGTGAAGCTGGCGGACCTTCCCGAAGGCGCAAAGGTGGGCACCAGCAGCCTGAGGCGCGCCTCCCAGCTCATGGCGGCAAGGCCGGATCTCTCCATCGTTCCCCTCAGGGGAAATATCGATACCCGCCTGAGAAAGCTCTCCGAAGGACAGATGGACGCCATCATCCTTGCCGCAGCCGGAATCAAGCGCCTGGGCTTCGAGGATGCGGTCACCGAGTGCATCCCCGCCGAGACCATGCTGCCGGCGGTGGGCCAGGGCGCCCTCTGCATCGAGATCCGCGAGAACGATCCAAGGCTCGAGGCCCTTGTCCATCCCCTGAACCACCACGATACAAGGGTGGTGGTCATGGGCGAGCGGGCCTTTCTCAACCGCCTGGAGGGCAGCTGCCAGATCCCGGTTGCCGCCCACGGAAAGACCGAAAACGGCGTATTCACCCTCCACGGCCTCGTGGCCGAGATCGACGGTTCAGTGAGAATAACGGACACCCATTCGGGGCCCGAGGCATCTTCCGAAACCATTGGAGTTGAACTAGCAAACCGCCTGCTTGAAAAAGGGGCCAAAGAGATCCTGGAGAAATTGACAGCCGATGGTGAATAATACAGGTAACGGAAAAGTCTATCTGGTGGGCGCGGGTCCCGGCGACCCGGGCCTCATAACCGTTAAGGCCAAGGAGTGCATCGAGATTGCCGACGTCGTGGTCTACGATTACCTGGCCTCCCCCACCCTCCTCAAGTACGCGGGAAAAAACGCGGAGATCATCTACGTGGGCAAGAAGGGGGGCGACCATACCCTCTCCCAGGACGGAATCAACGACCTGCTCGTTGAAAAGGCGAAGGAGGGGTCGGTCGTGACCCGCCTCAAGGGCGGCGACCCCTTTATCTTCGGAAGGGGGGGCGAGGAGGCCGAGGTGATCATCGACGCCGGCATCCCCTTCGAGATCGTTCCCGGGGTGACCTCCTCCATCGCGGCGCCGGCCTATGCCGGCATTCCCCTGACCCACCGGAAGTTCACCTCCTCCGTGTCCATCATCACCGGTCACGAGGATCCCCTGAAAAAGGGGTCGAGCATCGACTGGCAGGCGATCACCAACGGCAGCGGCACCCTGGTCTTCCTCATGGGGGTAAGGAACCTCCCCCATATCACGGCAAAGCTCATGGAGCACGGCAGACCCGCCGAAACCCCCGTGGCCCTCGTGCGTTGGGGCACCACCCTGAGGCAGGCCACGGTCACCGGAACCCTCACCACCATCGTGGAGAACGTCAGGGCGGCGGGCCTTACCTCCCCTTCCATCATCGTGGTGGGGGATGTGGTGACCCTCCGTGAAAAGATGAAGTGGTTCGAAAACCGGCCCCTGTTCGGCAAGAAGTTCGCGATCACAAGATCCCGGGAGCAGGCCAGCGGACTCGTGAAGATGCTCGCGGACCTTGGCGCGGACTGTTTCGAGTGCCCCACCATCAAGGTGGTGCACCCCGAGGACAGGGCTCCTCTCACGGACGTGATCATGGAAAAGCTCCCCTCCTACGACTGGCTCGTGTTCACCAGCGTCAACGGCGTGGACTACTTTTTCGAAAGGCTGTTCGAACTCGGCAAGGATGTGCGTGCCCTCGGACACCTTCGCACGGCCGTGATCGGGCCCGCCACCGAGGCGAGGCTGCGCTCCTTCGGCATCAAGAGCGACATCGTGCCCGAGAGCTACCGGGCGGAATCCGTTGTGGCGGCCTTTGAGAAGGAAGCCGTGAAGGGCTCAAAAATCCTCCTGCCCAGGGCCGAGGAGGCCAGGCCCGTCCTTCCCGTGGAGCTCACGAAAATGGGGGCAACGGTGGACGAGATCACCTCCTACCGCACGGTTCAGGAAAGCTCCGGTGAAGCCCAGCTCATCGAGCTTCTGGAAGCGGGGGAGATCGACCTGGTGACCTTTACGAGTTCCTCCACGGCAAGGAACTTCAAGGCCCTTCTCCCGGAGAATCGCTTTGCCGAACTCATGGAGAAGGTGACCGTTGCCAGTATCGGCCCCATTACAACGGAAACGGCCGAATCCCTCGGTTTCAAGGTGGATATCTCCGCCGACACCTATACCATTCCCGGCCTCTGCTCGGCCGTTATGAGCCATTACGCCGCCAAGGCGTAAGCTCCGCCAACTCCCCCGGAAAGGAAGCGGGGGAGAAGAACGGGTCCAAAACCACAAAAAGCCCCGGGATTCTCCCGGGGCTTTTTCCGTCCTTCAGGCCGTCCCCCTTGGCTTTAAGCCCCGGAAGTCGTCATTTTTCCCTTGCTTGTCATATCTTCAGAAACTTTCCGGCATGTTCCAGTATCTGTTCCGCCTCGTGAACGGTCCTTGCCGTGTATAGCCTGAACGGACACTCAAGGGCCTGCTCCTCGAAAAGCTTCATCAGTCCCGGTGCCTTGGGGTTCACGATCCGCACCACCCTTCCGATGCCGATGAGTTTCAGGTTGTAGAACACCTTTCTCAGGTGAAAGAGGAATTTCCTGTCGAAGCGGGTCTCCACCCCGGAGAGGTCGGCCACCACATCCATATCGGCCATGAGGTGGCCGGAAACCGCCATGATATGCCCCGTAGCCTGTTTCGCGGTGGCATAGTCCAGCTTGCCGGCAAGTATGAACAGAAGGACGTTCTCCTTCTCGTTTACCTCAACCTCCCATTTACCGCCCGGACGATCCCCTTTTCGTTTCAACGGTGGGCGTTGGGCCTCATCGGGGGTCAAAAAGGCGATTCGCTTCTCGGCCTTTTCAAGCGCGTTCTCCAGTTTCACCACTTCCCGAAGGAGAAAGGGAACCGCCTTCATGGCCAGGTGAACATCCTTGATATCCACGGCGGCCTTGTTCAGGTATTTCGATTTCAGCTCATCTAAATCCATTGTATCACCAATTTTAGAAAGCGCGGGTTGGAGCCCTTTTCCACTCCGCCGTTTACCCACATGCGCGGCTGCCCGGGGACACCTCGGCATCGGGAGTTCCGGGAGCGGGTCACCCCGTTCGATCAATTTTATACATTACCACTTAGTTATGGCATTTGTCCATCCGCATGAAACAGATTTATGGACCTCCCCGCGCCAAGCAGCGTGGGCCGCGGCATCGTTCCATGACGAAAAAATATACCCAAGTCCCGACAAGTCGGGAATCAGCCTGCAAAAACCTAAATTTATGAAACCCGCCAATTAAGAACCACGGTTTTTAAATGATGGAATCACCATTGAGGCGAACGGATGATTCCGCAGTGAATTTGATATTTTAATGTCGATTTAATATGAACGCCGCCCCGCATCCGAGCCTTTTTTCCTTCTTTTCGGAACAGCGGGGTTTCAGGGGAAAATGATTTACAAGTTCAGGGTCGCGCGCCCCATTATAATCGAACGTTGATAAATATCTCTTGATTTTAACGCAGAGAATAAAATAGGTTAATGAAATTTATGTGTTCCCGTCACGGCGGACGGCGCGATCTTCCGCCCCATGACGACACGAACGCGCTGAGCCCCGGTCGAAAACAATTCAAGGAAGCCGTTATGTCTAATTACATCAGAATGATGGATCTGTTAAGGGACAACGAAATCACGGCTCGGAAGTTCCACGACGTGGAGAGCAGGATTCTTTCGGTTCTCAACTACGAGGACTTTTTCGAGGTACTTCTGAGCGAAATCATGGTGCGGTTCAACCTTCCCTTTGTTTGGATCTCCCTGATCCAGGGGAGCGAGGTTTCGGAACTCATGGAGCAGTCCCTCGGATCTTCACAGCTCCTCAGGGAAAAATCCAACCTCATCGAAAGAAAGGCATTCGAGGCCCTCGTTGGAACCACCACCACTCCGATCCTCATGAACGACGATCTTTTGCCGTGCCGCAGGCTCTTTCCGGAAAACCGGGAATACCTCATCAAATCCCTTGCCCTGGTCCCCATCACCTGGAACGGAGAGATCATCGGCAGCCTCAACCTCGGGGACAGCTCGGACCAGCGCTTCAAGCCGGGAATCGACACGAGCCTTCTGGCCAGGCTGGCCCTCAAGGTATCCCTCTGCCTGTCCAATGTCACGGCCCATGAGAAACTCCGGTTCCTTGCCTTTCACGATCCCCTTACGGAGCTGTTGAATCGCCGTGTCATGGAGAAGATACTGGAGCGGGAGTTCAAACGTGCCGGTCGATACGACTCGGAGCTGTCCCTGGTCTTTATCGACCTGGATCATTTCAAACAGATGAACGATACCTACGGGCACGACGAGGGGGACCGGCTGCTCAAGCATTTCGCGGAGATCATGCGGGGAATGATTCGCTCTTCTGACGTTGTTTCCAGGTACGCGGGTGATGAGTTCGTGATCATCCTACCCCAGACCGATATTGTAAAGGCCGAACAGTTCATGGAACGAATTTCGACGGCATTCTCGGAATCCCCCCTTGAAATCGAAGGGACTAAAATTTCGGTTGGATTCAGCTACGGTGCCGTTTCGACCCATTCAGGAGAGTTCGAAACCCACGGTGAACTCCTGAAAAGGGCGGACCATCTCCTGTACGAAAAAAAGAAAGCCAGAAAAGAAGCGCCCCTGAAGCTTGCGGTCCAGGGGTGACAACAGTCAGGCGGAATTTAATCTCCCCTACTCCCCGGCCCCCATGGGTATTCGGTACCCGCCGGAATGACATTCCCCGTCTCGCTGGAACAACCCCATGGGCGTATCGGTCCCCGGCGGGGTAAAAATCTTCTCTCGGCTAAAGCCCACTGTCCGATGGGCCCCTGCGGTGTTAAAATTCATGCATAAAAAAAGGTTCTTGCCGTTTTCGGCAGAACCTTTTTTGTGTCGCGGACGACCGGGAAACGGAGACTTACGTTTCCTGCAATGTGGGGATTGCCTGATGGAATCCCCCGGTGCAATGGAGCTGTTACTCCTCGGTCTTTTCCTCTTCAGCGGGTGCTTCCTCGGCCTTGGGGGCTTCGGGCGCGGTCGCGGGATCGGCAATGATCTCTATGAGAGACATGGATGCCGCGTCGCCGGTGCGCAGTCCCAGCTTGGTGATACGGGTATATCCGCCGTTCACGCCGCCGAAACGCTCCTCGGCCTCGTTGAAGAGCTTGTGCACCACATCCTTTTCACGGATGACGGCCATTGCCTGGCGACGTGCATGGAGGTCGCCCCGCTTTGCGAGGGTAATCATGCTGTCGGCCCATTTTCTGAGTTCCTTGGCCTTGGCGTCGGTGGTACGGATACGGTCGTATTTAAGGAGCGAGGTCACCATGTTGCGGAACATGGCCTTCCTGTGGCTCGAATTTCGATTCAGCTTTACGCCGGATTTTCTATGTCTCATTTGTCCTATATATCTCCTTCATCTATTTTGTCTTCCTTCGGGGGGACAAAGCCGTCGAGTTTCATGCCGAGGGAAAGTCCCATCTCCGCCAGGACCTCCTTGATCTCGTTCAAGGATTTTCTGCCGAAGTTCTTGGTCTTCAGCATCTCTGCCTCGGACTTCTGGACCAGTTGGTAGAGCTTGATGATATCGGCGTTCTTGAGACAGTTTGCGCTCCTGACGGAAAGCTCGAGTTCATCCACGTTTCTGTAGATGTTCTCGTTGAACTCCTGGGATTTTCGATCGTCGTCCACTTCCGAGGGTTCTGGCTCGAGCTCCTCATCGAAGTTGATGAAGGGCGTCATCTGCTCCTTGAGAATCTTGGCGGCATATGCGACGGCATCTTCCGAGGGAAGGCTGCCGTCGGTCCAGAGCTCAAGCGTCAGCTTGTCGTAGTCGGTCTTCTGGCCGACACGGGATGCTCCGACTGAATACTTTACCTGCTTAATGGGAGAAAATACCGTATCGATGGGTATGGTACCGATGGGTGCATCCTCATCCTTGTTCTCGGCGGCCAGCGCATAACCCTTACCGTAATCCACGGTCATGGTCATGTTCAGGGTCCCCTCCTCGGAGACAGTCGCGATATGCGCATCGGGGTTCAGAACCTCGACACTGCCGTCGTCGCTGATGATATCCGCGGCCGTCACCACACCGGGTCCCTGGGCCTGGACGCGAACGGTCTTGGGTTCCGGATCGGTGACCTTGAGCCTCACTTCCTTGAGGTTCAGTATGATCTCCGACACATCCTCCAGCACATGGGGCACCACACTGAACTCATGCAGGACCGAGTCAAAGTATACCGATACAATACCGGCGCCGTGAAGAGATGAGAGAATAATTCTCCTCAGGGCATTACCGATGGTAATACCGAATCCCCGCTCAAGGGGTTCGCATACAAACTTGCCGTAAGCATGCTTGCTTGTAAGCTGAACCTTTTCGGGCCTGATCATCTCACGCCAGTTCATGTACATTAGTTCATTCGATGACATTTTATAATCTCCAGATAGTCAGAGGAAATCCGATCGGGATATCTGCACGAATTTATTCGAAATAATTCCCCACCAAAGTTGCAGGAATTACTTAGAATAGAGCTCAACGATCAGCTGTTCCTGGATCGGCATCGTCAGGTCTTCGCGAACGGGAAGTCCCTTTACAACACCCTTGTAGTTGTCCTTCTCCAGTTCGAGCCACTGGGGGAGGCCTCTTCTGACCACGGCATCGAGTGAATCGTTCACCGCCTGCATTTTCTTGCTCTTCTCACGGACTTCGATCACATCACCGGCATTGATGATGTAGGAGGGGATATCCACCTTCACGCCGTTCACGCGGAAGTGACCGTGGCGCACGAAGTGACGTCCCTGTGTCCTGGAGTTGACGAATCCCAGGCGGTAAACAACGTTGTCGAGCCGTCGCTCCAGCGTCATCAAGAGGTTGACGCCGGTCATGCCCTTCTGACGGTCCGCCTTGTCGAAGGTGAGCCTGAACTGCTTTTCGGAAAGAGAATAGATCCTCTTAACCTTCTGCTTTTCACGAAGCTGCACGCCGTAGTCGGAGAACTTCATGCGACGCTGGCCGTGCTGCCCGGGGGGATAAGCGCGCCTGTCGAAGCTGCACTTATCGGAATAACAACGATCACCCTTGAGAAACAACTTTATATTTTCACGTCTGCACAGACGGCAGACAGATCCTCTGTATCTTGCCAAGTTTTCCTCCTTTGAAAAACTCTATATCGTTTGGCCGTACGGGTCCATCCTCTTTCGAGGAATTATACCCTTCTTCTCTTGGGAGGGCGGCAGCCGTTATGGGGAATCGGGGTTACGTCCTTGATGGATACGATCGTGAAGCCCGCGGCCTGAAGGGATCTCAGTGCGGACTCACGGCCCGCGCCGGGGCCCTTGACGTAAACCTCGACACTCTTCATGCCGTGCTCCATGGCTTTCTTAGCTGCATCCTCGGCAGCCAGCTGGGCCGCGAAAGGAGTGCTCTTCCTGGAACCCTTGAATCCCTGCATACCGGAACTGGACCAGGAAATGACGTTGCCCGCAGGATCGGTCACCGTAACAATGGTATTGTTAAAGGTGGACTGAATGTGAACAACACCGCTCGCTATATTCTTTTTTACCTTTTTTTTGGTGCGTGGTCTCTTCGCCATGACTTAAAGTTAGTCTCCTGTTAGATTACTTCTTCTTCTTGATAGCAGCCTTTTTCGGCCCCTTGCGAGTCCTGGCATTGGTGCTGGTACGCTGACCATGGCAGGGAAGGGATCTTCTGTGGCGAAGTCCACGATAGCAGCCGAGGTCCATGAGTCTCTTGATGTTCATGGAGACTTCCGTGCGGAGCTCACCCTCTACCTTGCACTCCTTATCGATCTTTTTACGAATGCTGTTGACGTCCTCTTCGGACATCTGTTCCGTTTTCTGGCCGGGATCGATATTGAGATCGGCAAGGATGTTTTTAGCCGTGCTGTGACCGATACCGAAAATATAGGTGAGAGCGACATCGATACGCTTTCTCTTTGGTAAATCTACTCCTGAAATTCTTGCCAAAACAAGCCTCCTCTATCCTTGCCTCTGTTTGTGCCGTTTGTTTTCGCAGATAACCCTGAGAACACCTTTCCGCTTTACCACCTTGCACTTAGTGCAAATCTTCTTGACCGAAGCTCTGACCTTCATCTGCTTTGCTCCTTAAATATATATGTGAGCTTTTTCGCCCCAACGCGAAAATCATTTCGCCGTCCGGCGGAAAAGCTTTTCCGCCCGTATACGAGAAATTTGGGAACGTTACTTGGACCTGTAGGTAATTCTTCCACGCGACAGATCATAAGGCGAAAGCTCAACCGTAACCGTATCTCCTGGTAAAATCTTGATAAAATGCATGCGCATCTTGCCGGAAATATGAGCCAGTATCTGATGTTTATTCTCCAACTCCACCTTGAACATCGCATTGGGAAGGGTCTCCAAAACCGTGCCCTGAACCTTTATCGGTTCTTCCTTTGCCATTTACCAGCCCCCATCTCATTTACTCAGGAAAATTAATATTAATATCATCTTAAAGCGCGGGAGAACATAGCACGCTGAAACGCGCCTGTCCACAACTCTCTTAAAAAAACATTCACCAGGCATTTCCCCGTTCAGGGAGTGCCCGGCTTTGCCGCGCCGTCACCGGCGTTTGGTTTCAAGGGGGCGCTTGGGCTCCGCCCTCGCCCCCTTTAAATGCTCAGCTCCTGCCCTTCATCCTTGCCCCGCCCTTTTTAAGGAACCCGTCATAGTTACGGGTGATCATGTGGGACTCCATCTGGGCAACCGTGTCGATGGACACGCCCACCACGATGAGGAGGGCCGTTCCGCCGAAATAAAACGGAACGTTGAACTTGGAGATCAGAATGGACGGCAGAACGCAGACCGCCGACACATAGAGCGCTCCTCCCAGGGTGATCCGGGTGAGGACCTTGTCGATATACTCAGCCGTTCTTTTACCGGGCCGGATGCCCGGAATGTACCCGCCGTTCTTCTTCATGTTGTCGGCAACGTCGACGGGGTTGAAGGTAACTGCGGTGTAAAAGAAACAGAAGAAGATGATGAAACCGATGTAGGTCAGCTCGTAAATCATGCTGCCGGGCTGTACCGCGTCGGCCATGGCCTTCATGAAAGGTACATCGATGAAGCTCGCCAGGGTCGCCGGAAACATGATGATGGAGGACGCGAAGATCGGCGGAATCACGCCCGCAGTGTTGATCTTCAGGGGAAGGTGCGTGCTCTGACCGCCGTAAAGTTTCCTTCCCACGACCCTCTTGGCATACTGTACCGGAATCCTTCTCTGGGACTGCTCCATGAAGATGATGCAGGCGACAACGCCCACCATGAGCACCAGGAGAATGATGACGAAGAAGATCGCCAGTTCACCGGTTTTCATGAGCCTGAAGGTGTTGGACACGGCCATGGGCATCCTCGCCACGATACCGGCGAAAATGATCAGGGAGATACCGTTTCCGATACCCCTTTCCGTGATCTGCTCACCCAGCCACATGATGAAAGCCGTACCGGCGGTAAGGGTCAGAACGGTCATGATCCTGAAACTCCAACCGGGGTTCAGGACCGTCTGCATGCTCTCCAGGCCCACTGAAATACCGAGGCCCTGGATGATGGAGAGAACCACCGTTCCGTAACGGGTGTACTGTGTGATCTTCCTGCGGCCGTGCTCCCCCTCCTTGGACAACGCCTCGAGGTGGGGGACCGCAACCGTGAGAAGCTGCAGAATAATAGAGGCACTGATATAAGGCATGATTCCAAGGGCAAATACCGAGAGTCGCTCGAGGGCACCTCCGGAGAACATATTGAACATGCCCAGTATTCCGTCCTTGTTTGCCGAAAAGATCTGCGCCAGTGCCGCACTGTCGATACCGGGGGTAGGAACGTGAACCCCGATACGGTATACGAAAAGTAAAGAGAGGGTGATAAGAATCCTTCTCTTAAGCTCCGGTAACTTCAGTATGTTCTGGAATCCACTTCCTGCCATATCCGATTATTCCTCTATTTTTCCGCCGACAGCTTCGATTTTTTCCTTTGCGCTCCCGCTCACAAGGCATGCCTTGATGGTCAGGGGCCGGTCGATTTCACCGTTTCCAAGAATCTTGATGCCGTCCCGGCGTCCCTTGACGAGCCCGGCTTTAACCAGGGCCGCCTCATCGACAACCGCGCCGCTCTCGAAGCGAACCAGGTCCTTGACGTTGAGAACGGCAAATCTCTTCTTGAAAATATTGGTAAAACCGCGTTTGGGAAGACGACGGTAGATGGGCATCTGACCGCCCTCGAAACCGGGCCTTACGCTGCCGCCGGAACGGGCCTTGAGGCCCTTGTGGCCCTTGCCCGAAGTCTTACCGAATCCGGAACCCACGCCGCGCCCGATGCGCTTCCTGTTTTTAGTCGATCCCTCGGCGGGAGAAAGCTCATTAAGCTTCATCAGTGCCCTCCTCCATCCTTACAAGATGGCTCACCTTGTTGACCATACCACGAATGGAAGGGGTGTCCTCGAGGCTAACCGTTCTGTTTATTTTTGTAAGGCCCATTCCGCGAAGCACCCTGCGGTGCTTCTCGGGCCTTCCGATCATGCTTTTAACGAGTGTTACATTCAGCTTCGCAGTCATTTAACCATACCTCGCTATAAATCTTCGGGGGAAAGGCCGCGGCGCGCCGCCACCTGCTCCCTGCTCCGGAGCTCCTTGAGTCCCTCGATCGTGGCCTTGACCACGTTGTGGGGGTTGTTGGTGCCCATGCACTTGGTGAGAATGTTCTTCACACCAACCGCCTCGAGGACCGCCCTTACCGCGCCGCCGGCAATAACACCGGTACCCTGTGCTGCGGGCTTCAGGAGAACGCGTCCGGCGCCGAAACGCCCGATCACCTGGAAGGGGATGGTACCGTCGATGAGCGCCACGTCGACCATGGTCTTCTTGGCCTTCTCGACACCCTTACGGATCGCCTCGGGAACCTCTCCGGCCTTACCGAGACCGAAGCCGACCTTGCCCTCACCGTCTCCAACGACAACGATGGCGGAAAAGCTGAACCTTCGACCACCCTTGACGACCTTTGCAACACGGTTGATGTGAACGACCTTGTCGATCAGCTGATTTTCACTTGCGTCTTTCTTGAACAAGGGACTGCCTCCTTATCTAAAATTCCAGGCCGGCTTCTCTGGCGCCGTCTGAAACCGCCTTGATTCTACCGTGATAGAGAAAACCGTTTCGATCGAAAACCACGGACTTGATACCCTTGGCCTGGGCGCGCTCGGCAATGATCTTGCCGATGGCGACCGCTGCCGCAACCTTGCTCTCCTTTGCGGCGGGATCGTTGAAATCCTTCATCAGGGTCGAGGCCTCGCAGATGGTGTTGCCGGCAAGGTCGTCGATGATCTGTGCATAGATGTGCTTTGCGCTTCTGAAAACAGAAAGTCTGGGCCGCTCAGGCGTTCCGCTGAACTTCTTTCTGATGCGGAACTTTCGTTTCATTCTCAGCTGCTTCTTGGATAATTTAGAACCCATTTTATCTTCCTCTATAACACTGAACCCGCGCCTTCCGGGCGTTCGCCCGAAAGCCGCCGATTACAGGCTTATTTTGTACCGGTCTTACCGGCCTTCTTCTGGATGTACTCATCCGCGTACTTGATCCCCTTGCCCTTGTAGGGCTCGGGGGGCCTGAACGCGCGGATGGAAGAGGCCACATGCCCGAGGAGCTCCTTGTCGATGCCGGACAACGTAATGCTGTTGTTCTTGTCAACGGTGGCGGAAATTCCCTTGGGAAGACCGTACTCAATGGGGTGTGAGAACCCGAGGTTCAAATTAAGAAGATCGCCTTTCACGTCGGCTCTGTAGCCGATGCCGTTGATCTCGAGGACCCTTGTGAAGCCCTCGGAAACCCCGATCACCATGTTGTTGATCAGGGCGCGCGTCATGCCCTGGAAGGCACCTGACGTCTTCTTCTGGTTCTTGATCACGACCTTGATGACATCGCCCTCGATTTCGAGGTCCATGTCTTCGTGAACCGTCCTCTCAAGAGATCCCTTCTGACCCTCTACAGTGATGACTCTGTCTTTGTAGGAGATCTTGGTATTTCCGGGAATCTGAATCGGTTTTTTTCCTATTCTGGACATTCCTTACTCCTCGCTACCAAACCTTGCAGAGAACTTCACCGCCCAGGTTTTCCTTTCTGGCCTGTTTATCGGTCATAATCCCCTTTGAAGTGGAGATCATCGAAATACCCATTCCATTGAGCACGGGCTTAATGTCCTTGCTCTTCTCGTAAACCCTTCGGCTCGGCTTGCTTACACGCTCGATACCGAGAATCACGTGGGATTCGTCCGATGTATATTTAAGGTAGACCCGCAGGACGCCCTGCTTGTTGTCTTCCACGAATTTGAAATTTTTTATAAAACCCTGTTTGTGCAAAACCTTGGCCATTTCTACCTTAAGTTTGGAACCAGGGATATCAACCTTGGCAAACTTGGCCTTTCCGGCATTACGGATTCGGGTCAGCATGTCCGCAATTGGGTCACTCATCGCCATAATCTTCTCCGTTAGAATAGAAGCTTATAATTTATAGTCCGGCTGTCACGACTATTCTCGTTAATTACCAACTCGATTTCGTTACGCCCGGAAGCTTCCCGTGGGAAGCGAGGGAGCGGAAACAGATACGGCAAATTCCGAACTTTCGAATAAATGCCCTGGGCCTTCCGCACATGGGGCATCTGTTGTATGAGCGCACGCCGAACTTGGGCTTTCTCTCGGCCTTAGCTATAAGGGATTTTCTCGCCAAAACATCCTCCTTCTGAGCATTATTTCAGTAGCTGATCAACGGCCGTTAGTTACGGAAGGGCATGTTCATGAGCCTCAGGAGCTCCTTGCCTTCCTTGTCCGTGGTGGCCGTGGTGACGATGGTCACGTTGAGCCCCTTGATCTTGTCGATCTTGTCGTACTCGATCTCGGGAAAGATGATCTGCTCCTTGATACCGAGGCTGTAATTTCCCCTGCCGTCAAAGGCCTTTCCGGATATTCCCCTGAAGTCCCTTACGCGGGGAAGGGCGATATTTACGAGTCGATTGTAAAAATCGTACATCTTCTGGCGACGAAGGGTCACCATGCAACCGATGGGCATCCCCTCGCGGAGCTTGAATGCCGCGATGGATTTTCTCGCCCGGGTCACGACGGGCTTCTGACCCGTGATCTTCGTGATCTCCGCCACGGCGGAATCGATCAGTTTGCCGTTGTGAATCGCCTCTCCCAGGCCCATGTTCACAACGATCTTCTCGAGCTTGGGGACCTCCATGATGTTCTTGTACTCAAAGGTCTCCCGAAGCTTGGGAACGACTTCATCTTCATAAAACGTTTTCAGATCTGACATCTCTTACCTCCGGCAACGATCCCTAAGCATCGATAATTTCATTGCATTTTCTGCAGATGCGAACCTTCTTGCCGTCTTCCAGGCGGTGCATCTTAATGCGGACGGGAGAAAGGCAGCTGCCACACATGAGCTTCACGTTGGAAAGGTGGATCGCGGCCTCCTTCTCAACGATGCCCCCCTGCCTGTTCGAAGGCGTGGGCTTTGTGTGACGCTTGACTACATTGATGTTCTCGACAACCACCCGGTTTTTCTTCCGGAGGACCTTCAGGACCTTGCCGATCTTGCCGTTGTCCTTGCCGGCAATCACCTTAACCTTGTCATCACTCTTGATATGAGTTTTATATTTCTGCATAAGGCTGTTCTCCATATCGGATAATTTCTAGATGACTTCCGGGGCAAGGGAGATGATCTTCATGAACCTTTTCGCACGAAGTTCCCTGGCAACGGGACCGAAGATACGGGTACCCACGGGCTCCCGGTTCTGGTTGATTATAACCGCCGAGTTGTCATCAAAACGGATCATGGAGCCGTCGGGCCGTCTGATCTCTTTCTTGGTCCTCACGATAACGGCCTTGGTGACGTCGCCCTTCTTGACCTTCGCGTTGGGAATCGCTTCCTTGACGGACACAACAATAATATCGCCAACGCTGGCATAACGCCTCTTTGAACCGCCGAGCACCTTTATGCAGTAGAGCTGCTTGGCGCCGGAGTTGTCGGCGACCGTCAGCCTTGTTTCTGCCTGAATCATTTTTCCATTCCTTTATAATTCAACAGATTTCTCTACGATCTTGCTCACTCGAAATCTCTTGTTCTTGCTCAGGGGGCGACACTCCGTGATGCTCACCTTGTCGCCTACCTTGCATGAATTCAGCTCATCGTGTGCTGCGTACTTGGCGTGCCGCCTTATGTACTTCTTGTAAAGGCTGTGCTTCACCACTCTCTCAACAAGAACGGTCACCGTCTTGTCCATTTTGTCGGACACGACCGTTCCAAGAAGTTGTCTTCTCATTCCTCGATTTTTCATGGCAGCAACTTTTATTTATCCGTTTTTTTGTTGAGTTCCAATTCTTTCTTAACAGTTTCCAGCCGCGCTATATCACGTTTTATATTGGGGAGCAAGCCCGTGTTCTCGAGCTGGCCGATGCTGTGCTGGAACCTCAGGTTGAAGTGCTCTTCCTTGAGATCCATGATCTTGGCATCGATCCCGGCGGCATCCAACTCTCTGATTTCGCTGATTTTCATTATAAACTATTCCTCTCCACAAACCGTGTTTTAATGGGTAGTTTATGGGAAGCGAGGCGGAGCGCCTCCTTGGCCATGTCGCGGGGCACGCCTTCCATCTCGTACAGGATTCTTCCGGGTTTGATCACGGCCACCCAGGCGTCCGTGGGTCCCTTACCCTTACCCATCCTGACCTCGGCGGGCTTCTTGGTAACGGGTTTGTCCGGGAAGAACCGGATCCACATCTTGCCGCCCCTCTTCACGTGACGGGTCATGGCAATACGAGCGGATTCGATCTGGCGGGAACTGATGTAGCCGCATTCAACGGCCTGGAGTCCGAAGTCGCCGTGGTTCAGCGTGCTGCCGGTAAGGGCCTTGCCCTTCATCCGGCCCCTCATCTGCTTACGAAATTTTACCTTTTTGGGACTCAGCATGTCCTTTTATCTCCTTCAGCTTACTTTCCGGCGGCCTCTACGGCATCCTTCTTGAGAATCTCACCCTTGAAGATGAAGACCTTTACCCCGATGATTCCATAGGTGGTCTTGGCTTCGATGAAACCGTAATCGATGTCGGCTCTCAGTGTGTGCAGGGGAACCCTTCCTTCACGGTACCATTCGGTACGCGCCATCTCGGCTCCGGCGAGCCTGCCGGAGCAGATCACCTTCACGCCGAGTGCGCCGAAACGCATGGAGGAGGTCACGCAGCGCTTCATGGCGCGCCTGAAGGCGACCCTTCTTTCGAGCTGGAGCGCGATGTTCTCGGCAACGAGCTGGGCGTCAACCTCGGGACGGCGGATCTCCTGGATGTCGATGAGGATCTCCTGGGTGATGAGGCGGCTCAGCTCCTTCTTGAGCTGGGCAATCTCGGAACCCTTCTTACCGATGACGATTCCGGGCCTTGCGGTGAAAATGCGAAGACGAACCCGCTTGGAGGAGCGCTCGATCTCGACCCTGGATATTCCGGCATGGTACAGACGCTTCTTGAGAAATTTACGAATCCTGAAGTCTTCCAGGATGAAATCGGCATATTTCTTGCCGGCGTACCAGCGGGACTCCCAAGTTTTTACAATACCTAATCTCAATCCTATCGGATTTACTTTCTGGCCCAAGCTTCTTCCTCCTTATTTATGCGGATTCTTCAGCCACAACTACGGTTACATGACTGCTTCTTTTCAAAATACGCGAGCCCCGACCGCGAGCCCTGGCCCTGAACCTCTTGAGGGTGGGCCCCTGATCGACAATGATGTTGCGCACTACAAGCGAGTCAATATCCAGATCGTGATTGTGATCCGCATTGGCCACAGCACTTCTCAGCGCCTTTTCTACAATTCCGGCTGCTTTCTGCGGCATAAACTTAAGGATGTTAAGCCCGGTATCAACAGGTTTGCCTTTTACAGCACCCACGATTTTGCGCACCTTCTGGGGTGAGATACGCACAAATCTTGCTATAGCTTTTACCTCCATCTCAGACATTCCCTTATCTTTTTTACTTCCTCATTTTGGATTTCTTGTCTCCGGCGTGGCCGTAAAATGTACGGGTCGGCGAGAACTCACCGAGCTTGTGGCCTACCATGTTTTCAGAGACAAATACCGGCACAAATTTCTTACCATTGTGGACAGCCAGCGTCAGGCCGACCATCTCAGGAATGATGGTCGACCTTCTTGACCATGTCTTGAGAACCTTGTTGTCGCGAGCATCTTGTGCTGCCAGTACTTTTTTCAACAGTTTCGAGTCTATGAACGGACCCTTTTTCAGAGAGCGTGGCATGGAATTCTCCTAACGAAAACCCCCTCGATCGCGCCTGCGACCGACGGAATCCCGTATTTACTTAGTTCGTCGCTTGATGATGTAGCGGTCGGTCTTCTTGTTCTTCCTTGTCCTGAAACCCTTGGTGGGCATGCCCCAGGGTGAACAGGGGTGACGACCACCGGAAGAGCGACCCTCGCCACCACCCATGGGGTGATCCACGGGGTTCATGGCAACACCACGAACACTGGGCCTTCTGCCAAGCCAGCGGGAGCGTCCCGCCTTACCGAGTTTCACGTTCTCGTGGTCCGTGTTCCCAACCCTTCCCACGGTGGCGCGGCATTTGAGCAGCACCATTCTCACCTCACCGGAGGGGAGCTTGACGAGGGCGTAGGATTTCTCCTTTGCCATGAGCTGTGCGTATGTTCCGGCGCTGCGGACGATCTGGCCGCCCTTGCCGAGCTTGAGCTCGATGTTGTGGATATGGGTACCCAGGGGAATATTGGCCAGGGGAAGCGCGTTGCCGGGCTTGATGTCCGCCTCGGGTCCGGTCTCGATGGTATCTCCCACCGAGATGCCGAGGGGCGCCAGGATGTAGCGCTTCTCGCCGTCCACGTAATTAAGGAGAGCGATCCTGGAACTTCTGTTGGGATCGTACTCGATGGAGGCGACCTTTGCGGGAATTCCGTCCTTGTCTCTCTTGAAATCGATTACCCGGTAATGCCTCTTGTGACCACCACCCCGGTGACGGGAGGTGATGCGTCCGTTGGCGTTACGGCCGCCGGACTTCTTGAGGGTGCGCAGAAGGCTCTTCTCGGGTGTTGTTGCGGTAATTTCCTCGAAAGTCGAATATTCCTGAAATCGACGTCCGGGTGATGTCGGTTTTGATTTTCTTATTGCCATTTTATGCCCCCGTTCTAAACTCCGTCAAAAAAATCAATTCGTTCGCCAGGCATTAATGTGACAATTGCTTTTTTCCAGTCACGACGCTTACCGATGATACGGCCTCTCTGCTTGTACTTACCTTTTACCTGGATTGTCCTGACAGACTCAACGCTCACGTTGAATACCTTCTCAACCGAATTCCGAATCTCGACCCTGTTCGCCCTTCTGTCCACCTCGAAAGTCACCTTGTTGTTTTCCTCTTTGAGGATATTGGACTTTTCGGTGTTGAGGGGCCGAATGATCACATCATACTGATTCATGCGTCGAACCTCCCTTCGATGCTCTTGACCGAAGCGGTAAGGAGAACGAGCTCCTTGTACTTCAGGATATCATAGACATTGAGTCCTTCGGCCCTGAGGACCTTCACTCCCGGAACGTTCCTTGCGGAAAGCTCGAGTTTTTCGTTTTTACCGTCTATGACGATCAGGGCGTTGGTCGCGCCGAGGGCGCCGACAACTTCCACGAATTTCTTGGTCTTGATCTCGGTGAGCTCGAACCCGTCGAGCACGGTGAGATTCTCGGCCGCAAGCTTGCTGCTGAGCGCCATCTTGAGGGCAAGACGACGAACTTTCTTGGGCAGCTTATAGGCATAATTTCTGGGTGTGGGACCGAAGATGGCACCGCCGCCCCTTCTCAGGGGGGACTTGATGCTGCCTGCCCTGGCATTACCGGTACCCTTCTGGCGGAACAGCTTTCTCGTGCTGCCGCGAACTTCCGAACGGCCCTTGGTCTTAACCGTTCCAGCGCGTCTTCCCGCAAGCTGCATCTTTACAACATCATGCAGGACGCTCCCCTTTACCTCTACATTGAAGATACCGTCAGGGAGCTCGATTTCCGAGACATTCTCACCTGCGGTATTTCTCACTTGGACAACAGCCATATTATTCCTCGTACTGTTCTTGGAAATTTTGCATCACTGCGAAAGGCTTGCAATACCCAAAACTTCCTTCAAATTACCAAGCATTAATTTACTTGGTAAATTTAAGCCTGTTGATCTCGAGCAGACCGGTCTTGGCGCCCGGAACGGCACCCTTTACAAGGAGAACATTCTCCTCGGACCTAATGTCGACGATCTCGAGATTCCTGACGGTCTTCCTGTCCACGCCGTAATGTCCGGGCATCTTCTTGCCCCTAAACACCTTCGCGGGCCATGCGGAACAACCGATGGAGCCGGGCTCCCTGTGGTTCCTGCAGCCGTGGGTCTCGGGACCCCTGGCAAAACCGTGACGCTTGATAACCCCCGAAAAACCGCGTCCCTTGGTGGTACCGGAAATATCGACGCGCTCGCCAACCTTGAACATGTCCACCGTGATCTCCTGGCCCGCCTCGTACTCGGCGCCGGCTTCCATGGGGAACTCCCTCATGTGAGCAAAGAGTCCCTTGCCCGCCTTGGCGAAATGTCCCTGGAGGGGCTTGGTGACATGCTTCTCCTTCTTCGGACCGAATCCGAGCTGAAGGGCGTCGTAACCGTCGGTTTCCTTGGTCTTGACCTGGGTTACCACACAGGGGCCGACCTGAATGACCGTAACGGGAATGTACTCACCGGCCTGGGAATACACACCGGTCATACCCAATTTTTTTCCTAAAATTCCTCTACTCATGACAATCCCCAATCTACAGTTTTATCTCCACATCGACACCCGGCGACAGGTCAAGCTTCATCAGAGCGTCCACGGTCTGCTGCGTGGGCTCGAGAATATCGAGCAGGCGCTTATGAGTCCTAATCTCGAAATGCTCACGGGACTTCTTGTCCACATGGGGTGACCGCAAAACACAAAACTTGTTAATCCTTGTGGGAAGAGGAATGGGCCCGACAATCTTCGCACCGGTCTTCCTTGCCGTCCCGACGATGTCCATCGCGGACTGGTCGAGGAGCTTGTGATCGTACGCGCGGAGCCTGATCCTTATCTTTGTATTAACCATAACGAATTATTCTTTCACCTATTCTATAATTTCACCGGCAATGCCGGCACCAACAGCCCGGTTGCGGCGGTTCCCCCCACCGGGGGCCTGTCGCGGTTCGGGTCTGTACCCACTGGCGAGGTGCGGGATGCCCGGCCCTTCCCAACGGGAAACGGCTTAAAGCGAGCAAAAAAAGAGGGCCGCGTTAAAAGCTCCCCTTTTGATCCTACCCCGTCTGAACGAACTACCAGCGGTAATGGGCAAAAGCCTTGTTTGCATCCGCCATCTTGTGGGTATCCTCGCGCTTCTTCACCGAGGCGCCCCTGTTGTTGGCGGCATCCATAAACTCGGCAGCCAGCTTCATGGACATGTTTTTCTCGGAACGCTTGCGCGCGAAACCGATGATCCAGCGAATGGCAAGGGCCAGCCTTCTGGAGGGGCGAACCTCGGTGGGAACCTGGTACGTGGAACCGCCCACGCGCCTGGACTTCACCTCGATGGTCGGCTTGACGTTCTCGACCGCCTTCTCGAACACGCCGAGGGGAGCCTCACCGGACTTCTCCTCCACCATCTTGAACGCATTGTAGATGATGGATTCGGCCGTACTCTTCTTCCCATCCCTCATGATACAGCTCACGAACCGGGATACCAGCTCGCTGTTGTATGTTGCGTCGGGAATAACCTTCCGCACCGGAACTTCTCTTCTTCTGGGCATTATTACACCACACCTTCGATTCTATAAGTTACAGTATACGCCGTGCCAGGAACGGACAAAACCCTACTTGGGTTTCTTTGCGCCGTACTTGGATCGTCCCTGCTTCCTGTCCTCGACGCCGAGGGTATCCAGGGTACCACGAACAATATGATAGCGAACACCCGGTAAATCCTTCACACGACCGCCGCGAACGAGCACAACGGAGTGCTCCTGAAGGTTGTGGCCCATGCCGGGGATATATGCGGTAACTTCCATCCCCGTGGTCAGCCTTACCCTGGCCACCTTACGGAGCGCCGAGTTCGGTTTCTTCGGTGTAGAGGTATAAACACGTGTACAAACCCCCCGCTTCTGGGGGCCGCCTTTAAGGGCAGGAGTGTTGGTCTTCTTTACAGACCGCTTCCGCCCCTTTCGTACCAACTGGTTAATGGTCGGCATATCTTTCCAGAACTCCTTTTAGTTTTCATCTCATTTCTTGATCGACAAAATACGGCATTATAGCCGCCGTTTTTTCGACTGTCAAGGTAAAATTAGTTTTCGGTTAGGCGGCGGCTCTTCCAACCCACTGAACCGCCGCGCCTCTATTATCCTTCCATAAGCTCTTCCGCATCTCCGGACGGCCCCACATCAAGGGAGCGGTACCTGGAAATTCCCGTACCCGCCGGGATGATCCTACCCATGATCACGTTCTCCTTGAGGCCCCTCAGGTGATCCACCTTGCCTCGAATACTGGCCTCGGTGAGAACCTTGGTGGTCTCCTGGAAGGACGCCGCCGAGATAAAGCTGTCGGTGGAGAGGGAGGCCTTGGTGATACCGAGAATCAGGGGTTCACCCAGGGCGGGCTCTCCGCCGGTTTCGACGATAAGCTGATTCTTTTCGGCAAACTCCGTGCGGTCCACCTGCTCGTCAAGGATGAAATCGGTGTCTCCCACCTCAAGGATCTTCACCCGCCGCATCATCTGGCGCACGATCACCTCGATGTGCTTGTCGTTGATCCGCACGCCCTGGAGCCTGTACACCTCCTGGACCTCGTCCACGAGGTAGCTGGCAAGGGCCACCTCCCCCTTGATGTTGAGGATGTCCTGGGGGTTGGCGGAGCCGCCGATGAGCTGCTCGCCGGCCCGAACGTAGTCGCCCTCGTAAACGATGATATGACGCCCCTTGGGAATCAGGTATTCCTTCTTCTCGCCGGTGTCCACCGGTGTGACCGACACCTTCTGCTTGCCCTTGGTCCCCTTGGAGATGGCAACGTAACCGTCGATCTCCGTGAGGATCGAGGTCTCCTTGGGCTTCCTGACCTCGAAGAGCTCGGCAACCCTGGGAAGACCACCGGTAATATCCTTGGTCTTGGTGGTGGCCCTGGGGAGCTTGGCGATTACGTCGCCCGCCAGAACCTCCTCGCCCTCCTCCACCAGGAGAATGGCGTCGATGGGCATGAAGTAACGGGCAAGGGAACCGCCGTCGATCACTGCGGTCTTGTTGTTCTCGTCCTTGATGGAGATCCTGGGCCGTACCTCTGCCGTCTTGCCCTCTATAATGGTGCGGCTGGACTTTCCGGTTACGGGGTCCACCTTCTCCTGCATGGTCTTACCGGAGAGGATATCGCCGAATTTCACCCGTCCGCCCACCTCGGTGAGGATGGGAACGGTGAACGGATCCCAGTGGGCCAGCACATCGCCCACCTCGACCCTCTGGCCGTCCTCCACGGTGAGATGCGCGCCGTAGATGATGGGGGAACGCTCGCGCTCCCTGCCGGTCTCGCCCATGATGGCGAACTCGCCGCCCCTTCGGTTCATGACAACGCGCATCTTCTCGGCGTTTTCCACCACCTTGAGGTCGTCCAGGTACTTGACCGTACCCGCCGTCCTGGCCTTGATCTCGGCAACCTCCACCTTCCTACTGGCCGTACCGCCGATATGGAAAGTACGCATGGTGAGCTGGGTGCCGGGCTCGCCGATGGACTGGGCCGCGAGAATACCGACCGCCTGCCCGATCTCCACGGTCTTTCCATGGGAGAGGTCTCGGCCGTAACAGGTGGAGCAGACGCCGTGACGGGTCTTGCAGGTGAGCACCGAACGGATCTTGATGGAGGTGATACCCGCAGTTTCCACATCCTTAAGCAGTGTCTCGTCGATCTCCTGGTTCGCCCGGACGATCACCTCGTCGGTGAAGGGATCGTGAACATCCTCGAGCACCACGCGGCCGAGGATTCGCTCACCGAGACGCTGGATCACCTCGCCGCCCTCCATGAGGGCCTCCACCTCGATGCCCATCATGGTGCCGCAGTCGATCTCGAGGACCGCGCAGTCCTGGGCCACGTCCGCGAGCCTCCTTGTAAGGTAACCGGAGTTCGCCGTCTTGAGGGCCGTATCCGCAAGACCCTTCCTTGCGCCGTGGGTGGAGATAAAGTACTGGAGAACCGTGAGCCCCTCGCGGAAGTTCGCGGTAATCGGTGTCTCGATGATCTCGCCCGAGGGTTTTGCCATGAGGCCTCGCATTCCGGCCAGCTGACGCATCTGGTCCTTGCTGCCCCTTGCGCCCGAGTCCGCCATCATGTAGATGGCGTTGACCTTGCCCTCGCCCGCCCCGCCTTCGACGTCCGGCCGGACAACGGGTTTTTTCATGGCGTCCATCATGGCGTTGGCGATGTCGTCCGTTGCCTTGGCCCAGATATCCACCACCTTATTGTACTTTTCACCCTGGGTGATGAGACCCTCGGTGTACTGCCTGCCGATCTCGTTGACCCTGTCGCCGGCCTCCTTGAGGAGCTCCCACTTGTTTTCGGGGATGAGCATGTCGTCGATGCCGATGGAAAGACCGCCGTTGGTGGAGTACTTGTACCCGATGTTCTTCAGGCGGTCGGCAAGGATTACCGTGCCCTTGGGGCCCAGGTTACGATAGGCGAAATCCACCAGATCCCTCAGAGACCCCTTGTTCATCAGCCCGTTCACCAGCGTGAAGGGGATCTCGCTCTCCTTCTTGCTCACGTGGTAGATATGGTATTTTCCGCCGAATTCGACGATGCGGCTGCACTCTCCCTCCTCGAGGTCGTAGAGCTCGTCCAGTAGACGATCGTCCATGGGGAAGAGGCGCTCGAACTCCTCCTTCTTAATGAGGCCGAGGATGCCGTCGTTCTCCTGCTTGAAGCTCACCGAGTACTTTTCCGCGACCCCGATGAACTCCTTGCCCTTGGCGATCTCCTTTTCCGCCGCAACGGCGTCCGCCTTTTCGAGGGTCTCGATATGCTCGAAAAAGAGGATGGCGTCCCTTGGGATGATCTCCCAGAGGATCACCCTGCCCACGGTGGTGTCCATTCTCTTGCCGTTCATGCGCACCACGATCTCGGCATGGAGGTCCACGCTTCCCGCGTCGTACGCGCAGCGCACCTCGTCGGGGTTGGCGAAGATCTTGCCCTCGCCGGGAACACCCTTTACCCCCCTTGTGAGGTAGTAGATACCGAGGACGATATCCTGGGTGGGCACGATGATGGGCTGCCCGTTTGCCGGTGAGAGGATGTTGTTGGATGCCAGCATCAGCACCCTTGCCTCGATCTGGGACTCGACGGAGAGGGGCAGGTGAACCGCCATCTGGTCGCCGTCAAAGTCCGCGTTGAACGCGGTACAGACAAGGGGGTGAAGCTGGATCGCCTTACCCTCGATCAGCACCGGCTCGAAGGCCTGGATACCGAGGCGGTGAAGGGTGGGCGCGCGGTTCAGGAGCACGGGGTACTCCTTGACCACCTCGTCCAGGGTATCCCATACCTCGGGGGTCTCCCGCTCCACCATCTTCTTGGCGCTCTTTACCGTGGAGACAAAGCCCTTCTGCTCCAGCTTATTGTAGATAAAGGGCTTGAACAGCTCAAGGGCCATCTTCTTGGGCAGACCGCACTGGTGAAGCTTGAGGTAGGGGCCCACAACGATAACCGTACGGCCCGAGTAATCCACACGCTTTCCAAGGAGGTTCTGACGGAAACGGCCCTGCTTACCCTTGAGGGTATCCGAGAGGGATTTCAGGGGACGTTTGTTGGTTCCGGTGACCACCCTTCCGTGACGGCCGTTGTCGAAGAGCACGTCCACGGACTCCTGGAGCATGCGCTTCTCGTTCCGGACGATGATGTCCGGGGCCTTGAGCTCAACCAGCCGGTTGAGGCGGTTGTTGCGGTTGATCACGCGCCGGTAGAGGTCGTTCAGGTCACTGGTGGCGAACCTGCCGCCCTCCAGGGGAACCAGGGGGCGAAGGTCCGGCGGGAGCACCGGAATGGCGCTCATGATCATCCACACAGGGTCCACCCCGGAGTTCCTGAAGGCGTCCACGATCTTGAGGCGCTTGGAGAGCTTCTGCCTTTTGGCAACGGAGTTGGTGGCCTGGATCTCCTCCCTGAGGCTCACGTAGATCTCCTCAAGGTTCAGCTCCTCCAGGAGCTTCTGCACCGCCTCGGCGCCGATACCGGCCTCGAACCCGTCGTAGCCGTACATATCCAGGGCCTCGCGGTACTTGTCGTCGGTGAGGAGCTGGTACTTGCCAAGCTCGGTCTCCTTGGGGTCCACCACGATATAGGAGTCGAAGTAGAGCACCTTCTCCATATTCTTGAGGGTGATGTCCAGGAGGTTTCCGATCTTACTTGGAAGACTCTTGAGAAACCAGATATGCGCAACCGGCGTGGCCAGCTCGATATGGCCCAGGCGCTCCCTTCGCACCTTGGACTGGATCACCTCCACGCCGCATTTCTCGCAGACCACGCCCCGGTGCTTCATACGCTTGTACTTGCCGCAGTTACACTCGTAGTCCTTGGTGGGCCCGAAGATCTTGGCGCAGAAGAGCCCCTCGCGCTCGGGTTTGAAGGTCCTGTAGTTGATGGTTTCCGGTTTCTTGATCTCGCCGAAGGACCACTGCCTGATCTGCTCGGGGGAAGCCAGGGATATTTTCACACCGGAATAGAGTTTCGGATCCGTGGGTTTCGCAAAAAAATCGTATATTGTTTCCAATGGCCTCTCCTTACTTCTGATCTTCAAGAAGGTTTACGTCCAGACCTAGGCTCTGGAGCTCTTTGGTGAGAACGCGGAACGACTCGGGCAACCCCGGTTCGAGCACGTTCTGACCCTTCACTATCTTCTCATACATACGCGTCCTTCCGGCCATGTCGTCGGATTTTACCGTGATGAACTCCTGGAGCGCATGGGCCGCGCCGTATGCCTCCATGGCCCAGACCTCCATCTCTCCGAGCCTCTGGCCGCCGAACTGGGCCTTACCGCCCAGGGGCTGCTGTGTCACCAGGGAGTAGGGCCCGATGGACCTGGCATGGATCTTGTCGTCCACGAGATGGTGCAGCTTGAGCACGTACATGGCGCCAACGGTGATCTTGCCGTCAAATGCCTCGCCCGTCCTGCCGTCATAGAGGGTTGCCTGGCCGCTCCGCTCCACGCCCGCCTCGTCCAGGAGGGCTTTGATCTCCTCCTCCTTGGCGCCGTCGAACACGGGGGTGGCCATATGCACGCCCTCTTTATAATGAGCGGCAAACTCCATGGTACTCTCGTCGTTAAACCCGTCGATCATCTCGCTCACGGCCGGTTTATTGAAGATCCGCTTCATCTTCTCCCTGAGGGCCTCGGTGTTCTTCTCCTCCATCATCCTCGCGATCTGGTCCCCAAGCCCCTTTGCGGCGCGTCCCAGGTGAATCTCAAGGATCTGCCCCACGTTCATTCGGGAGGGCACGCCAAGGGGGTTCAAGACCATGTCCACTGTGGTGCCGTCCTCGAAATAGGGCAGGTCCTCCTGGGGGAGCACCCTCGAGACAACACCCTTGTTTCCGTGGCGACCGGCCATCTTGTCGCCCACGGAGAGCATCCGCTTCATGGCAACGTAGATCTTGATCAGCTTGATCACACCCGGGGGAAGGTCGTCGCCCTTCTCGTAGCGGGACACGTGGTGCTCGAAATCCTCGCGGCATTTCGCGGTCTGGGCCCGGTACCTTGCGAGCACCTCGTCCACCTGCTCGGTGAGGGCCGCGTCCTCGAGAACAACCCCCTCCATATGGGTCAGGGGAATCTCCCGGAGCATGGTTTTTTCGATCTCCGTATTGGCCGGGATCAGCACAACCTTCCCCTTTTTCAGGGGGGCGGCGCAGACCTTGCCAACACACATCTCCTCCACCTGCTCGCGCGCGATCTCCTCGAGGATGGCGATGTGATCGTCACGGTCCTTCTCGAGGGCCTCGATCTCGGAATCCTCGATGGCGCGGGTCCTGTCGTCCTTGGTGACCCCTCTTCTGGAGAACACCTTGGCATCGATCACGGTTCCGCTCACGCCGGGGGGAACCCTCAGGGAGGTGTCTTTCACGTCGCCTGCCTTCTCGCCGAAGATGGCACGGAGGAGCTTCTCCTCGGGGGAGAGCTGGGTCTCGCCCTTGGGGGTGATCTTGCCCACGAGAATGTCGCCGGGCTTCACCTCTGCACCCAGGCGGATCACGCCGGAATCGTCGAGGTCCTTGAGGGCCTCCTCGCCCACGTTGGGAATGTCGCGGGTGACCTCCTCCTTGCCCAGCTTGGTATCCCTTGCCACCACCTCGAACTCCTCGATATGAACCGAGGTGTAAACACCGTCCCGAACAAGTCGCTCGCTAACCAGAATGGAGTCCTCGAAGTTGTAACCGCCCCAGGGCATGAATGCCACCGTCACATTCTTTCCGAGGGCAAGCTCGCCCTTTTCGGTCGCCGGACCGTCGGCAATCACCTCGCCGGCCTTGACCATCTGACCGAGCCTGACGATGGGCCTGTGGTTGAAGCAGGTGTTCTGGTTGGACCGGATAAACTTGGAGAGATTATAAATAGTGGCGTCGTGGTCCGGAGCGCCGTGCTTGAGCACGATCCTCGCCGCGTCCACATCCACCACCTGTCCGTCCTTGTCGGCCACGATAGCGACACCCGAGTCCTTTGCCACGACCCCCTCGATACCGGTTCCCACGAGGGGCGCGCGGTTCCAGGTCAGAGGCACGGCCTGGCGCATCATGTTGGAGCCCATGAGGGCCCTGTTGGCATCATCGTTTTCAAGGAAGGGAATCAGGGACGCGGACACCGAAACCAGCTGGTTCGGAGAGATGTCCATCATCTCCACGTCCTCGCGCCGGACAACCTCGGACTCACCGCCCACGCGGCATGCCACAAGCGGATTCTGGAACTTGGAATCCTCGGTAAGCGGCGCGCTTGCCTGGGCAATGGGGTGATTCTTCTCCTCGAACGCCGAGAGCATGCGGATATTGGAGGAGACGTTTGCCTCGCTAACCTCGCGGTAAGGGGTCTCGATAAAACCGAAGTCGTTGACCTTGGCGTAGGTACAGAGCGATACGATCAGGCCGATGTTCGGCCCCTCCGGTGTTTCAATGGGGCAGATACGACCGTAATGGGAGGGATGCACGTCCCTCACCTCGAAGCCCGCGCGCTCGCGGGTCAGACCGCCGGGTCCCAGGGCGGAGAGCCTTCTCTTGTGGGTGGTCTCCGAAAGGGGGTTGGTCTGATCCATGAACTGGGAGAGCTGACTGGTTCCGAAGAACTCCTTGACCACGGCGGAAACGGGCTTGGGGTTCACCAGGTCGTGGGGCATGAGGGCATCCACCTCCTGCATGCTCATGCGCTCCTTGATGGCGCGCTCCATGCGCACAAGGCCGATGCGGTACTGGTTCTCCAGGAGTTCGCCCACGGCGCGAACACGCCTGTTGCCAAGGTGATCGATGTCGTCCACGACGCCCTGGGTATCCCTGAGCTCCACCAGGGTCTTGGCGGTGAGGAGGATATCCTCCTTCCTGAGGGTGCGGGTATCGATATGGGTATTGATCCCGAGCCGGTGGTTCATCTTGAGACGGCCCACGCCCGAAAGGTCGTAATAAGCCGACTTGAAGAAGAGGTGGTCGATAAACTCCTGGGCAACCTCGGGGGTCGCGGGGTTACCGGGACGAAGCCTGCGGTAGATCTCGATGAGGGCTTCCTCCTTGGTGTCCACCTTGTCGGCCACCAGGGTCTTCCGGATGGAATCGGCGGAGAACGCCGCGTCCACGAACAGGAGCTCGAACTCGGTAATCCCCTTTTCGTCGATCTTCGTAAGGACCTCCTCGTCAACCATATCGCCCGCCTTGACCAGGATCTCCTCGGTCTCGGGGTCGATGATGGAGGCGGCAAAGCCCTTGTCCAGGATATCGTCACGGTTCACGGGAATATGGGTCAGCTCCGATGCCTTGAGCTGACGGATGGCCCGCTTGGTAAAGAGGCGTCCCTTTTTCACGGCAACGTCGCCGGAAACGGGATCCAGGATGTCGAAGCTTGCGCGCTGGCCCTTGAGGTTGTTCTCGTTGAACTCCTTAAAGTAGCTGCCCTCGCGGACTTCGTATTTTTCTTTTTTATAGAAATAGCTCAACAGGTCTTCGTTGGTATAACCGAAGGCCTTGAAGAGGATGGTCACGGGAAATTTTCTGCGCCGATCGATCCTGATGTACACGATGTCCTTGGGATCGATTTCCATATCGATCCAGGAGCCCCTCACGGGAATCACCCGCGCCGTGTAGATAATTTTTCCGCTCGAGTGGGTCTTGCCCTTGTCGTGGTCAAAGAAAACACCCGAGGAACGGTGGAGCTGGCTCACCACAACGCGCTCGGTGCCGTTGATGATGAAGGTACCGCGCCGTGTCATCAGGGGGATGGTGCCGAAGTAGATCTCCTGCTCCTTGATGTCGCGGATATTGGAAGTGCCCGCCTCCTTATCGATATCGAACACAACAAGCCGAACCCGTATGCGAACCGAAATCTCGTGGGTCATGCCCCTGTGGATACACTCATCCACGGAATGCTTGACTTCACCGAATGAATAGGAAACAAACTCAAGGGAAGCGCTTCCAGTAAAATCCTTTATGGGGTATACGGACTTGAACACGGCCTGGAGGCCGATATCTCTCCTCTTTTCAGGAGGAACATCCATCTGCAGCAGACGGTCGTAGGACTCTTTCTGCATACCGATAAGGTTGGGAATCTCAACTATAGTATGTTTACCGCCGAAGTTATTCCTTATACGCTTATTCGCCAAAGGGCTTCTGGACATAGCATCTCCAATATATTTTCAAAACTGCGAAATGCGGAGTGAAATCCGGGGGCGGCAAAACGCCTCCCGAACCCATCTTCCGCATTCGCAGTTTGTAGTATTTTTCTTAAAAATAAGCTTTACAGAATGTGACCGCAGTCTTACTTCAGTTCGACCTGTGCGCCTGCGCCTTCGAGCTGCTCCTTGATCTTCTCGGCTTCGTCTTTCGCGATGCCTTCCTTCACTGCCTTGGGTGCCTCGTCAACGAGTGCCTTGGCTTCCTTGAGGCCGAGACCGGTGATGGCGCGAACTTCCTTGATCACGTTGATCTTCTTGTCACCGGCAGCGGTGAGAACAACGTCGAACTCGGTCTTCTCCTCGGCAGCCGCACCGGCATCACCGGCGGGGCCTGCCGCCATCATGGCAACGGGAGCGGCGGCGGATACGCCGAACTTCTCCTCGAGCTCCTTAACGAGCTCGGAGAGCTCGAGTACGGTCATGTTCGCGATGTAATCGATCAGGTCTTCTTTGGTAAAATCAGCCATTTTTTTTAAATTCCTCCGGTATAAACCTTATGTTCTATAATCTCTTTTGGATCGAATCCGTAAATCCGCTTTATCGGCCGGGCGCTGTCGCCCCAGGATTGAATCCGTATAAAATCCCATGGATCTGTCTGGATCAGGCGTCCTTCTGGTCTCTGATGGCGCCGAGGACGCCGACAAAGCTTCTTGGAATTTCGCCGATGGTTCTTACGAATGATTGCGGAACCGCATTCATTGCGGACAAGAGCTGTGCCAGGAGTACTTCCCTTGAAGGCAGCGATGAGAGGGCCTTGATTCCCGCCAGGTCGAGCTCCTTACCGCCCATGACACCGATCTTGATCTCAAGTTTCTCGTTGTCCTTGGCGAAATCGGAAAGCACCTTGGCGGGCGCCACGGGATCCGTATAGCTCAGCGCGATGGCGCTGGGGCCCTTGAAGTGGTCCTTGATAAGCGCTGCGTCCGTATCCTCGGAAGCCCTGGTGAGAAGAGAGTTCTTCACCACCTTGAACTCCACGTCGGCCTCCCTCAGTTTCTTCCTGAGTTCGGTGACGGCTTCCACATCAAGCCCCTTGTAATCGGTCAGGATTACAATCTGGGATTTCGCGAGACGCTCGTGCAGATCAACTACAATGTTCTGTTTCTCGGAAATATTCAAATTATGTACACCTCCTTCCCCTACAACATTAATCTGGAGGCGCTAACGGTACCAAAACAAGCTGTCTCGGTAGGCCGGCAATGCCGATTATACACATTAGCACCTACTGTCTTTGACAGACAATATGACCTCAGCCGGGAATCCCGGCTGAAAATTAAACCTTAAAGATTCCGATCTTTCAATAATCGCGAACGGTGCGCGGCAAGGTCCCTTATTGGGCCTTGAGGCTCAGGGGATCGACCTTTACACCGGGGCCCATGGTGGTGGAAACAACCACGGACTTCATGTAGGTCCCCTTGCTTGCGGCGGGCTTGAGCTTCACGATGGTCTCGATAAAAGCGGTGATGTTCTCCACCAGTTTCTCCTGACCAAAGGAAACCTTGCCCACGGGAACATGGACGATACCGGTCTTCTCGACCTTGAAGTCGATCTTTCCGGCCTTGAGCTCGTTCACGGCCCTTGCGACATCAAAGGTCACCGTGCCGGTCTTTGCGTTGGGCATAAGGCCCCTGGGCCCGAGCTGGCGCCCGATCCTTCCAACGATTCCCATCACGTCGGGCGTGGCAACCGCCTTGTCGAAGCCGAACCAGCCGTCCTGGATCTTCTTCATGAGATCTTCGCTACCCACGAAGTCGGCGCCGGCATCCTGGGCTTCCTTCTCCTTCTCGCCCTTGGCGAAAACGAGAACCCGGACTTCCTTACCGATACCGTTGGGCAGCACAACCGTTCCCCGAACCATCTGATCGGAATGCCTGGGATCAACACCAAGCCGTACGGCAACATCCACAGTCTCATCGAACTTTGCGTACGAAGCATCAAGAGCCGCCTTTACAGCCTCTCCAATATCATACCTTTTTTCGGAGTCTACGGTTTTTCTCGATTCTATGTATTTTTTTCCCCGCTTCGGCATTTTATTCCTATCACTCCTTATTCTTTAGACTACCTCAATACCCATACTTCTCGCGGTACCGGCGATGATGTCGCCCGCCGCCTTTATGTCGTTGGCATTCAGATCCACCATCTTGAGATTCGCGATCTCCTCGACCTGATCGCGGGTGACCTTTCCGACCTTTACCCTCTTGGGATCGCCTGATCCCTTGGCAAGGCCCGCAGCCTTTTTAAGAAGTACCGATGCAGGAGGCGTTTTTGTAATAAACGTAAATGTCCTGTCTTGGTATACCGTAATGACAACAGGTATGATAGTGCCCTCATCCTTTGCAGTTCTGGCATTGAAGGCCTTGCAGAAATCCATGATGTTCACGCCGTGCTGACCCAGAGCGGGCCCGATCGGCGGCGACGGATTGGCCTTGCCGGCTACAACCTGAAGCTTTATGAGCGCCATAACTTTTTTTGCCATATCACTAAGACTCCCCAGCACGAACGCCCCTCAAAGGCGCCCATACATTCTATAGCTTTGAAACTTGAACAAATTCCAATTCAACTGGCGTGGATCGACCAAAGATGCTCACCAGTACCTTAATCTTGCCCTTTTCGGGATTCACCTCTTCGACGGTACCGTTAAAATTGGTAAAAGGACCGTCTATGACCCGCACATCATCACCGATTTCGAAGTAGAACTTGGGCTGAGGCTTGAGTTTGCCCGCCTCCATCCGTGAAAGAATCTGATCCGCCTCCTGGTCCGTGATGGGCGCGGGCTTGTTTCGCCCACCCAGAAAGCCGGTTACCTTCGCCGTATCGTTGACGATATGCCAGGTCTGCTCATCGAGCTCCATCCGAACCAGAATATAACCCGGGTAAAATTTCCTCGACGACTCCTTGCGCTCCCCCTTTACCAACTCGACCACCTGCTCCGTGGGAACAACAATCTCACCAAACTTGTCGGCATGGGGCGAGGAAGCGACGCGCTCTTCCATGGATTTTTTTACTTTGTTTTCGAAACCGGAATACACATGAACGACGTACCATTTAAGCGCCATCTCACCCCCGTTTTATTGAAGGACCGTACGGACCAGGGCCGACAATCCGATATCCACCAGCCCAAGGAAGATCGATATGATTATAACGAGTACAATCACGACAACGGTGGAGGCAACGGTTTGCTTGCGCGTAGGCCATACAACCTTCCTGAGCTCCAGGTTCACTTCCCTCAAAAACTGCATGCTCTTGGAAACAATGTTCTCGTCCTGCGGCTTGGCAGCGGCCTTCACGGGTTTCACCTGGGGCTTCTTCTTTACCGCGACACCGGCCGGCTCAGACTTCGCAACACTCTCCACAGCCCCCGCGGGTGCCTGCCGGTCGACTGTTTTCTGTTTCTTTTTTATCTTCTGGCTTACAGTTTTTTTCTTTTGCAAACGCGCCATTTTTCTCCCAAATGCCGAAACAGTAAAGTGTTAAAAAAGAGCACAACCGGGATGAACCCGGTTGTGCGCCTTTTATCGATGTGACTGGCAGGCCAGGAGGGAGTCGAACCCCCAACATCCGGTTTTGGAGACCGGCGCTCTACCAATTGGAGCTACTGGCCTGCATCCCCTTATCAAACAAGCTTACATATAAAGCAGACTCTCGCCTACTTCGTCTCCTTGTGAAGGATATGCCCTTTGCAGAATCTGCAGTACTTCTTGAACTCGAGCTTATCCGGAGTGGTCCGCTTGTTCTTGGTGGTCATGTAGTTTCTTCTCTTGCATTCGGTACACGCAAGCGTCACATTAACTCTCAAAGCAGCCTCCTTGGCTGTTATTCAATAATTTCGCCAATAACGCCGGCACCCACGGTTCTACCACCCTCACGGATCGCGAACCTGAGTTCTTTCTCCATGGCGATGGGAGCAATCAGCTCACCCTGAATTTTGGTGTTGTCGCCGGGCATGATCATCTCAACGCCCTCCTCGAGGGAGAGAATACCGGTAATGTCCGTGGTGCGGAAGAAGAACTGGGGACGGTAGCCGCTGAAGAACGGAGTATGACGCCCACCCTCTTCCTTGCTGAGAACATAAACCTCGGCAGAGAACTTGGTGTGAGGCGTAATGGTACCGGGCTTTGCAACAACCTGACCACGCTCTACCTCGTCACGCTTGGTACCGCGGAGAAGGAGACCAACGTTGTCGCCGGCACGACCCTCATCCAGAAGCTTGCGAAACATCTCGACGCCGGTACAAACGGTGGTGGCGGTCTCGCGGATACCAACGATCTCCACGTTCTCGCCAACATTGATGATACCACGTTCTACCCTGCCGGTTACAACGGTACCGCGACCGGAAATGGAGAAAACGTCCTCGATGGGCATGAGGAAGGTCTTGTCGGTGTCGCGAACAGGCTCGGGGATGTAGGAATCAACCGCATCGAGAAGCTCGAAAATGGGAGCCGCCGCAGGATCGTCAACACTGTCGCACTCGAGCCCCTTGAGGGCGCTGCCACGAATAATGGGGGTATTGTCGCCGTCGAACTCGTACTTGTCGAGAAGCTCCTGAAGCTCCATCTCAACGAGCTCGATAAGCTCCTCGTCGTCAACCATGTCGCACTTGTTAAGGAACACAACGATCTTGGGAACACCAACCTGGCGCGCCAGGAGGATGTGCTCGCGGGTCTGGGGCATGGGGCCGTCGTCCGCACTTACCACGAGGATCGCACCGTCCATCTGGGCGGCACCCGTGATCATGTTCTTGATATAGTCGGCATGGCCGGGGCAGTCAACGTGTGCATAATGACGACCTTCGGTCTCGTACTCAACATGAGCGGTTGCAATTGTAATACCACGCTCCCTTTCCTCGGGAGCCTTATCGATCTGATCGAAGGGAATAAAATCTCCGCCGCCCTTCATGGCCGCAAGCTTTGTAATTGCCGCGGTCAAAGTGGTTTTTCCATGGTCGATATGGCCGATCGTTCCGACGTTTACATGCGGCTTGGATCGCTCAAATTTTTCCTTTGCCATCTTCCCGTCCTCCTGCCTGATTTTTAATTGGTTTTAGCACTTAGCTTTAGAAATTCAGAAATGATAAAAAAAACCGCCTACGCCGAATTCCCCACCGAATGAATAATAAAATGGAGCCCATGATCAGAGTCGAACTGATGAACCTCATCCTTACCAAGGATGCGCTCTACCAACTGAGCTACATGGGCTTAAATCCAAATTATACATCATCGGAACTTGATATTCAACGCTAATCCGACAAATCATGGAGCGGGAGACGAGGTTCGAACTCGCGACATTCAGCTTGGAAGGCTGAAGCTCTACCAACTGAGCTACTCCCGCCCGCCGGATAAACGGAGCCTTACTAACACATGAAAAAAGCGTTTGCAAGTCCGCATATTATTTTTTTTGATGTGCAGCTGTGTAGTTCGCGACCCCGAACCTATTTCGAAATCTCCTACAAAGGCCGACATTTTGAATGGTGGTGGGGGGAGGATTTGAACCTCCGAAGGCTGAGCCGACAGATTTACAGTCTGTTCCCTTTGGCCACTCGGGAACCCCACCACTTTTTTGGACACCTAAAAAAAGGTGCCGCTTTATACACTCTCGTACTTATCTTGTAAAGCACTTTTTCTATAATTTTTATGGAGCTGGCGATGGGACTTGAACCCGCAACCTGCTGATTACAAATCAGCTGCTC
>PPCM01000224.1_pt1 | contig 71768 bp, 61 predicted proteins | sample 1555541 | NCBI WGS metagenome assembly PPCM01 (sample SAMN05284479, study PRJNA326546) | Marine sediment metagenome, whole genome shotgun sequencing project. | isolation source: marine sediment | place: Germany: Wadden Sea | collected 2012-09-05 | reverse complement strand
CCCCCCCGTTCCCGTTCGGACGGACTGCGGCGATGGGGAAACGCTTCCCTTCGCGGGGCCGCGCAATGGGCCGCGCCACCTGGTATCTCAGGAAAATGAAGCCACCACCGTGAAGCGCTCCATGCCCCTTTTACCGGTGAGCACCGTCTCCCCGCAACGAAGCCAGGCGTGGGCCGAAAGCCCTTCGGTCCTTGCAACGCCGAGATAGAGAGTTCCCTTCATTTTCCGTCGATTCAACATCATCTTGGCAGAAGCGGCAAGCACAAGGCAGGTGCATTCCCAGGGGAGCCGGTTGCCCATGGTGGTCACGGCCCACGAGATTCCATCGCAAACCTCCCGCTCGCGAACCGGGGAGGTCGCGGCGCTCTCCTTCATATGCTCACCCAAAAGGGGAGCCACCCACCTGAAAGGCAGATGAAAAATCCCAAGGCGCCAGACGCCCAGCCAGAAGGCGGCCTCCAGGAGCATGCGGCGCTCTTCCGCCGAGAGTGAAAAAAATTTTAACCATCGCGTTTTCGTTGTACCCATATTCGCCCATCCTTATATTTCGCCGACAATCGCCCGTCGCCCTATTCCAATACCCCCATGCCGCAACCGGGTCAAGAGTTATACGACCTCCCCCGGAAGGTGCCGAACGCCATTCTCCCGGGACACGGGACCGTTTTCCCGTGCTCCCCCCTTCTTGCGTGCGGAGGCGTTCACCAACCCTTCCGTTTTTTCATCAGATCCCCCTCATCCCCCGGCGGGCGCCCCCTCGGAGAAATTCTTCTTTTACCGACATGCCTCCCCGCCGGCGCGCCTCCCCCGGGCGGCCTCCATTTCCTCTTTCCACCGGGGTATAATTACTCTCTTTATCAAGTTAAAAGGTATTGCAAATTCAAAAAGTTTACGATAGTTTCATTATCGACTCCGCCGGATGGGGAGACATCCCTTATTCGTCGATACGATGAAGCTTTTCCCGGCGCTCCGAGAGCGCATAGTCGCTCCTTGTTGAACGGGTTCGCGTTCGCTCCGAGTATCCGTGCCGGCAACTCGCGCTGCCCAGGGTTCCTGCGGAAAAGCGTCTTCACCCTCCGGAAGCCGACAGGCCCTCGAAGTAAACGTCGGATCCGAAACGGACTTTCCGGCATCCGGCGACCTTGCATGAACATTCAAGCACTAAACCCGGGCACGGCCGGCGGCTCCCTTCGCGCGTTCGGCGGCCTCGGGCAACATACCGGAGCGGGCTTCACGGCCCTGCAAAACGATCAACATCACTGTTTCGGGAAAGTATTGGAATGGGAAAGGGTTCGGACATCGTTTTTCGAAGCATCACCCCCGAAGATATGGATTTTCTCTTCGAGGTGTACGCCGCGACCAGGGACCGGGAGATGCGCCTCACCGGCTGGGATGCGGCCCAGATTCATTTTTTTCTGAAGATGCAGTTCAACCTGCAGCATAATTACTACCAGGAGAATTACCGAAACGCCCGTTTTCTCGTCATTTGCTTTGGCGGCAGGGAGATCGGCCGCCTGTACCGGCAGATCCGAAGCGATGAGATACGCATTATCGACATCGCCCTCTTGCCCGGATTCCGGGGCAGGGGGATCGGCACGAAAATAATCCGGGAGATCATGGCCGAGGCAACGGGTGCCGGCCTTGCGGTTCGTCTTCACGTGGAGAAGATGAACCCGGCAATCCGGGTATATCAACGCCTTGGGTTCATGCCCGTCAAGGATGCGGGCATGCACCGGCAAATGCAATACGGGCCCTGATGTCGACGGCGCGCTCCCTCGGCCCCGGCGAAAGCGACGTCGCCATGCGCTCTTTCGCCGCCTTCACGGGCCGGGCAGGCCGTCTTCCCATGTTTCAGGACCGCCGATTGACGCAATGTTCCATGAAATCAAGATTCAAGCCGCACCGGGGACTTTCCCCCATGAAGAGACCGATTCACCGTTTAAGCAGTAAAACGACAACATACCAACCACAGGAGAGAAACCATGTCGGATCCTTTTATTGGAGAAATCAGGGCACTTCCTTATACATATGCCCCGAAGAACTGGGCATTTTGCGAAGGTCAGCAGCTGAACATCAGCGAACACAACGTCCTGTACGCGGTTCTGGGAACAACCTTCGGCGGAAACGGCACCACCAATTTCAAGCTGCCCGACCTGAAGGGGCGGAGCATTGTACATCCCGGGCACGGACTTGGGCTCCAGGACACTGTTTTCAACGGGCAAATGGGCGGGTACGATTATATCCCGCTATCGGTGCAAAACCTGCCGGCCCACAATCACACCGCCACACTGTACGCGGAAGGGGAAGCCGCCAGCGCCGCCAACCCCAAGGATAAAATGCTCGCAACGGCAACCACCTACGCGCCCCCAACCACCAGCGCCAACAAGGCCATGGCGGAAGATTCCATTGTCGTCGACGACACCGGCAGCTCGACTCCCGTCTACAACCGCTCCCCCTTTCTGGGAATCAACTACTGCATCGCCCTGGAGGGTATTTTTCCCTCACGGAACTAGCGCCTGAGTCCTTTCACCTTTCGGCGGAAGCACCGCTTCCGCCGCACTTTCAAAAAGGAGCAAAAAATGTCGGAACCCTTTATCGGACAGATCATGCCGGTCGGCTTTAACTTCCCCCCCAGGGGCTGGTCGTTCTGCAACGGACAACTCCTGCCCATCAACCAGAATACCGCCCTGTTCGCCCTGCTTGGAACCACTTTTGGAGGCGACGGCAGGACAAACTTCGCGCTCCCCGATCTGAGGGGGCGATCCATGGTACACGTGGGAAGGGGCGCAGGACTCAGCCCCGTCAGCTGGGGAGAAAGATTTGGATCCGAGCTTGTCGCCCTGACCGAGCCCCACTTACCTTCCCATACCCATACGGCAACGCTGCACGCGGAATCGGGTGCGGCCACCGCCGCGAATCCCAAGGATAAAATGCTCGCCGCGGCAACAACCTACGCGCCGCCGGTTACAGCCGACAACAAAGCCATGTACAAGGACTCCGTGACAGTCGACCCAACAGGGGGAGGCCAACCCTTCGCTACTCGAGACCCATCCATTGGAATTTACATGTGCATTGCCATAGTCGGTATCTATCCTTCGCGTAATTGATACCCACCGTATGTCCCGCGAACAGCGACGCCTTTCCCATACCGGTATTGGAGTCGTCTCGTCTCGCATCCCTCCCTCTCCACTTTTCCCGAGGAGGGATTGGGAAGGGCGGTATCCGGAATAATTCCACCGGCGGCTGGCGTAAACAGGATATTCCCGGGGCCCCTGCTCGAGGCGCCGGCCTGTTGCCGCCCCCCCCTTTTTATGATATCAAGCAGGCATCGGGCCGAACACCCGGGACGACGAATACCGTCACGGAAAATCGGTTTACAACCCCCACAAAGAGAAGAAGGATTCATGCGCATTAAAATCGGCGTCCCCACACCCAACTCCAACTTCATCCCGTTTTTTGCAAAGGACTACCTCAAGGCCCTGGAGATGGGGCTTTCCCAAGGCGGCGTCCTCGATTATGAACTCTTCCCGGAGCCCTGCGGGTACTGCGCGCAAAAGGAGGTGGTGGCGGACAAGGTTCAGGCCCTTTTGTTGAAACAGCAGGTGGACGTGGTGGTGATGCCCCTGAACACGGGCCTGTTCGAGCATGTGTCCTCGTACTTCAGCGCTCAGCAGACCCCACTGATCATCACCACCATGGGAGAGGATGTGATCCCCCCGGCATCCCGGAACCCCTACCTTTTCACCAACACCTTCAACCTCTGGCGATCGGCTTGGATGGCCGGTTACCGGGGCGCCGCCAAGTTCGGGAAAAACGCCTGCACTTCGTCGGGCTTCCATGACGGCGGTTACGGCCTCTCCTTTGCCTTTGCGCTGGGGGTGGAAGCACAAGGCGGGAAAATACTCCAGGCTGCGGTCACCCACAGGGAAGCCCGGGACGAAGACCCCACCGAAACCATCCGGATGCTTGCGGACAAGAAACCGGACTTTATCATGGGGCTCTATTCGGGCAAGGAGGCGATCTCCTACCTTGGAGCCTTTCGTGAATGCGCGGATCATATTCCCCTCATGGGCCTCGCCCCCCTGGCGGATCCTTCCGTGCTCGCGGAGGCGGGCGCCGATGCCCGGGGAATCGAATCGGTCTGCTGCCGGCCCTTGACCTGCGATGCATACGATAGTTTCGCGAACGCCTTTTTGAAAGACACCGGTCGCCTGCCCAATCCCTACGCCCTCATGGCATATGAATCGGCCCGGTTGCTGTCCCTGGCCGCGGAACGCCTCGAAGGTTCAGAACCGCCTCCCGGAGAGCTGGCAAGAGCCCTTTCGGTTGCTTCGTTTGACGGGCCCAGGGGCCGGGTCTCCTTTGACAACGAAGTCGCCGAAGTTGAAACCCTGGACTACCTCAGCGAGGTTTCCATCGACGAAAACGGAAAGGCGGTACAAAGTGGACTCGGCAAACTGGAAGCCCCCCCGATCTTTTATGAACAACTGGACCTTGCAAGGAAAAAGCTGACCAAGCACGGCTGGCTGAATCCCTACCTGATCGCATGACAAGGCGATCTTTTTCCTTGTCCGCAATTAAGCAACGTCACTTTTTAAGGAGACCAAGCCGTCTCCCGAAACCCGTTTTCCCGGGATAAAAGAGGTCGGCCGCTTCCCGGCCGCCTCGTCCCGACGGTTCCGGCACGGCTCCCCCCCATGAGTTCAATATACGGCCTGAGTTCCCCTGTTCCCCGCGCCTCCACGGAGGCATTGCTGTCGGTCATGGCGGGCGCCCTACACCCCCGGCGCCCCGATGGCGAGGGTCGCTGGTGCTCTCCCCATGCGGGCCTCGGCCATCTGCTGCTCCACACGACGCCGGAGTCCCTGAGCGAAACCCTGCCCTTCCGCCACCCCCGGGCCGGCCTTGTGATCACCGCCGACGCGAGGCTGGACAATCGCGCGGACCTCATGGGGGCACTGGATCCCCCGCCGGGCCCCATGCCCGACAGCCGGTTGATCCTGGAAGCCTACATGAAATGGGGAACGCGCTGCCCCGAACACCTTCGGGGGGACTTTGCCTTTGCCGTGCTCGACGAGAAGAAGCGCGGCCTGTTCTGCGCCAGGGACCATATGGGATGCCGCCCCTTTTTCTACCACGACACACCCGATCTCTTTGCGTTTGCCTCCAGCTTCGGCGGGGTGGCGGCCCTTGACGCCGTGCCCCGGGACCTGGACAAGGAGTGGCTCCGGGGCTACGCCCTCTCCCTTATCACCTGCAACAAGGGAACCGTCTACAGGGGGATACGGCGCCTGCCGCCGGCCCACAGCCTCTGGGTTGGCCCGGACCACCGGACCATGCGATGCTACTGGAAGCCCGATCCCCACAAGCGGCTCCCGCCGGCATCGGAGCGGGAGTATGTGGAGGCCTACCGGGAGAAGCTGTTCCAGGCCGTGGGGCGAAGGCTGCGATCGGCGTTTCCCGTTGCGGCCGAACTCAGCGGCGGCCTCGACTCCTCCACAGTGACCTGCGTGGCCCGGTCCCTCTTGCTGCGGGAGGGAAAGGGGCTTGTCTGCGCGGCGGCCCACGCCCTTCCGGAGGGAATGGAAGATCCGCCCCTCGCGGATGAGCGCCGGTGGATCGGGCAGGTCCTGGATTTCGCGGGGATTGAGGCCTGCGAGTATGTCACCGGGGAGGAGACCCCGGGGCTGAACGCCCTGATCCGGGAGGAACTCGGCATCCAGCAGGCTCCCCCCCTTGCGATCTATTCACTTTTCTCCCACCCCCTCTACCGCAAGGTGGCCGGGCGCGGGGCACGGATCCTCCTTTCGGGAATCGGCGGCGACGAGATGGTCACCTCCAACGCCTTTGGCTACCTTCTGGAGGAACTATGCCGCAAGAAAGAGTGGTCCCGGCTCCGTCGGGAGCTCGGCGCCCGGTATCCGTCGCGCCTCAAGGCCCTGCTCAAGTACCTGGTTCGCCGATCGGGCACGCGCCTTCCCATGGAGCTCGGAATAAGGCGGCGCATCCGGGAAAGGGTGGCCGGATCGCCCGTGAACATGGAATATTTTGGAGAAAGGAACGTCAGAGAGCATATTGCCCGCTACTTCCTGTGGGACATCCCCGGGGGCCTCACCCTGCGGGAACGACAGATTCTGGAGCTCACCCACCCCTCCCTCACCGCCCGGGTGGAACAGTCGGCCGTTGCCGCCCGCGCCCATGGCCTGGAGTATGCAAACCCCCTCCTGGACACGGACCTGCTGGAGTTCTACCTGGCCCTGCCCTCGGCCATGAAGTTCCGGGAAGGCGCGGGGCGCTTTGTTCACCGGGAAAGTGTCCGGGGCCTTATCCCGGAATCGATCCGCCTCAGGAACGACGTCATTGGCGCCACCCTGCCTGAAATCCGGATGATCATGCGAAAGGACCTGCAATCCACCCGCGACCTGGTAAACAGCATTGCGGAAAAGGCGGATTCCCCCCTCCACCGCTGCTGGACGCCCAAAGCCCTCGAAGCCCTGGGAGCCCGACTGGGGCAGGGGAAGATACAGCCCCTGGGAATGATCTGGCGCTTCCGGATGCTCCACCGCTTTCTGCGGGGGCAAGCGGGCGCCGGGGAAGCCTTTCCCTCTCCCAAATAACCCTTCCTGAGCCATTGATTTTTTGCTATGGAAGGTACGGCATGAACCTAACCCGAAACAAACGGAGGATTCCCAATGACGGCTGAACAAATTTCCCCGGAAAGCACCGTATGGCGCATCGACGATATCGTTTCCAGCGATATCGACGGTGAAGTGGTCATGCTGGATATCGAAAGCGGCTCCTATTACGGTTTGAACGACTCCGCCGGCAGGATCTGGGAACTGATCGAAACCCCCGTCACGGTCTCCCGCATTTTATCCGAGCTCTCCGCCGAATATGATGTTCCGACCGACACCTGCCTCGGGGAAACCACGGTATTTCTAACCATGCTCCTGGAAAAGGGGCTCATACGGGTCCGTCCCGGGCAGGCTTGATCTCTCCGGCCCCCGGGGCCCCGTTCAAGGAATTCGATCCATATGAAGCTGTCCGCATCCTCCGCATCCCCCGAATCGCCCGGGCCAACCGTATCCTTCAGGGATTTCGCGGCCGCCTGCCGTAATCCCGACCTGCGTTTCCTGGTTTCGAGCCGCGCCGTCCGGCCCAATATCCACATGGGGATTTACCTGGGCGTCTACTACATTTACCTGGACATGAAGCAGATTTCCGGCGTTTTCGGAAGCACCGTCTCCCCCTCGCCCCTGTACGGCGGCAGGACCTACCGGGAATCGAACTCCATGAACGATGCCCATGTGGCCGAACTGGAACGGAGGGGGATCGGTCTCTCCCTAACCCTGACCAACCACCTCTATTCACCGGATGCGTACGATGCGACCCGCCCCCTGCTGGAGCGGCACCACCAAATGGGCAACACAGTGGTCTGCGTTTCTGACCTTCTCGCGGCCCGGATCAAAAGGGACTACCCCCTTTACACCCTCAATGCCAGCGCCATCAAGAACCTCCACTCCCCGGCGGATGTCCGGGCGGCCCTGGATCTTTACGACCATGTGACCATCCCCATGAACCGAATGGACGCCAACTTCCTGGCGGGCCTGCCCGAAAAGTCGCGGATGATCCTGTTCGGAAACGGGGGGTGCGCCTACAACTGCCCCCGACAGAGCTGCTACCGGGGCATCTCCCAGCAGAACCAGGACAGGGAGTTCACCCACGACTGTTCCAGGAAAACCATTCCCCGGCCGGACCTGGGAACGGTCTACTTCGACATCCAAAGGTTCTGGGAGATGGGGTTCTCTCACTTCAAGCTGATCCCCGACCCGTCGCGCACCCCGGAGTCGGTGGCGCGCCGCTGCAGCGACAGAAGCCGCCGCCCCGCCCCCCGTCGAAAAATCCCGGAACCGACCGTTGCCGAGCCCCTCGGGTACCTCTGCTCCTTTCCCAAATGCGGCCGGACCTGGTTGCGGTTCATCATCGCCAACTGCCTCGATATGGAGCACGACCTCGGGTTGAACGTGGATCTGCACTCGATGTTCAGCCTCCTGCCCAACGACGATGGGGATTCCCTCACCGGCCGGCCGGCCTTCTCCTTTCACGGGGATCCCCGCATCCCTCTGGTGCTCGCCAGCCACGCCCCGTACACCCCCGAAAAATTCGGAAACCGGCGGGTGGTGCTCCTGCTGCGCTCCCTTTACGACGCGGCGGTCTCGGATTACTTCCAAAGAACCCATCTCCTCGAGACCTTCGACGGGGGCCTTCATGAATTTATCAGGTCTCCCGACGGCGGCCCCGCCGCGTACATCGACTACCTGAACCGATGGGCCCCCCACCTGGACAACGACCGCACCCATATCGTCACCTACGAGGGGCTGTTGGCCGACACCGCCGGGACCGTTGCCGATCTCTTGTCCTTTCTGGGGCTTCCGGTTACCGCCCGCCATCTCCAGGGGGCCGTTGAACGTGCCTCCTTCCGGAACATGCGGCGCCTGGAAAAGGAACGGGGCATGGCCGGCTTCAACTACCATTTCGACACCCCCGGCGCGCGGAGAATGCGCGAAGGAAGAGCGGGCACCCACAAAACCCACCTCACGCCGGAGGACAAGGAGTATATCCAGAAGCTCCACAAAACCCGACTGAGCCCGGAAGCGGCCGCTCTTGCTGCGGCAGTCGGTATTTTATAACGACCGGGGTTCCCGGGCAGGAAATGTCCTTTCGCTGAAAAATCGGTTGACGTAATCACTACCGATGTTTTAAAGAGTAATCTGCCGTATAAAAAAAGAGAAAAGATGCCGGATTGAGAATCCCCGCCGGGAAGGGGCACCCCGGACCCAGTGACCTGTCGCCCTTCAATTCGCCGATCGCCAGCAAAAGGAGTTACCCATGCCCAAAGACAAACAGCAATTGGAATCGTGCCCCAACGCAAAGAGGAACCGGAAAGAGTGGACCGCCCCCCGGATGGAAGAACTCGGAACCAGCCTTACCGCCAGCGGACTGGTGAACAAAGCCAAGGAATCCGGAGCCGCTTACAGATCTTGAAGCCCTCCCTTCCCAGCACAAACACTCCCCGCGCCGGGAAGGCTTGCATGACACATGCCGGCCTTCCCGCGGCGGCAACCGGCCGCGCCGCCGGCGAGTTTTCCTACGAGGCATTCGGCCTTCGCTTCGCATCCGAAATCGAAGTGCCTGAACTCTCCCCCGGCGACGGCGCATCCCCCTCCCATGTTTCCGTTGGTTACGGCAGCGTTCCCGAAAGCCTTCCGGGTGCCTACCGTTTCGGCGCCCGTTTTCAAGCCCGCCCCGGAGAGCTCCTGTTCAGGATCCCGGGGGTGGCCGCCTACTGGGTGAGAGAGGGAAAGCGGATCGTCATCGACAGGGAACCGTCGGCTCCCGAAGATGATGTTCGCGTGTTCCTGCTCAGCTCGGCCCTTGCCGCCCTCATCCACCAGCGGGGTCTTCTTCCCGTTCATGCCAGCGCGGTGGACGGCAACGGCGAAGCAATCCTCTTCACCGGCACTTCGGGCCAGGGAAAATCCACCATCGCCGCCCAGCTGTCGCGCGCCAGGGGACTTTCCCTCATGTGCGACGACATGAGCGTCCTCTCCCTGGACGGGAAGGGCGGGCCGGTTCTCCACCCCGCTTTTCCCCAGTTGAAACTCTGGCGGGACGCCCTGGATCACCTGGGGGACAACCCGCGCGACTACCCCGCCCTGCGCCGGAACCTTGAGAAACACAGCGTCATGACCCCAGAGCGGTTCGGCACCAGGCCCCTGCCGGTGAAGCATATCGTGGACCTCGGGTTCAACAACACCGGCGCCGTGACCCTCACCCCCCTCGGGGGCGCGGGGAAAATCGACCTCCTCATCAACCGGACCTACCGCAAGCGATACCTGCTGGGCCTCGGGGGACGGAAAAATCACTTCCGTGTCTGCGCGGCCGCCGCCTCGGGTATCACGGCAACGGCGCTCTCCCGGCCATGGGGCTGGCATGCGGTGGAGGAGGCCCTCGATCTTCTGACCCGCCGGTGCCTGCAATGAGAAGCGGTCCGGGGGACGCGCCCACGCCACCGGGGATCTTCTGGCTCTCCTCCTATCCAAAATCGGGAAACACCTGGTTCCGTATCTTCCTTGCCAATCTCCTCCACGGCGGCGACGGGCCCGTGAACATCAACCGCCTTGAAGGGGTCGAGGGAATCGCCGCCTGCCGGGAAACCTTCGACGACATAACGGGGCTTGCCTCGTCGGATCTTACCCCAGGGGAGATCGAAGGGCTGCGACCCGAAGTGTATGATTACATCTCATCGGCAAATCCCGGGGGCGTATTCCTGAAAATCCACGATGCCTTCACCCACGCATCCCCGGGGCGCCCCCTTGTTTCGCCGGGGGCAACCCGAGGGGCACTCTACTTCATTCGCAATCCCCTGGATGTGGCGGTCTCCCTTGCGCACCATCTGGGATGCGACACGGATACCGCGATCCAACGCATGGGGGACCCCGGCTTCACCCTGTGCGGCGACGGGAATCGCCTCATGAATCAACTGCCCCAGAAGCTGACGACCTGGGGCGGGCACGTGAAAAGCTGGGTGGATTCCGGCGTAAACCTGAAAGTCGTGGCGTATGAAGAGATGAAGCTCCGGCCGGAGAGCGCCTTCAAGGAGGCCCTGGATTTCCTGGGCATCGAAACCGCCCCCGAAAACCTCCGCCGGGCATTGCGGCACAGTGATTTCGATGCGCTGAAAAAGCAGGAGGCGTCCGGGGGGTTTTTCATGCGCGACCCCCGCTCCCCCTCGTTTTTTCGCAAGGGCATCGTCGGCTCCTATCGGGAAACCCTCTCCCCCCGACAGATACGGCGCCTTATCCATGATCACCGGGAGATGATGCTTCGCTTCGGATACCTTCTGGACAACGACACCCCCCGTTATTGATCCGCCATTATTGCCTGTCGGTTATTGCTCCCCCGTTATTTCCCTCTTATCGGCCGTCGTTGTCGAGACCCGCTGTGTTCTTCCCCCGAAGTCCCGCCGCCCCACGGTTCCTTCCGGTCGTGGAGCGCAACGTCCCGGGAAAAGGTGATGCGGTCCAGAAGGGATGTGCCCGCATGCCGTTTTTCAATCCGCTTTTCCACTGATTTTTTTTCAAGAAGACGCGCCACGATATCCAGCCGGCTTTTTTTCTCCGAGGCCGCCGCACGCGCCCCTATTTCAGCAGAGAACCGATCATCCCCCGCGCCCTCCGCCAAACCGATAAGCTCCCTTGAAAATTCATCCAGAGCCGCCAATGCCAGCTCCTTTTCCCTGTCGTCTCTTACCTTGAAGTGAAACGCCAACCGATCCGGGGACCTTTGTTTCACGAAGTCGGAGAAGATCCGGTGGGGCTTGATGCCGGCTTTCAGGGCAACGGCATTGATCTCCGCCTTCATGGGAAGGGTGATGAAGAAAATGTTCTTGAAGCGATCCAGAAAGTTCAGCTCCTCCCCGGAGAGGGCGGGGGTGGAGCGCACCGCGTACGGGGGGGCCTGGGAGAAGTCGATGCCCAGCTCCCGGGCACGTGCCCGCATGCCGGTGTTGGGCAGCACCATCAACTTGAACATCTCCATCACGGGGCACGGCACGGCGTACACCCCGTCGAAGGTTTTAAAAAAGGAGTCCAGATCGTCCCCCGGCAATCCGTAGATGATCTGGGGGCATATCCTGACCCCGTGCTTGATGGAGAGGTCGATGTTCCTGAAGAGCTTTGGATTGTTGCGATACCTTCCGCACGTCCGGAGCACCCCGGGGTCCAGGCTCTGGATACCGATCTCGATGGGCCTCAGCCCGGCCTTTTCGGCCAGTTGAATCATCTCCTCGTCCATGAACTCGGGTACCATCTCGGCATGGATCGAGCGCAACCCGGGCCTTCGGTTTTGGATGATAAAGGAGAGAATCCGCTTAACGCGCCTTCGGTTGGAGTTTAAACAGGAGTCCAGGATAAAGATGCTCGACGGTTCCCTCTGGAGGATGAAGCCAAACTCCTCGAAGGTTCGCGTAAGGGAAAATGAACGGGGCCTGGGGTGGTTGTTGTGCTCATAACAGTAAAGGCAGTTGAGGGGGCAGCCCCGCTGGGTCTGAACCATTACCGTGTTGCCGGGGATACGGGACGGGTCGTAGGTTCCCGTGAGGAAGGGAGAGGGAATCCCGTCAAGGTCTTCCAGGGGGGGCCTGGGCGGCGTTGCCTCGGGGGTGCCGTCCGCCCGCCTGTGGATGATCCCGCGAATCCCGCCGGGATCTCCGCCGGGCTCCAGAAGGAGAAACTCCACGAGCTCCCTGAAGACCCGTTCCCCTTCTCCCGGAACGACAAAGTCGATCCAGGGAGAGGAGAGGAGCGGTTCCGTTGATCCGATCTCCAGTTCCGGCCCCCCCAGGACGATCTTCATTTTCGGGAAAGCCCCCTTGATCCCGGGGAGCAGCCCAAGAACGATCTCGATGTTCCAGACATAACAGGAAACGGCCAGGAGATCGGGTTTCGCGGCCTTGAGGGCCTCCACCATCGATTCCGCGGGCTCTTCCCGGCCAAATCCCATCTCCACCAGCTCCAGGCGGTTGAGGTGGGGCGACCGGCTCAAACAGGCCGTCAACAGAGAAAACGGCAGGTGGTTGTACCGCACCCACTCCATGTTGTTGTGAACGGCCAGAAAAACAATCCGCATCTTTTTTTCCATTCCTCACCCCTGCTTGACGATCGTTACGGGAGTCCGATTCCGTCACCGGGAAACGGCACGCCATGCACTCATACCATCGATAACGGGACGGGGTAAAGGGGAGAAGGACAACTCGCGCGAACCGTTAAATTCTCTCCGGACCGCTTCGATCCGGCAAAATCCCCGCGGGGATGCCTCGCCCGCTCCGGGACATATCTTTATCGGCGAAACGGGTTGCAATCCCGGCGTGTTCAATATAGATCTGTTGGGCGGTGGGGAAGGGGGCTTACGGACAGCGCCCCCCCCCAAAGGGACGCCGCAGCTCACGAAAGGCCGGGAAAAGCGCCCGAACTCATGGCCTAATGGTTGCACGGGGAGCGGTACCGGTATCCCGTCGGGCGCTTTGTCAAGCCCCGTGTCACCCCGTGTCACCCCGTGTCACCGCGTGTCACAAGGGGTACCCGGGTCGGACGGGTTCCCTCGGAAATCCGGCGACCGTCAACCGTCCACTCAGTGATGTCGCCGGCGCGTCGGGGCCGGACGGCATCAGCTTTGATCGCCAACCGGCTTTTGGGGGAATCACGTGTTTTGAAAGCTTCTTCTACGGAAAATGAACAGAGATCCAGATTACAAGAGAGGGGCGCGCGGATAAAAACCCACCTTTTTATCATCAGCCCCAACAACAGCGGCTCAACCTTCTTGAAAAACGCCCTGGCCACATCCCGGAAAACCTGGAACCTCCAACGGGAAGGACAGAACACCTTCGGTTTTCGGGGTCCCAGGACAAGCGGCCCCAGCCGGCGCCTTCCCCCATCGATCTGGGCCGCCAGGGATCGCTGGCTCCAAATCCTCGCCGACGAAAGGGAGTACGACTGGGTCCACACGCGAAAGGCATGGTATCTCCAGGCGTTTGCCCTGGACCCGGAAAGGGCCGAGGTGTTTGTCGAAAAGTCACCGCCCTTTCTTGTCCACCCCCACAGCCTGCGGGATAATTTTCCCAACGCCCGCTTTCTCTTTCTCGTGCGAAACCCCTATGCGGTTTCCGAAAGCATCATCCGAAGGGAGAAGGGGCTCGCGAGAAACCTCCCCCTTGGAGAGGCCTTGAAGGAAGACGGCATACACGATCTTGCGGCCATGCATATCGTCAACTGCTTCAAGTACCAGCGGGAGAACATCGAACGCTTCGGGGATGTGGGCGCTTTCTTCACATACGAACGGATGTGCCGGGATCACGGGGCGGTCGAGGAGCGGATCGGCGCACTGGTGCCGGCCCTGGATGATCTGAACCTCGACCGCAAGCTCGCGGTAAAGGGTACCTATCACGAACGCCTGAGGGATATGAACCGGGATCAGATCGGGCGGCTTACCTCCCTGGATATGGAAAAACTCAACAGAACCTTTCGTCCGTACCGGGAACTCCTGGGTTTCTTCGGCTACGGACTCATGGGGGAATAACCTTCAAAGGCGGTATTTTAACATGACCCGCAAGCACCTGGAGAGTTCGGAAAACAACGTAATAGCGCTGATCTGCCTGGCAACGGACAGGCATAAACAGGGCATGATCCGGCTGGTGGTCAAATCCATTCGGGAAAAGGGGGGGTTCAGCGGCGACATCGTCCTGTTTTCGGATACCCCCGATCCACCGGTACGGGACCCTCGCCTCGTACCGGTCCATGTCACCCGTTTCGACGGCATCCCCTGCTACGACACCGAGATTACACCGCCGTACCGTTTTCCGCCCACCTTTTTCAAGCCCTTCATGGGATTGTACCATGACTTTTCACGGTACCGCAGGTTGCTCTACATGGACTTCGACGTGCTGGTGGGAGCCCCCCTGGGGCCTGTTTTCGACTTCATGGAGACAAAGGAGACCCTCCATTTCAGCTATGCGGCAAGAAGGTGCTGGGAGGATGCCGGGGCCAACTTCCTCTCCCCCGGTTTCGACCTCGACAAACACCGGGACTCGGATGTTTTCCGCTCCTCCAACACCGGCGTTTGCGCCGGCATATTCGGCCTTGGCGTCACCTCCATGGAGAAGATCTTCAAGCCCTGGCGCCGGCGCATACGAAAGCTCGTGGAGGAGGGCCTTCCCATCGGAGACCAGATTCCCCTGAACGAGCTGCTCCTCATGGGAACCGTCAAGGGGAAGGGATTTCCCCACGAGTGGGTGGATTACCCGTTCACGCCCATGACGCCCTACCGGGAGATGCGCCCCCTGAAATCCGAGGACGGGTTTATCTTTCACCATTTCAATCCCGGAGCGGCCCGCACCAAGCTCAACTACATGAAGATCTTCACGGCATTCGGAAATATCACCGGAAAGGGATGAGGGCGGGAACCTTCCCGCCGAATCCCCCGGGGACACCTTCCGGTGGAAGGCGTCCCTTGCCCCACGCGAGCTCCTACTCCCCTTCCTTGGGGGGCGCGAAGATCCCCCCCCAGAAAGCCTGGTCGAGGCGCCCTTGCTGCTTCATCCAGATCTCCCGCTGGGCGTCGGGCATGACGTGCACCTGCCCGTAATGCACCGGCACCAGGTAGTAAGCGTAGACCACCAGATACCGCATTCCGGGAACGGTGCGGGGCCTGCCGCAATGCCACGTTCGCTGGTCAAGGAGAATTCCGTCCTCCTTCCTGCAGTAGACCTTCTTCTTGGGCGCGTCCGTGTAAGGCGTCACGCTCGCGTCCCAGTGAGAACCCGGCATGATCGTCAAGGGCCCCTTTTCGTCGGTCACGTCGTCGAAGTAGAATCCGACAAAGGCATCGATGGGGTAATGGTACTCATTTCCGGGCATCCCTTCGGGTTCGCGGTCCTTGTGCCAGCCGGGCACCTGATCCGTGAGGTCCTGGGTCGAGAGCAGCCACATGGTATTGCAGAGGGAGGGCAGCGCGGACGCGGCCGTATGGGTCAGTGTCGGGGTGATGATCTGCCGCACCCTGGGGGCCTGGGCGGCCCATACATGGAGGGGCGACGCCTGGGGTATCGTATAACCCAAGCCGTCGAAATGAACCGCCTCCTTCAACTCCTCCACGAACGGGTCCACGCTCTCCCGTTGGAACAGATCCGGAAGAACCGCATACCCGTCCCGTTGAAACTGCTCCACGATCTTTTTTACCGTTTCATCGTCGTACTTTTCCTCCACGAATTTCAGCGATGGTTGTTTCATCATCCCCCCTGTGGTACGCATGGATCCCGACCTGCCGAATGGTAAAACAACGGTTGAGCCATGCTCCGGTTCACTTTGTTAACAGCGCGGTTCATCTGTTCCTGGGAAAGCTCTATCCATTGGAAATTTAAATTGATTTAACAAATTCTCCCACCGGCGGTCAACCCCAAAGCGCCCCTTGTTTCCTTTCCCGGGCCGTGCCCCCCCGCCGCAATTCCTCCCGGCCCCCGCCAACAGCGATTTCACGGCGTATCGAGGATCGCCCGGGCAAGCGTATATGGAATTTCCGATCCATGAATTCATCCCCTTATAATTTGGCGGCAATATATTTCAGCGGTTTGAGCCGGCGGCGGGTATCCCGGAGCTTCCCGCGATTGCCCTTGAGGATACTTCCCCCCATTGACTTAATCCCGGCATTGGGATATCAGCTCTTAAAAACGGCAAGATACCCGGGGTCGCTTTTTCAACCCGGCAATTCAATCCCCGGACCCGAACAGCGACAGGCACCTCATCGGCGGTGGGACACCCACCGGGGCCGCCCGTTTTCAGTTGCCGTTTTGATATCATACGGGGGAGTACCGGTTTGAGAAGATTCAATTTTTCCCTGCAGCACAAGTTCATCTTCAGCATCGCCCTGATCATCGTTCCCACCATGGGCATCATCTTTGCCTGGATGGGATATCAGCATGAAAAACTCGTGGGAAAGCAGCTCCTGGACCGGGCAAGGGTCCTCTCCCGGCAGATCGTCATCACGCGTCAATGGATCTCGGACTGCGGCGGCGTGATGGTCAAGAAGGGGAGCCTCGGCGCCTTGAATGCCGCGACCTTTTACGACGACCGCATGGAGACCTCGAGGGGAACCTATCAGCGGTTCACCCCCTCCATGGTCACGAAGAAGCTGTCGGATTACTCTTATAAGGAGGAGACCTACTGGTTCCGTCTCGTGAGCCTCGCCCCCATGAATCCCGACAACCTTCCGGACCCCTTCGAAAAGGAGGCCCTTTCCCGGTTTGCGCGGGGAGAGGCCCGGGAGGTCTTTCGGATGCATGAAGAGGGAGAGCTTCGAAGGTTCCAGTACATGGTCCCCCTTCACAGGGACCGGAGTTGCTTCAAATGCCACAGGAGCGAGGATTCGGTCTACGGCGGCCTCAGTGTTTTTTTCCCCACAAAGGGGCTTGCAGCCTTTCTCAGGGACTCCCACCTCAAACTCGCGGCCGCAGGTTTCTGCATGATCCTCGTGGTGATCCTGACTCTTTTCACACTCCTTCGAAAGGTGGTGATCACCCCGCTCAAGGAGCTGGAGAAGATGACCGGCGAGATCACCAACGGAAATTACGGGGCAAGGGTCTCGCTTCTCACCGGCGACGAGTTCGAGCACCTTGCCGGCTCCTTCAACATCATGGGGGAGAAGCTCGAAAAAAACCACGAGCACATGAAAAAAGAGATCCATATCGCCACAAGGGAACTCAAGACCCTGGACAAGCTGAAATCCGACTTTCTCGCCAACATGTCCCATGAACTGCGCTCCCCCCTCACCGTGATCAGGGGGGGCGTCGATTATCTGGGCCGGACCGTGAAGGCGAAAGAGGAGAGAAACTACCTCTCCATCATCGACAAGAATCTCAAGCGGCTGATCCACCTGGTCACCGATATTTTCGATTTCACGCGAATCGAGGCCGGCAAGATGGAGTGGGCCTTCGAGAGGGAGAATCTTTCGGAACTGGTCCTCGAAACCATGGAGATTATCGGTCCCATCGCGGCGGAAAAGGAGATCGCCGTCGACTTTCGGGAGAAACTCTCTGATACCTTCGGGGGAGTTCCGGGAAGTCGGGAGGGGTTGGGAACGCCGTTTGGCGACGCTTTCAAACCTTTAACCGAATCCAGGGCGTTTCCCGTGACCCCGGGAGCCCCCTCGCCCGCCGTCCAGGGCCCCGATCCTGCGGGGGTTTTCGCCGAGATCGACCTTGAACGAATTGAGCAGGTTCTCGTCAACCTCATCGACAACGCCGTGAAATTTTCGGACAGGGGCGGAGAGATCCATCTTTGTGTTGAAAAGGGGAAAGAACAGGTCACCGTGGGTGTCAGGGATCACGGTCCGGGTCTCCCGGCGGAGAAACTCGAAAAGATATTCGAAAAATTCCAAACACTGCCCGGCTCCCCCGGGAAGGGGGCCCAAAAAGGAACCGGCCTGGGGCTCGCCATCAGCAGGAAGATCATCCAGGCCCACGGGGGCGAGATAACGGCTTCCAACGCCAAGGGCGGAGGCGCCCTCTTCCGCTTCACCATTCCCTCTTCCCGGCAGGTTTTGCCGTTGCGGGACCCGGCGGACGGCGCGGGCTGTTTTCCCCCTGCCCGCATTGGAGAACGGGAATGACCATATCCACAACGCCGGTCGGCCCCCATGAGCATCGGCGAAACGTTACGCCCCTGATTTCCCGGGAGCGTGGTTTTAAATTCCCTGCCCCCGATGCCCCCGTGGGGAAAACAATCTCCGTCCCCCATTCCCGGGCAAGCGTCCTTGCGGCCGGTACCGTGCCGTCACGTCACCGCAGCCCCGCCCGGGGGTTGCGCCGAAACCGGGCTCACGCTTTAATCCCCCCCGGGTTCCGGATCCATCTCACCGGCCCGCTCCTCCCCGTTTCCGCTCAAATAGCGGTGCATGGCCATGGCGGCCTTCCTGCCGCTGCCCATGGCCTGGATCACCGTGGCCATTCCCGTGACGATATCCCCCCCCGCCCAGACCCCCTCCTTGGACGTCCTTCCGGTCTCGTCGGTGACGATATATCCCCAGCGGTTTAATTCGAGCCCCGCGCTGCTCCTGGTGAGCAGGGGGTTGGCGCCCGCCCCCACGGCAATGATCACAAGGTCGGTCTCCATGAAGAACACCTCATCCTCCGAGGGAACCGGCCTGCGCCTGCCCGATGCATCGGGCTCCCCAAGGGCCATCTTCATGCATCTCATCCCCCTCACCCTGCCCTTGTCGTCCCCCTCGAAGGCCACGGGCGCCGTGAGAAAGAGGAAGACGATCCCCTCCTCTTTAGCATGGTGGGACTCCTCCACCCTTGCCGGCAGCTCGTCCATGGTCCTTCTGTACACCACGGTCACGGTCTCGGCGCCAAGGCGGATCGCGGACCTTGCCGAATCCATGGCAACGTTGCCGCCGCCCACCACCACCACGTGCCTTCCCTTTACAACGGGGGTGTCGTATTCGGGGAAACGGTAGGCCTTCATGAGGTTCAGGCGCGTGAGATACTCGTTGGCCGAGTAGATCCCCCCCAGGTTCTCCCCCTCGATATTGAGGAAGCGGGGCAGGCCGGCCCCCACGCCGATGAACACCCCGTCGTATCCCATCCTGTCCAGGAGTTCGTCCACGGTGATACTCCTGCCCACCACCTGGTTCAGCTCGATCACCACGCCAAGCTTTCTCAGAAAATCGATCTCCCGCTCCACGACGGCCTTGGGCAGCCGGAACTCCGGAATGCCGTACATGAGCACCCCGCCGGGCAGGTGGAACGCTTCGAACACGGTGACCCCGTATCCCAGGAGGGCCATGTCTCCCGCGAGGGTAAGCCCCGCCGGGCCCGAGCCCACCACCGCCACCTTCATGCCGTTGGGGGGCGCCTTTTCGGGGACCTCCTCCAGCTCGTGAACCCTTTCATAGTCGGCAACGAACCGCTCCAGCCTGCCGATGGCCACCGGCTCCCCCTTCTTTCCAAGCACGCATTTTGCCTCGCACTGGAGTTCCTGGGGGCAGACCCTGCCGCACACGGCCGGGAGCACATTGGTCTCCTTTATCTTTCTGGCGGCCGCGGCAAAGTCACCGTCCGCGATGAGCTGTATGAATCCCGGTATGTTCACGCAGACCGGACATCCCCGAACGCAGAGGGGCTTCTTGCACTGCAGGCAGCGCCCGGCCTCCTTTTGCGCCTGCCCGGGCGTGTAGCCCAGTGGAACTTCCAGAAAGTTTTTCACCCGCGCCCCGGGAGCCTGCTCCGGCATGGGGGTTCGTCCCGGGTCCTTTCGGACCTTCTTCTTTTTCCCCATTATTCCCTCACCTCCTTGAGATAGCGATCCAGGGAACATTTTTCCTCGTCCCTGTAAACGTTCAGACGGGTGGAAAGAAGGTTCCAGTCCACCTTGTGCCCGTCGAACTCGGGACCGTCCACGCACGTGAAGAAGGTCCTCCCCCCCACGCTCACCCGGCACCCGCCGCACATCCCCGTTGCATCCACCATGATCGAGTTGAGGCTGACGACGGTCTTCACCCCGAAGGGCCGGGTCGTTTCGGCGCAGAACTTCATCATCACGGGAGGCCCGATCGCATACACGGCGCCCACGCCGCCCTCCTCCATGAGCTCCTTGAGGGGCGCCGTGACCAGATCCTTTCTGCCCCTGGAGCCGTCGTCCGTGCACACGATGAGTCGGTCGCTCACCGAGCGCATCCGCTCCTCCCAGAAGAGGAGCTCCCCCGCGCGCGAACCGATGATGGAGACCACCCTGTTGCCCATCCTTTTCATCTCCCTTGCAATGGGGTATATGGGCGCGATGCCGACCCCTCCGCCCACCATCACCACGGTGCCGTGGGGCAGAATCTCCGAGGGGCTTCCCATGGGCCCGATAAACGCCCCCAGGGTATCCCCCGCCTTCATTCGCGAGAGCTTCTCCGTGGAGGTGCCCACCACCATGAAGATCATGGTGATCGTCCCCCCGGCCCCGTCGAAATCGGCGATGGTCAGGGGTATCCGCTCCCCCACGGGTGATACCATCACCACCACGAACTGCCCGGCGGCGGCCTTTTCCGCGACAAGGGGCGCCTCGACCACCATCTCGTAAATCCCCTCGGCAATCCTCTCCTTCATCCGTATTTTTGCCATTGCGTCACCTCGCTCCCGGCCCCGAGCCCGGCTCCTTCCAGGGTCCCGTCCCGGAAAACGGGAAGGAGGCTTATCCGGGTTGTAATGGAGAAAACCGTCGGGGAGTCACGGAAATAAAAAGATCCACATTGAATCGACGGCAAATGGACGGCGAAAAAGAGGAGAAACGGGAAGGACGTCGCCTTCCCCTGGAATCCAGAGGGAATCTGAAAACACGGAACAGCCGCTCTTTATCCCGCAAACGGGTATCAGGGGCCTGATTTTTTTAATATTGAGAAGATTATACCCCATTCCCCCCCTTCGTAACAGAGAATTCATCCATGGGGACCCTGTTTCCCAAAGACGTACCGATATTTCGGCCCTTCCGGAATCAACACCCCTTCAATAATCACGCCCCTCCGTAATCAACGCCCCTCCGGAACCTCGCCCCTTCACGAATCACGCCCTCCGTAATCAACGCCCCTCTCCAAGTGTTGACTTCCCCGCCCATTATTACGCCGGCAATTCAACACGCGAACCAGGCGGAAGGCGACCTTTCCGTTTTTATTAAGTTTCCGGTTTTTCAAAACTGCTGCTCTTAATTTACGGGTTATTATAAGGACTGTCCCCGAATCATCCGGATCGCCTGCCGGCGCCCTTAATGATTCCAACCCTACCAATGGGAACGAAAGCTGTCCGACATTACCCCCATTTACCGTTCCACGGTATCGGGCTTAATTTCAAAAGGTTCATTTTCGGGGCTATACCGAATTCGCTTAAATGCAAAAAAATCTTGAAAAGGAAGGAAGTAAACTTTAAACTGATTCCGTTATCGTGCGAAATTGAACCGCCGCCGCCCGGCAGGCGCCAAGCTCTTAAATCGTCTTTTAAAAAGCGATCGTCATCAAAAGTATCACAGAGGTTTCCATCGCCGGCCGGCATTGACCCCGCTGCCCGTTAACCGACCTTCCGCCCCCTCTCCCTCGAAGACCAAGCCGCCGATTGATTGAGCAGACATCCCGACGTTTTGCCGGGAGAAGAAACGAACCTTGAGTAAACGGTCCCCATGAATTCTCCGTCGTTTCATCTCCTCGAGATCGGGGGTATAGACCAGGACTATAGTCGGCATTATCTACGCCCCACCGGGAGCCTCCCCGGAGGGCAAGCTGACCGCCTTGATGATGTTTTGGTCAAAATTCAGGGATAAAATTAATCCTTATGAATTAAATCGCGTTAAATATTACCGTTTATCACAGGCACCATGGAGCAACGACGTAACAACCGTCCCAAGCACCCAGATAACACATTGAATTATAAAGACAACAATCATTTGACACATCCAGCGACCAACGGCAAGGGGAGGAAGAAAATTATTTTCCTCGCGGAAGTAAAAATAAATTGCTTTTTGGAGGAACTGTGATATTCCGGGCAAAAAAGGGGTTGACGGCTGCTTTTTTGACCCATTACAAAAATGTAAAAAACCGGGGAATCAGCTATGTCTGAAATTTATTTTTCCAATGTCACGCTGGAGGAGGATACGGAATACTTCTTCTATATCGGAGAACTGAAGAACTATGGGCTGAACAACTACCTCAGGGAAGCCCTGTCCCGTATCCACAACCGTAAATTCGGTTTTATCGCGATCGTTCCCGATGTTTTCGAGCAGTACAACTACGAAAACATCATCGTCATCAACCCCCTCACCTCCTCCTACAAGTGCAAATTCGGCCTCGACGTCAACTGCCGGGTCTCGGCGGGGGAGTTCATGGCAACGGTATCCGAAAACCGCCAGGTGAGGGCCCTGATCCATCGCCTCCTCAACCGCCAGGACGGGATGTTCCTCTATATGTACGAGAGCATGCCCGAGATGACCCTGGACGAGATTCCCGGGGTCACCATCCTCGGGCCCGACAAGGCGGTGGCCAACCGCCTCAACAGCAAGATCTATCAGTACGAAAACCTCAACGAGCGGATCCCCATCGTGGATTTCGCTGTGTGCGAGGGGCTGGTGAACCTCGTGGTGACCTCCAACGGCCTCAGGGGGGAGTGGGACAAGGGAATATTCGTCACCAACGAGTACAGCGCCGCCGGGGTCAACAGCATCATCACCCATTCCCAGGAGGATATCACCGGCAAGTTCAAGTGCGCCGAGGATATCTACCTCATGAGCCGCTACATTCCCCACCAGTACGACCCCACCGTGCTCGCGGTGGTGGCCGGCGAGGACGACGTCTATATCGCGGGGGTGGCGGACCAAAGGATCGAGGAGGGCACCAAGTTCACGGGCTCCATCTACCCATCGGTCCTCTCCGAGGAAACTCTGGACAAGCTCAGAGAGTATACCGTGGAGGCGGGCAGATGGCTCGCCGAGGAGGGGTACCGGGGGATTTTCGGCTGCGACTACCTCGTGGACGAGAAGGGCGACATCCGCTTCCTGGAGATCAACGCCAGGAAGCAGGGCACCACCCTGGAGTTCTGCTGCACCCTGGAGCAGTCCCTGCCGGCGGGTTCCCCCATACTGCCGGAACTGGAGTATTACGCCGTTCAGGAGGGGTTTTTCCCCCTGAACACGGTGGAGATAAAGGGAAACCCCAGGGGACTTCACTGGGGCACCTATAATTACAAGCTTCGCAACACGGTCTATACCGAAGGGTATATTCCCCAGAACGCCGGGGAGCGGGAGGCGTTCAAAAGGGTTGCAGCGGGCAACCTCAAGAAGGACTTCCTCATCCTGGAGCATGCGGGAAGCGACTTTATCGCGGCCGAAGGATCGTTCATCGCAAGAATCGTGGCCCTGGGAACGGATCATCCCAGCGTGCTGCAAGGCCTTTCACAGGGACAGAAAACCATTGATCTCACCATATCCGACAGGGATATACCGGAGGAATTGTATGGGTAACCCTTTATCCGAAACAGAACTGGACAGCTTCACGACAGAGCTCCTTGACGAACTCTTTGCACCGGGCGAAAAATCCCCCGCATCCCCAGACGACGAGGAACTCAAGGCGCTCCTCGCCGAGGCGGAAAAGGAAGAGCTCACGGCCCCGATCATCTCCCTTTTCACCCGCCTGAAACAGATGAAAGCGGAAAGCGGCATCTCCCCCGATGCCGCAGGCATCACCAGGGAGGTCCTCGCCCTCCTGGCCGGAAAGCACGAGGCCATCGACGAGCACGGGGTGAGCGTGGGCGGCCGCGTGGACCGGGCGCTGCCCATCGTGGAAGGGGCAAGGCTCAGGGTGGACGAATACCTTTCCGCCAAGACCATCGAAGCCCCCAGCGGCATCGAGCTTTCCTCCCAAATCGAGGAGAACACCCTGCGGATCAAGAAGATCCTGGGCATGACGGACGAGGACTGGAACAGCTACTCCGGGCAGATCCGGAACTGCATCGATTCCGTCGAGGACCTGGCCAAAGTGATCGACCTGCCCGAAAAGGTGATCGCCGAGGTAACCCGGGTGACAAAGGATTACCGCATGCGCCTGACGCCCTACTATGCGAGCCTTATACAGCCCGGCAACCCCAACGACCCGGTTCTCCTCCAATCCGTGCCCACGGGCGAGATGGTGGACAACGTGGGCGAGGAGATCCCCCCCGTGGCGGCGGACCACTCCCCGGCCCGTCTCATCGACCAGTTCTACCCCAGGGTGGTCACCATCAAGGTCACCAACATGTGCGGCATGTACTGCACCCACTGCCTGCGCCTTGCCCATATCGGCAAAAAGGACAGCATCTACCCCGAGAGCGCCTACGAGGAGGCCCTGGATTATATAAGGAAGAACGAGCGCATCCGGGACGTGCTCATCACCGGCGGCGACTCCTTCGTCCTCCCCAACAAGATCCTCAAGAAGATCCTGAACGCACTGGACGAGATCGACCACCTGAAGATGAAGCGCCTTGGCACCCGAATCCCCGTTACCGCGCCCCAGCGGATCGACGACGAGCTCCTCTCCATCCTGGATGCCAGCAACGACAAAAAACCCGTGCGGGTGGTGACCCAGATCAACACGGCCCAGGAGATCACCCACGCCTCCAGGGCTGCCTTCAAGAAGATCTCCAGGAACGTGAGCGCCGTGCTCAACCAGGCCGTGCTCCTCAAGGGGATCAACGACACCCCGGTGAAGATGTGGAAGCTCTGCGAGACCATCCAGGAGAGCTACGTGCGCCCCTACTACATCTTCAACTGCAGCTACCGGAACCCCCAGTTCAGCCATTTCCGCGTACCGGTGGAAAGGGGACGGGATATCGTGGAGAGCATGTACGGCAATATCTCCGGGGACGCGATCCCCCGCTACATCGCAACCGCCGGGGGAAAGATCCCCCTTCACCGGAGCAACGTCATGGAGAGAAGCGGAAACGACCTTGTGCTCAGGAAACCCTGGAGCGGTGAAGAGGTGAGCTACCCCGACGCCGATCCCGAGGTTTACGCAAGCGAGAACTTCTCCTTCAAGAAATAATGCAGAGGCAAAAAGGCCCCAGGCCCCCGTCCCGCCCAAATGGGAACGGGGGCAAGGCTCCGACCCGCGGCTTGTTTTCCCGTAACGTTCTCGACCGGCAACTTTCCCGGCAAATCATGATCCGATGCGGTATACCCAAACAACCCAGCCCATTTTCCATGGGCATCAAGGAAAATAGAGGCCCATGAATTCCAAGTTGATAGAATTCCTCCTTTCCCGGGAAGAAGAGATGTTCAGCCTGCTCAGGGAGATGATCCTTATTCAGAGCGGAAGTTACAACAAGAAGGGTGTGGACCGGGTCGTAAGCCTGATCCGCGAAACCTTTGAGGGAACCTGCACCGTTTCCACCACCGTCGAACAGGAGACCCTGGGCAACCACCTGATCGTTAGATCCGCTCCCGGGACAGGGAAAAAGGGCGGTATTCTCCTGGTGGGCCATATGGACACGGTATTTCCCGAGGACACCGGGTTCAACCGGTACAGGGAGGATGAAGAAAACTGTTACGGCCCCGGTATCGTGGACATGAAGGGGGGGCTGGTCTGCGGCATATTTGCAATGAAAGCCCTCGAACACGCCGGACTCCTTCCCGCGATTCCCGTCACGTTTCTCTTCAACTCCGACGAGGAGATCGGCTCCGAAAGTTCCCGTGCCCTGATCCGGGAGGAGGCCCTCAAAGCCGACTTTGCCTTTGTCCTGGAGTGCGGCGGCCTGAACGGCGAGATCGTCACCGGCAGGAAGGGAAACATCTCCATGACCCTCGATATCGGCGGTGAGGCGGGCCATGCCGCGTTCGCGGGAGAGGACAAGGGGAGCGCCATCCTCGAGCTGGCCCACAAGACCATTGCCGTGGAAGCCCTCAACCAGCCTTCGCGGGGTGTTTCCGCCAACGTGGGCCTTATCCGGGGCGGCATCGGCCCCAACACCGTTGCCGAACACGCCGAAGCAAGGCTCGATTTCAGGTTCGTGGACCAGGAAGATTACCGGCGCCTCAAGGAGAGCGTCCAGACGATCACTGAAAACCAGACGGTCCCCAACACTACCGCCGAGATCAAGATCGTCTCCGAAAGGCCCTCCATGCCCGAGTCACCGGGGAACCGCGCCCTGTACGAAACCATCCGGGAGGTGGCGTCAGAGCTGCAAATCCCCGTTAAATCGGAATTCAGGCAGGGGGTTTCGGACGCCAACATGATCGCCGAGGTCAATGTTCCCGTGGTGGACGGCCTCGGCCCCATCGGCGCCCGGGACCACAGCGAGGACGAGTACATGGTCAAGGAGAGCCTCCTCTCCCGCACGACCCTCCTGGCCTGCGCCATGGCGGCGTGCTGGAAAAAGCACGGGGAAGGCGCCCTGTTTCCGGCTATCTGACCCTTTGCTTTCCCACACAAGGGAAATCCCTCCCGGTTCAACCGGGAGGATACGGTTTTACCGCCCTCCTCCCAAGGCATAGCCTCAACCAACTGTAATATTGTGACAATTTCCATTCCACCCATATTTCGTTATTGACAAAATAGCAATCAATGTGAACACTATTTCCTATATATAAGGAATGTACGCGCGCCCCCGGTTCCTTCCGACCGGCGACAGTAGTTTTCCCGCATTCAATGTGCGGGCGTCACCAGGCCGGCACTCGGCAAGACAAAGCGACAACAGACACCCCGACAACCGTTAAAGATAAGGAGCCCTTAATGGAATTAGCGGAAAACGATCTCTTGTGCGAAGGCCTCCCCACCACCCCGAACCCCGAAATCGGAACGATCCTCATCACCGGGGCAACCGGATATATCGGGGGACGACTGGTGCGCGAGCTTCTGGCAAGGGGATACCGGGTGCGGATCATGGTGAGACAACCTTCCCCCGCACTCGAAAAGAGGTGGCCGGATGCTGAGATCGTCACCGGAAACGCGTTGGATTACCAGAGCCTCGTTACCGCCATGGAGGGGGTTCACACGGCGTTTTACCTGATCCACTCCCTTCTGCTCGGCCCCAGTTCCTTCGAATCCGTGGACAGCTGCGCTGCCGAAAACTTCAAGAACGCAGCCGCCGAATGCGGATTGAAGCGCCTCATCTACCTCGGCGGCCTGGGGGATATCCGCGCGGAACTTTCAACCCACCTCAAGAGCCGCATCAAGGTGGCGGACACCCTTTCCGGGGGGCCGGTACCGGTGACGATCCTTCGGGCCTCGGTGATCATCGGTTCGGGGAGCGCTTCCTACGAAATCATGAAACACCTGGCAAAGAACGTGTCCATCTTCTTTGTCCCCTCCTGGGCAAAAACAAGAAGCCAGCCCATCGGGGTACGGGATGTGATCAAATACCTCGTGGGCGTCCTGGAAAGCGATGAAACGATCGGAAAGTCATACGATATCGGCAGCACCGATATCTACAGCTACGAGCAGATGCTTAAAATACTGTCCATGCTCCTGGGAAGAAAAACCGTTTTTCTTCCCTCCCCTGTTGCCGGCGTCCGTTTTTACGCGTACATGGCCAGCCTTTTAACACCGGTTCCCATGCAGATCATCAGCTGCCTCATGGAGGGGTGTAAAAACGAAGTGATATGCCAGGACAACGAGATCCGGAAGATCCTCCCCTTCCCGCTTCTCTCCTACAAGGAATCCATCATGAGGGCCATGACCCGCGAGGAGATGGACGACGTGCACTCGAGGTGGTCCGATTCCTTTTTTCCCGAACACCTCGACTTCATCCGCCTCGAGGACCTTCCCCACGCCCCCCGTCACACGGGTACCTATTCCCGGCTGACCAAGAAAAGCAGAACCTCCGTCTTTTACTCTTTCTGCCGGGTGGGTGGAGACGAGGGATGGTTTCAGAGCAACTGGATGTGGCGGATCCGGGGGATGATCGACAGCCTGCTCATGGGTGTCGGCACCTCCAGGGGGCGTCGCACCACATCGAACCTGCGGGTCAACGACGTCATCGATTTCTGGAGGGTGGAGGAGATGATACAGGGTCGCATGCTCCTGCTCCGCGCGGAGATGAAGGTTCCCGGAAGGGCATGGCTGGAGTTCTCGGTGGACCGGGCATACAACGGCAATCGCCTGACCGTTACCGCGTACTTCGACCCCAACGGCCTTCTCGGCCAGGTTTACTGGTATTTTTTTCTCCCCTTTCACCACTATATCTTCACCGATATGCTCACGCAGATCGAAGCACGAAGTCGTAAAGAGGAGCGGCGAACCTCCGATGAGGAATCCTGATACCCCTCGGTATTCCGCCTTTCACCCGCAATAACCGTTGCCCGTTTTTTTTTGACGCCCCCCATATATCGGATTGTGTCCGCTCTCCCCAAAGTCAATTCTTCCCCCCCCGGCATCCCGTCCCCGAAAAGTTCCGGCACGGGAAAGCTCATCCATTATCCCCTGTTCAAGTCCCGTTGTTGACATTTCAAATAAGCGCATCAATTTAAATTTAACAATCAAAGAGACGACGACATACCCAGCATCATATTCGCATTCTTCTCTTATATTCGAGCGTCCAACAAAACCAATTCCGTTACGGGACGTTACCCGATTTTCATCTTCCCCGGGAAGCGAAAGGCGAAGCGCCGAAGGTTGTATCCATGCCCGGTGGGTCATCCGGGCAATCCGTAAGCCGTCGGCTGCTCGCGGGTCCCCCGGAAATTCCGAAAAGAGTATCCCGGTCTTTCGGCCGTTTTACGATGAAGAGGATTTCGCGGAAAGACTCCTTGAGGGAAGGGGCGAGAAAGAATAACTTACACAATTACCGATGATTCGCGTTGCTGTTGGCGTAAAGCAATGCTTCGAGTTTCCAGAACCGACTGTCCCGGGAGTGTGGATTTATGTAATTCCGCATCCCTTATCTCCCGAAAGACAACGGTGGAAGTTTGTAAAAGCTGTTCATCACCACCCACAAGCCAAAGCCAAACCTGTTGTAAAACAGGGACGGAAAGCCACGGATCTCATGGGGAGACCGCCGGGACGCCTTGTGAAGCAAGGGGGCGTATCATGAAGAGATATGTAATTTTGTTAACCATATTCCTAACCCTTGGGATTATTGTCCAATCCCATGCGACACCCATCTCGTTCACCAACACCGTCAAGTTCATCAGGGAAGGTACCGCCACGCAGGAGGATTACACCGACCACGGCTGGGGAGCCGTAAACATGTTGTCGGACAAGTTCAACTATCGCGAGGGACTCTCCTTCACCGGAAGGGATTATGTCACATGGACACACCATTTGGACCAGGACTACATTACCGGCACCATCGTTTCGGGAAGCCTCACCGTGTATCTGAAGGACGACGAGCGGGATTCCATATGGAGGCCGGGAAGCCTTGAGTTCGGATTCGGCTGGACGGAAGACGGCAAGTGGAAGCTGGGCGCCGTCAATACCGGAACGTATACCCTGGAGATCGATCCGGCCTCCCTCGAGGACGGATTATTCGCGGCAACCATTGCAAGCCTTTCAGGGGATTTTTTCATCAGGAAATCGGAGCTGACCGTAACCTTCATCCCCAACCCCGAACCCGCCACGGCAGCGCTCCTCCTGGGCGTGGCAATGATCATGTCGGCAATCAGCTGGATACGGTTTAGAAGGAAGAAAGAAAACGATTAAGCAAAAACCGGTTGCAGCTTTCAGTCGTCAACAGCGAAAGCTTCCGGCGACTGGAAGTCCGGCAAACAGAAGCTTCTCATCTGTCGGGTACCCTCCCCTCGGGCGATCGGAACGTTTGGCCGCCCCTTGGGACGGCATAAGGCAACCGCCGACAAAGGTATTCCCCATGCGGTTTGCGGGGATTCGCCCCCCCCCCCGGAATCCACGGGAGGCCCACCGATCCTTCCAAGGAACGATTGAATCAACATACTGATTTTATAAGCCCAGACTCAAAGGCGATCTCGATCCGGCCACGAGAAAAGACCGAGTTCCTTTTCGGAGATATGACCGTTTACGGCCTAAAACTGCTTTTTTGAACCCCATTGATCAACACGCCCACTTCGCAACGGTCCGCCCGGTTCCATATTGCCGGCCGTGTATCCACAAAAAAAAACGATTTTTCATCCGCTCAACAGAGCATTGGTGACTCGGCGCCATTTTTCCGCGAATCATGAACAGTCCCGAAAGAGGCGGCGGATCGTCAGAACTACACGTTTTTTTTACCGCCGCATTCCGATTGCGACGGAACGGAATCCATCAAGGTCGACGTATTGCATCCGTCGCAGGCGCACCCGCATCCGCCGCTCTTGCCGGTCAAGGTTTTATATACCGTATAGCCGCCGTAACAGGCCGCGAGTCCAACGATCAGGAAAACCGCAATTGTATCCATCATCAACATCCTTTCCTCTCCTCCGGAATGTCCGGAAATCGGATTGATTGGCCAACGCCGTCACCGAACTCCCGCCGAGGCCCCGACAAACGGTTCCGTGTGGAGCTTGGGAGCTCATCGCCACCTTGACGACAAGGAGAATGGTACCGGACAATAAAAATTCCGTGGTTTTGGCGGGACGGAAGGTTCCGCCGCCGGCGTTTTATTAGACAAAGGCAGGGAAATTTGCAATCGACGGTTAAATGCCCCGGCGGGGTTTCAGCGCACAAAAAAGGGACCTGCTGAGTTTCCGGCAAATGAAAGCCTCCCCCCTAAAGCTCCAAGTGTCGTCACACCGCAAATCCCTTTTTATGAAATTATTAGGCCGCTTTTCCCTCAAGTCAATGCTCCGAACACAACATAAACATTTATTTCAATTTACCCGGAAACCTGCCCGGAGCCGTGACTCGCCTTGTAATTTTTGCAATTTGCCACAACACGTTTTGTTTGGCAAGCCTAATTTATTTTAATTTTCCATCTTTTTTACTTGAAATCGAATCTGGGGAATGCTAAACATTCCTCGATTTTGTTCGGCATGCCTAAGTTTGTCAGCAAACAGGAAGCTTCTGCCGAGCGGCGGAAAAACCGGCCCCAACGTATCAAGCCGGAAAAAAGCCCGACTTCATTCCGTTGCCCCAGCCCGGAACGGAAAAAAACGGATAAATAATATAATTCATCAACGGGGAAACAATATGAGCAAAATTATCGGTCTCAGAGAGCTTGCAGTCAACCAGAAGGCGATCATCAGATCCGTAAAGGGCGAGGGCGAACTCGGCCGCAGAATCCGGGACATGGGGCTGGTTCCCCAGACAGAAATAATGGTGGTGGGAAAGGCCCCCCTCCAGGATCCCGTTGCATTGCGCCTCAAGGATTTCACCATGACCCTGAGAAACAACGAAGCCGACCATATAACCGTAGAACCGATGGGAGTATAGACATGCAAAGCAATATGACCGTAGCCCTTGCCGGCAACCCCAACTGCGGGAAGACCACCATGTTCAACGCCCTCACCGGCGGACGCCAGAGGGTGGGCAACTACCCCGGCATCACCGTTGAAAAGAGGGAGGGCACCGTGGCCCACGGCGATGTACGGATGAACGTCATCGACCTGCCCGGCACCTATTCCCTCACCGCCTACTCCCCCGAGGAGCTGGTGGCCCGTGATTTCCTTGTTGAAGAGCGCCCCCAGGTGGTGGTCAACATCCTCGATGCCACCAGCCTCGAGCGCAACCTCTACCTCAGCGTCCAGTTCATGGAGCTGGGCATCCCCATGGTGCTTGCCTTGAACATGATGGACGAGGTCCGAAAGAAGGGGCGGGTGATCGATCCCGACAAACTCTCCTCCCTCCTGAATATTCCCGTGGTGCAGACCGTTGCCAGAACAGGCGAGGGAAAGGAGAGCCTTCTCCAGGAATCCATCGGATACGCCAGGAAACGGAGCGGCTCCTGGGAGCCCCTGCGCATCTCCTACGGTTCCGACCTCGATCCGGCCCTGGACGAGATGGAGGCTGTAATCAAGAAAACCGGCTTCATGGCCGGCCGCTATCCCGCCCGCTGGCTTGCCCTGAAATACCTTGAGGGAGACGAGCAGATCACCGAGCTTGCGGAAAATTCCGGAAGCGCGGGCGTCGAGCTTGCCCGCATATTCAAGCAGGCGAGCGACCATTGCAGGGCCACCCTGGATACCGCCCCCGAAGCGATCATCGCCGATTACCGCTACGGCTATATCGCCTCCATCGTCAAACAGGGGGTTGTCACCATCACCAGCCCCCAGGATCGCATCGACTTTTCGGACAAGCTGGACAAGGTCCTCACCCAGAGGCTCGCCGGCCCCGCCATTATGGTTTCCGTGCTCTACGGCATCTTTTACCTGACCTTCACGGTGGGCGAGATCCCCATGGGCTGGCTGGAAACCCTGTTCGGATGGGTGGGGGACACGGCCACACGCCTGATCCCCGAAGGCTTATTACAGTCCCTGGTGGTATCGGGCATCATCGACGGCGTCGGCGGCGTCCTGGGCTTCGTGCCCCTGATCATGGTGATGTTCATGATGATCACCTTTTTAGAGGACTCGGGATACATGGCCCGCATGGCCTATATGCTCGACAGGGTGTTCAGGATCTTCGGTCTCCACGGCTCCTCGGTCATGCCCTTTATCGTTTCGGGCGGCATCCCCGGCGGCTGCGCCGTTCCCGGCGTCATGGCGGCGCGTACCCTCAGGAGCCCCAAGGAGAAACTGGCCACCATCCTCACCGCCCCCTTTATGAACTGCGGCGCCAAGGTGCCCGTGTTCATCCTGCTCACCGGCGCCTTTTTCGGAAAACACGCGGCAATGGCCCTCTTCGCCATCACCGTCTTCGGCTGGATCATGGCCCTTTTCACGGCAAAGTTGCTGAGGTCAACAGTGATCAAGGGCGAATCCACCCCCTTTGTCATGGAGCTGCCCCCCTACCGCCTGCCCACCTTGAAGGGCGTCCTGATCCATACCTGGGAAAGGGCCTGGCAGTACATCAAAAAGGCGGGTACCACGATCCTGGCCGTCTCCATCGTGATCTGGGCTTCCATGACCTTTCCCGGACTTCCCCAGGACCAGGTGGACGGTTTCGCCGGGGAGAGGGCCACCGTCGAGGCCAAGATCGCCTCGGCCCAGGATGATACGACAAAAGCCTCCTTCGAGGAGGAGCTTTCCGTCATCGACAACAAGGAAGCGCAAACCGCGCTCAGACACTCCTTCGCCGGAAAGCTCGGCACCGCCATGGAGCCCGTTTCCAAGCTGGCCGGATTCGACTGGCGAACCAACATCGCCCTGATCGGCGGTTTCGCGGCCAAGGAGGTGATCGTCTCCGCGCTTGGCACGGCATACTCCATGGGCGAGGTGGACGCCGAGGAATCAGAGGGCCTCTCCGAGACCCTGAGCAAGGATCCCCAGTGGAACGTCTTCACCGCCGTCAGCCTTATGGTCTTCGTGCTGCTCTACGCCCCCTGCTTCGTGACCGTGGTGGTTCTTGCAAGGGAATCCTCCTGGAAATGGGCGGGCTTCAGCGTGGTATTCAATACGGTTCTCGCCTTTTCCCTTTCCGTGGCCGTCTACCAGATCGGCCAGATGTTCCTCTCCTGATACATTTCCGCTCCCCGGCAATAAGGGGGGCGGGGCTTCGGCCCCGTCCCCCTCTCCTTCCCCCGCAAGCTCCCGACACACACAAAATATTTCAATGAAATTGGCAAAGACGTCTCCGTTTACCGAATCGAAAGCAGACTTTTCCCAAACCTCCATTCCCCTCGAACAACAACAACCGTACCCGTTAGCTTCGCTCAGTAAACAGAACCGGTCACAACATTGCAATCTGCTTATGGGCTCGTGCCCCATGCCCAAAAAGAAAGCAGACTTTTCCCAAACCTCCTTTCCCTTCGAACATCAACAACCGTCCCCCTGAGCTTCGCCTGTTAAACAGAGCCGGTCACAACATCGCAATTTGCCTATGGGCTCGTGCCCATGCCCAAAAAATCACCGACAATCCAACCTGTATAATGGTTCCGCTCCCAGCAAGCCGGTACCAAAAGATTTAACACAAAGCGCAATTATTAAGTCGGTAAGATACCAGGGTTGAGGGATGAAAGGTGAGGGTCCCCAAAACCGAAAATCATACGAATGATATCTAAACGGATTTATCGGAATCTTCTTTTAGGCGGGCAATATCCTTCCTACACGAATCGGCGGCATTTGACCAGTCCGTGATATCCGGGTCTTCTCCCACAAGATCATCAAAAAAACCTCCGGCTTTTTCAAGGTAATCAAGTGCTTTTTTAAAGTTATTTTTTGCTTCAAACGTCTGAGCCATATTGTAAAGGGAGCACCCCATGGCATACTTAAATTCAGCCCTATCGGGATCCATGGAAAGCAACTCGCGCCTTAACACAAGTGACTCATCGTAAGATGCTAGGGCACGGGACAGATCTTCACGGTCGCGATGAACATGCCCCACCCTATTCAAACTCACGGAGAGATTTTGCTTCCACTCCATACGGCCTGGGTCCATGGAAAGCAACTCGCGCCTTAACACAAGTGACTCATCATACGATCCAATGGCACGGGATAGTTCGCCACGTGCACGGTAAAGATCCCCCATCCTTTCCAGACTCACGGAAAGGTCCCGCTTCCACTCCACGCGGCCGGGGTCCTTGGAAAGCAACTCGCGGCTTAACACAAGGGATTTATCATACAATCCAAGGGCAAGGGACAGTTCGCCACGGGCGTGGCGAACAATACCCACCTTATTAAAACTCACGGAGAGATCCCGCTTCCAATCCACGCGGCCGGGGTCCTTGGAAAGCAACTCGCGACTCAACCCAAGGGATTCATCGTAATATTCAAGGGCAAGGGACAAATCACCATTAAAATGGTATGTATAATTTAGCCCCTAATGATTGTATCGTTTTGATTATATAGGTAAAAATTGATTAGAATTAACTGAAAAGGAACTTGAAATGGAAGCCGTAAGTTTGAAAGATGTTGAAAAAGAAACATTCTATGCTGGAATATGCCATGAAGACCGAGCCGTAATAAAATCAGAGGAGGAGTTGAATATTCTTGCGCTATTTATAGGGCTAACAGAACTGTCCGAGAAGGCTAAGGAGCTTGCAAACAGGATTGCATGGGTTAACGATAATACGACATTCGTACAAGCAAGGCAACAGGCGCTCAAACAAGCGCTAAAAGCCCTTGGTCTTGAAATAGTTGATTAATATCATTGGTTTGCTGGAGGTTTGAATAAAGTCAACACCTCCAGCTCCACCCCCCTTGACCGTACCATAACTCCGGCCTATGCACCCATGCCAACACCATTTGGGAATAAGGTAATTTTCAAAATCCTATATATTTTCGGGAACCCCCTCTTTTTGAACTGTTGTGACGTCTTAACAGTATTATTCATATGCCAGAATTGTTTGATAATGCCCCCATACGCAGACTAAGGATGTAAACCAATGCAATGGTGTGTCCAAGGTGGCAAAGTCCATCAAGTCGCAAATATGGGCGTTGTAGGGGGTGTTCTGAGTCCCGTGTAAGGCAAACCCTTGATTGGATGGCTGTGATGGTGTATATTGCACGCCTTTTCAATTAGATAGCGAGGAAGTATGAGCGACAATGAACAGATAGACAATGAAGTTTTGGAACATCTGCTGGAGTTGAGCAAGGAGGCGGATACAGGGGTTGAAAAGAGAGCGAAGGAATACAACAATTTTCGTGCTCTGAATTTGAACTTATCGTCAGACTCTCCCATAGTCAAGAAGGGTTCTGAGGCAATACTAAATGATATCCAGCCTAAGATGAAACGGAAGTTCCGTAAGGACAAATTCACCGTAAGCCTTATGTGCTTGAATAGCCTTATGTGCTGGAATGAAGACTGGAACCGCTACATTACATATGGTCGGAAATCAGGCTATTATAAATCAAGTAGCAGGTACAACCCATCATCTATTTCCAGTGTAATTGATGTTGTTGATGCAATGATTGAATGCGGATATCTGGAAGACCATATCAAAGGCGTTAATGCTTACGGTGATTTGGGTGGGAAACTGTCGAAGTTCCGTCCCTCTGAAAAGCTAATTAATGTGTTTGGCGAATCTGACGGTGATTTGAAAGCTGCTGTCTCCAGTATACGCCCCCATGGGGAAACAATTATATTGCGTGATGCCGAAGGTAATAAAATTGAATACAATGATAACCGTCAGACAAATAGAGTTCGGAAAAATCTTGAAATAATCAATAAGGCTAATGGAAAAGCTCTCCTGGAATTAGGTGGTGAGGTCATTAACGGGCGTTTGCATCGGGTGTTTAGAGGTGGTTTTGATAAAGGCGGCAGATTCTATTGTTCGGGCTACCAAATGATGGCACCAGAAGTTAGGGCACGGTTAACCATTAACAATGAACCAGTTGTTGAATGCGACTTTTCAAACCACCACATACGGATGTTGTATCATCGTGAAAAAATCAATGCACCAGGGGACCTTTATTCTCTGGAATCATACGGGGCAAAGTACCGGCCATTGATTAAGATGATTTTGTTAATATCAATCAACGCCTCAAGTTTTGATAATGCTTGTCGGGCCGTACCCGGTCGTATCAGAAAACGTATAAACAAGCTTTTCCAGAAAGCAGAAGAATTGAAATCAAACGGCAACGAAACCGCCTTATCATTGCAAGCGATCAATAAGATTGAACAAGAACTGGCTATGTTTGAATCGGTAAACTACGATGATATAAAGGGCATTGCCATGGCCCTAAAAGGTCGTCATGAGGCCATCAGTTCATTCTTTTTCACTGGAGAGGGCAACACCCTTCAAAACCTTGATGCGTCTATTACAGAGGTAATTTTGCTTGATATGGCAAAACAAAAAATTCCCTGCTATCCTGAACATGACTCATATATCGTTCCTGCCCGGTATGAAGCCGAGTTGAAAGATGCAATGTCCAAATCATATTTCGAGATCATGGAAAATTATTCAGAAATTGAAACTAAATAATCCTTATATTACAGTTGTTTGTTAAAATTCCCTCCCCTACCTGCTAATAGACTATATCAGTATATATAGAATACAATATTATTACATTAACAATGTATGTGAGTATTACCTTCAAGCATTGGTAATGTTGGTAGTTTGTTTCATTGCCTTGCCATACATCAGTCAATAAAAAAATTGTTCGTGGCACATATGCTGTTGCAGTACAGTAATAAGTATTTTTCCTGCATCAAGATTAGATCGTCCAAAGTATAAATACCCATCAATCTCAGTATTTATTATTACCTTCCTTCACTCATGAAATCACTGTATAATACACGTCATATCCCGTACAATTTGCGAGGTCTTACCATGCCGAAATACGTCCGTGATAAGGTCCTGGAAGCTGAAATTGCACACGAAATAGCCCATTTGCTGAACGAATACGAAAAAAGAACCGGCTGTACTCCAGATTACGTAGGCGTTTCGTTATCATCAGTAGGCTATGAAGGCAGATACCCGAAATGGACGATTGCAGGTGTCTGCGTTGATCTGCTTGATCCGAAAGGTGATTAGTAGGGATATAGATTATTTGTTAGTTATATGTGTTGGGAAAGTATATTTGTAAACCATATTAAATTAGTAGGTTAATGGTATGGTAAGAGTACCAATGGTAATTAAATTTGCACTCCACATCGCTTAGGGTGCCTTTTCGCGTATATCCTTAATTGACGGGCGTTTCCGTTGATTTGATGCGATTTAATAAGCATTTTCACGTCTTTTTCCGCACTTAGCAAGCCCAATCCCCCACCATAAGTTCACCATGCCAGCTTACAACAATTCAAAAGCTGGCAATTCATCGGTAAGTCCACTAAATATCCGCCTATAAGCCTTTGAAATCCCCAAAACCCCAACTACCAAATACAAAAAAATCTACGGCAAAACCCTTCTCGAACTTGTCGTAAATGTTGCCGATCATTATGCCAATGGTTGGGAGCCTGTTGACGGGGAAAATCAGCTTTCTGAGCTGGATGGTGATGGATATTCATATAAAATGAAGTGGCTGGTGAGGGATATTCATATAAAATGAAGTTGGAGGTGTGAGCATAAAATACAAAACAATATTTGAGATTGATTCATACAGCTTCGACAACCTGATTAATGAAGCTTTAGAATTTGGTTGGGAGTTGTATGGAAATCCATATCGGACGAAAACCTTTTATTGCCAAGCATTAATCAAGCATGACACGGCTAAATATACGAAAGGCTGTGCGGCATCATTCTATAATAAATAAGGATTAAAATGGATTTAACATTGTTTAACTACCACGGAAAAGACGTTCGCGTGGTAATGGATAAAGATGGAAACCCATGGTGGGTTGCTAAAGATGTTTGTGGGGTTTTGGGATATGCAAACCCAAGGGATGTGGTCAAGAGACTTGTAAGACCACAACAGAAGAGGGGGGTATGGATTCCATACCCATCAGGCAATACTGAGATTGAAGTCAAAGCAATTAATGAGGGCGGACTTTATCGTCTCATTATGAAAAGCTCAAAAAAGGAAGCAATTGACTTTCAAGATTGGGTAACAGATACCGTCCTCCCCTCGATCCGCAAGACTGGAAGTTACCAGCATGAGCCGAAAAGCAATACAGAGCTGATTGCCATGCTTGCGACAAATGCCGTGGAGCATGAGAAAGAAGTCAAAAGGATTGCCAATGTCCAGGTAGAGACCAACAAGCGAGTTGATAAGGTTGATGATAAAGTCGAATACGTCAACCACAAGCTGGAAGAAGTCAAAAGCGATCTTGCCCCAAGGGTAGAAAAATATGAAAAGTTCGTCAATGCGGATGGAATTATTAGCTACAAGGATGCTTCCACGGTACTTGGAACAGGTCCGATTAAGCTGGTAAGAGCTTTTGTCCTTCAGAAATACATGTTCCGAAGGGGCGGGAAGTCTGTACCCTACCAGAAATACATTGACAAAAAGTTGTTTGATTGCCGCCTTGTGCCTGTCCAGATTGGCCGAGAAACGATTAATAAACCTCAATGGGGTCTTACCCCTGATGGATTGGATTACTTTGTAGAAAAGGCCAAGTCTGGCGCATTTGAGGTTAGATAATTTGATCAAAACAAATGAAAAAGGGATTGCTGTTGTCAATTCCAGAGATCTTGCTAAATTCTGGAATATTAAACACACGTTGATTACACAGGCTATTAAACGGATCACGGATAATTTCAGCCTAAGCGTTGAGCAAATAAAATATTATCCGCACCCACAAAGGAAAGATGGGAGCCAGCGATACGGACATTTCGAAATTGAAAAACCGGGAATAGCCACCGTGCAGTTACATATTGATAGGATTGGACCCTTAAAGCAGCACGAAGCAGAAGAAATGTTTCGTCATTATGCCGCCAAACAAGATAATACTGAGGATAACTCAACAAACGATATCGGACCAATCGTAAAACTCAATGACAAAGGTGTTCCCGTTGCTGATTCGTTGCATATTGCGGAAGTGTTTGGAAAAGAACATAAGCACGTACTTGAAGCAATTCGGAACCTTGAATGCTCTAAGGAATTTAACGAGTCGAATTTTCGACCCGTTGATTATATTGATAATAAAGGGGAGGTTAGGCCATGCGTTGAAATGACCCGCGACGGCTTTACATTTCTCGCCATGGGCTTTAGGGGTAAAAAAGCGGCCAAGTTCAAAGAGGACTATATTGCGGCTTTTAACTTGATGGAGGAAGAACTTAAAAGGCAATCAGAAAAACCCATGAGTGATGCCGAAAGGCTACTACTCCAGGCACAAATCAATGTCAAGAACGAACAGGAACTTAAACGCCTGGACGATAAGACGAACAAGATTGAAGCCAAGGTAGATAGTTTTGAAAAGACTGCTGAAAAGCTTGAAGCTCAACAGGAAAGGCTTTCGAAAGTCGAACCGGCAACGGTTGAAATACCCCCGGCAACCCGTCGTGAACAGGTAAGAACAATCGTCAACGAATACGCCGATAAACACGGCTATTACGGGCCGGCAAGGGGCGTTCTATGGCGTAGGGTCTGGAATAGATTTGAAGCCGTTACAGGCAAAAGGGCAGGGTCTTACAAGGGCAAAATGGTTGATGGGGTTAAAGTCAATTCAAAGCTCGATTTTGCTGTAGCTGCCGGGTTCGTTGAAGAGGTTTACGCCATTGCGCTTGAAATGTTTGTTAATGGGAGGGCGGCTTAATGATTTATTTCTTGTGTGCCCTTGCTGGTGCGGCTGCGGTTTACCTTGGCATTATTCTTTATCTGGAGTGGGGCTTTTGGGGGTAACATATGACATTCATAAGCGGATTCTTTGCCGGCGTATTAATCGCCTTGATAATCGCCGGCCTTATCGCTGCTAAAGTAGCTATAAACTTTTGGAGTATTTAATGGCAAACATTATTAAAGCGCCTTTTCTATTAGTCGCCGGACTTCTTGCAATCGTCTTTGCAATTGCTTATTATTTAAGTGCTGTTGGGTTGGCAGTGGCATGGGTTTTTGACGATCATTATTTGGATTGGTTAAAAGGTATAAATATTGATATATTAGGCTGTTAATGATATGTATGCTTCGTTATTGCATGGTATAAATATTCAAATACATTTGGGAGGGTAAGCATGAAGCGATTTGCGTTGATTCTCGGGGCATTTTGGGCGATTACTGGCAGTGTTTTTGCGGCAGACTTCAATGGACTTTGGGTGTCTGAAAACCACGGCGGGGAGTATCTTTCAATCCATCAAAAGGGCGGGCATATTATTGTAGCCCATATGTATCTCCCAAATGGCCAATATGATCTTTACCAAGGAGTAGTTGAAGATGGAAGGCTATTTAATACGCTTTCCGGCAGCGAAAGGCCCATTGTGTCTGAGATTTCAATCATGCACAATGGCCTTGACAGATTTGGTGTTGAAGAAATGACAATAGATGTCAAGGAATGTCAAGATTTTAACAATCTGTTTTGCCGAATGGAAGATAAAAGCATAGTATTTAAAAAGGGCTTTTAGTAAATAGAAACCCCCGGTAAGCATTTCCAGCTTACCGGGGGCATTATCTATGATTCAAATGAACTCTCACATTTTTCTCCTTTCAAATGGTGTCCCTACGCGAATTCTGCAAGTCTAACCCCCTGGTAAAATGATTTTATCCGCATAGCTCACTTTTTTATAGTTTGTATATTTCATGACATCACAATATGTTGTGTTTGACAATAAATTAGGATGCACAAGTGTTTTCGCATATGTTGAACGATATGATATTGGATTGCCCATATCTTATGCTTCTGTGCAAGGCAATCGATATGCCGCCCTATCACAGGGCAATACCACTCATTAACTTTTGTTATTAGTTAATCAGTCCCCAAAAGCCCTATCGTCAACAATAGCAAGGCTTTCCGTAGTTTTTACCCCTTCATTTCAATTTTAGGCTAGATTTTCTGATTAAGATATGTCATATATATAAAAACTTAATCAGATGGCCGAAAGGGGATATTCACATGGGAAAGCAAGCTGGAAGGATGCAGAAAGGGCAAAACTATAACGCTCCTATTAAAGGAGCGAAAACAACAGTCGAGCCGTTGACCAAGAAAAAGGACATTGCCCTTATCAAGAAGCAACTGGAAGGCAAGCCCCTTGATTACGCTCTTTTTGTTGTCGGCATCAATACGAACCTTCGGGCAAGCGACTTGTTGCGTATTAAGTATGACGATGTAAAGGGGCTGCCGATTGATGGTGAGATCACCCTCAAGGAAAAAAAGACCGGCAAGCACCGACGAGTCACCATGAATGCAAACTGCATCGATGCAATCCAACGGCTAATCGATGCCAAGGATTTTGAAGCCGGTGATGATCTTTTCAAAGGACAGCGTGGTACAATCGGTGTGCCAGCTTTGAACCTAAAAGTTAAACGATGGTGCCGGGAAATTAACTTGACCAAAGGCAATTACGGTTCACATACCTTGCGGAAAACATGGGCGTTTCATCAGTACAAGACTTTCAAGACCCCTTTGCCTGTTATAATGGAGTGCCTTAATCATTCCAGTCAGAAACAGACCCTTGCTTACATCTGCATTCAGCCTGAAGAGATTAAGAGCGTATATTTGAATGCTTTGTAATTTTGTATAATGGGATATTAAAACTTACTTAGAGATAGAGTATATTCAGTTTCAATCTTCTCCCCTTTCAAAGCACAAATAAGTAATCAGGGGGGTAATGAAATTAAAGTTTCTTTTTCAAACGTTCTTTATAATTCGAAATGGCTGATTTTGCAAGTTCCTCGTCTTTAAATATAATTGTAAAGTACATGCTTGTGTAATGAGGATCATCGGAGGCATCTGATGCGATTATTTTTTGACCCTTAAATGTCTCTTTCAAAACTTCTTCCGCTGCAATGCTTTGAAGAATTCCATGAACTCCATTTATCTTTACAACAATTTTCCAAAGTTCATTGCTCTCTGTGTAGAAAAATCGTATCTTATCAAACAATAATTTTGAAAAAACTGGATGCATATCCAGTACATCTTTCTTGCCCATAAAACCTTTTTTTACAGAAATGCATTCCGCATCCGTAGAACAGTCAAAAATTTTGTTGATCTCTCCTCTATTCATTCCGGATTTAATTCCATAAAAATCAAAAGCTAATGCATGGGTAGAAAGAACTGTTAATGTCATGATTATTGCAGATGTTGTTTTTTTCATATTTTTCCTTGGTAAAAAATGAAGAAATATAATTGATTAATAAAGCGAAAATAACTATGAGTATCGATGTGGAAAATAATTCATTAATTAATATTGTTGAGAAGATAACCTATTGACCTGATTTATTTGTGTCGAACATGCTTATCCATCCAGTTTTGTCATTGTAGTTGATCTTATACCACTTTGCCTTGAAGTATCCGTTTTTTATTTCCGCAACGTCTTGAACTTTCAATACAGTACCAGTTGGTAAGCGTAAAAGATGTTGATCTTGACCACAGTTTGGTTTCGGACACATTCTTGCCCGGCTATTAGCTGTTAGAATCTTGACTGAGTCCCCTTTTGACGCCGTTCCAGCATATGAATCGATTGATAAACCAAGACTAAACACTAATGCAATAACCATGAAAATTCTTTTCATTTTTCCTCCTTATCATAGATCCTACTATTGAAATAAATGTGATTTATCTTTGTTGTTTTTTGCCTTTGCGTAATAGTTATTCACATTGTTAAAATGCCCTATTAATGATCGTACGGATTTTTCAGGAAGAATCATTGTTGTTTTAGGACTATTGTAGCTTCCAACCGATAAGTTGGTATTTTCCATTGCATTGTAATAACTAAATTCCATTACAATGCCCCAAACATTACCATCGTTTATTGATACAAATTCTAATGATAAACCATAGTTGGATACAACCATGCTATTTGAAATATAGTCTATAAACTTTTTAATCTCTACATTTTCAGTTTTAGCAATATTACCCCACTCGATTGATTTATCGAGAGCACTCATCATTTTCGGCAATAAGATTTCATCGAAACACACTTCAAAGTTTTTCCCAGTTGGATGCTCGGCGATTAAGCAGGATATATTATTTGGATAAACTCTCATCCTAATCGAATCTCTAATAACTCCACTTATTGTTTCAAAACTTCTCGCAGCCGGAATATCAGCGACCGTAATTGGTGACCCTTCTCGTTTAACGCTGTGACTGGCAACACATCCAGTTAAGAGCAATGATGCTGCAACACCTAATAATAACTTTCGCATACGAACCTGTCCTTTTATGAGCAATATTTAGTTTGTCGAAGGTGTTTCATTTGCTCATTCTAATACTTAAGTCAAGCCAAATGGGGGCTAATAGCCATAAACAGGTGTTCTTACTCGCGTGCATGGATAAGCTATTTGTAATAAGAATAGGTATTAATACGTATTCATATTGAAAGGCTATGAAAAGGTGGGGTGCGTTTAGTGGGTTATGAGTGAAATGTACAGGAGGGAAAGTGTGCTGTTGGAACGTCATCAACTGAACTGTTGCGACGTTCCAACAGTTAAATGGGGAGGGATTAATTGGCCTTGGTTGCTTCCAGCTTGGTTATCAACTTTTCACATTCAGCATTCATCGATTCAAAACGCTTTTTCATTTCCTTGGTCTTCTGTAGGAGCTCATCTTTTTTCTTTTGTTTAAGTTCGTCCAGTAATCCTTTATCTTCATTAGTGACTTTTATTACCGGAACTTTCATTGCCTTGTTAATGATCTTGATGAATTCATTCGCAGCCGCAATTGATTGTTTCGATTTGTCAGAGTCCTTCTTTGGTTTTTTTGCAGCCTTAACTTTCTCTGCCAATTTCCGAACTGACCACTTGAATTTAATGCAATCTATTGCAAGTCGAATCTTCTTGTTTGAATCTTTTATCTTTATCAACTCCGATTTATGGGAATATGTTAATTCAGCAAAACCATCACAAGAATCGGCTATTTCTTTTTCTTGGTCAGCAATCCTAACCATCTTGCTTAAATTTGGGTAATCAATGTTGATTGAATCGTGTTCTGAAATGGTCCTTAAACTGATTTCCTTATCAGGGTTTTTAGAAAGAGCTTTATTGATGTCATTGTCGAAAAACTCAGCAAGGAGGTATTTACCTATCTCGATAGCACATTGAATTTGGGCTTTGTTGTAGATGGAGTTTATTTCTTTGACAGCATCATCGAGAGAAGGTGTTGTTGCTGGAACATTCTTTTTTGTCATTGTGTCCTCGTATGGTATTGTTGTGGCAACAGATTAGATTATTGTCCGCTATCACATAATTTTGTTTTTTTCAATCCAAGAGCCTTGGGGTCGAATATCATTTTCCCGTTTTTGTATGTAATTGGCCCATGTTTTAATATGTCGCCTTCTTTTTCAGCCCACACGCTATAACCCGAAGGCGTTGAATCATCGGGCATTATTATTTTGTAAGCACCTGTATGGAAAATCACAACAAAGCACCGTTTCTCCCTTCCAGTGTTCTCGGCAATAAGTGCTTTTACCCTCTTTTTTTCACTGGCAACGGCTTCTTTATATTGAGTTTCGTCACCGAATATTTCAGGGTCACACCCAAGGTGTTCATACGCATCTAAATTTCCGGTAATTTTGCGAATATTAACTTTGCCACCTTCAATATAAAATTCAGCATCCTTTAATCCAATGGGAAAGACGACTATTGACTTAACCAATTTTCGAATTTGTGTCTTGAGCCTTTGTCTGATACTTGGAACATCCGGGCCATCTGTTGAAATTTGTGATATCAGAATTTTTATGTTATTGAGGTGTTCATCTTGAGATCGAACTTGAATTGATAAATCATCGAATTTCAGTTGTAAATCTTTAAGCCTGTCCTTTAGAACTTGTTCATCTTGGCTTGCCTTTTCTAAATTCTTCGTCAACAACTCCAGAACACTATTTGAATCTGATTTGCCAATTGCAGTTACGTAATTGTTTTTTTGGGTTTCGATTTCAGATAATTGCCCATTTGTTGCATCAATCGATGTGCTAATATCCTCCAGTTCTCTGGAACGAGCATCACCCTCCTTTCTTATTATGCTTGAAATGTCGATTTCCAGACAATAGTTCAAAAAGGCACTTTCAAACTCCACGTACCTGATAGAGTTGTACTTACAGCCCAATCTACGCCTTGCTTTGTCGCATACAAGATACTTATTTCCTACGGGTCTCTTTCCTTTGTTGACGAATGCCATTTTATAACCGCAATAGCCGCAAGTTGTTATATGTGTAAAAAGATTTGCCACTCTCCCACGGCGACCTTGCCATGGTCCGTTGTTTTTTATTCTATCATGGACTTGATAATAAAGTTCATCAGAGACGATTCGGGGATAATAATCAACAATTGGCTCTCCGGCAGGAACTCTTTTTCCATCCTTCTTTTTATGCGGCTGGAATTCACCGATAACACCTCTGTTGTGAAGTATTTTGTTAATGTAACTTATATGCCATCCAGTGCCCCGTCCCCATGGTTTTATATTGCTTTTATTGAACATGTGTGCAATTTGACCCATGCCTTTGCCATCTCGGTACTCTTCAAATATTTTCACAACCAAGTTACAGCGGTCTTTGATCTCAATGAACTCTGTTTTATCATCATTCAGCTTGAGCCATAATGGGGCCATCCTTGTGAGTTTTTTGGTTTTGATATTGTTGCGTTTGTTTTCCCATGCAGATTTTATGCGCCTTGACTTTATTTCAGATTCTTCATGGGCACGGCTCATGATTGTTATTGATATCAGCAGTTGTGTAAAATCCTTGACGCTATCGGATGAATATTCCATGCCATCAGAAAGAGTTACAATTTTTATTCCTGCTTCGAGTATTGATATAAACTGTTTAAGGGCCGACAAGACTTCTTCCCGGCTTAATCGGTCAAGTGATTCAACTATTAACACAGACTTTTTAGGCACTTTTCCATCTTCGACAACTTTTAAGAATTCACCTAATGCCCCTCTGTCTTTATGGACACCATTATAGGCTGATAATCCATGATCTTCCATTCGAAGACTGTCATCAATAATTAAGTTGTGTTTTTTTGCGTATGCTTCAGATTGTTCAATTTGCCTTCGTAAACTGTCGCCCTTTAATTGTTCGGGTCTTGAAAATCTAATATATGAATAGCAACGGGCATTCCCATTATTTCCAGTTTCCATGTGTCTCTCCGTGTGTGAATTGTGTTGACACAAAGTAACCGAATTGATAATGATTAGTCAAGGTTAAATTATACACACTATTAACACGGTGAACATCCCCCACCCTATCCAGACTCAGGGAAAGATCCCGCTTCCACTCCACGCGATCAGGGTCCATGGAAAGTAACTCGCGCTTCAATCCAAGGGCTTCTTCATACGCTTCACTTGCACTGACCTTATCACCCAAGGTGTTGTAAACATCCCCAATTCTATCCAAACACACGGAAAGGTCCCGCTTCCACTCCGTGCGATCAGGGTCCATGGAGAGCAACTCGCGCATTAACCCAAGTGGTTCGTTGTACGATTTAAGGGCACGTGACAGATCACCACAAGCGTTGTTGACATCCCCCACTTTGATCAGAGACACAAAGAGATCCCACTTCCACTCCATGCTGTCGGGATCCATGGAGAGCAGCTCACGCATTACTCCAAGTGATTCATCGTACACCCCAAGAGCACGGGATAAATCACCATGGGCATGATAAGCCTCTCCCACCCTATTCAAACTCACGGAAAGGGCTCGCTTCCACTCAATTTGTTCGGGATCCATGGAGAGCAACTCACGCATTAACGCAAGAGATTCCTCGTACAATCCAAGAGCACGATTAAGGTCGCCGCAAGCATTGTCAATATCCCCTACCCGAAGCAAACTGAACGCAAGGTCACTTTTCCATGGAATTTTATCGGGATCTTCGGCAAGCAGAGCACGATTAATTTCAAGTGACTCGTTGTAATGATGATATGCCGATTCTCGGCTGCCCAGCTTTATTTCATGATCGCCGAGTCTTTCCAACAGGATTCTCAAGGAACGTTTCGCCCTGATATCCCGAGGTGACTTTTCCGATTGTTTCCTTGCTTCCACAACCTGTTCACGCAAGCGGTCAATATCCGGGTGGGAAGCGGCATTAATTCCCTCGATTGCACTTTCTCTCCGTTCGGTAACGGAACCAGCCGCGCCATTAGTATCCACCTCGACAAGGGCACTCCGAACCGACCAGAAATCCGGGGCCTGGTACGTAAATTGATTCTTCAGGAATGGGGGAAGGATCAGAAGCAGGGGGCCGGGTAGGTTATCCAGCAGGGCATTTCTTATCTCATTCATTCGCCGAAATAAGATGATCCATGCACGCTCTTCCTCTTTCAGGGCATTGGATGCATCGATCACGAAAACGCGACCGATATCATCACTGTTTCGCCACTCCTTGAGGGGCCTTAGAACATCCCTGATAAGCTTCTCATAGGTGGCGGCTGTTCCGATCTTCTTGAGGTCCCAGGTCCCTGTCCGGTGAAAAGCGTATAAACGTTACCTGCTCGTTCAATACGGCGGATACGGATTCCTCGAGAAGTTCCATCGCCGCTTCCGCCTCAACGGACATACCGCAAATAAGGATGGAAAAATGGGCGCGGTCCGCCAGCGCAATCGACTGAATCAGGTGTTTGATTCCCGCCTCTTTCTTTAAACCGCTCTTTATTTTTTCCAGGCGGTCAGCCGGCACGATTTCTACCTCTCCTCTTGCAGGGATTTCATCTTTTCCCGCACACCGGGTATGCGGCGGACGGCGGGGTGGAGATCAAACCAGAGGTCGTCATTCAAATAGCGAAGGACCGCATGATTCTGAAGCATCAGATCAACGGTTTTACGGTGATCGTCATCCTCCAATGTAAGGAACTTGTCAACACCCACCTTGGCAAGCCATTCGAAAGCGTTCTCCGGTACAAGATCCCGATACGCATTGGATGTTTCCTGTATGATCCCCCTGAACACATCATCCGGAAGCGGGTATTCGGTCTGGGCTATGGATCTCTGGAGATATTGAAGTATCTCCCGGGGATACCCGCCTGAGCATAATATAAATTTCTCGATCCTTTTTTCGAAGTCCGGCCCCAATATCTCCACCAGAACAGTATCCGGAACCCGGTTCCAGCGGCTTATAGGGGTTACAGAGGTTATAGTACTTTTTTCTGGTTTTTAAGTGCATGACGGCCCTTTCGGTTTTCAAATCGCTTAACTTGCCGTTTTCAGAGTATATACAAAGCCCTGCCCTGTCAACGGCTACATTCTGATACGGACCGTGTAATCATGGCGCACTCGAAAAAAAAGTCCGCACATGAGTTTTCGATCACATTATGAGGTTTGGGCAAAACAAGGCAGCATTAAGGAGTTTCCGGCTGAAAACGAACTGCTTTTTCTGAGTTCACCCTTCTTCGAACGGCTCTTACAAGGTTCACAAGGAGGGCGATCACGACAAGTCCCAGCATCACCCGAACCGCCGCAGGAAACTCCCCGCACCCTGCCCAGGCAAGGTAGAAATAGGGGATGAAAAAGGATGCAAACAACACAAGCGACCAGAAAAGGGCTGTTCCAAGGTCTCCCTCCTCGGCCGCCAGTGTGTTGACCAGCCTTACCGTACCCACAACGTAGGGCGGCGTGGTGAACACATCAAGGACTAAATAGATCCAGGGGTTTACTGCGTATCCCCGCATTATTTCAAACCCCAGGATAAACTTGATCACATTGTACAGGAAAAGAGAGAGCATGGCTCTCCATTCAACGGTTCCACTTATTCTCATCCGATCGCTCTTTTCGGGCTTGATCACAAGATGGGCCGTTATACGCGGCACTGCGGCATTAGCCACCTAGTCATGGGATTATAACGGCAAATTTCATCCCGTGAAAACCACGCGGACCAATGACATGATCAAGCCCCTCTTTTCCTTTTTCTCGTTTTCCCGGTCATCCGCAATTGGGAAGTGCGGGGATTTAAATTCTGGCCTTTACCACATCGAGGCGGATCGTGGACTCCGTGACGTTGCTTCTGCCGGTATGGAGAAAGGAAACCGCCCAGATCGCCTGGAGGAAGAGCAGCATGCCGGGGGTCCATAGGGTTTTGAGGCCGGCGGCAAGGTCGATGCCCGAAACGCTCCAGCTGGGAAAGAAGAAGAGGATGCCCACGGAGTAGATCACCGACCCCACGGCCATGGTCTGGTAGGCGGTGAACTTCAATCCCCCCCTGTAATCGGAGCGGAAGAGCTCGGAGACGACCCTCCAGAGTTGGGTTACCATCAGGGCCTCGATAAATGCCAGGGCAAAGAAGCCGTTGAGGAAGAGCCAGGTGCCGCAAAGGGCGCTCAGGGTGAAGACAACGGAGGTCACCGCCTGGATGGGAAGGGTTTTGATCCCCTCCATGTTCGATGTGTAGGAGATCTTCTTGGTCTTTCCCACGTACACGAAGTTGAAGCGGGAAAACAGCTTCTGAAGCAGGGGGTGACACTTGTCCAGGGGCTTTCCGTAACAGCACCCGAAGCTGATGCAGGCGAGCCTTCCCAGACCCTCGCCGTAGGCATATCCCGTTGAAACGGCTGCAAGGATCACGATGACCGGCATATCGAACCCCATCCGCGCGCCGACGGTGCCGTTCACAAAGGCGATCACCCAGGGGGCCGCAATGATCCCGGCAAAGGAGGCGCCGCCCACCGTCAGGGTGTAGGCCTTTTTCTCCACGACCCTCGCGATGATCGTGGAGGCGGGAATACAGATGGCAAGGAGGAGCACCGTAACCCCCACCATGCCGTATACGGGAATGCCCACCGCCCCCAGCAGAATGATCAGCATGAGCACGCCGAAGGTATAGGCGTTGGCCGAGAGCAGGCCGTAGTAAGTGAGGTTCTTTCCGACCCACCCACCGTGTTCCTGTTTGGCCTTGGGCATGCTGGCCATGATCTGCCATTTTTCACCCGGGAGATTCCTGAATCCCCAACCGAGGATTATCGTAAGAAAAACCGTGATTACACCTATAAAAATTGTTGCGTCCATGTTTCCTTCTCCTTTTTTCGATGATTGTCCACCCAAAACCGAGATTTACAGATATCGACTCGAGTCGGCCCCAGCCAATGGTTTGAAAGGGCTCAATCGATTCTTTTTCCAATCTCCGAACGAACCCTGAGATCCGTTTCCACCAGGGGCTCGCCGAATCCCCTTGAAAACCGGCTGACGACATCCATCCGGTTCCGGTTCTGGATAAGGTCCCCCGAGAATCGCACCCTGTTTTCCTGGAAGATCAGAACCGTCGTGGAACTCCCCGGCCTGAACAGGCTCTTGGGGCAACCCTTTTCCATGAACAGGCCCTGTTCCACCTTGAACGGCACGTCATATGCTTCCCTGCTGTAGCATTGAACGATATCCCCGATCATCAGAGCCACTATTTCCACCATGGCGACAAGGCCCACACCGGTTCCCCCCGGGACATCGGTGTCGATCACCGTTACTACGCGCCGGTTCCGGGAGTAGGGCGATACCACCCTGACCACGGCCCCGGGGTTGCAGGAGTTGTACTCACCCGGCACCTCGTAAATCTCCTTCACAGTTCCGGCAACCGGAGTGTGGTTGTAATGGTACTTTTCAGGCGTCAGGCGAAAGACGGCATAGTCTCCCCCGGAAAAGGCCCTGCGCCATTCCCCCTTGTCCTCGCCGATCAGCTCGCCGAAGTTGAAGAACTTCTCCTTGATAAATACCGGCTCGCCCGGAGCGAACGATCCGGTCAACACCTTTGAGTCGGCGGGGGAGACAACGATCCCCTCGCCTTCGGGCATGGGGCGAGATTCCCGGTAGCGAATCTTCCGTTCGAATATTTTGCGGTAGGAATCGAAAGTCTCGGGAGGGTCGAGGGCATCTGAAAGATCGATATCCCCTTCCCTCGCCACAATGCGGGAACGCTCCTTTTTTCTTCCCAGGGGCATATCGTAGTTAAGAAATCCCAGAAGACTCGAAGTCCGTTTGGAGACAAGAAGGTTGAACAGGAATCCCGCATTTTCCCTGAGATCGGAATAGATGAGGTTGACCACCTTGTCCGCCATGAGTTCTTCCGTGAGGATCGCGCCAGATTCTCTGTCCACATATTGATGCAAGGCAAGTTTCATATTCTTCTCCATTTAATTCAAACGGTCAAACGACAATTATCGTACCGGGTTCCACCAGGGGAGCTGGAAACAATAATATCCACCCAAAATTAAAAAAAATTAATTTGTCTCATTTTCCCTGGTTTTCTCCATTTTTCGTGGTTCTCTTTCGATGTTCCGTGAGCAGTTCCTTTACGACGGCCGTTGTACAGGTGCTTTTTTAAGATTTCCCAATCCCTACCCCATCCTGTAATGGTGCGTTCACATCGATCAGGATGTTTTCAGAGTTAGAACCGGGGAAACCGGTTATGCGTCGACTGTTTCCACGCACAGGATCATTTTGCGTCTCGTCATATCATGGTGCGTTGCGGGAAGCGCGCACGGGGCGGCCCCTTATCGGTTCCCCTTTTCAAATCGCACCATGTCCCTGTGTATGGAGAGGACGGTGAGGTCGATGAGCTTTCCGAGGGTATCCGGCGAAGCCGTTTCCTCCATGATCGACTCCTTTGCACCTGCGAGAAACGCGGCCGCATCGGCATGATTCAAAACGCTCTTGACCGCGTCGCTGTATGAAAGCTCCCTGTAGGCGCCCCAAAGGTCCATCTCCTCGAACTGCTTTTCAAGAAGGGCAATGCCCTCCTTCATCTGCTTTTTTCTCAAACCGTTCCGGTAATAGTTCTCTGCGGCCGAGTTGAACTCTTCGGCCGAAAGCTTCATGGGATCCTTTGCCGAAGCTTCGTCCAGCACCCCGGTCAGCAGCTTTCCCGATACGGAATAGAGCGCGGGTTTTTCCACCCGGGCCGAAAGGTCGTCCATGAGGCTTTCCATTCCGAACATTTCGATCAGATCCCCCGCATCCTCCCTGAGAAGCCTGATCAAGCCCCAACGGAACTCCTTGAAGGGCACCCTGACATATCCGGCATAACGCCTGCTGTTTCTCTTCCCGTATACCTTTTTAAGGATCTTGACCATGAAGTAATTCTTCGTATCGCCGCGAACGAAGAAGGTGGGAATCCCGATGGCGCCGCAAAAAAACGCCTGCCGTCGCTCGCTCTCCACAAAGGGATCGTCGGGTATGTCCCCGTGGGCCACCTCTCCCGTTAGAATGTAGCGGTAGGAGAGAGTGCTGATGAGCATCTGGAGGTCCGCGGCCCCGCCCATGTCCTCGGTGATACTCTCGAACATGCTGTAGTGACGCCCCTCGCATCCCGAAAAGCCGATCTCCGAGAACTTGCGCAGGCGCAGGAGCTGGTACAGCGGCATCTTCTCATCGAAAATCCCCATCTCCGCCAGGTCCTTTTTCAACTGCCCCTCGCCGGCAAGGGAGCCGTCCAGGGCCGAGCTGCCGTTGGTGCTCATGAGGGATGCCAGGTAATCCACCAGCCGGTAATCGGGCACGAGATCACCCTTGAGGCGGAAAACGCGGCTGAACATGCCGTCAATCCATTCGGGGCCGAAGGGGGTGACGGGGCGCCCCATGACGTTCAGGTCCGCCTTCTTCTTCCAGCGCCGCCAGATCATCCGCAGGTGAGTGAAATCGAGCTGGTGGGGCATGAAGCCCAGGACCTTCTCGGGGTGAAAATCCTTGAAGTCCAGGCGAAAGGGCGCGGCGCTGTAGGTGCCTGAAAAGAGGGGCAGGAAATGCTCCGAAATCTTGATGGAGAGGTCCCCCAGGTATTTTTCATCGCCCCGGGTAAATCCCGAATCCCTGCTTTCCATGAGCCCGGTGAGCTTCCGACTGCCCAGGCTGATATGGGTGCCGTTGTTGGCAAGGCTCGTGTTGGAGGTGTTGGGGAGCACCACGAGGTTCGAGGTGATGATGCCCGCCTCCTTGAGCTTGGATACGGCATTGATTTGACTTCTGGAAAGCACCTTGTGGCAGAGCCCCATGTACCGGCTCTTTTCTTCTCCCCGGTCCCATCCCGAAAGGCAGGGGCTCATGAAAAGCTCCCTGTAAAAGGAGTCGGAGATGCATTCGTTGAGTTTTTTCTGGCGCAGCGGGGGGGTCGATGAGAAGTAGACCATCGCCTCCTGGCCGTGCCGTCCCAGGTGAAATTTGGCGTTGGCGTAGCTCACCAGGAGCTGGGTGAGGAGAAATCGCTTGGCCGTCTCCTCGGCCAGTTTTCTACCCATGCCCGCCGTCGAGTCGGCCCTCACCGGGTGAAAGGAGAAGATCTCCGGGGATGTGTTGTCGTTGGAGAAATGGTGCATGAGTTTTTCGCCGGTCACCCGCACAAGGGGGTGAACCTTGGGGTCCGTGCCGATAATGTCGGCCAGTGCGATCTTCAGCAGGTAGCTCACCGGCACCCTCACGAACTCCGCGCCCTCCTTCATGAAGAGGAATCGGCCCGCATCGCTCCTCACCGGGGAGGCGGGGTCCTTCTTGTCCCGCATCAGGTCGATGCCCAATATATGGTTCGCATAGGCGTTCAATCGGCTCCTTGGAAAGCGCACCCAGCTGTTTTCCCACACACCGCCGCTCTCCTCTTCCAGGAATTCGGCAAGCTCCACGATCCTTTTCAAGGAGATCTCGCCCACCCCGGCCCGCCTGACGATGTTCTTATAGTAATTGGATTCCTCGATGGCGGCGGCAAGATCGATGTTTTCCCGACTACCCTTCACCACGGCCTGGAGCTCGTTTTCGGCCCCGGCGGTGGCATCCCCCGGCGAGAATGGAAGGGAGGCGGCAAACGCCTCGGGAGAACCGGTTTCCATGCCGAGCAGGTTCAGGTACCGGGACAGGTCCTTTTCCCCATCCGCTCTCCCTTCGTAACCCCTATCCGTTTTTTCAACACTCATCATCTCCACGCCCCACCTCCAATAAGCCCTTTTATCGACCCTCCGGGACTCGGGAATGCGCTTTTCCCGGCGGGTGCCTCCCCCCCGCTCGGAATCGAATCCCCTGCCCCATCCGTCGATCCAAAATTCAACACGCCATATCCGTCAAAATCCGGAAGGTGAGTTTGCCCCATGAACGATACCGGGCAACGCCGGATTCAACCGGCCGTCATCCCGAGAGCGTTTCGGAATCTTTTCCGTACCCACCCGAGCCACGCTCCCCATCCGCATGTGCAAATATCCGGCAGCAGGATTAAGAAAGGATTAACCCTCGAATAATTATTGATTACCCCCTCTTCGAGGGCTGATTTTATCAGGATTCGAAGGGGTATGCCGCAGGCGCTTTATCCGGTGACAACGCGGGCCGGGCGGGCACTTGATTCGGCATCATTCTTTACATTTCAGGGGGAAGCTGATAGTTTCCCCCACTTGGCGCCGTGCCGATCAACGGAAAGGGGCTTCACGGGCACCTTTGCCATATATGGCTGATTTGATAAACAATGTGCGCGTTTTATCATATATTGTCGAACGGATTATCACCGAGTGGATTTTTTCCGGATTCGCCAGGGAACCCATGGAGAACCGGGAACAGACAAAAAAGGGGATGTGGATCATGGCAAGCGAAGAAAAAGTATCCGAGCTGAAAAGGAAACTCCAGGGGGTTTTTAACAGGGGATTTACACTGGACGCGGATGTAATGCATTTTATCGACTCCACCTTTCTCTCTCCCTCGCCAGGCGAAATCAGGGAGATCATGGAGGATCCGTCCAACTGCGAGCGGGACCCGCTTATCGAGCTGATTTTCTTTCCCGATGAAGCCGTTCAAGAGGAGCTGGAGGAGACCCTCGAAAAACTTTCGCTCTCCTCCCCGGATGAGAAGGCCCTCTTGAGCGAGCTTACGGCGGAAACGATTCCCACCTACCTCAAGCTCGCATCCGGGGAACCCCTCTTCGACACCCAGCTCCCGGACGAGGCAAAGCCCCTCTTCCTCTCGCGTCTGAAAATCACGAAACCCCTCGACGACGGGATACGAAACGTTGTCGACGCGAACGTGGACGCCTCCCTTGTTGCCAAGGTCAAGGTCAGGCTGCGCAACAAACCCGCCCTCGGCCCGGACAAGTCCGATTTTTTATGCCTCTACCTGGAGAAGGTCAAGGTGGGGAAGAAGATCTTCGTTGAATATTTCGACTTTGTTCTCGGGTTCCTCGGAGAGACCGGGGAGGACGGTGATTATTACACGGCCCTCATCGACAAGAAGCGATTCTATTATCAGAGCATCAAGCAGGCCGAGAAGTTCGACGAACACCTGGGCAGCAGCAATATCGAAACCATGATCATGAAGGGGATCACCCCCCTCAGCATCGACAAGGACGACCTGCGTCGCAAGATGGATATCATCGACAGGATCTGTCAAAAGATCTACGGAAAGACCGAGTTTTTCGGTGATATGCAGAAGAACGTGGATTTGGGCAGCTTTCACGGAGACGACAAACTTGCCGATATTCTCAAGGCCCTCACCTGATTCCCTTCCAGTGGAGGACGCTGCCTCCCCGATGGAAACGGTGCTTTTTTTCCCACGCCCGGCCAGGGGGGCCGGCTTGCGGATTTTTCCGCCGGGTCTTATTTTCCGACAGGTATTCAAACGCCCATGGGCAAGGGAGGAGTCGGCATGCACTCAAAGAAAAGCACCGTTAAACACCGGAGTCATTTTACCGTTCGTTCGAGCGTCGACCGAAGAACCCTCAACGAAAGGCGAAGGGGAAGGGATATCAACTACTTTATATTCGGGGGAACTCCGAGGCGGACCCATGCTTCGTGCCGCAGGGCCGAGCAGGAGAGGAGAAGGAACCGGCCCATCGACACCATGGAACAGGGCCTTGTCTCCACCGTCGGGCTCGACAAGGAGGGGATGTTCCCGACACCTCCGGAGGTATAGGAGAGGCTGTAGGAGCCGCGCTCTTCTTCCGACTCACGTTCACCGGACAGAGCCCTCCCCCGTCCCGGGGGCGGTGATTGCCCTTAGTCGTTTTTCACGGCACCTCCGTATGGACTCTCGCCTATCCACCGTGACAACCCGTTTGTTGCTCCATTGTCAGTTGGCGGAATGTATTGATGAACGGGATCGCACTTATAAGGCCCCATTATTCTTCAGTTAGCTGAATGTATTAATAAGCGGGGCCGCATTGGGATGGGCCCCTCATCCTTCAGTTGGGAACAAGGTACGTAATAAATACGCAACAAATTCCTGTGGACACGCGTAACATGCCCATCTTGCGTGCCCAATCTGTATTTTAGAAATTCCATGCGCCTTGGCTGAATGTATTAATGCGGGGCGACATGGGGAACGCCCCGTGATCCAACGGTAAAATTACTCGAGGCCTTGCCGTTGTTCCGGCGGGATCAGAGGGGCTCCACGAGTATTTTCGCGGCTTCCTCTGCGGTAATGCCGAGCCGGTAGCCTTTCACCTTGATCACCCGAGTTTCCTCCTCCTCGGAAATCGATTCAAGGAGAATGATGTTTCCCGGGCCGACGGAAAGATCCGACAGCTTCTTCTTAACTCCGCCGCGCCCCTTTATCTTGAGGATTCTGCCCTTTTCACCCGATTCGAAGGTGTCGAAGAGAACCTCTTCCGCGACAATGTTCTCCTTCTCCTTCAGGTCCCGAAGACAGGTGCTCAGGCATTCGTCGCACTTTCCGAACGCTTCGGCGCTGCTGCAGACGCGGGTGAACTCCTGTATCCAGTTATTCCCACCCCTTGGGCAGAGCTCCACGAACTCCACGAAGCGGATCAGCCGTTCGATGATGGTCCCGGACACGGTATGCTCCATTTTGCAGGCGGTCTCTTCGGCCTCTTCGTAATCGACCCCGAGAACCTTCACGAAAAAATCCATGAGTGCCTCGTGGCGTCTTACGATATCCAGGGCGCCGGCCCGCCCTTTGGGGGTCAGCGTGATGATGTCGTAAGGGGCATAGTTGATATACCCTTTCTGGGAAAGGGCACGGAGTGCGCCGGTCACGGAGGAGTTTTTTACATTGAGCTTGCCGGCAATGTCCTTTGCCTTTGCCGCCTGCTTTTCGGTCACCACATGAAAAATCGCCTCGAGGTAATCCTCGAGACTGGCGCTCAGTTCATGGTTTTCTGCCATTAATTACCTGCCTTGTCGTCTTGTACGGTTTCGTAACGAGTCCGAGTTCCACTCCGGGGCACGCAACCGTCCTTCCCTCGGGCGCCGTGCCGGCAAAGGCACCGGCCCTCGGTGTTGGATTCCATTTTTAAACCGGTAAATCAGCGGAGGGGCCGCCCGCAGGGATCATGGACCAAGCCCGGAGTCCTTGCGGGAAGCCGCACGTTTCCTGTCGGTGCTGCCTTCAGGGGCTCATTTAACAAAATTTTTTTAGGCAAGTCAAATATTAATACCCCCGAACTAAGTTTTACACAAAAAAACACCGCAATATCATGTGGTCCACCGATTCTGGAAAACCTTATGATGCGACCCAAAAACCAGTTCCGAACATCAGGGGAGTCTGTACGACCTAACCGTTGGACTCGTTTGTTAAAAGGGCGTCGATAATCCGGGGAATGTAATCACCTGCCCGGTCCGATGGAAAGCTGCACGATCCCGCCCCGGGATGCCCGCCGCCGTTGAATCCGGACAGGAGCAGGCCCACGTTCACGTTGCACTTCCTGTTGAAGATACTGTGGCCCACACTGAGAATCACCTTGTTGGGGTCCTCGTCGTCGTAACGGATCTTCACGTTCACATAGGAGTCCGGAAAAAGGGCGTAACTCAGAAACCGGTTGCCGTTGGGGGCCTTTTCAAAGGAGCGCAGATCCGTTATGGAAACGTGCCCGTCCATGCGGGTATTGGCCTTGAGCACCTTCCGGAAGGCCTTGTTTTCCGCCGTCACCTTCCGGCACCGCTCCCTCACCTCATCGTCGTCCATGACGTCCTGGATCTCCCGGTGCCTTAATAGGTCCACCAGCCGGTTCCAGTACGCCTCATCGGAATCCCCCCGGTTTGAGATGGTCATGGAGAGCAGGACGTAATCGTTCCCCTCGGGACAGGTCACCTCGTCCAGGCTAAGGTCGGCGGAATCGATCTTGTCGGTTTCCCCGATAAGCTCCCGGTACCTGGAATCGGAGAGCCCCCTTTTCCTGTAATAGTCGTAAACCACGCCGGCCGCCGAAGGCGCCAATTCGAATGCCCCCTCGAAAATATCCGATACCCGGTTGGTGTAATGGTGGTCGAACCAGAGTGAACACCGGTGATCGTAGGGGAGATTTGCAATAATATCTCCCTCCCGGATCTCCACCCGGTTGTTCTGCATGTCGTTGGGCTCCACCCACTTGACCGGCTCCGTGATCTGTTCGGTCCCCTGGATAATTGCGGCACATACAACGCCGTCAAAATCCGGCCGCGTTACGATTCTCATCCTCAAACTCTCCTTATATTTCTGGCCTTCAGGCCGTAACATCCCAGGATTTATCCCTGGGATATACGTTGCTTCAGCTGCTTTAGTAAGTTGATTCTTTCCAGTTCTTGGAAATGGTGCAGGATTCCGTTCCGCAATCCCGGAACGGGCAAAACCATTTGAGTCGGTCCCAACCTGTCGCGGGCGGGCGCCGGAGAGGGAGGTCCCGAAAAGAAGCCCCTGGGTTTATGGGAGCCGCGCATATGGTATTAAGGGCATCCCGGGATCGGATGCCGGACCGGTTTCCCCTCTCCCGGAAAGCCCGTCCATGTTCCTCCCACCCCATTGCCCTTACCGCCCCTTAGTTTAAAGGCAACGTCGACCCGTAAAACAACCCGGCGAAGCAATTCCGCGACAAATCGCGTCCCGGGCCGCGATATTAAAGACTCGGTCGCGCGGAGCCCGGAAAACCGTCGCCCGGCGGGTGTTTCAAGTTCCGTCTATTTTGGATCTTTCGTTTGGAAAGGCAATTAGGCTGGATTGAAATCGTTATTTAAATGCTGGGTCAATGCGTATAAAACTCCTCGAACCTCGGGCATATCGTTGACAGGTTTCGCAATCGCGACCGGCCGTCAGCCCGGGGGCGGGTTTTCGCTCCGGTCGTTTCATTCAAACACGCAAACGCGTCAATTATCATAATGGGAGCGATTGTCCAGCATTATTTCAACCTTTCCCCGTGAGGCCCTTCCCCGTCCGGGGCGGCTGAACAAAAGCGCCGGGAAAACGGTATTTCCCAACCGACCCCCCTCCCTTTCGAAAGGCCCGCCAAAGGCCGCGACCGAACAACAAGGCGCTCGGGAAAATGATGCCGTCAATGCTCCGGAAGGGGTTACGGCAGGATTTGCCGAAATGGGAAAAGAGCGGGAGCGTTACTTCACGTAGGTTCCCGGTACATTTTTAACCGAGGTGAAACGGTGTTCGATATTCATCAACCCCTCGGCCTGCCCGATGATGAAATATCCCCCCGGGCGCACCAGGGAATACAGCTTGTCCACGACCTTCTGCATCGTTGGGGTATCGAAGTAGATCATGACGTTTCTGCAGAACACCACGTCGAAGGGGGTGGTCAGGGAATCGAAGAGGAGGTTGTGTTTCCGGAAACGCACCCGCTCCCGAACCTCCTTTTTCACCTTCACATACCCATCCCGGCTTCCGTGTCCCTTTCTGAAATACCTGTGCAGGAGCGGACGGGGCACCTGGGCCACCCTGTTCATGGGAAACACCCCCTGCCGCGCGAAGTTCAGCATGGTGTGAGATATATCCGATGCAACGATATCGAAGCGCAGTTTGCTCTCGAGAAGCTGGATGGCGATGGTGTAGGGTTCCTCGCCCGAGGAGCACGCCGCGCTCCAGATTTTAACGGGAGCCCCCTTCCCCGCCTTCGTACTCGAAAGTTTGGGCACCAGAAACTCACAGCACCTGTTCTCCCTGAAAAAGAAGGTGTGATTCGTGGTCACCGTATCGATAAACTCGGCAAACTCAGTGGGATCTCTTTTGATCAGCCCGAGATAGTCCCGTGCCGAGGCGATCCCCGTCACCCGCAGGCGCTTGGCGAGTTTTGCCTTCAGGAGCGATTCCTTATCCTTGCGGAGGTTGATGCCGCAGGCGTCGTAAACCATCCGGATCAACTCTCTGGTCTGAGAAACTGTTATATCGGTATCCATGGAGATCAATTCCTGTTCCGGCTGGAAGAAAAGCGCCCGGCGCCTGCTGAAAATCAGCTTTACTTAATATCGAATTTCCATAATAATAAATTAATTACCGGGGTGTTTCAATGGACTTTTTAAGTTTCTCCGTCGTTACCACAGCAACCCACTCGGGAGTTTACCATGAATATTTTCAAAGCAATAGACAAAACCATCGGAAGAACCCCCCTGGTTCGCCTGAACAGGGTAACCGAGGGGCTCTCCTCTGAAATCATCGCGAAACTGGAGTTTTTCAACCCCCTTGGGAGTGTCAAGGACCGGATCGCCGCCTCCATGCTGGCGGACGCGGAAGAGAGGGGGCTGATCCAGAAGGACAGTCTTATCATCGAACCCACCAGCGGCAACACCGGCATCGCCCTGGCCTTTATCTGTGCCCGGAAAGGCTTTCGTCTCTGCCTCACCATGCCCGAGACCATGAGCGCGGAAAGGCGGAAACTTCTCACCCACCTGGGGGCCGAACTGGTCCTCACACCAGGGGCCGAGGGTATGAAGGGCGCCATCGCGAAGGCGGAGGAGATCCTTGCGGGCGAGAGGGGAAGCTTCATGCCCAACCAGTTCGCAAACCCCGCAAACCCCCTGATCCACCGTGAAACCACGGCGGAAGAGATCTGGCGGGACACCGAGGGCGGCGTGGATATTTTTGTTGCCGGCGTGGGAACGGGGGGCACCGTCACGGGCGTGGCCCAGGCACTCAAACCCCGTAAGCCCTCCCTGAAGGTGATTGCCGTGGAACCCGCGGACTCAATGGTTCTTTCCGGAGGCGCCCCCGGCCCCCATAAAATTCAGGGAATCGGAGCCGGTTTCATCCCCGAGGTTCTGGACAGGTCCCTTATCGACGAAGTGGTCACGGTGAGCAACGACGAGGCGCTGGAAACGGCAAGGCGGCTGGCCGCCGAGGAGGGAATTCTCTGCGGCATCTCGTCCGGGGCCGCGGTGGCGGCGTCCATGAAGGTGGCCGGGAAAAGGGAATCGGAAGGAAAAACCATCGTGACGATCCTCCCCAGCACCGGCGAAAGGTATATCAGCACCGATCTCTTCCGTTAGACGCAAAAAAAGCCCGGTGCATATTGCACCGGGCTTTTTTAATTCACACGAAAAATCGGAAGAAGATCCCCCGGGGGTTATTCCACCTTGTCGCTCATGATCTCGACCTTCTGCTCGGCCTTGAGGCGCTCAACCGTGGACTTGAACAGGTCGCCCATCCTCGCCTGCTCCAGCTGCTGACGGATGGCGTCGGATACCTCGGCCATCTCCTTCTGAGCGGGTTCCTTCCTGTCGGTGGCCTGAATGATGTGGTAACCGAACTGGGTCTTGACGATCCCGCTGGTCTCCCCTTTTTTCAGGCCGAAGGCGGCTTCCTCGAACTCCGGAACCATTCTTCCGCGCTCAAACCAGCCCAGGTCGCCGCCCTTTGCCTTTGAGGGGCAGACGGACTGGGCGGCCGCGATCTCGCCGAACGCCTTTCCTCCCTTGAGTTCCTCCTGGACGGCCTTGGCCTCCTCCTCGGTTTTCACGAGGATGTGCTTGGCCTGAACCTGCTCCTTCTGGAGGTACTGCGCCTTGTTCTCGTCGTAAAATTTCTTGATCTCGGCTTCGTCGATCTTGATGGTCTTCTTGAGGTTGCCCATGTATTCGATGGCCAGAATCTGCTCAATCTTCTCCATGACGCCCGGGGCCGCCTCCAGGCCCTTGCGCCTGGCCTCGCCCGCGACAACCTTCATCTCGACGATCTTCTTGAGAAGATCCTTTCTTCCGTCGAGGGTCGCCACCTGCTGCTTGAACCTGGGGGGCATCTCGTCGATGACCTTCTTAAGATATCCGTCGGTAATCTCCACGTCGCCGATCCTGGCCAGGACCTTGGCATCGGCGGCACAAAGGGTGGCGGCGGTCGAAAACAGGGTAAAAAGAACCGTAAGGACTACAGTTGATTTTTTCAAAATTTCAAATCTCCTTATTTATCATGGCAAATCAAGGTCTCGGGACAAAGGGGGCGGACGGCCGCCCTTTGGGGTACGGATTACCCCGGCAAGCCCCACCGGAAATTCCCCTTGGGCTTCCCGGCGGCACGGAACTCGTCCCGCGACACAGCTATATGTTCTCATCGGGCTCCCCAGGGAAGCCGACCAAAGGCGAGACTAACAGAAAGAGCCTCATATTGAAAACCTTTTTTGAAGATTCCGGGCGATTCCCCCTGCCCCCTTCCGGGGAGGGATCTCACGGGAATCACGCATCTTTCCATGGAACAGACAGGGACTTTCCCCGGCAGCCGGCGCCCCGCGCCCCGGTGTTGCGAACAGCTGTTTATTGTCGTATTTTTTTACAATAAAAAGAATTAGCCGGCCGTTCTCGGAGACCGCCCGGGGAGTCGGATTTTCAAAACCCGCCCCGTTGAGACAGGGGCCGAACTCCCGGCGCCCCGCTTCAAGGAGGGAGAGCGCGGCGGGCACCGGACCTTTCAATGTTGTCCGGGGCGGTAACGGATATCCCGGCCGCCCCCATTTATACGCACCCCGATTTCCGCCTCCTCTTTAATATGGTCGACTTGTTCGGCGATGGGGACAACGCGGAAATCCGGGCCCCCGGGTTTCGGGCGCATTCGGCCGAATTCTCGTCTTCACGGGGGGTATTTATTCAATAAGGGTGACTTTCAAGAGGAAAGGAGGCATAATGAAATTTCTTGGTATTATCGCCGTCTCACTGGGGATCTGGTATTTTTTCCAGGTTTATGTTCTTCCCAGGCTGGGATTCAACACCTGACTGAAGGACGCCTGTCAGGTGACGGGAGACAAGCCCAGGGGCATCGACAAGGAGGAATATTTTTAAGCCGCCGTTCACCCGTTTCAACCGGCGATGCCGGGAAACACCGCGGTGTCGGGGCAATTTCACCTGCCGGTCCCCTGTTCCGCGGGGGCCGGCAGCACATTCACCGCAAGCTTGATCGTCGGGAACGTCAGGGACGCCGGCTCCTTGACACGCCGAAACGGGAGCATTTGACCTTTGGTTATAAACATATGCCAATAAACGATTTGAGTTCCGACATGGGACAGGTCGAAAAGCACCTCGATCCCGCCGTGGTAATGAAAACCATCATGGACAACAGGGAGAATTTCATCTCCTACAACATCGCCCGCATCAGGGAGCTGATCCGCTATCTTCCCAAGCGCAGGTTCAAGCTCTTCAACACAATTCCCTTTCTCCTGCACATCAACTCCCCGGAGTTTCCGGGTTACGTGGATCACCCCCTTGCCACCTACGGAATATACGCCTTCCATGATTCGGGCTTCTGGAAACTTTCCCTTACGAACCAGAATCTCACCGAAAAACAGATGCGCCCCTACCTTGCCCGGAAATACCATATCAGGGGCCTCTATCTCATGGGCAGCGCCGGTACCCTGGCACAGGGCAGGCATTCGGATTTAGACTATTGGGTGGTGGTGGACAAGAAAGCGTGCACGGAAACCCAACTCCGGCAGCTCCGGGAAAAACTGTCGAGAATCGAAAAATGGTGCCGGGGCACCTACGGCCAGGAACTCACCTTTTTTATAATGGACCGGGAACAGATAAGGGAGAACGACTACTCCGCCGTGGATGACGAGAGTTCCGGCTCCGCCCAGAAGACCATCCTCAAGGAGGAGTTTTACAGGACCCTCATCGTTATCGCGGGCCAGATCCCCTTCTGGGCGGTCCTGCCGCCGGGACTTTCCAACGGGGATTACGACAGGTGGATAAGGGTCGCCCACGAGGCCGACACCGACGGTTTTATCGGCGAAAATATCATCGACCTGGGCAATATCACGGCCGTCGACAGGAGCGAATGCCTCGGGGCCATTCTCTGGCAGGTTTTCAAGGCCCGCCACGATCCGGTAAAATCCCTGCTCAAGGCCTCCCTTATCGCCCATTACAGTTTTTTTAACGAGGAACTGCCCTGCGACCTCCTCAAGGGAAGGCTCAAGGCCCATAAAGGGGACCCCACCCGCGTGGATCCCTATGTTGTGATATTCGAAAAGATACTGAATTTTTACAAGGTCTTTAACGAGGAGCGGCTCTCTGAGGCGGTAAAGGAGTGCATCTTTCTGCGCCTTCGGGGGTACCCGCTGCTTTCGGAACCGGCGCCGGGCACCCCCAAGCGAAAGATCCTGAAACTCTACCTGGACGACTGGGCATGGAGCCCCGAGCAGCTCAAACGCTTTGAAACCTTCCCAAGGTGGCCCGAAGAGGAGAAAAAAGAGTATGAACAAGGCCTTTTCGACAGGATTTCATACCTTTACGAGATGATTTTAAGAAGCCGGGAGGACAAGGGCCAGGGCATCCACATGGACGGCAGGGATCTTGCGCTCCTCAAGAACCAGATTTCAAGGTGTTTCCAGAAAAAACCCGGAAAGATTCCGTTCTGCTCCTCCTACCTCAAGTCCAGCCGCGCGGATCACGCTTTCCTGGTGGAGTGCGCCGTCTGTGACTCCGGGCAGCCCGGGTGGACCGTTTACGACCACACCTTTACGAAAAAAAGAACGCCCCTTTTCTCCGGCCCCGAACTTCTCCGGGTGGTGGGCTGGATGGTCAAGAACAACCTCTACAGGGGGAATGACGCCGATCTGATGATAAGGGGCAATCAATGCGGGATGAACCCCAAGTTTCCCCGCCGCCTCTTTGGATCGGCCCATCGTTTTTTCACCGGAGAACTGGGCCAAGATGCCCTCTCCTCCCCCGAACCTCACTGGACCCGGATCCTCGTCAGCCTGAATACCGAGCGTACCCCGGACGGCCTCCGCTTTACCGCCGCCGAATATATTATCGAAAATAGCTGGCAGGAGTTCTATTTTGACGGCATCGATCTCTCGCATATTGAAAACAGGAACATAAAATGCTATAAAATCTGCGATATTATCTGGAATTTTCAGAAAAAAGCCCCCCCGGGCGGATTTGATTACAAGATCTGCCACCTGGGGGTGGAGACGGATCCGGCGGTGGACACCATGATCCGGAACAACTTGAAGGAGTTGAAAAAAAAGGCACTGGAGACCCAACAGGGCGAAGAGCCCACAGAGGATTTCATCGATTTAACCGACGAGGAGGAGGACGATCCTTCCCCCCTCCTCGACCTGCTTTAGCCCGGGTGACTGATTTATGAAAACTGAAGCGATACTACTGGTGGACGACAACGAGATCGCCGTCCGCGAACTGACCAACATCCTGAAATACATCTCCTACGACAACATCCACCATGCGGACAACGCCAATGATGCATGGTCCATGATGCGCCTCCAGAACTTTTCCTGTATCATCTCCTCCTGGGAGATGCCCGATATGTCCGGCCTATCCCTGCTGCGGGTTTCCCGGGGGGACGAGCGTTTTTTCAACCTCCCCTTTTTTCTCACCCACTCGGCATTCACCAAGGTGAAGGTGATCCAGGCGGGGCAGGCCGGGGTCAGCGGCCTCATCGTAAGACCCTACGACCTTGACAATATCTCCTCCAAGATGACGGCCCTCAACGAGATCCTCGTTGAAGCCATGCCCACCGCCGAAGAGGAAACCCTCGAAGAGGGCATGAACCTCATCGAAAACGGCGAGTACACCAAGGCCCTCAAGGTGTTCGAGACACTCACCGAGGAGGGGGAAACCGCCGAGCATTATTATAACATCGGTTATATCAAGACCGCCCAGGAACAGTACAACGACGCCATCAAGGCGTTCCGCAAGGCGACCCAGCTCGATCGCCTGTTCGCCAAGGCGTACGAGGCCATGGGAAGGGCCTATCACCAGCTCGGCAAGCCCCAGGACGCCGAAAAATACCTCCAGAAGGCCGCCAATATCTACCTGGAAAAGGAGAAGATGCAGAACGCCGAGGACATCCTCAACGAGATCCTCCAGATCAGCCCGGAAACCGTGAACGTCTACAACAGCCTCGGAGTCCTCTACCGCAAGAAGGGGGATTTCAACACGGCGCTCCAGCAGTACATGAAGGCCCTCAGGATCCACAAGAACGAACCCCACATCCATTACAACATCGGAAGGCTCTACCTGGACATGAAGGATTACAGGGAGGCCAAGAAACACTTTGCCCTGGCCGTGCAGTTCAAGCCCGATTTCAAGGCGGCGCGGGAGGTGCTCAACGCCATGGAGCTCGGCACCTTATAAGGCCCCGCTCTATTCAATCCTCGGCAGGGGGTGCCGTTACCGGCAAATCCTCGTTCAACAAACAACAAAGTTTAATACTCGCCTGACCGTGCTTCCTTAAAGAGTAAAATCAAACAAAAAAGGCGGGGCCTCGAAAGACCCTGCCTCGATTTTGCAATCATAATACCGGAACCGCTTACCCTAAGTCAGAACTCCCAGAACTCCTGCATATCCTTGAGGGTGGAGTTGAACCAAGAAGGTGACGGCATGCCGGGGGGCTGGCATGGGGTTCCGCCGGATCCTAAGCTTTTTCAAGCCTTTGCCGATCGTTCGCACGGTGAATACAATTTGCAATTTGTATAAATCTTGTATGCAAAAAGCCAGCGCCCGTCAAGTTCATTTTTGGGGTGAACCCGATATGCCGGATTAACCAGCAAGTAAGGATATAGAGGCTTCCTCGTGAATAACAATGTTCCCATGGATCTCTGTAAAGATTTTCATCTATTATAAGGTGGTCAATTTTGGGTTGTCATTTATAAGCACCTTATCACGGACGTATTTCGGCATGGTAAATAGCTTGACGCCATACGATTTCAACAAATGGCTTGGTTGCTATTTCCATGTTTCGCATTTATTTTATTAATTGAAATTAATTTAAAGGGAGGGAGGGACAAGGTGAAAAGATTTTTATTCATATCGTTGTTTGCATTGTTTGGCATGGTCAACTCCGCAGTTGCAATCGATGTTAGCGGTGTTTGGGATTCAAACTGGAACGTAATGACTCTCCAGCAAAACGGCTCGTCTGTAATTGGTGAATACATCTACGACAAAGGTGTACTGAGTGGTGTTATTGAAGGGAATATATTTACGGGATGGTGGCGTGAATATAATAATGAACAAAAATGCGGCCCCAACAATAGATGGAGCGGACCGGCATTGTTTAAATTCTCTGACGATGGTTTATCGTTTACCGGTAGTTGGGGGTATTGTGGCACAACGCATGACGCCTTAGCTCCCGATGGTAGTGGCTGGACAGGGACTCGTAGATCCGGCATCACAGAATACACTCAAGCCGAGTGTGAAGGGGCTAATCGCTTTTGGTGCAATGATGCTTGCCAATTTACTGAATGCGAAACTCCTATTACCAAAACAGAATGTGAACAGATCGGACGAAACTGGTGTGACGGCCTGTGCCAAATCAATGAGTGCGAAACGCCTATCACACAATTCGATTGTGAAACATCAGGCATGGTTTGGTGCAACGGCACTTGCCGGACCGAGGAGTGTAACGGCATATCGGATTGTTCACAAGAAGAGTTAAGTGCTCAATACGACGCAGGCAAACAATTCTGTATCGACAATCCCGGAGATTGCGGAATCAATATCGACAATGATTATAATGAAGGCTTGGAAGCCGGTAAACAGTTTTGCAAAGATAACCCGGCTGCTTGTGGGCTTGAAGCGGCTGACAGCGACTCTGGAGGCGCCGATTCCGAAGATGATTCAGGCGACGACAATGACGAAGATATCGGTAATACTGGAAATTGTGCGACATTTGATTTCATCACCAACACCCTGCATGTTCCCTGCTTAGATGCAGGACCGGTTAATTATTGGATCGATATGCAATTGCAGGGCGGCCACTTAACCATTCAAGAATACGGCCAGAACTAACGATCGTTGACGACACTTCAGAGGCAGGGTCTTTCGGGACTCTGCCTTTTTTTTTGGCTATTTTCCAGCGGTTGATCAAATGTGCTGAGGGGTGATGTGGTTCAATAACAACCCATTAAAAATATCTGCCGGGCCATCAATAAAGAGCCTCTCCATAAACCAAAGTGTGTAACAACTTTGTGTAACGGCCACTTTGGCTGAAAAGGCTCGTCGAAGGCGTGATTCAAGGTTGCGGGCATTCTATGAAATACCGCCATAAAGTCAAATCGTTAAGATCTCCGTCAGAACTCCCACGACTCCTGCATCTCCTTGAGGGTGGAGTTGAACCAGAAGGTGTCCCGGAGCCTTCCCACCGGCATGAGTCCCACCAGCTTCTTGTTCTTTTTGACCCTGTCGTCCATGAATCGAAGGTAGGTCAAATAGGCGATCTTGTGGAGTTTCACGTTTTGCCGGTACCGCATATAGTATATTTCATGTGTATCGCGATAGGGCTGAACGCCGTTGATGATGGAGGTGTGGTGTTTCTGGCGATAGAGCAGGACGGTTCTGAAGGAACTCAGATACTTTTTGATGGCCGTTTTATACCGCTTGTATGCCTTGCCGCGGTAATATCCCCCGATCACGTTGAAAATCCCCATCCCCTTTCGTTCCAAGGTCTTGCCGTGGTTTTCGGTATAGCTGAGGAACCGGTCCGTGGCATTGGTGTTCGCCGTAAGGAGAACCTCCGAGAGCCCGATCACCTGGATGGTGTTGTTGATCTTAACCGGATTGCTGGTAAATTTGCTCAGTCCCTTCAACTTCATAAGGGACTTGTGGAGTTTGTTGAAGGAGGTCAGGATATCCTTGTTCAGAACCACCACCTGCTCCTCCTTACCGAATCCACCGGCCCCGAGCCTGCCGAAACCGTCCAGTTGCAATACCAGAAAAAGCAGAAGGCCCAGAACGGCCGCCGCCGCGACGGCTATCAAGGCCTTTTTCCCCCGGGCGGGCGAGGGGGCGGATTTAAACTCCGCTTCCGGAGCGGCCGCCTTCACCCCGGCCCTGGTGGCGGTCTCCGGTTCAGGCGTCGGCATCCGAACATTTTCAAGGTCATCCGATTCCGCCGGTTCCGGAACCACCTCGGTCTTGGAAGGCGGCTCGAACTGGGAAAAATCGATTTCGTCGAGTTCAAATCCGGATGGATTTTTTTTATCTGAGTCACTCATTGTCCACACCTTGGTGATCCGAATAATTAAGGGGCCGGCAACAACAGTCTCCGCGGGCCTTGGGCCGGGGTACCCCTCTAATATCACGGGTCCCGCCCCGTCAAAAGGAAAAAATACCCCGAACATTGTCATTATACTTGATTCATTTATAAAAAGTACTATTAATGTTCTTTAATTTTCACAGACACGCGTTACCCACCCTGAACATCGATTTCAGGGTGTACCATCCCATATGAAACAAGAGGTTTTATGATAAAAAAGAAGCTTTACGGCGAAACCGCCAAGGAACAGTTAAAGGCCGCCGCAAGGGATCGCCTGAGCAACTTTCTCCTGGCGGACGGAACCGTCAGGGGGGCCGTTCTCCACGGCACCCGAATGGTCAACGAGATGCGCGCCAATCACGAGCTCGGCATACTGGAAACCCTGGTGCTTGGCCACGCGTACATGGGGGTCGGCCTCATGACCGCCAACCTCAAGGGCAACGATCGTTTGAGCATCCGGATCAACTGCTCCGGCCCCATAAAGGGGTTGCAGGCGGAGGCCAACGCCCGGGGCGAAGTCCGGGGATTTCTGAAGAACGTGCCGATCCCCCTTGAAAAACCCATGGAGGATTTCAATCTCTCCCCCTTTTTCGGGGCCGGGTTCCTCTCCGTGACCAAGTCCCTGGAGAGCGCAAAGCAACCCTATACCGGCGAGGTGATGCTGGAGCACGGCAACATTGCCCAGGACCTGGCGGCTTATTTCCTGAATTCCGAACAGACCCCCACCGCCTTTTCCCTCTCCATTCAATTCGACAAGGAGGGCGAGGTCACCGGGGCGGGCGGCCTCTTTCTCCAGGCGATGCCCGGCGCTTCCGAAGCCACCGTGGAGGGGCTTGAGGCGCTGGTCCAGAGCCTCCCCTCCCTTGGAACGGCTTTTTCAACGGGCGAGGACCCCATGGCCCTCGTGGAGGAGACCTTCAAGGATTACACCCCGAAATTCCTGGCAAGCCGGGGGATCGAGTTTTTCTGCCCCTGCAACGAGAAGGTGGTGGGCAACCTCCTGACCATGCTTCCCAGGGACGAAGCCGAGGATCTGATGGAAAACGGACCCTTTCCCCTTACCACCAGCTGCCACAACTGCAACACCCTTTACAGTTTCGACAAAGAGGAGATCCGGAGACTCTGCAAGACGGACGGCTGATCCCCTTCCCCCTCACCAAACCGCCGGTTTACCCATAAAAAAAGGACCGCCGGGCCATCTTCCGATGCCCGAGCGGTCCTTTGCTTTTTATCCCGGGAAAAGGGCGACCGGCTAAAAGCCCATCCGCTCAACCTCCCCTTCATATCCGTCGAACACCCGATCCACGAGGGGTTCCTTGCTTCACAACAGAACTATTTGTATCGCACCACCGGGTCCGGCTGCTCGATGTTCGTGGGAAAATCCCCAAAGGGGTAGGGCCGCGTGTTCTCGGTCAGGGTAATGTAGCGCATGAGCCGGTAGGTATACCCCACGAGGGTGTTGGACAGCTCCCTGAGGCGTGGATGGTGATTCGTGGTGATCAGGACGTGGACACATTGCACCAGCACCATCAGCAGGACGGCGCCCTTGAGAAGGCCCAGGGCAATGGAAAAAAAGATGATATAGAGAATTCGAAGGGCAATATCCTTGCGGGCCAGCAACATGGTTTTAACGGCCGCCCAAAATTTTTTCAGATGATTCATCGGAAATTCCTTTTTCAATCCAGGGTTATGGTTCTTATACCGCCGACAGATTTCAAGGTTTGAATATGGATCGGTGGTTTTTAATTACACCATCCCCCGTTCGGGGTCCATAGCTCATTGCCGTTTTTCGGTTTGTTTCCTTAAAATAAAGAAAGGCCTTAGATTTTTAAATCTAAGGCCTTTCTTTAATGGCGGGAGTGACGAGACTCGAACTCGCGACATCCTGCGTGACAGGCAGGCACTCTAACCAAACTGAGCTACACCCCCGTGGCAACCATTGTCTTTCCATCTCTGCAAAAACTTGATAACTATACTTTGATGAAAAGTGTTTGTCAAGTATTTTTTTGCTCAGGTGGAGCCGGTACCCCGATTCGAACGGAGGACATTCTCATTACAAGTGAGATGCTCTACCACCTGAGCTATA
>PPCM01000223.1_pt1 | contig 71777 bp, 70 predicted proteins | sample 1555541 | NCBI WGS metagenome assembly PPCM01 (sample SAMN05284479, study PRJNA326546) | Marine sediment metagenome, whole genome shotgun sequencing project. | isolation source: marine sediment | place: Germany: Wadden Sea | collected 2012-09-05 | reverse complement strand
TTGCACTCTACCACTGAGTTATTCCCGCTCTCAAAAGCGAAGTACGGTCTACCCGTGCCCCTCAAAACTGTCAAGCGCAATTTTATTTTTTTTCGAAAAATCCTGTGTCAAGAACTACTTGATATTTTTGATTAATGGAAAAGCTTTACTTTTAGACTTTTTTTAGTGTACCAACTCGCTTTAATTCGTTATTTTATAGCGATATTATTACAAACGATCCAGACCTCAAAGAGAGAGAGGACAATGGAAGCTAAAGATCTTCAGTACTTCAAGGAACTGCTCAACGGAATGCTCGATGACACGCTCAAGAAGAGCGAGGAAACTATCGAGGACATGACCGAATCAGGTGAAGTGTATGCCGACCCGGCAGACCGCGCCACCGCTGAATCCGACCGCGCATTCACTTTGCGACTGCGTGACCGTGAGCGGAAGTTGGTCAAGAAAATCCAAAAGGCCGTGGACCGCATCAATGATGCCGAGTTCGGTATCTGCCAAGAATGTGGAGATGATATATCCATCCCACGTCTCAAGGCTCGCCCCATGACCACGCTCTGCATTAACTGCAAGAGTAAACAAGAAGAAGACGAAGCTGCACGCGGCGAATAAGCCCGCCCGTTCGTCTCTTCATCGCCCTGTATAAGCCATGGAAGCTAACTTCTTTCGCTTCCTTGCTGCTGATCTTGGGTCTGCACTGGAAGGCCGCCGTATAGATAAGGTATTCGGCCCTACTCCTGACGTGTGGACTTTAAAGATTCAGAACAGAGGCGAACCATTACACTTACTGTTCAGGCCCGCCAAATCGGCGGGCCATCTCTTTTTTTCGAATATCAAGCCCCTCAATCCGGCCAATGCGCCAGCCATGGCCATGTGGTTTCGTAAGCGCCTGCGCAATCGGATGATTCTCGGGAGCCATATTGATTGGGCCAACCTGAAACTCGCCCTAGAACTCTCCCCACGCACCGATCCTCCCAGTGGTCGTTATCTTGTCCTTGATGCCAGAAACGGTATGGAGTTCACGGATGAGCTTGATGGTGGATACACGACTCAACCGGAATGGCCTGCGCTAGAAGACGTAATAGATGACAGTGAAATCTGGCGCGAGTATCCACACATATCCCCACCGCTTCGTAAGGCGATCACACGTCTCCCTGAAGAAGAAGCACACCAACTCTATTTCAAGATAGCCAGCGGCAGCGCGGACACTTTTTACCTTGCACAAACCAAGCAAGGTTGCCAGCCGCCGCTTGCATGGGGGCATGATAACGACGAAACGTTTTCATCCGCCCTTGACGCTGCGAATGCATATGGAGAACGCACCCTCTTCCCTCTTATGGAGATGGAAGAAGAAAAGCCCGCACAGACACAGTTAAAGCGCGCTCGAAAGAAGATTAAGCGCAACCTCGCCCGGTTAGATGAAGAGCAGGAACGATTGCAAAAACTTGCTGATGAGAAAATCAAAGCCGAAGCAATGCAGGCGGAGCTTTACCGATTCAAAGACGCAGAAAAGCTGGAAGAGGTTGAAGTCACGCATCCAGAACACGGCACTATGACGGTTGCCCTCAATCCTCACCTGACGCCCACAGAAAATATGGAAAAATATTTCAAGCTTGCAGCCAAAGCAGGCCGTGGTTTCCCTCATATTCGTCGTCGTCGAAAATTAATGCTGAAAGAATTGAAAGAGTTGGAAAGCGGTAATCTGCCAGAGAGACAGCAGGCACAAGAAGAAACACCAATCAATGATGGCCCGCCTCCTCTTCCAAAGCGATACAAAGGGCTTGCAATATCTCTGTTCCGATCAAGCGATGGTTTTACTATCATCCGAGGTAAGAACAAAAAAGCTAACCATGACATCCTGAGTAAAGCGGCCAGCCCGTTCGACTACTGGTTTCATGTCGCTGACGGCCCCAGCTCACACATCATACTCAAGCGCGATCATCCCGGACATGAAGTACCGGAGCAGACTCTTGTAGAAGCAGCGATCCTCTGTGGCTTGAAAAGCTATAGAAAAGACGACGGCAAGGCGGACATTATGTACGCTCTGGTCAAAGATGTGCGCAAAGTGAAGGGATATGCCCATGGACAGGTTGCAGTTGATAAAAAGCTGGCAACGCTGCGTGTAGAGCTTGACCCTACACTCGAAACCTCTCTCGCATAAGAAAAGGCGTGGTTGTCCACGCCTTCCCAAATTCCAAATCGTAAGTGTCTCCCCTAAACGATCCGGCTAATTCCTGTTTCTCCCAGCATATTAAGCGCCAGCTGCTTTTCCGTATTCAATCGGTTGGCAACTGATTGCTGAACACGCTTTGTGGATGAGCCAAACTGATCCTTGCGAGTATCATAGACCCCTTCAATGAGCTTGGAACCGAAGTCGGCCTTTTCTGTAGTGCCCACAAATTGGTCAATGACCTTGCTAAAGATGTTTGCTGCGCCTGTTGGGCCATGCTGAACAGAGGTACTCCATAGCACCTCGCGCAATGCTGGCGGCGCATTATCAAAATCCAAACCAGTCTTCTTGAGAATCATGGCACGAGCTGGATCATAAGTTTCTTTAGCGATGAAGTCGTGCTGCATCTTTTCAAAGCGAACTGGGTTCTCTTTGGCAATTTGCTGCCACTCGGAAGGCATACCTCCTTCCTTAGAGCCAGTATTGGCAGGCCCGGCAGCTTTCAATCTTTCAGCCCAAGCAGGCGCCTTTTCTTCAAGGAAACCGAGAAAACGTTCCATAGTTCCAGGCTTGGATGCTATTTGATATTTTCCATATGAGGTACCGCCCACACGATCATACCCAACGGCGGAAACTCCTGCCCCGCCAGATTCAAATCGCGCAGAAAGAGCGCCAACTTCAGGCATTCCCACCATAGTGGATGGAGCCGAGATTGGAGCTGATACAGGTGGTGCTGCTATACCCCTTGGTATTTGCGTCGGAATTTTGGATGGAGCCATTCTTTGTGGCAATCCAGCTTCATTACGCATCAGGCGCGTAATGGTAGTCAGCGCCTCAAGCATCATGGTGTCGTTCACGAGTGAAGCATCATAAGCACCGGGAGTACTCCCCTCCCCGTATTCCTGTGACCCTTCTCCGAAAAGAGTTTGCGCCATGCGAATCTGGTTATCAAAACCAGCCTGAATACCAGCTTCCGATCTTGAAAGCCCGGTAGCGCCAAGATTCGACTTACCTTTCTGCAAAGCTGCTAATGCATTGTAATCTGCGATTGTGCCTAAACCCATGGCACCTCTCCTGCGTCAAAATTTTGGCCTAAAACAAGCCTCCGCAGAAGAGTTAGCAATGGGTGTGCCACCCGAAGCAACAATTTACATTTATTGGAGAATCAACGTGAAGGAAAATCCGCACTGTATCGAAGATCCTTTTGCATGAACTCAATCAATCGACGATGCCCAGCAGGAAAAGCATATTGCGCAAGTTCAACAGGATCAACAAAGCCTCCTTTGGAAGCTTCATTAAAAACAGGATCAGGTCTCTCGCCATTGACCGAATGACAAAGAAAACAATGCATGGTCACCCGATACCGAGTGTAGGAATATTTCACCACCGTGACTTTTTCACTAGGGACAATATCCAGCTCCACCTCTTCCTGATACTCGCGCACAAGCGCTTGTTCCGGAGTCTCACCTTCTTCGATCGTACCACCAGGAAATTCCCACAACCCCGGCCAGACATCATCGGGCTTGCGCTTTTGGATGAGCACCTTTCCATTATGCAAGAAAACACCGGTAGCCATATCAACATAAATAAGCTCTTTGGCCTTTGGCAAAACCGGACGCTCTGCTGCAACACCATTGGCATGGGCGACGCAGTGAGATGCCACTGAACATTGGCTACAATTCGGATTCTTGGTGCATACAATTGCCCCAAACTCCATAATGGCCTGATTGAAATCACCGGGTCTACTCTGAGGAATCAACTCCATCACAGCATCTTCAATAACCGTTTTTGCAGCCTTCTCTTTCACCGAAGTCTTGATATCAAGCAATCGAGAAAAGACCCGCAGCACATTGGCATCAATGGCAGGCACATCGTCACCAAAAGCGATACTGGAGATAGCTCCCGCAGTATATTCTCCAATGCCGGGAAGTGAGCGTATTTCGCTAAAATCTGTTGGAAAAACACCACTATGGTGTTGAGAAACGACGCATGCAGCCTTAAGGATATTCCTTGCACGAGAATAATACCCCAACCCTTCCCAGAGCTTGAGTACGTCTTCCTCATGTGCACAAGATAAACTCTCAATATCTGGAAAGCGCTTCATCCAGCGTCCCCAATACTCGACAACACGGCTTATCTGAGTCTGCTGGGCCATGATTTCGGAAATCCACACACCATAAGGCGACGGAACCCGCCGCCAAGGCAAGTCCCGTTTATTGGCATCATACCATGCCAAAAGTTGTGTAGTGAATTTCCCGTCCATGACGGGCAAGGCTTACCCGCCCTTGGCTTGGTTTGCAACCGCTTCCGCAGCTTTGGCTGCAGCTTCCTGATCACCGAGGTAATAATGATCCACAGCTTTCAACTCGTCATCCAATTCATAAACGAGAGGTACGCCTGTAGGGATATTCAGCGTAGTTATATCTTCGTCACTCATACCATCGAGATACTTCACCAGACCGCGAAGAGAATTACCATGGGCCACGATCAGGACTCGCTTTCCAGCCTTGATCTGCGGTGCAATCGTTTCAAACCAATATGGCATGGTTCGATCAATGGTCAGCTTCAGGCTTTCACATAATGGCAATTCATCTGCAGAAAGAGAGGCATAGCGGGGATCTGTTCCAGGGTATCGTTCATCATCAATTTCCAACTCTGGAGGCGGTGTATCAAAGCTTCGACGCCAGATAAAAACCTGCTCATCGCCATATTTTGCAGCAGTCTCTGCCTTGTTTAGCCCTTGCAGTGCACCATAATGTCGCTCATTCAGTCGCCATGTTTTGGCAACAGGAAGCCATAGGCAATCCATTTCCTCTTGAACTAGCCAGAGAGTGCGGATAGCGCGCCGCAATAAAGAAGTATGAGCTAGATCAAATGACAGCCCTGCTTCTTTAAGCAGCTTGCCGCCAGTCACAGCTTCACTAATACCTTGTTCGGTAAGATCGACATCAGTCCACCCCGTGAAGCGGTTAGTCAGATTCCACTCACTTTGTCCGTGCCTGATCAATACTAATTTATGCATAGCAGCCTCCGCTTGAAATCAATGGATTTCTAAGCAGAATACCCACAAAAGGTGAGGATTGGAAGAGATGAAGAGTTATAATCAATAACGCTTGGGAGCAGTATCGCGCATTTCTTCGTCTAATTGGTCAAAGAGTTCACGCTTTCGCCTATCAAACGCAATAGCACTCTTCACGGCCGCTCCGGCAAGACAAACAACACTGATGATGATCACCAATCCCTTGGTGAATTCCCATCGCTGTTCACGCAAAGTCTCAATCAACCAATGCCCATTAATATCCTGCGTAAAATATATAATAGCCGGCATGGTCACCAGAGAAATACCCAAACCAAGGAGTTCCATCCAGATGAAACTACGACCGAGCATCAAGACAAACAACGTACTGTCCCGGACAATTCGTAGCGTCACCAGCCTCTTTTGAAGCGAGTCAATGTGCTCTTCGATCTCATCTAGATAGCGTAATGACGTTCTGAAATCGTCAGGATTATTAAGATTTTGAGTCTTAACCCAGTTAATCTTATCCACGCAAAAGTTGAAATCCCGATTAAAATCAATCAATAACTTAGGAAACGGAAACCACGCAGCTTCTTTCTGAATCTCACGTACGCGTTCCGTCTGATAATCAAGGTTCGCATCAATACGCTTGATTTCACGCTTTACTTTATTATCAAGACTGTTCTTAAATCTCTCTGTGCCGATGAGAAGCTGATTGTAGGCGACATAGTTATTGGTCTCCCCAACTTTCTTGAGCCGTTCCAATTCTCCATTGGCTGCTTCAAAAAAAGAATGAGTGTCATCAAAACGCTTCGCAATATCTTCGATCAAATTGTTCACGCGTTCACGAATCAGCTTAACTTCATCTTCAGTCTCAGACCAACGCCCCCACAGCGCGCTCATGAGCTGCATACGTCCACGATCAAGCTCGGGATCAATGAGGATCTTGTTAAATACATGAGGATCACGACTAATCAAATCTGCAAACAAATCCATCGCTTGCCCAGTGAAGCCCATCTTCACAAGGCAAACACCCTGCCTGTAAACAGGATCGATCCATGTTGGGGAAAATGTATTGGCGTGCTTATAGGTATTGATAGCGTCCTTAAGACTGCCCTCAACTTCGAGCAATCGAGCCTGCAAATAGGAAAAATATCCTTTTTGCATAGGCGTATAACTCATTCGTTCAGCTTCCTGCCAATGGAAAAGAGCCTGACCTAGTTTGTTAGTTTCCAGATGAAGAAAACCGAGCAGTGAGTGAGGCTGATAACTTCGCGGGAACTGAAGTTGCGCTTGCTGAATCTGGCCTTCAGCCTTTTTGTAATCGCCATTTTCTACTTCGAACAAGGCATCCCACATCAACCCCTTCTCTATCGGGGCCAAATCCTTAAAACCATCGCTCCAATTCTTACCGCGATTACGCCAAATAATCTTGAGCATCCGTAACTGTGAAGCTGCGTTAATCTCAAGAACTCCCTGAGCAAGAGTACTTTCCAACTGCTTGCTGGAATTAATCAGGGCAAGAATAGATTCAGCAAAATCATCACCAGTTACATCGGCATCAATACCAATCAACCCCTTGGTAAAGTCTTCAATGTTCACCTTGGCCAAAGCTTGCCAGACCTGTTGGTGTGGAGCTTCCAGTCGCCGTGTAGGGCATTCCTTTGGCGGATGATTAGTCTGTCCGCAATAAAAACATTCCTCACCATCCATACCAACGAGCACAGAAGGCAATGACACCTGCATCGTACCAGGTCCAACGTCACCACCCCCATCGCGAAGAGCTATGGTACACCATGACTCAAGAGATACGGCGTCAGTGCCATAGCGAACTTCATCCATCCTAAACCAATTGGAAAGGAGGAAACCATCCATGATGCGAACATGTGGATAATCAGCGGCCAAGCGAGACCAATCAAGACCAATCCTCTTGGGCAACTCACTCGAAAATTGTATTGTACCCTGCGCAGTAGCGACCATAACTACAGGCCAGTTCTTCCGATCCGGATCTTCTTTGGCTTCCTTGATCAGTGTCAGAATTTCGCTACTGAAAGACTTAAGTAACTGGAAGTTATCCAGTGGGAAATAAATGACCCCCTGCTCCGTATCTGAAACATACTTCAAGCCAAGTCGTCTCAATAATTCAACGATATCACTGGAAAATTCACGCCAGCTTTCAACGCTCTCCTTATCGAGCATTCCACCTAGCGGCTTAATAACATAATACCACTTGCAAACGGTCTCGTAATCCAGTTCCTGATCAACAACGAGATTCAGCCATTCCAATGACGCCAGAGAGTCGCCACCAGACCGAGGCTCAATGGACAATCCAGCAACGGACTCAACCTTATCCTTGAGCTTGGGATGAATATAAATTTGGAAGTCATTGGGAATCAGCGCGTCCTGCCTATCCAATTCAGACGACAGTGACACGGAATACCCCATGTCATAGTCAACCAGAAAGGTAAGCGGAACAGCCTGACAAAAAACTGGAATTTTATTAACTTTGGACCAAATGAGCAGACGAGCCAACGCTCTGAAAATCTCTGTAGTATTACAAAACCAAAGCGCCTGGTCATCTTCTTCAGCAATAAGGAGAGAGCCATACTCTTGTAATGTATTACGGACCGCCTTATTGAGATCCCCCTTCCAGGCAACCCACACACCGAAACCGGAAGCAACCAGTCGTGACTGATCGATCTCAGGAAGTTGGTCAATAAGTTTATAAATGGATGGCACGCAATTTCCTCAAGCCGACACACTGCTTTAAGCGTAAAATGGTCGATCGGGGTTTGTTTAGTCTTGTTACAAAGCTAACATAATGTATTCAGGGGAACTTTCTTCCCATCACGCACCATGCAAAACAGGTTCCAAACCTGTTTTGCATCATCTATTTTTCCTCTTTTTTCGCACCCTTGCTTATAAATACGAGCCTTGATTTCCAGCTCAGCAAGGGCAAGGCCTTGCTGTGGAGTGTCAAGTTTTCCACATTGCAGGATTTTTATAAGCGCTTTGATACGATAGAGGTCTGCACAGGGCACACAGATGGAAAGCTGATCCTGACGCCCACCGTGCTTAATAGTCAACCTCTCACGAACAAGCCCAACAGGATATGAAAGACAGGCGCGAAGCCACATATCGTAATCTTCACAGGACTTCATGCTTGTATCAAATGGTCCAATAACATCCCATGCCCCACGGGAGAACATGGTGCAGGATGGACTGATAAGGCACATTATCAGTGATTTTTCAAAGAACCACCCTTCGGGCTTAGCATACTTGGCTGGTTGGTTCACTCGCTTGCCTTTTCGAATCCAAATCTCATCAGTTTGGCATATTTCGTATTCATGTTCAGCCATGTATGCGAGCTGAGTTTGTAACTTCTTGGGAAGCCATTCGTCATCCGAATCAAGTAAAGCAATGACCTCCCCGTTGCATTGAGCTATCCCTGTATTTCTTGCTCCAGAAACACCCTCATTATCCTGATATATATAGATGACTCGAGGATCTTTATATTCTTTTAGAACTTCCACGGTCGCATCAGTTGAACCATCATCAATAATGACGAGTTCCCAATGAGTGTAGGTCTGGGCGAACACCGAATCCAGTGCCCCCCTAATATGGTCGGCCCGATTGAAAGTGGGCAATATGATTGAAACAAGTGTATCCATAATGTTATTTCTTGCACTCAGGTCGTGGACCTGTCATGTTGGTAATCCGTCAACCCTAGAGCAACGGAATATATGAAAATATTTCAAGTAATTAACGTTCGGTGGTTCAATGCCACCGCTTGGTATGCCATCACCCTGAGCAAGCTTCTGGCTGACGCAGGGCATGAAGTCATCGTTCTTACTCAAGCTGATACCGATTCGGAGCGAAAGGCTCAGGAGCTTGGACTGACCACGATTCCCGTGGATTTGAACACCAACAATCCTCTCCGGCTTGCCTCCGCTCTACATCATATCACACAACTCCTCAGGACGCACCGACCGGATATCGTCAATTGCCACCGAGGGGAAGGCTTTTTCCTCTGGGGTATCCTTAAATATCTAGGATTTCCCTACCGTCTGGTCCGTACTCGTGGTGATCAGCGTTTGCCACGAAGCGACGCATTCAACCGCTGGCTTCATGCTCATGTAGCCGACGCCGTGGTCGTCACCAATCGGAAAATGGCAGACTATTTTTTGCAGTCCATGCGCACTCCAAGTAGAGGAGTATGGCTCATTCACGGTGGCGTCGACACTAATTTCTTTTCTTTTGACCAAGCTGGGCGTGATGCTGTTCGAAACGAATTCGGATTCGCACCGGAGGACCATGTTGTTGGCCTGCTAGGACGCTTTGATCGAGTAAAAGGACATAAGGAGCTCATACAAGCAGTTTCTCTGCTCAGGAATCGAGGCATGGACTCTTTACGCTTGTTCCTCATCGGCTTTGACACCGCCATGTCCTCTTCTCAAATCCAGCAATGGATCGACGAATACGAGATAGCCGACATCACAAAAATAAGCGGTAAACGTGATGACGTGAACGCTTGTCTTTCCGCATTGGATACTGGTGTTGTCGCCTCCCTCTGGTCTGAGGCCATTGCGCGGTCTGCTCTGGAAATCATGGCTGTAGAGCGCCCACTCGTATCAACCAGCGTTGGCGTTATGCCTGATCTCACCGCCCCGACCATGATTGTTGAGCCGGAAAATGTTGATGCGATGGCAGAGGCAATCAGCGATGTTGCCACAGATGAAAAATTAAAAGCAGAAGTTCTGGAAGCGCAAAAACGCACTATCTCACAACTCACGCTAGATGAATTTCTTAAGCGGACACTGAATCTCTATCAGAGTCTGAGTGATGGGGATTAGTTTCCGAAAAAATTGCTGGTCTTTTTGATTTTGTCGGCCACAGCCATGATGGTCAATGCATAGCTTTCAGAATGGTTATAGCGGTATATGACTTTAAGCTCAGCCTCACGAGTCAGACCGGATTTCCACCCATGCTGTTTCACAAAATTTGCCATGCTGTGCAAGGCATCTGTCATCTCAAATAAGTCCACCTTACCATCACCAGAACCATCCACGCCATAATGTACTGCGCTTGAAGGAATGAACTGACAAAATCCGATGGCACCGTACATGGAACTTGGGATATCCTGAGCGCTGTGACCGTTATCTCGAGCGTAAGTCAAAAGTGACTTTAATTCGACGTAGCCCCAGTTTGCTTTCTGCATGGTCCGCTTAACGAGCCACTCCATCATATCATCCGAGATATCCTGCGGCTTGATGTGGCCCCGAATTAAGTCAAAGTCCTTAGCTGCAGCCATATTTGAAAGAATAGTCACACCATTATGCTTACCAACTTGATTGCCAAGTTTGGTCTCGACTAACATCAAAGCAGTAAGAACAGTACCTGGTACACCGTACTTTTTCTCGATAGTGGAAAATTCACCACTGTGCTCGCGATAAAATGCGTACGCACCAGCAATAAGTATAGGATTAAGATACCGTTCCATCGCCTTTGGCGTCTTACGTGGTCCGGGCCGCTTCGTGCTCATTTTGGTATTAAGCAGCACATTCATTTTACGAGCCATGATTTCAGGAGAAAACTCTGGCCCGGCGATATTAAACACCCCTTCCACATACTCTCTTTCAAACCCGTCAGCCACAAGCTGATCTATCAAGGGATTCCAAACAGAAGGCTGTGCGACCGCAGGCATACCGAGGGCGCAAACAAAAACGGCGGCCAACGTAAATACGATGGCCGCGCGTTTCATGCGCTTTGCAAGTGAGTAATCAGATCCTGTCCATAGGAACAAAACCCATTTCCTCCTCAAAATCATCATCCATATGATCCGCGTAATCAGTGAGCTTATACGTCTCACCGCACTTGGGACAACGTAGAGTAACCTCCTGGCACCCTCTGTACGCTGTCAGATCAAGCCCACATTTTTGGCAATCCATACCCTGGGCTTTCCAGGAACGTTTTCGGCCAAACATAAACTACTTAGCTTCTGCCAAGCCGAGGTTTTTCTCACCCATGGAAACGTACAGGCTGGAGATAGCAGTTCCGTAGTCAGCCAAAGCCTGAGACAGTTGCGTCTCACTATCGCTCAAACGAGACTGAGCATTCAACACATCAGTGTTGGTTCCGACCTGTGCCTGATAACGGGCTACAGCCATACGGTATGCTTCTTCAGCAGCAGCCACGGATTTATCCGCAACCGTAATACGGTCTGCTGCTTCGTTGATATTCAAAATAGAAGTTTTTACTTCGAAACCAGCATTGAGACGAGTCTCTTCAAGCTGAGCCTGAACCTGCTTCACGGTCTCTTCGTACTTCTTGATGTCGTAATAATCTTTGCCCCACTCAAACACGGTCATGGATGCGGTAGCACCGACAGTCCAGTATTCTTTGCCTGCATGAGAGTAAGTGCCGCGGCTCAAACCAGCATCAACACCACGATTGTAGTAGTTGTAATTAGCATCAACCGAGGGATAAAGGCTGCTGGATGCAATAGTTACATCTTTCTCGGCAATTTCAACACTCTTCTTGCCGATAAACAGGTCAGGGCGACCAGCGTAAGCGCGGGTCAGGCAATCCTGCAAAGACAAAGCAAAAGGAACATGCTGCAATTTTCCAACATAATCCACTTCGGCTTCGAGGGGAATGTTCAGCAATGTATTCAACTGAGCCTTCTGAGTGGAAACCTTGTTACGAGCAGTCAGCAAAGACTGCTTTGCGGTAGCAAGATCAACTTCAGCGTCAAGAACTTCAGCTTTGGGACGAAGACCAACTTCATAAAATGCACTAATAACTTTCAGCTGGGATTCCAGTCGAGCTACGGAATCCTCCGAGCTCTTTACATCCATGCGAGCTTTGAGAAGCGAAAGGAAATTCGACTGCACACCACCAATGAGGGTCAGCTCAACGTTTGTCAGCGAAGCACCAGTAGACTCTTCGGTCAACTTGTCACGCTGCCAAGAGGCAAGCAGGTTGAAACCTTTGAAGACAGGCTGAGTCACGTTGACATTAGCAACCCAGTCTTCACTTTTCCCTGTAGTGGAATACTTACGATCATAATGCGTTCCGCCATAAGAAGCACCTACTGCGGGGAGAAAAGCACCAACTGCAGAACGGGTATCGAACTGAGTTCCAGTCAACTGCGCACGAATAGCAGTCATGCTCGGATTCTGCTCAAGCGCACGAGTCACGCATCGCTCAAGATCAAATGCGCCAGCAAAACTCTCAGCCTGTGCTGCCGTTTCTGCCCCCGGTTCCGGGTCAGCATCCATGGCGAAAGAGAGGCCTGCAATGGCCAGGAAAGCTATGACTGACAAGGAAATTACCATTAACCGTTTAAGGCTCATAATTCGGTATCCTGCGTGTATTTTTAAAAATTCAGTTGCACTTGCAACGATCAACCATTTAATTCTGTACCAACTCTCCGCAAACCCTGCAACCATAAAAGAGTTTTGACTATTTGTTTAAAACGGCACAGTCAGAGGGATCGCCCTGAAGTTTTTCCAAAGTATGCTTAAATGTTGGCAGTAGAGGTTCAAGACATTCCGCTACAGCCTTTGGGCTACCAGGCATGTTAACGATAACCGCCTGCCCCAATGTTCCTGCAACAGCGCGAGAAATCGCCCCGTGAGGAGTTTTAGCCAAGCTGGCAGCGGTCATGGCACGTTCAAAGCCTGGCAAACGTTTCTCTATAACAGCCAAAGTCGCTTCCGGGGTGACATCACGAGGACCGACTCCAGTCCCGCCAGTCGTCAGAATAAGATCAAAACCCTGCCCTAACGCCAGATCAACGAGCAAGGCCTTAAGCTGATCTGTTTCATCCGGGATGATAAAACCTTGAACATTGGCCAGATTGAGTTTCTCTCCAACCAATTCACCAATAAGTGGCCCTGACTCATCCATTCTCTTCCCCGCAGCCCCTTTGTCGCTCAGGGTTACCCAAGCCAAAGAATAGCCAGCACGAATGACAGAACAGGCATATTGACCCGCTTCACAGACTTCCTTCGTTTCAAGCAAAACGAATCGACTGGATGCTAGCCCATTCTTTCCTGGCAACCAGCCACAGGAAAGCACCCGAAACTCAGCCTTGTCACTTTTCAAGACACCACCAGCACGAAGCGGAGGCAATGCGCTAGTCGTTGCTAAAGCAAAAGAGTCACTCTGGGCCACAACAAGGTGAAAGCGCTCGCCCGCAGCAAGGGAAGTCTTCAAATCAAAAGAAATATCACACGAACTCATACTAACTCCTTAAAGAAATCAAGCCAATAGCACTGCTAGAATGCCAGCGACAAAAACTCCGCCAAACGTCCCTGCTCCGCCAATGGAAACCTGAGGTGTGCCAACGCTATTTCGAATACGAGGCGTCAAAAGCGGTGCGACATTACCACCAATAATGGTTCCAAGCGTACCAGCAACATAAGCTGCCACAGGACGAAACGGTTCAGGCACAAAGAAATAAACGGACACAAACGTCATCAGTGCAGGCAGAATCAACGGAACTCGCAACCCGGTAAAGGGATCAGCTTTAACAAGTGCGTAACTGCCTCCAGCAACCATGATGAGGGCAAAAGCAAGCCAAGTATACATGCCATCCGCATGCCCGCTGATATGCAGGCTGAGGATAAACGTCACGCTGAGCAATAGCGGCAACAAGCAGCCACCAACATTGACCATGAACCGTTGTTTCTTAAGTTCATTAGTATTGTCCTGCTCAATCTGAACAGGGCGTCCCATCTCGTCCATTCCAAACTGCATGGTTCTGGGTTTGGAAACCATGACCAGTCGCTCACTCGTAAAAATGGGAAGATCGACTGTCCGACCAACCAAAATTGCGATGAGCATCAGCACTCCTTGAGCAGGCGTCAGGCCAAGCTTGGCAAACGCTTCAGCCACGATGGAAACGGGTAAAAAGATAAACAGAAAAAACAGCGCGACTAAAAATAGAAGCGCCGCAAAGATACCGCCGGTGAATTGAAACTGTGGTGTATTCATAATGTATTATGCTCGACGCGACAAAAGCGGGTTGATTTTTGTTTTATCCCGGACCTATACTGATTCGCGTCTATGCAGTTGGGATGTATCCTAACTCAAATGCGAAGTAAATCACAGGACCAACGAGGCCCTCCATGAAAGGTATAATTCTCGCCGGCGGCTCCGGCACCCGCTTGCACCCTCTGACCCGCGTAGTCAGCAAGCAACTCCTGCCCGTGTATGATAAACCGATGATCTATTACCCCCTTTCCACGCTCATGCTCGCTGGAATCAGGGACATTCTTATCATCGCAACCCCACACGACATGCCAAATTTCCAACAACTGCTTGGTGACGGCTCACAGCTCGGCATCAATCTCGAATACCGCGTACAGCCAAGCCCCGACGGACTGGCCCAAGCCTTTGTTATTGGCGAGGATTTTATCGGCAATGATACGGCCTGCCTCGTTTTGGGTGATAATATTTATTACGGACATGGACTTGGCTCTATCCTCAAGCAGGCTGGCAGCTTAGAAAAAGGTGGCATCGTCTTTGCCTATCTTGTTAAAGATCCAGAACGCTATGGCGTGGTTGAATTCGATAAAAATTTCAAAGCCCTATCCATCGAAGAGAAGCCTGAAATTGCCAAATCGAAGTATGCTGTAACTGGACTCTATTTCTATGACAATGACGTCATTGATATCGCTAAATCCCTGAAGCCATCGCCGCGAGGCGAACTGGAAATAACGGACATCAATAAGGTATACCTTGAGCGAGGAGATCTGGAAGTGCAGACTCTGGGCCGAGGCTATGCATGGCTCGACATGGGAACACACGAATCCTTACATGGAGCCAGCAGCTTTGTCCGTGCCGTACAAGAACGGCAAGGCTACGTGATATCCAGCCCGGAAGAGATTGCTTACCGGATGGGTTTCATCGACAGAGAACAACTTAAGAAGCTTGCCTGCGAACTGAGCAAAAACAGCTACGGACAGTACCTTCTGGAAGTTGTTCTAGAAGACCAAGCCGGAAGCTGCGCTTTTTAAAGTAACATTTACAGCAAATAAAAAGACGCGATGCCGAGGCCTCGCGTCTTTTTATTTGCTGAATGAGTCAGTAGACTCGCCACCATGAAACAAAAAAAATGTCAATTCCTACGCGAACGAGACGCGAGGAACTGACATTTTTTTGCTACGCAGTAGATTACGCTATTACGCGATCTAGTGGTGGTCTTCTGCCATGGCTTCCTTGATGCGAATAACACCAATGGTAAGAATCCATGCCAGGTAGATGAAAATCAGAGACACGCCGACAAAGCCGGGGCCTGTGCTGTGAGCCATTCCAGAAAGCAATTCACCAATCATAATATTCCTCCTCGATCACCCTTCTTTAATCTTGAAAAGATTTATGTTCTTTGTCTTGTAGAGCGAAAAAAGTCAACCCCCTAGCCACAAAAAATGCACTTCTTGGGTGGTTATAAAATTGCTCAAGCCCTTGTCTTCCACCGATTTTTTACTTAATAATGAGGCGAACTCAATCTTCATTGTTTTAACGGCGGTATACTATGGGCCTTTTCGACTTCATCACCGATATCTTCTCCAAGCCCAAGAAGGGCAAGCCGAAGAAGAAAAAGAAAGACGCCAAAAAGAAGGCGGCTGCCAAGAAAGGTAAAAAGAAGACTGCTTCCAAAGGCAGTGCGGATACTGTTGCCCTGAAAAGAAAAAAGTCAGCTTCTTCTAAAAAGAAAAAAACTGCAAAAAAGAAATCTTCAGGTTTTCTGCCGTTTAAATTGGATAAGAAAAAAGGCAAAGCCCGCAAGAAATCAAAAAAGATTTCTGCAGATCCTATTGATGAGCAGGCTTTAGGCTTCAATATTTCAATCAAGGGTGAAAGCGAACAGGCCAAGAAGCGATCTGCCATGCGCATCACGGTGAAAGGTCTCAAGGTTCATGTTCATCGCCTGAAGAAAGACTTCAAGGTAACAGACATCAGTGCGACCGGACTCGGGTTCAAATTTGAAAAGCCCCGCATCAAAGGCGGCGTGAAGCTTGATATGGATTTACATCTCAATGGCGACACCAAGGCGACCAAGCTACAATGCAAAGTCATGCGACATGAAGGAGGCTCTGTCGGGTGCATCTTTATTGACCTTGACCGTAAACAGGATGACGTCGTTCACGAGATAGTTCTGTTAGGCCAAAAAGAACAAGCAGCTCGTCGTAACGCCAAAAAAGACGCTAATTTCTCACTTCCAGACTAAGAGCTAAAGCTTTTTCTTCAATCCCGCGATAAACCTTTCGAGATCATTAGGCTCGCCCGGCTTATGGTCTTCAGGATAGAGTAATGCCGTCATAAAGAAGACGCTGCCAATACGTAGTGCTGCGCTAGCGCTCATGGAGAATTGCTCCAGATTACGAGCAATCTCATTACTCAGTTCACCTTCAACCTTTTCTGTCAGCTTCCAAGCTTTCTCGCCCAATTCCGCAAGCAATTCAGCCTTTGCTTCGAGCTTAATCTGAAAAGCTCTCTGCCCTTCTTTCTCAAGTGCGACATCGCCCTCAGCTTCAAGCAGCTTCACTTTGGCAGAAACCTCATCCAAATACGCTATCAAATCCACAAGTGGTTGGTTTTTCATAATTCCCTCCGGGTGCAAGACTGTATCGCCCCCGGACAAAGAAGACAAGACGGTCCGGCAGAATTATTCCTACCGAACCGCCGCTTGAATTCAATCTATAGAGAACCACAGAGTTTATAGTATGTATTGCACTCATTTTTGTTGATGAAGGGGCACGGCTCTTTACGAAACCATTTGCGCTTTGGGCACCAATATGAATCGTGAAACGGTTCATTGCATCCCCGGCGAGTCAGCATCTTTCGCTTCTGATTACCCAACTGAATGACATTGCCTTCGGTTTGCACACGCCAAACGCTCATGGCCGCACCTCCTGGTCAAACTCTTCGTCAACGCACGATTACAATCTCCTTGTGTCGGTATTCCGGCACGAAACCGGTTAAGAATTATTACTACAAGATGCATGCCACCCATTTCTATACTAACTATGGGCAAATCTACTGGACAATATGAGCGATCAGATTTACCTCAGTGTCTGTCTTGAGAAACGCTTTGAAGCGAGGAGTTGAAGTTGAGTATTCTATCTGCCAGCCTAGGGCTGACACGCTACCGGATCATTGAAGAAGTTCCCCAGGAACTGCTTCAGGAAGTCCCTGAAAAATTACAGCAATTTTGTTTCATGGACATCGATGCCACTGCGGATGAACGTTCGTTTGGCTGGACTAACATGGACGACATGCTGGATATGAACTGGGCACAGTCCCCGCCGGAAAAAGCGGAATACTTTACCTTTGGCCTGCGACTCGACACGCGCCGCATTTCCCCTGCTGTGCTCAAGAAACACCTGACCATTGCGCTCAACAAAGAGCTTGAGCACAATAAGGAACAGGGAAAAAATTTCGTATCACGCGATCGTAAGCGCGAGCTCAAGGAGCAGGTCACCCTGCGTCTGCGCGCCCGCACCTTCCCCGTTCCTGCCGTGTTCGACATCATCTGGAATCCACCGGCAAACCGTATTTACCTGACCACCACCAATGCCAAGGTCTGTGCTCTGTTTGAAGATCATTTCGCCATGACGTTCGATCTTCACCTGGAGCCGTTAACCCCGTTCTTCATGGCCATGGACATTCTTGGCGAAGAAGCCGCCCCCCGATTGGAAAATCTCGAACCCACTATTTTCGTATAAGGAGCGGTCATGGATCTTTCTCTCGTAGAACGCGAAAACACCCTGCTCGGGCAGGATTTTCTCACATGGCTCTGGTACAAGACCGACGCAGAAGACGTCCTCTTCAAGCTTGATGACAATCGTACCTTCTCAGTTCACATGGAGCAGAAACTGTCTGTCCAGGGCGGTGAAGGTGAAACCAAGGCAACTGCCACGGTCTCCAGCCCTGCTGGCGAATTGACCGAGGCCAAGACTGGGCTTTATCACGGCAAAAAAGTCAACAAGGCCCAACTCCAGTTTTCTATAGATGAAGACGACTGGCTCGTTATGGTCAATGCTGCCGACTTTGGTTTATCCGGACTCAAAACACCAAAAATCGCCACCAAAGATGACGAAGGAGATGACCCGGATGCGAAATTTCTGGAAAAGATGTTCCTCCTCGAACGATGTCTGGAAATGGTCGACATAGTTTTCACAAAATTCCTTCATCTGCGTATGAGCAAGGATTGGACAGAAGAAGCTGCCAAAGTAAAACTCTGGATCAACGGCTAACCCCATGCCCTCCCCAGTCCGTATAGCCTGCTTTGGCGATAGCCTGACAGAAGGATACGGCCTGCGCGACAATGAAGCATTGCCTTCCGTACTGGAACGAATGCTCAAGGACGAAGGGATTAATGCTTCCTGCCTGAATTTTGGCATTTCCGGCGAAACCACACGAGACGGCCTGATTCGCATTCAATCGGTATTGAATGCGAATCCCAACTGTGTGATCGTTGAATTCGGAGCTAACGACTGTTTTGTTGGAGACCCTGTCTCTCAGGTCAAAAGAGATTTTAAGAAGATTATAGAGATTTTCAAGGCACAGAATCTCCCCATCCTTTTAGTGGGGATTGCCGCTCTGACCAATATGGACGACTACTACAAGAAGCAGTTTGATCCAATCTTCAGAGAACTCGCAGACGAATACGAACTCCCTCTGTTCCCAGACATCCTTTCCAGCTATTTCGGTAATTCCATGCTGACGCTCATGGATGGGATGCACCCCAATGATCAGGGAGTGGAAGCCATCGCACGAGATTTGCTTCCTCAGGTTATTGAATTAGTACAAGCCGCTCGCGCTTAATCTTCGTTCTCAACCTCAAGAAATTTCTTCTTCATCCGGTGGATCCCCACCCCTAGCACGACAGCTGCTACGCCAAGTGCGACAGCTGCCTCTATGGAGCCACGCCCTTCGGTAATCCCTGTGTGGAGTAAATGCCCTCCCGAGGACAGAAACAGCGTTTCCGGCAACATGCACAACCATGTGAGTAATGCGTAAGGAATTGAGCGAACCTCTGTCACACCGAGCAAATAGCTCGCAACGGGAAATGGAATCACGGGAATCAGTCTGGATAATGAAATAACATGCAGTGGATGAGTACGGCTTAGGCTCTGCATTTTTTTGAATACAGCATTCTCGCGAAACCGAGCTTTGATCCAATCCCGCACACCATACCGAGCCAGAAAAAACGAACCAGCAGCACCCAGTGTCATCCCAACACTCGCCCAAGCTGTGCCGAATTTCCATCCAAACAACGCACCCGCTGCGATAGTGAAAACACTTTGGGGCACCAGAAACATCGTAGCTATCGCATTGGCTGCGATGAACACCACTATTCCGACTCGCCCCTGTGCTGCAACATAGTCCGACAATCGAGACATTGCCCCCTGTCCCCAATGCTCAAAAGCATAGATGCAGAGGGCGAGTACTGCTAGAATCAAGATGAGTCGCAGCCATGTTCGCCATGTTGCAGCGCGCAAAGTCACCGGATTTTTCATATCAATTATTCCCACTCTCCGGGGCCTTGTTTTCGATGGCGTAATACCATAGCGTATTGATCGGATTTAAACCGAAGCCACACGCCTCCTGTACCGTGAGGTGAGGGATAACATAAGAGGGACAATATGCGCTACATGCTGAAAATGATGAATACAGACTTCGGCGTCGGTATGTTTGCCGCCATGCCGGAGAGCAACCTGAGTTTCAACGAAATGACGGACTACCTGCGTGAGCATCCATATGATGATTATATGCACGAGTTCATCCTGCAAAGGTTCAAAGATTTTCGAACACGCAAACTAAAAAAACTCATCATTGATGCCATGAAGGACAAGGGGAAATCTGACCCCGTCATGGCTACTATCATGTACGAAGCGTGCATCTGTCACGAACGCCAGCGTCCACTTTTAGCGCTCTTTGAAGGGTTCGAGCCTATGGATTTCTTGGATCATACCCCAGCCATCCATATCCGTACCGCCAACCAATCAGATCAAAAAAAACACAACCAGTGGACTGACTTATTCGGCAGCAATATTTTTGCAATGACCCCTCTACCGCATCCTGAAAAAGTCGAATTGGAGCCGATTTTCACCGATTCCGATCTGGACATACCTGCCCCCTCAACAGTCGCAGAAGCCAGACAAGCACTTGAGGGCGAGCTTCCTCCCGCAAAACCGCGCAGGCCTCTCAAGGAAACAACCGAGTACGCACTCGAAGTCCTCGATAAAGCCGACGCATTTCTCGGCCCCGCAATGGAGCACAAGGCTTCTCTGTCCCCTGTTGCCCGCCTACGTCATTGGTCAGTCAAAACCCGCACCGTCAGTGGCCGCATGTCCAACTCGCTAGAAGGCATCCAGACCTGTTACGGTCGCGGCCTGATCAAAGATCGTGCAGACGCATCCTACTCCATGGAATTGGCTGAACGCTTTTCTTCCTACGCCAGCATTTCTAAAAAGGGCGTTGTTGGGTACGAGAAGGATTACCCGCTCATTCACGCAGCCTACGACGAACTTGATGTCGAAGCGATTGATCCCAGCAAAGTTAAACTGGAAGTCCCTTACGCAGGACAAAAACTGCATTGGTTTGAAGGACACACCCCGGACGGCAATGGAGGATACAAGCCGATCCTCGTTCCGGCCCAGTTCGTATTCCTGTTCTGCAATCTGGATGAGCAAAGCCTTTTTTCTGCACTCGGCTCTACAGGCCTTGCTTCCGGCAACACACTAGCCGAAGCAAAGGTCGCGGCTCTGACCGAGGTCATCGAACGAGACAGCGATGCAACAGTCCTCTTTGATCCCGAACGATGTTTCAAGGTGCGTTCCAACGATCTTGAAATTGGCCCCATGCTCAATAACTATCGCGAAGATGGAATTGATGTCTGGTTTCTTGATGTCACCCCGGAATTCGGCGTCCCCTGCTACAAATCAGTAGTTCTCGGTCACCATGGCGATGTGAACAAAGGCTCTGGCTGTGGACTCAGCGGTAAATCTGCCCTGATGTCCGCACTCACGGAAACAACATATCCATACCCCGGCCCCAAGAGTGGCCCTGCTCCCGAAGGATTGGAAATCCGCACTCTTGAAGAGTTGCCAGACTACTCCACAGGCAGTGCGGATGGCGATCTAATGGTTCTGGAAAAGACCCTCATGGATAACGGATACCCACCTGTATACGTCGACCTAACCAGAAAGGATCTCAAGATTCCGGTAACCAGAGCGATTGTTCCGGGCTTGGAAATCATATCCGACTTCGATCATTATTCGCGAGTCAGTCCAAGACTATTCAACAATTATTTGAAGATGTTCAAGTAACCAAAACGGCGCCTCAACCAGAGGCGCCGCTTTTTATTTCCTTCAAATCGTTCACCTAACCAAACATTTGCGGAAAGTTGATATCAACATTCCCTCTGGTGGCATATTCTCTTAAACAGACGTTGGGAATAACGGTGCCCCAATCACCGCCCAGCACAACAACGCTGTTTAGTGAGTGCCGAGTCTTCTGAGGACCACCATTCTCCGCCAGAAGCACCATCCCCTGCACTCATTAACCATAAAGGGCATAACCACCTCCCCGGTTGTGCCCTTTTTCATGATCAAACAATGAAATATCCATTGACTGACCACCACTTAGCAATATAATGAAACACGCCGCGCCTGGGTGGTGGAATTGGTAGACACCAGGGACTTAAAATCCCTTGATCGCAAGGTCGTGCGGGTTCAAATCCCGCCCCAGGTACCAGAAAACAAAGAGTTTATGAGCTTTAATGCCCATAAACTCTTTGTTTTTTTGCGCTCAAATTGACAATACAGTGACGGCCACTATCTAAACAAACTACTAGAGTACCTCTTCAATTTCATTGTCACACCTGCTCAACTATTTAAATTAGTACATTACTCTATTAGGATACATAGAATCTAACTCTCCACTTCCTTCGACTGAGAGGTCGATATTCTCTGTAGCCAAATCTCCTTTAAGCTCCTTGAGCAAGTCTGCTATCTCTTGCAACTCATTTGATAAGCGCTTATTATTCTCTACAAGACTAGAATCATCAGTAGCATTATCATGTGAACCTTTTCTGGCAATCCCCTCTTCAGTTTGCGTCTCATTTTCCATTAGCGTTTGGTGTTCCTGTGTGGCGTTACCTTGGGCTGTATCCATCACGACACCTTCAATTTGCTCAGTAGCGCCTGGCTGCGCATGCGCGTATGAGATAAAACTCATTCTATTCCAAAGAGATACCCCCCCTGATATAGGTTTTTCATTAAGTTTCTTATCGATAGATTCAAGCTTCTTAATAGCAACAGCTAAACTACCTCTTAGACGTTCATTTTCCTTCAGCATAGCTGTATCTTCGGGTGCATTGCCAAATGTTTTAAAGGAGTTATTCGCACCTATAGACATTGAAAAAAGGATGAGCCATACCAGAATAACCGAGAGCATGCACTTACCTCCACAAAGCTTTTGATTATATCGGACATGGAATAGTGCGATTAGAAATGAGATTACAAGCGCTGCAATCAACATCGAAAATCCAGCAAGAACGCCCAACCCAAAAACCTGATCAAGAAGTCCTTTGAAATCCTCTCTACCGAAAGGCTGAGCCAAAGCAGTAACAATTGCCACCATGGCACCTGTCTGAGGAACCCCTCCACTAATCAAATCCATAGCATCCGCACCAAGCCCTTTACCGGTTTCACTTTGATTCAGAGCATCAAAATTCATACAGCCCCCAGTTATTAATGGTTACAGACTTCAAAAAACACCTTATCTATAACGTGTTTTCCTTTTTTAATGCAAATCTCTCACAAAATACGTCCATCTACATTGAAGTAATGTTGGACTAATAACCATATTACTTAATGATTCAGTTCTGCACATTGCTTTAATTTTGGAGTTTCAGGAAAGAAATTATCAAGCGGGCGAACATTCCTAATAGCAGACAAGGAATAGTTAAAAATAACTGTGGCTCAGTGATGCCTCAACCACGCTCTTCTCATCGCCGTTGAGACCAGAAAACATGCCCTCATTTTTTTTCCTTAAATTCATAAACTTCGATTTTATTTTGATTAAACATATCTTACGAGTTTACACCATCACCTTTTAGTTGCTGTCACCACACCCGTTTTACAATTTCCAATACAAAGGTTTGACGTATAATCACGCAGTCAAAGCATTGATTGACATTTTTATTACATCATATCGCGATCTAATAACATCCTGCTTTTATATTATGTTGCCATAATTAATAAATCAATCTCAACACCTTACCATAAAGAACCACTCCGCTCATGTGAAATTTTGCCCAAGCCTATTGACAACACAAATGTCGACATGTAGACAGAACTCGAACGCGAACAAATGTCGACATTAGACATTCGCCATTTCAACAACAACTCCCGAAAGGGAATTTTGACTGGAGATTTATAGGATGAGCAAGACAATCATCGAAAGCCCCAACGCACCGGCTGCAATCGGCCCTTACTCCCAGGCAGTTGCTACAGGCGATCTGCTTTTCACTTCCGGCGCACTGCCCATCGATCCTGCCACTGGCAAGATGGTCGAAGGCGACGTAGCCGCCCGCGCACATCAGGTTTTCAAAAACCTGACTGCAATTGCTGAAGAAGCTGGCACCTCTCTCGACAACGCTGTGAAGGTCACAGTTTACCTCGCAGACATTGCCGACTTCCAGGCTGTTAACGCCGTATACGGTGAATATTTCAAAGAGCCCTTCCCTGCCCGTAGCGCCTTTCAGGTCGCAGCCCTCCCTCTGGGCGCGGACATCGAAGTTGAAGCTGTAATCAACCTTAAGTAATTTAAACCCTGAGGAGAGTTCAATGAACCTCGCCAAATTTTCCCGTCGTGGCTACGTCCAGACTGCTACCCCCATCGAAGCTGCTCCCGCTTTTTCCAAGGCTCTCGGTGGCAAAGTAAACATCTACATCAAACGTGATGACCTGCTCCCCGGTTGCTCCGGTGGTAACAAGACCCGTAAGCTCGACTTCTGCATCGCTGATGCACTCGACAGCGGCGCTGACACCATCATCACTTGTGGCGCAGTACAGTCCAACCACGCTCGCCTGACCCTCTCCTGGGCCGTCAAAGAAGGCATGGACTGCCACCTGATCCTCGAAGAGCGCGTCAAAGGCAGCTACAAGCCTGAAGCTTCCGGTAACAACTTCCTGTTCCAGATCATGGGCGTTAAATCCATCACCGTCGTTCCCGGTGGTTCCGACATGATGGGCGAGATGAAGAAGCTAGAAGAGAAGCTGGCTGGTGAAGGCAAGAAGCCTTACATCATCCCCGGCGGCGCTTCCAATACCATCGGTGCTACCGGTTACGTTTCCTGCGCAGAAGAAACTCTGCAGCAGCTGTTCGAAACCGGCCTGAAGATCGACCACATGGTTGTTCCTTCCGGTTCCGCTGGTACCCACGCTGGTGTTGTTGTTGGTATGGTCGGTTGCAACGCTAACATCCCGGTATCCGGTATCAACGTCAGCCGTACCAAGGAAGTTCAGGAAGAGATCGTCCACAAGCTGGCAGTTGAGACTGCTGAGCGCTGCGGCGTGAAGGGCGGCATCGACGCTTCCGAAGTAACTTGTTTCGACGGTTATGTTGGACCTGGTTACTCCCTGCCCACCGATTCCATGGTTGAAGCAGTCAAGCTGCTCGCATCCACCGAAGGCATCCTGCTTGACCCGGTATACTCCGGTAAAGCTATGGCAGGCCTGGTCGACCTCGTCCGCAACGGTCACTTCCCCGAAGGTTCCAATGTCCTGTTCCTGCATACTGGCGGCTCCCCGGCATTGTATGCTTACCTGGATACCTTCCGCGATTAATCACCTTATGGCCCGTGCTTTATTTAAAGCGCGGGCCTTTCAATAATGGCTAAAGGTTGCAAGGTTCTGTAATGTGGAATGGTCTATTTGGAGAACTGTTCCAATAACTGAGGAGAAAAAATAATGTCTCGCATGAAAACTATGCTGATCGCATTGGTAGCTTTCGTGGCAATGACCACCGCTGCTATTGCTGGTCCCACTGTCATCAAGTTGGCCCACCCCAACGTCCCCCAGCACCCCATGGGTCAGGGTTTTGAAAAATTTAAAGAGCTCGTAGAGACTCGCACCAACGGCGAATTCCGTGTCGACATCTACGACAGCTCCAAGTTCGGTAACTTCGACTCCGTTGTTCAGGGCCTGCAGTTCAACATGTTGCAGATGGGTTCTGCTTCCACTCCGAACCTGGCTCCCTTCTCCGACGACTTCCTGATCTTCGACCTGCCCTTCCTGTTCCCCACTTACGAGTCCGCTGACCTCATCACCGATGGTCCCATCGGCATGAACGCTGCCAAGGCTCTCGAGAAGTCCGGCATCATCGGCCTCGGTTACATCGAAATCGGTTTCCGTAACCTCTGGAACAACAAGCGCACCGTTAAGACCATGGCTGATGCCAAGGGCCTCAAAATTCGCTCCACTCCTTCCAAAGCTCACATCGCCACTCTGAAAGATCTCGGCATGAACCCCACTCCCATTTCCTGGGGTGAGGTATACACCGCTCTGCAGCAGAAGACCGTTGATGGCATCGACATCGATCTGAACCTCGCATGGCACAACAACTTCCCCGAAGTTACCAACAACCTGACCATGGTTAACAGCCTCTACAGCCCGCACCTGGTCATGATGTCCAAGAAGTTCCTGGACTCCCTGTCCGACACCAACAAGGTCATCATCCTCGAAGCTTTCGAAGAGTCCAAGCTCTACGAACGCAAGCTCATCCGTGATGGCGAAAAAGAAATCATGGGCAAGCTCGCTGACAAAGGCGTGACTGTCTACACCCTTACTTCCGACGAGCGCGCTCGCTGGGCAGAAGCCACCAAAGGCGTCTACTCCCAGTTTGAGAAGCGTATCGGCAAGGATCTGATTGAACGCGCCAAGGCTACTGTCGCTGGCAAGTAACTATCCTTTGTTGGCCGTCGGACGCCCTCTCAATTAGTCCGGCGGCCAACATCCTAGGAACAACCTCGAGAGTATCATGAGTAAGAATATTTTAGATAAAGTCGAAGGGATTGTCTCTTCTGCCTGCCTGGGTGGGATGGCATTGATCATCGCAGTTCAGGTTTTTCAGCGGTACGTCCTGCAAAGCTCCCTTGACTGGTCCGAAGAGTTGGCACGCTACCTCTTCATCTGGTCCGTCTATGTCGGCTGCAGCTACGCCACACAGAAAGACAGACACTTGGAGGTTACTATCCTCCGCAATTTCTTCGGCGTTACGGTCGCCAAGTACGTTACTTTGGCCGCCTATGTTACCACCATCGCATTCTGCGTCTGCGTCACCGTATGGGGCTTCCAGATGGTAGATTTCCTGGCTGGTACCGGACAGAAAACACCCGCTCTTGAAATCCAGATGTACTGGGTTTTCCTCAGTGTTCCTGTTGGCATGGGCCTCATGGCTATCAGAACCGCACAGCGCGTTCTGTCTATTCTTCGGGGTGAAGTTGACTTCACAGTCCCGGGTTCCAATTAGAAGGTTAATATAATGGATACTGCAGTTCTCCTTACATTTATAGCCCTCGCCTCTTTCCTCTTCCTGAGCGTGCCCATCGGCATCGCCATCGGTGGAAGTGTTATAGTAGGCATCTGGGCTGGCGATATGCTTCCTTTTGAGTTTTTGATTCAGAAAATGGTCACGTCCCTTGACGTCTTCCCACTGATGGCGGTCCCGTTCTTCATCATGGCGGGCGAAATCATGCAGAAAGGAAGTATGGCACAACGCCTGTTGACCGTTTCCAAAAGCCTCGTCGGTCACATCACCGGCGGTATGGCACACATCTCCATCCTGACCAGCATGTTCTATGGCGCACTGTCCGGCTCTGCTCCGGCTACCGTTGCCGCAGTTGGTGGCATCATGGTTCCGTCCATGAAGAAAGAGGGCTACAGCACCTCCTTCTCCACTGCCGTCAACACCGCCGCTGGTTGCCTTGGTGTTATGATTCCGCCCAGCGTTCCGCTGATCATCTACGGAACCACCGCGGGTGTTTCCGTTGGTGACCTGTTCATCGCAGGAGTCATTCCCGGCATCTTTGTTGGTCTCTGCCTCATGGCATGCAGCTACGTCCTCTCCAAGAAATACGGCTACACTGGCACAGGCCAGCGTGCTTCCCTTGGTGAAATCGGTGTTGCAGTAAAAGATTCTATCGTAGCTCTGATGGTTCCGCTGATCGTCCTCGGCGGCATCTACGGTGGCCTGACCACCCCGACAGAAGCGGGTGTTATCGCCGTACTGTACGCATTCATTGCCGAAGGCGTCGTCCTGCGTACCCTCTCTTGGGACAAAGTTGCTCAGATCTTTAAGGGAACAGCGCTTACCACTGCATCGATCTTCCTCGTTGTCGCGACCGCAACCGCGCTCGGCCAGATCCTGCTCTTCTACAATGTACCCGACATGCTCGTAGAGTTCCTCGTCGGTATCTCCGATAACAAGTACGTCCTGATCCCGATCATCCTGCTTTTCCTGCTGATCATGGGAACCTTCATGGACGCACTGGCAAACATCCTGATCCTGACTCCCCTGCTTCTGCCGGTCGTCAAGGTCCTGGGCATGAACCCGATTCACTTCGGTATTGTCATGATCGTTTGCGCATCCATGGGCTTCCTGACTCCCCCAGTTGGCGTCAACCTGTTCGTCGGATGTAGTATCGGTGGCATCAGCATCGAAAAGCTCAGTGCAGCGGTTCTGCCGTTCCTGTTCACCATGGTGCTGGCACTGTTGGTAATCGTCTTCTTCCCGCCCCTGGCACTCTGGCTGCCCGGGCTGTAAATGATATCCGCTGCCCGCCGTTCTCCTCCTGACGGCGGGCAGCACTTTCTTGGAGCATCTCATGAAGGTCACCCCCAATCCTGACGGCAAAAGCATCATTGGTATTTCCGGACACGCTGGTGTCGGTCACGTTCACAGTCACTGCGGTTTTGTACAGGACGACTCTGCTGGATTCGCCGTAGCTATCGAATTGTTGAAGAACGCTTACCCGGTCGATACAACCATCAGTGCAGCATCAGTTGATGTGCTCACAGGCGAAATCACCGTCACCACCAAAGATGGTGGAACCGGAACGGCTACTCCCCGTCGTGGTATCACACCTCATGAAGCAACCTTGATGGTCAGCTCCATTGGACTAGACGCAGCCTACAGCCAGTCCACCGCATTTCGAGTTTTCGGCCGCATTTACGGCCAAGGCGTCCTTGAAGCCCCGGTTGCCCTTCAGGCAGCTTGCTGCTTCGCTGTCATGGATACCTTTGAAAAGAAATTTCCCGGCAAGCTGATCCGAGGCAATGAAGATATGCCCGGCAAGATTGGCGGCTGTATCGGCGCTCAAGTTGAAATCGCTGGCGTTCCACTTTCCATTCTCGCCTTGGTCAATGCCAACGAAGGTGGCGTCGGTCCTGATGAAGACCTCGAAGGCAATGTCGCTCTGGGTGACAAAGGCCGTGCCATGAAAGAACTTGGTCTGGATCGTATCCCGACCATCGTCCTTGAGAGCAAAGCTTACGTACCATCTCTCTGTGAAGGTGTGGATCATGATCGCATGTGGATTCGCTGCAATGCCGAGTCCGATAACCAGTTTGTGTATGACGCCCTGCTCGCAGGCGTGAAAGAACTGGAACTCCCCCACCTTAATTCTGATACAGCCTACCCTCGTGGAACTGGCGAGTTGAAAGAAGCCGTCACAGAGCTTGGAAAACGTATCGTTGAAATCGGCAAAGCTTTCTCTGACGCACAGACGTCAGCTGAAAAGGTTCGTTTAATCGGCGAACTCGCCCTCATCACCAGCCAGGACGCAGGTGGCGTGACTTTCATGAGCGCCCACATGAACGATCTAGTCGGTGGTGGCGGAATCATGCCCGGCACCAGTGCAGTTCTCTCTATGACGGTGTCCGAAGATTACATTCATGAGTGGAAGATTCCCGCTTTTCAGCCGGAAGATAGCTCCAATTTTATCAAAGTCATCTGCAAAGCTCTTCCTGTCCTGGCCACCAATATCGATCAAGCACAGAAGCAGTTGGATGAGCGTTTCAATTTTGATGCCTCAGAACACGACTTCCTCTACGAGACAAATCTTTAAGTAATGTACGAAGGCCATCTTCAACCCAGCGCGCCCCATTCGGGTGTTACAGGACAATTGCCCCAACCTTCGCAGACGATTCGGCCAAAAATTGGACTCTTCGACTCCGGCGTAGGTGGCCTTTCCGTTCTTCGGGCACTCCAACGGGAAATCCCGTGGGCCGAGTATACCTATTTGGGAGACACCGCACGTCTCCCTTATGGTCAACGTAGCCCGGAGACAATCATCAAATATTCAATGCAGGCCTCACAATTCCTGCATGATTCAGGCGTTGAATCCATTGTCATCGCCTGCAACACAGCTTCCTCCATAGCCCTGGGCAATGTGCAGCTGGCCTTCACCGATACCGTAATCCACGGTGTTGTGGAGGCCGGCGCCCAGGCTGCTGTAAATGCTTCGCAAACAGGCCGGATTGCCATCATCGGAACAGCAGGAACCGTCAGCTCCCGTGCATATGAAAAAGCGATCACCACGCTCATGCCAGGGGCTGAAGTCCATGCTCATGCCTGCCCTTTTCTCGTATCATTAGCAGAAGAAGGCTGGACCGATTGTGACATTGCTCTCATGGCTGTCGAGCAATACCTCCTCCCGCTCATAGAGGAATTCGGTAAGACTGGCCCCGATTGTATTATTCTTGGCTGCACTCATTTTTCCCGATTCAGTAATGTGATCCATCGCATGCTGGGAACAGACATTTCTCTCATCGATCCGGCAGACAGTCTTGCAAAGAAAATGGCCGCTACATTTCGACCGCCCACCACCGAATCGACGCATTCCAACTCAATTTCCTTCTACGCCACCGATGCGCTGCAACGCTTTTCCCGTGTGGGTAGTCTTTTTCTCGGAAACTCCATACCTACTGACGCTCTTGAACGAGTAGACCTCGACAACCTGTAAACTTGCCTGTATCTACATGACACCAAAGCATAAACAATTACTTGCCGTCGCACGAGACCCATTCAAATCTGGAGAATCCATGACCGGCATCAAGAAGCTGACATATAGCGAGCAGGTTGCTGATTACATCAAGCAATCAATCCTCAAAGGCGAACTTTCACCCGGCGATCAGGTGAAGGAAGTTGAGCTGTCGGAAAAGCTCGGTATCAGCCGAGCTCCCATCCGCGAGGCCATGCAGATTCTGGCTCGTGAGGGACTCATCAAATCCGAGCCACAGAAAGGCAAACACGTATCAGCCCTCACCGCCAAGCAGATCAAAGACAGCTATTTCACTGGTGGCGTACTCGAAGCCGCCGCAGTCAGTGAGGCTCTCTCTCTGTATACGGATGAAGATTTCTCCAAGCTTGAACAGATTATTGAAAGGATGGAGCAGGTAGCAGAATCCGGCAAAGATCAAGACTCTCTCGCCGGACTCGACAACACGTTCCATAATGTCCTCTTTTCTCGCATAGACAATGAGCTCCTCATCGATCTGTGCCGCCGTTCCTGCCAAGGCATTTCTAAATTCCTGCTCTACAAGCACTGGATTAACCTTTACTCGCCAAAGCAAGTGTACGAACGCCATAAAGAAATCCTAGTGGCCCTAAAAACCAAGCGCCCTGCCAAGGTCGAAAAAACACTTCGCAAGCACTACACGGATTCCGGAAAACGCATGGCACAGTATGGAGTAGATGTTCTCTAGCGCTTCTCTTGCTTAATGTCTTACGAAAGAATCAACACGATTAGGTAAATTAGAAAACCACAGAAACAATTTCTGTGGTTTTTTTATAATAACCAAACCAATCAGAGATACAGGACACCCTTGTTATCTCTGCATAATGATACATTCTTTTCTGTTTTACTGCCCAACAAAATAAACTATTTGATACATTTCATAAGACAGACTAGGATATAGTAATTAGTATACTTAAAGTTTCGAACATATTAAAATGCTTACATTTATCAAATGAAGCATAGAATTGTTTCATTTGGTGAGGTTGAATATCGCTTTATGGCTCTCGTAGAAAACGTTTTGGGTGTCATTGGAATTGACTGCTCAGACGGCATTAAAACTGAAGATTACAATCAGATCGATCCACACGTTCTGGACTGTTTTCCTCGCAGAAAATTTCCTGTGAATCTATTTCACTGGAAACAAGATATTCGTGTGCTCTCCCCCATATATATAGTGGGTGGTGAGGTGAATCACGGGCTACGAACCACCGCTCAAGAACTCAGCGAACAAGGCCTACTCTATTTTTCTCGTGACCAGATTACGGAGTACACCGAATGTCTGGCTTGCGAAATCGATGTAGCCCTTCAAGACCCCAACCTCACTTGGAACGAATTTGCAGGGCTCTTCATCCACGAAATAGACCGACGCCAAAAAGCGTTATTCGCTTCCCCCATGCCTCAGCAAAGCGAATCGTTGCAAAGTGCTGTAGAATCCCTGTGCACTCAGCTTCTTGATGATACTGACCGTATCAGCAATCTGGTGAAGGAAGTCCACATCGACCTTTCAATAAACCGACGTCGAATCAACTCTTCCATCATTGCAATTGGCATTTACCTTGAGTTGAACAAGGGCAATATTTATCTCGATTCACTGGTCAAAGTAGCCATGGGTTTCCTGCTCTACGATATTGGCATGTCTCGACTTTCCCCTATGATGCTTGCCAAGCCTCAACAATTCACGACCTCTGAAAAGCGTCTCATGCGAGAGCATCCCAATACTGGACTGCAACTCCTAGAAAAGCTCAATCTCACTCTGCCAGAGATTACACAGCCAATGTTGCAGCATCATGAACGTCTCAACGGCACAGGTTACCCGGAAAAGCTCAAAGCTGACGCTATTGGAGAACTGGGACGCATCGCTGGTGTAGCCGATTCTTACTGTGCCATGATCACGGACAATCGCCGCCGCACACCCAAATCTCCTATCAACGCTGCCGCAGATCTCGTTATGAACGAACGCAAGTACGATCAAGCCATTTGCCGTACCCTTGTAAAGTTCCTGCAGACCGTCCAAAAATAAGACCGTCTCAACGGCAAGAATTGTCATTCATGAAGACGCTGCTCTTTTCATTACTCCTCATCACCTTTGCAACTCCCGGCCTGGCCGAAGTCATTGTTACGGAAAAAGTAACGTACTTTACTGTCTCTGGTAGAAACCCCAAGCAGATTTCTCGAAGCATGCAGCAAAACTCACCAGTCAAAGGTAAGAAATCTTTCGCTGCTGCCACCACCCGGACGCAAATCAATTATGAGTTCAATTGGAAAAAACGAGGCAAACGCTGCTCTATTGAAAAAGTAAAGTTATACCTGAACCTGACTTACACTTACCCCCGGCTCGTCACCACGCCAGACAGGAAGACAGATAAATGGTGGAAAGAGCAGTTGAAAATTTACATTCGCCACGAACGAGAGCATGGAAATATTTCAAAGCGCACAGCCCACGAGATCGACCGTCAGCTTCGCCAAATGGATGACTTGAATTGTGCGACAATGAAAGAAGAAGTGAAACGTCGAGTTAAATATTTCACCCGAAAAATGAACGACAGGCATGACGAGTTCGACCGAAAGGAACAACGAAAGCACTAAAAAAGGCGGCGAGGTACACCTCGCCGCCTTTTTATTTTATTTCATATTCCAGTTACTCCATCGGAGCCGGGTCTTTCAAATCCCAGATGCCACAAGGACAGGAATTCGCACAGAACCCGCAAGCGATACACTTGTCAGGATCAACCACACGTTCGAATCCACCGCCTTCCAGCTCGTTGCGAGAGATGGCCGTCTGCGGACAAACCGTGTCGCAGATGTAACAGTCTCGGCAGGAGCCACAGGAGGAGCACTCAGAGCCGCAATGGTTCATATCACTAAACTCGATGACACGCGGATCAAAGTATTCCAACGTCATGCGGGTGTAATCGATCATGTCCTTTGTATCCGTCCGCGGACGACGATTGTTAAACAAGTCGTCAATAACCTCGGCAGCACGGCGACCATGGCCAATAGCATGAGTCAGCAAACCGGGGCGCACGATGTCACCGATGGCGAACACCTGAGAGTCTGTGGTCTGATGATCTTCATTAACCACAACATGCCCACGATCCAGAGCAATATTATCCGGCAGAAAATCAATGTCAGGCGCATCACCAATAGACATGATGACAGTATCCGCTTCCAGTAGTTCACCGGATTGAAGCAGTACGCCCTCTTCCGTGATTTCCTTGGTAAAGCAAGGCCACTTGAAACGCGCTCCCACTTCTTCAGCTTCCTTGCGCTCCTTACCAAAGGAAGCAGGTTCCTGAATATCAATGAGAGTGATGTCATTCGCACCTTCGCCTGCAGCGACAGTCGCCACATCACAACCGACGTTACCCGCGCCAATGATAATAAGCTTCTTGCCCATCTTGGCCTTACCCTGCTTGGCGTCCTTGAGGAACGTCAGTGCCGGGTAGATACGCTCATGGCCGGGTACCGGGATAACACGCGGTTTCTGTGCGCCAGTAGCGAGGATTACGTAATCGTATTCATCCTTGAGTTCTTCAAACTCCTTGGCCTTCAACTCCTGCTGGAGATGAACGTGCGGCAGCACCTTGGCCGCGCGCTCGACTTCGGCCTCGACGACCTCTTGGGGAACGCGGGAATTCGGGATGGAAGACGTAATCTTTCCACCGAGGGTTTCAGCCATGTCGTAGACAACAGCTTCGTGACCCATCATGCGAATCTGCCATGCGACAGAAATACCAGCAGGCCCGCCACCGATTACGGCAACGCGTTTACCGGACAATGCAGGCAACTCAGGCGCTCTGGATTTGTGTCCCTCGCGTCCCAGCTTGGTGATATCCACCGAAGCCATGCCCTGCTGCGTGGAACGGGTACACCCTTCCATACAGAGGTTCGGACAGAGGTATCCGCAGACCGTTGCCGGGAACGGCGTGTATGCCAAGGCAAGGTCAACGGCTTCATCAACTAAACCATCACGCACCAACTGCCAGCGCTTCTGCACAGGCATTCCGGTGGGACAGTTGGACTGACACGGAGCCATATATTTACGATTTTCCCATACAGGAACTTTACGGCGAAGATCGCCATGCACAACCAATGGAATCGGGGAACGATCAAGATCGGTCAAATCACCGATCATACCGCCCTGCCCAAGCTCGGCATCCCACACATTAGCGCGGAAATCGGCCATGGAGCGACGAGTTTTCCCCTTCTTCTCAAAGGGAGTCTTGGCACGAATAAGCTGCCACTCTTCACGTCTGGTAAGGCGTTTGAGCAAGCGGCTGCGTTTAATTTTCTTAAGGTAAGCTTCGATATTCTCGGATAGCCATGCCCATGCTTCATCACTGATGGGTTCCATGAGCGCATCGGCCTGAGAGAAACCATCAATGGGACCGCGTGCGAAAATACGTCCGCCGACCATACCAACACAGGGACGGTAGCCAAGGACGTTCTTCGGACTCTGGGCCTCATGCCCACAGACAACCGCTGTACCGCCTGCCATAAATTCGGCGAAGTAGTCACCCGTTGAGCCAAGTACCCACAACTCGGGAGGCTCAAAGCGAGGGTTTGTCTTGGTCATGGTCATGCCACGGGCACCAATGTTGCCAGCAACCATGACTTTACCTTGAGCCATGGCATTGCAAGCACCGTTGGAAGCATTACCGTGAACAATAATCTCGGCTCCGGCATTCAACCAACCAACATCATCAGAGATGCTGCCATGCACTTCGATAGTCGTGCCGGGGAATCCCTTGGAACCAATACGCTGTCCGGGAGAACCGGAAACTGTGACACTGATGGGTTCCTCTTTGGAAATCCACAGCCTGCCACCGATACCATGCTGGCCCATAGCGTCCACTTCGATCTTGCGAGCGCCTTCCCGTACAGCACGTTGAATACGTTCTTCGAGGATGCGCGATTCAATACGCGTACCGTCCTCGTGACCGTCTATACGTTGCGTTTTTTTAGCCATTATATACTCCGTCTATCCTGAACTTCGTTATTAGATCACGTACTTGATGCCGAGACGGTCCGCAGCAGCCTTGTCGCTGATGCCGAGGCCGTCGGACATGCCGATGGGGAGAGACGTGGAGCGTCCCAATGGTGCAAGCACCTTCCGCAGTTCCGTGTCGAAGCTCAGGTAGAAGTCCACCACGCGCTCGGCGACCTTTTCCGGGTCGAGACGACGATAGACTCTGGGGTCCTGTGAGGTGATGCCCTTCGGACAAACACCAATATTACAGACGTTGCAGCGATCTTTTTCGCTACCAACACAACCAGCACCTGCCTGCATAACATATTTACCAATCTGCACCATGGATGCGCCGAGCATCATAAGTGCGGCGGCATTTGCTGCCAAATTGCCATGCTTGCCGATACCACCACCCGCGATCAGCGGGATCTCATTCTGCGCACCAGCGACGCAAAGCGCCTTGTAACAATCACGCAGATTGGATGCGATGGGATGGCCCATGTGATTCATGGAAACGTTGTACGCAGCACCGGTTCCACCGTCCTCGCCATCAATGGCAAGTCCTGCGGCGTACGGGTTACGTACGAGGTTATTGAGGACCGCCAACGAAGTCGATGAGGCGGAGATTTTGGGATACACCGGAACGCGGAATCCCCAGGCCATAGACATGGACTGAATCATCTTGGCCACAGATTCCTCAATGGAGTACTGGGTCTGATGCGTAGGCGGACTCGGCAGGCTGACACCTTTGGGCACACCGCGAATAGCCGAGATAAGCTTGTTGACTTTATACCACATGAGCAAGCCGCCATCGCCGGGCTTTGCACCCTGACCGTACTTGATCTCAATGGCGCACGGATCAACCTTCATCTCGGGAATGGCGTGGATAATTTCATCCCAACCAAAGTAACCGGATGCGATCTGAAGAATGACGTACTGCAGGAATTCCGAACGCAACAGACGTGGCGGACAACCGCCCTCCCCCGTACACATGCGAACCGGCATGTTCATTTCCTTATTCAAATACGCCACGCCCATCTGGAGGCCTTCCCACATATTCGGGGAGAGAGCGCCAAAGGACATACCGCCGATAACGAGAGGATAAATCTCACGAACCGGAGGCTTCCAGCCATTATTCTGAAAACATTTGATCTCTTCTTCCGGCGGAAGCACGCGACCAAGCAAAGTCCGCACATCAAACTCATGCCGTCCCGCATCAAGCGCAGGATCTGTGAGCATGGAAATGCGGATGAACTTCAGCTGATCGAGCAGAGATTCGCTGCTGTTCCGTCGCCCACCGCGAGTACGGGATTGCCCGCCGCGATTGTTCTGGAACTCAAGCGTAGTAGAATCATACTCGCGCTTCGGTTCGATGGCATTGTTCGGGCAAACCATGTTGCACATGGAGCAACCGATACAGGCATACGCCGGATCAGTCCGTTGATTGATGCCGTAAAAAGTTGAATATTCGTTAACCGGCTTGGCACTAAGGCCCATGGACGTCTTGATTTCGCGTTTACGAAAGACGCCAAGCTCAATGGCATTGACCGGACAAACCGAGGTACACCGCCCACACTTGGTGCAGGTCTGGATGTCCCACTTGATCTGCCATGGCAGGTCTTTGCGACTTAACGTTGAAGGGCTAATGGGTCTTTCTGAGAGCATTGGACAACCTCCCGGCAATCGGGTCCAACGATAGCCGTATCGAGATGCATAGGTTGGAAATCTTTACTTTTGTCACGTTCGGGAATGGCAGCATTAAGCCCGCAGATTTCTGAGGAGAATGCATACATGCCAAGTTCCGGGTTACCTCCGACCACACCGGGACGCAGCTTCTTACGATCCTGCGCCATGAACATGGTTCCGTCAGCAAGGCAACCGATGACACAGTTGGGGCCGTCGATAATGAGCTTGCGACAGGAACGCTTCAAATTAGAGAGCATTTCCCTGTCCGGATGATCCGCCATCTCTTCATCATTCATGGGAGTGATGATGTGCTTATAGGCACTGATGTCGAGGCCAAGCCTTTTGGTAGTGAAATGTGCAATGTGTGTGAACACTTCGGAATCGGACTGATAGCCCTCATACCCAGTCACACCACGAGATTGCAGATATTCCTTGATGGGAATGAACGCTGTATTTTCACCATTGGTCATGGTGCCGACACCTTCAATGAAGAACGGGTGGCAGGCGTACAGGTTGATGGCGTAGTTGGTGTTCTGACGCCCCTGAGCCAAAATGTGGCGAGCGTGGAGTTCTTCACGAGCAAGCTGGAGATATTCTCCCATTTCCATGGGATCACCCACTTCCTTGATCATGATGGTGTCAGGCCAGAAGGAGAAAACCATGATGTCCCCGGTTTCCTCACCTTCCTTGCGAAGATCGAGGCGCATTTGCACCAATGCCTGCTCGCGTTCAACCTGAGGCTTTGCCTTCCATTCTTCGGACATGGCATAGGCAATGGATGCGTAGGTGCCACGTTTGGGAGTACCTGCCGGTGGCTCAGTCTCGGGCTTGTGCATGGCAGAATACTTGGCCCTGCACCCTCTGTCCGCCATATATTCAAAAACCCGCTGTAGCCCTGCATCGGTAAAGATACCGGAAAGGATCGGGTTTTCCTTCATTTCTTCAAACGGTCCGCCAAGACCACTGAGGTACAATCCCACACCGGAACCATCATGCCCTTCTTTCATTACATTAAGGGCATCAATGGCACGCATGGGAGAGACCGGATCACGACTTGTGAGCGCAAATAATCGGCACATGGTCTCAATTCACTCCACAGTTAAAAGTTGCATTCAGGAAAAACGATCAAGAGTCTCAACCAGACTCAAAACATCATCTCAACTCAAATCAATCGATGTTTTTTGCGTGCATTTTGCTCTTTTACCGAAGATTCAACCTCAACAAAGGGCAAAAAAGACACAACAACGCATTTTTCTCTGAACCCAAACAGTAATCCAAAAGAGAAAAGCCCGCAAGATGCGGGCTAAAAGGAGTTTCTACCTTGATGAATTAATGAAAAAAGTCGAAAAAAGTCAATTTTCCATTTCCATTTTGGCTAAAATGCAATTTTTTGAGACTTAAAACCTAAATATGAAGCAAAAAAACGGCGAATTGACAAAAAACTAATCAGCGAAAATATCGTTTTTGATCCCATCACGAGCTGCTGCTGCTAAAAAATCCGCAGGCGAAACGCCAGACTCCTTACAATACTTCTCAATACGGCTCAGTAAATGAGAGTGCATGGTCACTTCAAACTCTTCGAAATCACTACCATCAGCCTCTGCGCTGACATTAATCGCCTTCTTGCCTTTGTTCTCAGGCAAGCCCAGCAGTGCTTTCTTCCCTGTGGCCTCTGGCAAATCATTGCCTTCTTCCAAAAAGAATTCCAGATACAACGCCAAAGCTTCATGGGCATTATCGACAGCTTCATCTAAATCACCACCATAAGTAGCGCACCCGGAAAGATCAGGAAAGGTTACGGAAAAACCGTTTTTCTCTTTTTCGAAAAGGGCTACATACTGCATTATTTATCTCCTTGCTCAGCAATTAATTTCTTTCATGAAATGCTAGCGACTATTCGTATAGTTCGCAAACACTCATCATTTATGACCACATTTCGTTTGCGCAATTCCCACTTGGGAGCTAGGATTCCATCAAAACAACTATAATACCTATTGTAATATATGAAGCTCACCGCCAAATCGAGATACGCCGCCAGAATACTTCTGGAGCTGGCCCTGCAAAAAGCAGAGACGCCAATCCCCACCGCCCTGCTCTCCAAGAACACGGAGGTCTCTATTCAGTTTATCGAGCAGATCATGCGCCCGTTGAAAAAAGCAGGACTGGTCAAATCAGTGCGTGGAGCAAGCGGTGGTCACATGCTTGCCAAGCCCCCGATTAAAATTTCCATGGGAGACGTTGTTCGTGCGGTCTCCGGCCCTATCAATATCGCCAGTTGTCTGGAGTGCGAAGATCAGTGCAATCGCACTGCAACCTGCCTGACCCGATCTGTATGGCATCGTGCTTCACGGGCTGTGGAACGAGAACTGGATTCAATCACCTTGGAAGAGTTGGTCAACTCACAAGACGCCCAATTAGAGCCCCTGAGCTAAATTCACACACGCTCCCCGGCTCCATTCTACCGTTGACCTGACACCATCAGCTCACATTTCGACACCGAACCGCTTATCCGACGCTTTCCGCCGCTGACCTGTTTTTCAGTGATTTTTCCGTTTCCTCTATTGTAATACTGGATTCACGCCGACAAGGTTTGTATCCACCACTCAACAACGGAGAAAGTCATGTACAAGCACTACTGCAAAGATTCCAACTGCCCCGGTCACACCAAAAGCTGGGAACGTTGTTGTGACATGCGCGCCTTTTCCACCCAAGGAACCACCAAACAGGCCAGCTCGTTTCAGATCAAGCCTACCTTCAATCGTGATCGTTCCTTTTTCGCAACAACGACCACCATGCGAACATTCGCATAGTACCGCGCCATGATGATTGGAATAGTAAGACGACTATCCATCCTGCCCATCTGCGGCAGGGACGATATAACCGGCACAAGCCGACTATCCTAACTCGCCCTGATTATTCCAATCAGGACGATTGATTTCCCACGCCTTATTCAGAAAGTGGCAATGCCCGCATCACTCGCTTGCTCACCAGCATGAACACTTCGCTACGCTCTTGAAGATGCCCAGCCAGAGTTTCAGCTTCGACGCCAGAGCCACAGAACAAATCCATACGAGTACCCTTGATGGCCCCACCAGTATCCTGCGCTAATACCAGCGACATGAACTGTTCGGATTCGCCCTTCTCATAATCCATGAGTGCGGTCTTGAGTGCCAAAACGCTACCGAGCGGAATCATCTTCCGATCTACAGCAACACTCACACGAGGTGTCAAAATGGAACTGAGAGAACCATACGGACCTTCATCGGACAGTGAAAAGAAAACATAGCTGGGATTGGCAAACATGATCTCGCGCGCCACATCAGGATTAGCGTTGAGGAACTGTCGTATGCGTTGCATGGACATCTCCTCTTTAGGAACATGTCCCTGGTTGATAAGCAGTTTGCCAATGGAGACATACCTATGCCCATTCTTGCCACCGTACAGGATGTGCTTCACGGAACCATCAGGCAGATTTAAACGCCCTGATCCCTGAACCTGAAGAAAAAATATGTCCACCGGGTCTTTTGCCCATGCAATCTCGCTCCCTTTTCCATCGAGAGCACCCTTCCCATCAATGGCCTCGCGATCATAATATGGCTCAATACCATCCTCACCCATTTGATAAACAAGTGACTGGCCTTTCCAACGCTTGTGGAACGAACCGAGATTAATTGTTTTGAGGTCACCCGGCACACCGTAAAGAGGATACTTGTATGTATCATCCTGGACCATGGAAGCATCAAGATACGGCTCATAATAGCCTGTAAGTAAAGTATCCGGGGCAACCTTCAACCATTCAAAATTATCCGCGACCAGACGAGGGTTACGATCAAGTTGCGGCAGCAAGCCAATCAGTTCTGCAATACTGTCGCCCAACTGGCCCCATGTCAGAGTCAAGCCTTTGCGGTTAACACACACAGCATCCTGAGGACGTCTGAGAATGTATGCAAGACTGTCCTCCAGACCGGGACGAAGCGCCGTCCATGTATCAAGCCCCTGCAAACGCGTGGACAAATGAGCAGAAAGCCCCTCGGCCTCTCGTTCACTGAGCTTCACGTAAGCGGGCTTACCGTCGGGCGTTTCCGTACGGGTGGAGGTTTTGGTAGAGCAGCCAGCTATGGCAATCAAGGACAAGACTAAAACACAACAGATAAACCGGCTAAACGCCATTATTCGCAATCCTCTGGTTCTTTGAGATCATCAGCATACTCTTCCAAATAAATCTGGAGCATGACCATAACAAAACTCAGGATGAGCGGGCCGTAGAAAATGCCCAACATGCCGAAAGAGTATATGCCGCCGAGAATGGCGAGCAAAATGTAGAATGTAGAAACTCGTGATGCCTCACGCATGAATATTGGCCGTAAAATGGTATCGATTCCGACCACAAAAATACCGCACCACAAGGAAAGAAATATCGCCATTTTCCAGTCACCTGACAAGAAAAGATAGACGACAGCAGGTACCCATACCAACCCTGTTCCCAACACCGGAATAAGTGAGGACAACGCCATCATGGCTCCCCAAAAAAAAGCGGGGATACCGACAATAGCCAACCCGACACCACCGGCGACTCCTTGGAGAACCGCTACCAGCAGACATCCCATGAGAACACCACGTGCCACTCGCTTGAGCGAATCAATGATGTAGTCTTCCTGCCGAGTGCGAAGTGGCGAAAGATGCTTGATGTAATCAACCATCTTAGCTCCGTCCCGCAGGAAATAGAACAGAATGAAAACCATGAGCAGGAAGTGCATGACCAGCTTTGTAGCGTTGCGAATAACTTCAGTACCCGCACCAAGCATGGCTTGCGCAAACTCCTTTGAGTACTGAACAATACTACCTTGAATATCCAACTCATCCATGCGCAGGAATGGAAGCTGTTTATGAATCCAATCCATATGTCTATCGAGCATCGCCATGTTCGGCAGTGTATCCGCATCCGCAGTGGCGACCCAGGCATTAAGCGAAATCAGCGACTCCACTCCTTGGCTGATGAGGGCCATGATCAAGAAGGTCATGGGGAGCAGCAAGCAGAATACAATAATGAGTACGGTCAGCAATGAAGCCCAAGTCCGACGCCCATTAAAGAAGTTGAGCGCCCACTGAAACACCGGGGCAAATAGCACGGCAATAACTGTAGAAAAGATAAGCGTATGGATGAACGGTTCCACGATTGCGAAGCCGAGATACAAGGAAAACAGCAAAAGCAAGATGAGAAACACCTTGTAAATGCTAAATGGCAGCAAAGGAGAAGGACCGTTGGATTCGCTCATTGATTATCCTGCGATGAAGTTTCGCGAAGATTACAATGGTTTCTCTTATTTATCCAGTGTGGATTGTATAATGGACGCGATGGTATCGATGTCCACAGGCTTAGGAATATAGTCATCCATTCCTGCATGCAAACAACGCTGCTCGTCTCCCCACATGGCGTGAGCCGTTAAGGCGACAATGGGGATATCCGGCTGCAGGCATCCGGTCTCGTCATTCCGAATGGTACGAGTTGCCTCCAAACCGTTCATAAGCGGCATTTCCACATCCATCAAGACAATGTCAAAACGACTGTCCTTCAAAGCTTCAACAGCTTCCTTACCATCTTCTGCCAACGTCACGTCACACCCCATCTTCTCAAGCAAGCGGGTGAGATAGCGCTGATTGACCAGATCATCTTCCGCCACCAGAATCATGGCACCATCAAGCGGTTTCTTCTCCGCCATTGTTGCAGCCAAAGGCGTTTGCAGTTCGTACTCACTGGGCGTGAGCGGAAGCACAATTGAAAAAGTGCTACCATCTCCTTCCATACTCGAACAACGAATCGTCCCTCCAATTACCTGAAGCAGACGATTAACAATGGCAAGCCCCAAGCCTAATCCGCCAGAGCCATGCGACAGATGATCTTCGGCCTGAGTGAAGGAATCGAACATACTTTCCAGTTTATCTTGCGGAATACCAATGCCTGTGTCGTTCACCAGAATCTGGACGTAAATAATTCCATCATCATCTTTAATATCGGGCTTCGCTGCAGACGGCGAAATATCAATTAGGATTTGACCGCGTCGAGTAAATTTCACAGCATTATTTATGAGATTGCTCAATATCTGACGGATTTTTCCAGAATCCCCTCGCATCCATCCGGGCACACCATCAGAAATAGTATACTCAAGCTTGATACCTTTGGACTCTGCTATTTTCTCGTGCTGGGACAAAATACCTGTCAGAAGATCTTCAAGGCGAAAATCAATATCCCTCAATCGAGTGGAGCTCACTTCAAGCTTCGAGTAATCAATGATTTGGTTAAGAACCGACAGCAAGGACATGGCAGAGTCTTTAATCAGCTGTACATTCTCACGGTACGGGTTCTCCAGATCAGACAAAAGCAACAACTCTGTCATGCCAAGAACGCCGCTCATAGGCGTACGCAACTCATGACTAATAGTGGCAAGAAACGATGTCTTTGCACGGTTGGCTGCCTCCGCCTCTTTCTGAGCTTTTCGAAGCTCCCGTTCCATCTGATGCTTATACAGCCCAACTTCAATGGCTGATTTAAGCTCATTGTGATCTACAGGCTTAAGCAGGAAGCCATAAGGCCCCGATACTTTGGCCCAATGCAAAGTATCGTCATCAACATAAACCGTCAGATAGATAATCGGGATATCGAAACGACGAGATATCTCTCCAGCCGCTTCAACACCATCCATGTCGCCTTCCAGACGTATATCCATAAGGACGAGATCGGGAGCCAGAGAATCTGCCATTTCAATAGCTTCTTCACCTGTACCAACCATCCCGATGACAGAATACCCCGCTCGCTCGAGCGCTGCCTGTATATCCATACGGGCCAGCGAATCATCTTCAACAACAAGAATTCTTTCCGACGCCATATCTAACTCCCGCCATTCAAATATGTGTTTGATCCTGAATGTTCAATTGATAGCATAAGGTAGGCACGATCGTAATCCTGTTAAATTATAATTTTTGCCACAATAATAGAAAATTCTGCCCATCACGTTATCTTCTCCCACGCCCAACACACAACCGGACAAACTTTGAACAACCCTAGTCGAATACGAAAATTGGAAAAATAGAAATAAAATTCATCCCTGAACACTTTCCTAGTAAATGGTCACAATCCAGTTCTACCTTGTTTTTTTCAGTGTTTATAGGTAGGAAGGAGTTTCGTTCAAAGAGAGGCTCTAACCCGACCCACTCGTCTGAACTTTGGATCCATACCTCACTTGGTGGCGATGTTTACCCGGACATAGCCCGCATGCGGTAAGGAATATTAACCAACTACGTTTTACTGGAGGAAAGGATGAAACGTATCATTACCATTTTGGCAATGTTGTCTTTGCTGCTGTGCGCTGCCGTGTCTGCCAATGCTGCAGACATCGATCTGGCTAAAAAATCCACACTGGAAACAATTCTCAAAAGCGGCAAACTGCGCGTCGGTCTCGAAGCCGGCTACATGCCCTTTGAAATGACCAATAAAAAAGGCGACGTCGTTGGTTTCGATGTTGATATGGTCAAAGAAATGGCCAAGGCCATGGGTGTTAAACTTGAGATCATCAACACTGCTTGGGATGGAATCCTCCCCGGCCTGATGGCTGGCAAGTATGACCTCATCGCCTCCGGCATGACCATCAACCAGTCTCGTAACTTGAAAGTAAACTTCGCTAATCCGTACATCGTTGTCGGTCAGACAGCTCTCGTCGCCAAGAAATATGCTGGTGAGATCAATAGCTGGAAAGACCTTAACAATCCCAAGTACACCATCACTTCCAAGCTCGGCACCACTGGTGAGCAGGCTGCAAAACGCCTCTTCCCCAAAGCTACCTACAAATCTTTCGAAATGGAAGATCAGGCTATGCTGGAAGCAATGAACGGCAAGGCTACCGCCACCGTTTATGACCTGCCCATGACATCTATCTTCTACTCTCAGCATGGTAAGACTGCTGGCATGAAATTCCTGAACAAGCCCTTCACCTATGAGCCCCTCGGTTGGGCCATCAACAAAGGTGACCCGGACTTCCTGAACTGGCTCAACAACTTCCTGCGCCAGATGAAGAACGACGGCCGCTATGACCGCATCTACAACAAGTGGTTCGGTTCCGATAAGTGGTACAAGGACCTCCAGTAATCCTGTTAGACAATCCGGGGGCCGCACTCTGCGGTCCCCGGTCCTTTTTTTTGCATTATATACGACAGAGCATTTGAATGAGCGACACTGTACAAGTTGAATCCTCTAAAGAATTCGACAAGAACAAATTTTGGATGGGCGTCTATTTCGCCCTGATGATCTTCGTGGCTGGAGGCTTCTACTGGGCCACCACGCAGACTGAATACATCTGGCATTGGAATCGCATCCCCGACTATTTCTATTTTACAGAAAATGTTGAGGTAAAGGCTGAGATTGAAGGCGAAATCGCTTCAATCACGCAAAAAGGCGAAGACTCGGTGATCATCGTTCAAGGTAACGGTGAGTCCGAATATTATAATATCGTGGGCTCGGATGTTCGCGTCGACACAGGTGACGTCATCTACATGGGTGACACTCTTGGTGTTTATCAGGAGGGGCAGGTAGGCCTCCTTGTCAAAGGCTTACTCATCACCATTGAGATCAGCATGATCGCCATCATTTTTGGTATCATTATTGGGCTTTTCACTGGACTGGCGCGCATATCGACCAATCCTTGCATCAAATGGAGCGCGATAACGTATATTGAGATCATTCGCGGAACTCCACTTCTGGTCCAGATCATCATATCGTACTTCGTTTTTGCCACTATCATTAATGACCTGCTAGCCAAAGGTGGCTTGCCGCAAATTCCGTCCACATGGGTCGGTGTCGCCTCTCTGGCCATCTTTGCAGGAGCGTATGTAGCTGAGATTGTACGCGCTGGCATCCAATCCATCCACAAAGGACAAATGGAAGCTGCTCGTTCGCTGGGAATGACCAAGACCACGGCGATGGTCAAGATCATCCTGCCTCAAGCCTTAAAACGCATCCTTCCACCACTGGCCGGACAGTTCATTTCTCTGATCAAAGACTCTTCCCTGCTCGGCGTCATCGCCATCACGGAGCTGACAAAAGCTACCCGTGAGGCAGTCACCACGAGCCTCATGCCTTACGAACTCTGGTTTGTCTGCGCACTCATGTATCTGGGGATTACATTCACCCTGTCCATGTTTGTCCAATATCTCGAAAAGCGGACAGCAGAGGTTTAAAATGATTGATGTTAAAAACGTATTCAAGACCTTCTTCGTTCCTCACGAAATTCAGGCCCTGCACGATGTGTCTTACCATGTCGATCCAGGTGAAGTAGTTGTCGTCATCGGCCCGTCCGGTTCCGGCAAGTCCACATTCCTGCGTTGCCTGAACCGTTTGGAACACGCCAATTCCGGTCATATCATGATCGACGGCATCGACATTCTCGACAACAAGACCAATATCAATGAAGTCCGTATGGACGTCGGTATGGTCTTCCAGTCCTTCAACCTTTTCCCGCACCTTACCGTGCTGGAGAATGTCACAGTTGGACAGACTTCAGTCCGTAAACGCGGCAAGAAGGAATCTGTCGAGAAAGCCATGACCCTGCTCAACAAGGTTGGCATTCACGCCAAGGCTGACAACTATCCCGGTCAGCTTTCCGGTGGACAACAGCAGCGTGTGGCTATTGCCCGCGCCTTGGCCATGGAACCCAAAGTAATGCTATTTGACGAACCCACATCTGCACTCGATCCGGAAATGGTCGGTGAAGTCTTGGACGTCATGAAGACTTTGGCCAAGGAAGGCATGACCATGGTTGTCGTCACACACGAAATGGGCTTTGCCCGCGAAGTGGCAGATCAGGTCGTGTTCATGGATGAAGGCAAGATCATTGAAGTCGGCACTCCGGAACACTTCTTCACTAATCCTGAAAGTGAACGCACCAAGCTGTTCCTGAGTCAAATCCTGTAACAGGTTCATCCCTCAACAAAGTAGCGGCTTACGAGTTTTCTCGTAAGCCGCTTTTTTATTAATAGAATCCACTAATTACTGGCGAATACCGCCCAATGTCTCTTCTTGCAGCCCGGTATGGTGTATGGTAATCAACCCCGGCAAAGCGCACGAGTTCCAATATGCGCACGAAAAAGAATTAAAATCATCAGAACATAGTGAGTTATCATATGAACGAAGTCGTATTCCCACGACCCTTTACCTTCTCAGTTGTAGTTCCCTGCTACAATGAAGAAGAAATGCTTCGCGAAAGCCTGGAAGGCCTTCTTGCCATTCAGGACGACATGCTGACCCTCGAAGTCATCATCGTCGACGACTGCTCCAAAGATAACAGCAGGCAAATAGCTCGAGAACTTGCCAGCGAGCATTCTTGTGTCACACTTCATGAACATCAGGAAAATCAAGGTAAAGGCGGCGCTCTCCAAACAGGATTCGCTCAAGCGACCGGAGAATTTGTCGGTGTGCATGATGCTGATCTGGAATACGACCCCACGGACCTTCGCCAATTGCTCGTTCCTCTTGTGGATGGTCGCGCAGATGCTGTTCTCGGCTCCCGCTATCTCAATGCCACAGGGACCCGTCGCGTGCTTTATTTCTACCATACCATGATCAACAAAGGGCTGACCTTTGTCTCCAATATGTTCACTGACCTTGACCTGACAGACATGGAGACCTGCTATAAGCTCTATAAACGAGAGCTCATCCAGTCTTTTGACCTCAAGGAGAAGAGGTTCGGCATTGAACCGGAAATGGTTTCCAATCTGGCTCATTCCAAGGCCCGCGTGTATGAACGCGGCATCTCCTATGATGGCCGTACTTACGAGGAAGGCAAGAAAATTGGATGGAGAGATGGTGTTCGCGCATTATACTGCCTCTTTCATTACAACGCTCACTGCGCACCACTGCCCTTGCAGTTGCTGATCTATTTCTTCATTGGACTCTCCGCAGCCATCGTCAACACGATAGGTTTCGTCACTCTGCTCCCAGCAATGTCCGTGGGTGCATCCGCTATCATCGCGTACATCGTCGCCGCAGCAGTCAACTACTGGCTCTGCATCAAAATCCTTTTCCGACACAAAGCTCGATGGAGTGCTCGGGGAGAATTAATAGCATATGGCGTGTCAGTGGGAGCACTGTGCTTAGTTGACGTAGGCATAACTATATCGCTCACTGCCCTCGGCATGTCTGCCCTCGGTGCGAAACTCTTGGCAACAGCTATTGGTTTTGTTCTCAATTTTTTCGCACGCAAGATGTTTGTCTTCCCTGAAGGCAACAAATTGAACATGTAGAGAAAACATCATTGAATTCCATGCTAGGTAATCGCCAATACAGCAGCAGTAGTCGCTGGCTCATTTTTCTAGGAATAATTGTACTCAGTATAGCGGTACGCATCATTACTGCCGAATACATAGATATCGGCGGTGACAATTCAGAGAAATGGCGTCAAGTTCAGCACCTGCTTGAAGGTACCGGATACACCCGTTGGTACCAACAAACTGTTCGATGGGGCATACTGCTCCCCTTGGCAGGTTTGATGAAAACCTTTGGGCTGAACCCGGTTCTCAACTATGTGCAGCCGATATTTTATTCGACCATAGGGACTGGCTTACTCTATCTCATCGGAGAGAAGCTCTACAGCCGTTCGCTCGGTATTACTGTAGCGCTGGCAACGATTGTTTTCCCGCAAATGGCACAGACTGGCAGCCAACTCTGGCCCGGCGTATTTGAATTCGGATACATAGCACTCTGCGTCTGGCTAGTTTTAATATGGTTAGACAATCGCTCTACCTCCATCCTGATGCTAGCCGCCCTGACCTTCTTCCTCGGTTGGGGATGTCGAGTCACCATGATCTACGCAGCTCCCGGCTTGGCACTCCTGATATGGCTGCCAACGAAAGAGCTCAGACCTGTACTGCAATGCATCGGGGCTATTGGGCTACTGATTGTACTCGAATGGATGATTTTCTGGCAAATCACAGGTGATCCTTTGGGACGCATTGGCGTACTGAAAAGCACCCACCTTGTCACAGCAGGGCTGGATATTTCTTTTATGGAATATCTCATGACCTTCAAGAAATTGGTCAAGCTCAAGGGATTAATCGCAGTCTGGGCTCTTTGCCTCATTGCCGGACTCTATGTTGGATTCGCTTCTGACAAACGGTGGCGAGCCATGGCTTGGCTGTACATTATCCACGCTTTCCTGCTGCTCTATATGATTTCTGGATTCAATCCCGTTAAACCAGCCATGCCTGTAGGCACCCGTTTCTGGGGCGTCATAGCTCCTTTCGGCCTACTCGTATTATTTAAAGCACTCTTTGATCTCAAACAATCATGGCCAAGGACAGGCAAAACCTTAATAGCAATTCTCTTCCTTGTTTTTATCGGATTTTCCATTAAGAAAATTCCACCAGTAAACTCCCTGATGCAGTTGGATCGAGACTATACTCTACTTGCACCAATCTTTGCTGAGAACAAACCTGTCATAATGCGATATGAACACTGGCAGCCCAACTTCATCGAAGAAAATGTCATTGCAGCCTTCACTGGAAAGAAAGGGAAACGCGTTCCTGGTGAAAACCATGTCATTGCCGCCATTCGCCGCAACCATGCACGCATGATTGCACTCTTTGTGAATGACATTGACAAGCACGCATCTTACTGGAAGACCCCGCTGCAGCAAGTTGATTATACCACGTATCTCTTTATCCCACCCAATGCGAAAGAGACTACCCCTGCTGCTGAAATCATTTTTGGTCGCAAGCTGCACGAAGCACACCCGACCCAATAGCGATACAAATTCATCATGAAAGATATAACGAACATAAGCCCTAAGCGAATACTCGCCTGCCAGCTAAGGCAAATCGGCGATGTGCTGCTTGCTACGCCTTCACTCCAACTTTTAAAAGAGCGATTTCCAGAAGCAGAACTCCACGTACTCACGGAGAAAAAGTGCGCTGCGGTTCTGGAAAACAATCCACACGTCAGCCACGTCTGGCAAATAGATAAGAAAGCACTCAGGAATCCAATTAAGGCACTAGCTTGGTATGCAAAAGTAGGGCGCTCTGATTACGATCTCATCGTCGACTTTCAGCAACTTCCACGGTGTAAATGGGTGATCCGCTTTTCCAATGCTCCAGTAAAGGTAACCATGCAACCACCGTGGTACAATCGTTACCTTTACACTCATTGGAGTGATTTGGTTTACGGTTATGCAGCCAAATGCAAAGCCGGCGTGCTTGGTCCTCTTGGTATTCAGTGGAATGGAGAAGCGCCACGCATCTATATTTCTGATGATGAGAAAAAATGGGCACAAGAATTCATTGCTTCCGAAGGAATGAAGCCAAATCAATTTGTTACCATTGATCCCAGCCATCGCCGTATCACCCGCAAATGGCCGGAACGCCATTTCGCAGGTCTCATCAAGCAAATGCACGAGAAGCACCCCAATCTCAAAGCCTTCATCCTTTACGGACCTGGGGAGAAAGAGGTTGCAGACGAAGTTGCACGCCTTGCTGGCAACTGTGCAATAGTTTCCGAACACATGCTAAGTCTGCGAGAAATGGCAGCAGTACAGGCGCAGGCAGCCCTGCATGTGGGCAATTGTTCTGCTCCTCGACATTTTGCAGTAGGAGTCGATACGCCCTCACTGACAATACATGGCGCTACCGGATTCGGCTGGTGCTTCCCGTCTGAACAGCATACGAGCTTGGACAAGAATCTGCCGTGCCGTTCCTGCAACCAAAATCAGTGTGAAACCCGTGAATGCTTGGAAGATTTCCATCCCGAAGAATGCCTCGACGAAGCTCTTCGCTTGCTCGATTTCAAACACGATAAATAGCGCCCACCTTGCCAACGATGGCACCAGGGCATACACTCTACCCTAAAATTATTTGAATAGAACTCTGGAGACGATATGAATCTCAAAGGGAAAAAAATACTTGTTACTGGCGCAGATGGCTTCATTGGCTCTCACCTTGTAGAGCACCTTGTTCGCGAGGGACATTCTGTCCGTGCCTTTGTTTTGTATAACTCCTTCAATTCTTGGGGCTGGCTTGATCGCTCTCCCAAGGAAATCACGGATAATTTGGAAATTTTCGCAGGTGACGTGCGTGATCCTAATGGCGTCCGTGAAGCCATGAAGGGATGTGATGTGGTGTTACATCTCGCAGCTTTGATCGCCATCCCATATTCTTATCATTCGCCAGATACTTACGTGGACACCAACGTCAAAGGAACTCTAAACATCGTTCAAGCTGCCAAGGATCTTGGTATTGAGCGAGTCGTCCACACCTCTACCAGTGAAGTTTACGGAACCGCGCAGTTTGTGCCCATTACGGAAGACCATCCATTACAGGGACAATCCCCCTACTCTGCAACCAAGATTGGTGCAGATCAGATTGCCATCAGCTTTTACAATGCTTTTGAAACACCAGTCTCTGTCATTCGACCGTTCAATACCTATGGTCCCCGGCAGTCTGCCCGTGCCGTCATCCCGACTATCATCACACAAATTGCAAACGGCGCAAAACAGATCAAACTCGGTTCACTAACGCCCACTCGAGACTTCAACTATGTTGAAGACACTGTCCGCGCCTTTGTTTCCGTAGCCGAAGCTGACGCTTGCCTTGGAGAATTCACCAACGCGGGCAGCGCCTTTGAAGTCTCCATTGGTGACACAGCAGCCACCATTGCCGAAGTCATGGGAGCCGACATTGAAATAGTCTGTGACGAGCAGCGCATCCGCCCAGCCAAAAGCGAAGTGGAACGTCTTTTTGCCAGCAATGACAAGCTCCACAAGCTGACTGGCTGGCAACCTAAGTTTGGTGGTATTGATGGCTTCAAACGCGGATTAACCAAGACTGCAGAGTGGTTTGCCGACATAAACAATCTCAGCATGTACAAAGCTGACCAGTACAACATCTAGGTAACGAGTTCCGTTAAAACCGACGGAACGTTGCTCAATCTCAGCAGAGTGGGTAAGAACGCATCATGGGTGTATATATTATTGCAGAAGCCGGAGTGAATCATAACGGCAACTTGGACACAGCTCTCACTATGATTAATGTGGCAGCCAAAGCTGGCGTGGATTGCATCAAGTTCCAGACCTACAAATCGGAAGAACTGGTCACTCCGCTTGCATCCAAAGCAGAGTATCAAGAAGAAACGACGGGGAATCATGAGAGTCAACTCGACATGCTCCGCCGCCTGGAAGTTTCGCCAGATATGCACACACAGCTCCATGAAGCATGTCAGAAACACCGCATCGACTTCCTCAGCACTCCCTTTGATGCCGACAGCGCAGATATGCTGGTTGAGCGATTCAATATCCCTATTCTCAAAGTGCCCTCTGGAGAGATCGTGAATCTCCCCCATCTGCGTCGTCTGGGTGCATTGGGACGAAAAATCGTCATGTCCACAGGTATGGCAACACTCACCGAAGTCGAAGGTGCGGTTGCAGCCTTAGTGGATGCAGGGACACAACGTTCAGATATTACATTGCTTCATTGTAACACGCAGTATCCAACACCATTTGAGGATGCGAATCTTCTCGCCATCAATACCTTACGTGAGGCATTTCCTGAATGTAGCATTGGATACTCGGACCATACTCCTGGCATCAGCTGCCCTGTTGCCGCCACCGCACTTGGCGCAACCATAATTGAAAAGCATTTCACCTTGGACCGAACCATGGACGGGCCTGATCACCTTGCGTCCATAGAGCCAAACGAACTCAACGCTATGGTCAAAGGCGTGAGAGAAATTGAACAGGCTTTAGGAACAGGAGAAAAAGCGCCTACTCCCTCGGAGAAAGCCAACATTGCCATTGCCCGCCGTTTTTTAGTTGCAGATAGAAGCATAAAAACAGGTGAGCTATTTTCAGCAGAGAACATCGCAGCACGACGAACGGGCTGTGGTGGCATCAGTCCCATGAAATGGGATGAGATCATCGGGACACCTGCAGAGAAAGACTACACTGTCGGCGAGGTAATTGAGTAATGAAAATCTGTGTTTTTACAGGAACCCGAGCTGAATACGGTCTCCTTAAACCGATCATGGATCGTATCGATGCCGACCCAGAACTTGAGCTTCAAGTTCTTGTTTCCGGCAGCCATCTCTCTGAACAACACGGGATGACCATTGATGCCATCCGAGCAGATGGAACGTCGATAAGTGCGACAGTCCCTCTCAGCCTGGAAGACGATTCTGCAGTAGGAATTTCACAGGCCTGCGGTGAAGCAATGCAAGGATGTGCCAGAGCTTTCGACTCTCTCCAGCCAGACATGCTCGTCCTGCTTGGAGACAGGTACGAATGCCTCGCCTGCGCCATGGCAGCTTCCATGCAACGCATCCCTGTGGCTCATATTCATGGAGGAGAGAAAAGCGAAGGCGCCGTAGACGATTTTTTCCGACACGCTATTACTAAAATGGCTCACCTACATTTCACATCATGCGAAGAATACCGCAACCGGGTAATCCAGCTTGGCGAACAGCCTGATTCCGTATTCTGTGTTGGAGCTCCCGGCGTCGAAAATATCAAGACCATCCCACTTCTAGCGAAAGATGAGCTTGAAAATCAACTCAATTTCACCATGGGTGATGCGTGCTTGCTCACCACCTATCATCCGGTCACCTTAGACGCTAGCGATGAGAAGAGCACCGGAGCTGTTTTTGTTGGCTTCAACCAAGCAATGGAAGCCAATCCTGCAATACGTATGATCCTGACTGGAGCCAATGCAGATCCAGGCGGCGCAGGAATCAACGCTATGGCCTCTCGCTTCAAACGATTGTGGGGAGATCGTGTTCTCATATCCCAATCGCTCGGCCTGTTGCGCTACCTATCCGCCATGAAGTTCAGTGCAGCCGTTGTAGGTAATTCTTCTTCCGGCATCATCGAAACTCCAAGTTTTCATATCCCCACAGTCAATATCGGAGAGCGTCAGAAAGGCCGTTTTAGGGCAGCGAGTGTTCTCGATGTTGAGCCGCAACCGGACGCTATCGCCAATGCAATTAAAAATGCCCTCGGTCCCTTTGCCTTGATTGCTAAGTCTGCCGCGAATCCGTATGAAAGAGACAAGACAAGCGAACGCATTGTCGATCAAATCAAAAAATACCCGGGTGGCGTAACAAAATCGTTTTACGACCTCCCCGTTCAAGGAATAAAATAATGAAAGATTGGCGAAAAGCGGTCATACCTTTTACTGCGAGCATTCGAAATGCTGCAGAATCTCTAAATAAATCACTCACCCAACTGGTTCTCATTACCACTGAAGATGGAAAGCTTACGGGTGTAGTCAATGATGGGGACATCCGCCGCGGCCTACTAAAAGGTAAAAGTCTGGATAGCCCTGTAGCTGAGATCATGGTCACCGAATACACCGCTCTCAAAGAAGGAGACAGTCCAGCCTTGGCATTGGCAGCAATGCGAGAGAAAGAGATTCGGCAAATTCCAGTATTAGATGAAGATGGCCGACTCCTCGACCTCAAAACCCTCCTTGATATAGCCATTCCTCCACGCCGCGATAATTGGGTGGTTCTTATGGCAGGAGGCTTGGGTCAACGGTTGCGTCCTTTGACTGAGGATTGTCCTAAACCACTTCTTTCAGTGGGAGGAAAGCCACTTCTTGAAACCATCCTCACTCAATTTATTGAAAAAGGATTCCATCGTTTCTACATCTCGGTAAACTACCGAGCTGAAATGATAGAGGAATATTTTGGAGACGGTTCCAAGCTCGGCGTTGAAATTCGCTACCTCCGCGAAGATCAGCAACTAGGAACCGCAGGAGCCCTGGGCTTATTACCAGAGGCACCACAAGAGCCCATATTTGTAATGAATGGCGATGTTCTTACTAATGCGGATTTTCCAGGCATGCTCGACTTTCATCTGGAACGCCAATCTCATGCGACCATGGCTGTTCGCAATTTTGAAATGCAGGTGCCATATGGCGTAGTAGAAGTTGATGACCATGAAATCATCAATCTTTCGGAAAAGCCTATCCACCAATTTTTCGTCAATGCGGGCATCTACGTACTTTCTCCGTCTTCAGTTATGAGCATCCCAAAGAATGAATATCTGGACATGCCAACCCTGTTCACTCAGCTGAAAACCAAGGGCAACCCCACGGCTGCATTCCCTATCCATGAATATTGGATGGACATTGGCCGCAAGCAAGATTTCGATAAAGCCAACTTTGATTACAACCTGCATTTCCAAGTCAAGCAGGACGCGTAATGCACTTTCTTATTGTCGGCTATGGCTCCATTGGTGCACGACACGCTCGTCTCCTTGAAGAACAAGGACATGATTTGCATGCTGTAACCAATAACTCGGAATGCCCCTACCCGACATCAGTATCAGTAAAAGAAGCACTGCAAATATTTACACCTGATGGCGTAATCATTTCCACCCCCACCTCAGCACATCATAAAACATTGGTCGAGTTGGAAAACGCATCGTATTCTGGGAAGATTCTCGTAGAAAAACCGCTTTTTGATGCATTTCAAACTTTCACCCCTGCAAATGCTACATCAATTCATGTTGCCTACAACATGCGATATCATCCGGTCATCCTTCGAGCCCGAGACCTCCTCCAAAACAAATCGATATATTCCGCTCAATTTCATGTCGGACAGTATCTCCCAGACTGGCGCCCTGACACGGATTACACGAAATGTTATTCTGCTCATCGAGATCAAGGCGGTGGTGTATTGCGCGATTTATCCCACGAACTGGACATGGCACTCTGGCTACTGGGATCATGGCGACGAGTCACGGCACTCGGCGGCACCTTTAGCAGCCTTGAAATCACTTCCGATGATGTATTCTCAATCTTAATGGAAACGACACATTGCCCGGCCGCATCAATTCATCTGGATTACCTCAACCGCCGAGTCAGGCGCGGTTTTGACATCAATGCTGAGGGGCTCAGCCTTCGAGCCGACCTAGTAGAATCGACTCTGGAAATCAATGGAGAGTTAGAAGTTTTTCCGATGGAGCGTGACACGACGTATACAGCACAAATCGCTGCGATCACAAGTGATTCATTCTCAAATCAATGCACCTATGACGAGGGGTTGGCAGTGCTCAACCTGATCAAAGCAGTCGAAACCAGCGTAAAAGAGCGCTCTTGGATAGTAGCAAAATGAAGATATTCGGATTTATATTTGCACGCGGAGGGTCCAAGGGACTCCCTGGAAAAAACATCATGCAACTCGGAGGAATTCCGCTGGTCGGACGCTCCGTGAATGCAGCCAAGGAAAGTGGCCTGATTGATAGAATATTTGTTTCCTCGGATGATCCGGGTATTACTGAAGTCGCACAATACTATGGTGCAGAAGCCCCTTTCATCCGTCCTACGGAACTTGCGCAAGACACTTCTCCAGAATGGGATGCTTGGCGACACGCAATAGGTGAAGTGGAAGATTTCGATATCTTCGTCTCCCTACCGTGCACTTCCCCTCTACGCAACGGAGAGGATATAAAACGATGCATTGAACTCTATCTTGAAGGAGACTGTGATATGGTGGTCACCACACGTGAAGCGGATCGCCACCCCTCCTTCAACATGGTAACGCTCGACAAGGACGGATACGCATCGGTTGCCATGCCACCGAAATCCACTATTACCCGTCGCCAAGATGCTCCCAAAGTGTACGATATGACAACCGTAGCCTATGTTAGCAGCCCCCAATTTATCATGTCACACAATACAACTTTTGAAGGGCGTGTTAAAGCAGTGGAAATCCCAGCGGAACGAGCTGTGGACATAGATACTGAACTCGATTTTGCCTTTGCAGAATTTCTGATGGAGCGCATGAAATGAAAAGCATCAAAAAGCTAATGGATTTAACGGGACGCACCGCTCTCGTGACAGGTGGAGCTGGATATATTGGAACTGCCTTTTGTGAAGCACTGGCTGAATCCGGTGCCAATATCGCGGTTCTCGACATGAAGGAAGAGCGTGTTCAACAGGCTGCTTCTGAAATCGCCAGCAACTATTCAGTAAAAACCTGCGGCATTGCTGTTGATTTAAGTAATGAAAAGGCTGTGGTCGACACTCCAAAGCAGGCCGTGGAAGAACTCGGCAGTCTGGATATCGTTGTTAACTGCGCGGCCTTTGTCGGTACATCTGGCCTTAAGGGATGGGTAACACCATTTGAAGAACAAAGCATCGACACATGGCGTGCAGCTCTGGAGGTAAACCTTACTGCAGCATTTGCCCTTATCCAGGCCGCAACCCCATATCTCCGCGATTCAGGCCATGGTTCAGTCATCAATATAGGCTCTACCTACGGAGTCGTTGGTCCCAACATGTCCCTCTACGAAGGGACGTCCATGGGGAACCCTGCAGCATACGCAGCAAGCAAGGGCGGCCTTACTCAGCTCACCCGATGGCTTTCTACCAATCTCGCGCCGGACATCAGAGTCAACTGCATAAGCCCCGGTGGTATCGCCAGAGGCCAGCATGAAGATTTTATTGAACGATATGAAAAGCTCACGCCACTGAAACGAATGGGGACCGAAGAAGACATGAAAGGCGCTCTTCTCTATTTTGCCAGCGACCTATCAGCGTATGTAACAGGCCAGAACCTGTTGGTTGACGGAGGCTGGACTGCTTGGTAGCCGTCGCCCCTGCTTGTTCTATATTTTTCAGATTTTAAAAACACACACTACGCTTTTCAAATCGAGTGAGAACTAATAGAGACCACTACTTTTTGCTGTCTTTTCCATCGTCTTTGCGGTTCTTCATAGTAATAGATGCGAGACAGCCAGCGAGACCACCAAGTACCACAGCTTTTCCTGCGGGCATCATGTCAGTGAAGCTGAACAGGTAGCCGATTGCACAACCTGATATAATCCCCTTCGCAAGGGCATCTATCCATGCCATGAATTCTCTGGAATCTTCATCCATTATACTTCTCCACTATTTCTTATAAATATGAGTGCAGTTGCACATATTGGTGAGTTGTCATGGACTCAAAGCGGACACCAATGCCCGGCACAGCCATGGTTTCACCCCATTTATGAAGCCAGCACACCTTCAATTCAATTGGTGTGTGATCTTCAAATTCATTCACGACCATCCAGGCTGGAGCATCTATGATCCAATCCTTTACGGAATACACAAAACAACCGTGCTCCGAGACATTGGTCGTAACAGTCAATTCTGCCCTTTCCAGATGATCAAGTTCATCCATCAATCTAACGTTGAACACAATATCCTTGCGTTCAGCCACTCGGATTGAGCGAGGGATGAAAGGGACACATTCATAGAGAATGAATTCCTCAAGACTACGATTATCTTTAATGGTGCCACCATGGGCCATCCCGCGAATCCCTCCATACGCCTGATTGAACATCAAGCGAAGCACTGGGAATCGTTCCATGATTCGCGTAATCCGATTCTTGTCAGGACATTGGCAGCGAATCATGGTCGGCACATCGACCAACAAGCCGCTGTAAGAAGCATCCACCAAAGCCTCGGTAATCTCATCAGGCGATGCAATACAATCGATCAGCACGTCAAGCTTGTGCAGAACATCAACATATGCATCCCGTGCGGGACCAGGTTCAGCTATGAGTAGAATTTTTGTCTTCACAACAATCTCCGTTTATGAGCGTGGGATATGACCACAAATGTAAAATAATCACAACCTAGGTAAACGATTACCACTGTCTGGCTTGTGTAGCACTCACACTGCCCGCTTACTCTTCGATATACTTATACATTTACCGAACTAGCAGTTGATAACAATTTTCATCAAACATCTTGACATTGATTCTCAACATCACTATTTATGTTTCGTCTGCCCAAAATGGGCACAAATTATTGGGGGAAAAATGTTCGACACTATTATTGTATCTGCGATCGTTCTGGTTGCTGCCATCTTTGTTGGACGAAGTCTTTACAGACAATTCACTGCAAAATCTCCTTCATGTGGTTGTTCAGGTTGTGGACAGGCAAGTTCATGCTCAGGCATAAGCAACTCACCTAATTCATCTCCATGCGACAGCATTAAGTAATTTTTTTGACCAACAATTGATAACGATTTTCAATCAAGTTTTAGAAGGGAAAATAGAATGGACAAGCCGATTTGCCTGCGAAAAGCCAAGGTCAACCAGAAACTCAAGATCGTAACAGTCTCCGCTCAAGGTGAGTTGGGGCGACGTATCCGCGATCTCGGCCTTATTCCAGGCACAGAATGCAAAGTTATTGGAAAGGCTCCGCTCAAGGACCCCGTGGCATTGCGTCTCAAGGACTTCACTCTCACTCTTCGCAATAGCGAAGCAGATCACATCACCGTGTCCATTCTGGAGGACTAGCAATGGCCAAATATACCATTGGTATCGCAGGTAACCCAAACTGCGGCAAAACAACTACGTTCAATGCGCTTACTGGCGCCCGACAGCATGTTGCCAACTGGCCCGGCGTTACCGTCGAAAAGAAGATCGGCCATCTTACACGTGGCAATGATACTGCTGAAATTGTCGACCTTCCTGGTACTTACTCCCTGACGGCGTATACTCAGGAAGAACTGGTAGCCCGTAATTTTCTTGTAGAAGAACGTCCGGAAGTCGTCATTGACGTCGTTAATGCGGACGCTCTTGAACGTAATCTGTACCTTGCTGTTCAGATAATGGAACTTGGTGTCCCGCTTGTGCTTGGTCTCAACATGATGGACGAAGTTCGCAGTAGCGGCAAAGAGATAGACAGCGAAAAGCTTGCTACACTTTCCGGCTGCGCTGTTGTCGAGACTGTCGCTCGTAATAGTGAAGGAACAGAAGAGCTCCTTTCATCCTCCATTGCATTGGCCGCTGAGAAAAAAGGCGAATGGGCGCCTCTGAACATTTCCTACGGCCCTGACCTGGACCCAGTTTTGGATAAGATGGAAAAAATGATCCAGGAAGCAGAGTTCCTGACTGATAAAGTCCCTGCACGCTGGACCGGAATTAAGTATCTGGAACGTGATGAGGATGTCGTAATCAAAGGCCGTATGGCCAACACTATCTTGTCCGACAAACTGGAAGACATGGCGCGCGAAGTGGGCGAACATACCCAAAAGACTCTCCACGCTCTGCCAGATGCTCTGATTGCAGACCATCGTTACGGTTACATCGCAGGTATCATCAAAGACGTAGTATCCTACCCTGTTCTGGATGAAGATCGCGTCAGTCGCTCCGATGAAATGGACAAAGTGTTGACCCATACAATTCTCGGGCCAGCAATCATGCTCGGTATCATCTTCCTTATTTATAAAGTCACTTTCACTGTGGGTGAAATTCCCATGGGCTGGCTCGAAATGTTCTTCGGCTGGTTGGCTGACACTGCATACAATGCACTGCCGGAAGGTCACCTGCGTTCTCTGGTAGTATCCGGTATCATCGACGGAGTTGGAGGCGTACTCGGATTCGTCCCGCTCATCATGTTCATGTTCCTGATGATCTCCGCTCTGGAAGATTCTGGGTACATAGCCCGCATGGCGTACATGCTTGACCGCGTATTCAAGATTTTCGGCTTGCACGGAACGTCAGTCCTACCGTTTATCGTTTCTGGTGGTATCGCCGGTGGCTGCGCAGTCCCCGGAGTCATGGCTTCACGCACCCTGCGTAGCCCGAAGGAAAAGCTGGCGACTATCTTTGTTGCTCCGTACATGACTTGCGGTGCCAAGGTTCCAGTTTTCCTGATGCTCACCGCAGCGTTCTTTCCCAATAATGCAGCTCAGGTCATGCTCCTTATCACTCTCGGCGCATGGGCAATGGCTCTGATTGTAGCCCGCATCCTGCGCTCCACCATCATCAAAGGCGACTCCACTCCCTTTGTCATGGAACTGCCACCCTATCGCATGCCGACACTGCGCGGTGTGCTGATCCATACCTGGGAACGCACGTGGGAATACGCCAAGAAGGCTGGTACGGTCATCCTCGGCATTTCCATTCTCATCTGGGCCATGATGACCTTCCCGCAATTGCCGGAAGAACGGTTGGCTCACTACGAATCCCTCCGTACAAAGGCTCAAACCGAAGAACAGGTTGCCAACATTGACAACTCCGAAGCAGAGGAAGCGATCCGCAACACCTTTGCAGGAAAGATCGGAACGGCCATGGAACCTGTGTCCAAGTTGGCTGGTTTCAACTGGCGCACCAACATCGCTCTGACAGGTGGCTTCGCAGCCAAGGAAGTTATCGTATCCACACTCGGCACTGCCTACTCCATGGGCGAAGTCGATGCGGAAGAAACCGACCCGCTGTCTGACCGCCTTGTGGCTGACCCTGAATTCACCATTGCCTCCGCTGTGGCTCTGATCCTCTTCACGATGCTGTATGCCCCCTGCTTCGTGACTGTAGTTGCCATGGCCCGCGAATCGAGTTGGACCTGGGCCGCTTACAGCGTATTCGGCTCAACCGGGCTCGCCTTCGTTATGGCCGTGCTCGGCTACAATGTGACCAAGGCATTTATGTAAGACAGCCTTACCTCTCACCAAAAGAAAGGGAGTCCTTCGGGACTCCCTTTCTTTTTGCTATTAAATGCCCTAATGTCCGGCACAGAAAAGGACGCAATATGAATAAGATACTTAATATTTGTAAAGAGCTGCTCAAAGATGCCATCACTGCGACTCTCGAGCTATGCAAGGTTATGGTTCCAGTCATCATTCTTGTGAAGATCTTGCAGGAACTAGGGCTGATTCAATATTTGGCTTGGCCGCTCAAGCCTCTCATGGGACTGGTTGGACTACCGGCTGAAATGGGATTAGTCTGGGCTTCTGCCATTGTTAACAATATCTACACGGGGTTAATTGTTCTCGTTTCACTAACTGGCGAGACACAACTCACAGCCGCTCAGGCAACCGTACTAGCCGTCCTTATGCTCGTAGGCCATGGTATTCTTATTGAGGGTGCTATTGCTAGAAAATCTGGCGCACGCTTCCTGTTCCAAGCTGCTATCAGAATAAGTGGCGCTTTTGCTTTCGCCTGGGTTCTCAATACAATTTACACCATGACCAACACCTTGCAAGGTCCAGCCAACATGCTTTTTCAAGCAGACCAATTTGGGAGCACTGATCCATCGCTCGTAGGATGGGCTTTATCCCAAGGCAAAAATCTCATGTCCATCTTCTTCATCGTTTTAATCCTTTTAGCGATGATGCGCCTTCTCCAAGCTATTGGGTTTATCGACTTGATGAACCGAATACTACGTCCAATCCTCAACCTCATCGGCATCGGCCCCAAAGCATCAGCTATCACTGTTATCGGCCTAACCATGGGCCTGTCCTATGGGGGAGGATTGATTATCAACGAAGCCAAAAACGGCAGCGTTGGCAAAGAAGATATTTTCTATTCCCTTACCTTCATGGGCTTATGTCACTCACTCATTGAAGACACAGTACTACTTATGCTAATTGGTGGGCATGTATCCGGAATACTCTGGGGACGCTTACTACTCTCTATCGTTGCCATGATAGCCATTGTCCAAATCGTCCGCCGACTACCAAAGCGCATTCAAAACTCCTACCTCTGGGTAGATCAAGCCGAAACTAAATAAGGAGACAACCATGTCTGATATCACTCTCGTACACACCGACAACGCCCCAGCCGCAGTTGGCCCTTACTCTCAGGCAACTAAAACCGGAAACATGCTCTTCGTATCCGGCCAGCTCGGTATCATTCCAGGTGAAGGCAAGCTTGCTGAAGGTTTCGAAGCACAGACCAAACAGGCCCTTGAGAATCTCAAAGCGATCCTCGAAGAAGGTGGCTCTTCACTTGAGAAAGTCATGGCAGTCGACGTATTCGTCACCGATATGGGCAAATTCGCAGACCTCAACGGCATCTATGCCGAGTATTTTTCCAACCACAAGCCAGCCCGTGCAGCCATTGAAGTAGCAGGCCTTCCGCTGGGTGGTTTGGTCGAATTCAAGTGCATTGCATTGACCGACTAAACGGCAAACCAACAAGACTCACGCTCAATCGCAACTTGACAGGCCGTAGAATATTCGGCTAACCGGACAGACATGACACACAATACCGCTCGCTTCTTTTTCTTTTTTAGCTTTTATTTCAGGAACGCCTGCGGTCTTGGTGTGCACTAGTATTTAAGCTAAGCAAACACCCAAGGGGCCGCAGGCGAAAGTCTGCGGCCCCTTTTATTTTTTGGCCGCCGCCACGGTCGAAACAACTTAGGAGAGAGTCATGCATTTAGGTAAAGCAATTCGTATGGAAAGGATCATGAATCGTAACAACGGTCGAACTATCGTTGTTCCGCTCGATCACGGCGTTACCGTTGGTCCTATATACGGGCTGGTCGATCTGCGAGAGACAGTCAATCAGGTAGCAGAGGGTGGTGCCAATGCCATGCTCATGCACAAAGGCATTCCCAGATGCTCTCACCGTGCAGGCGGTAAAGACATCGGTTTGATCATCCATCTGTCCGCATCCACTTCCATATCTCCGACCCCCAACGCCAAAGCCATGGTTGGCACGGTTTCAGACGCTCTCAAGCTTGGTGCTGATGCTGTATCTGTCCACATCAATCTGGGAGATGAAACAGAGCCACAAATGTTGGCAGATCTCGGTGCGCTCTGTTCGGAAGCCAATGAATGGGGAATGCCCGTTCTCGCCATGATGTATGCGCGTGGTCCCAAAATTCAAAATGAGTATGATCCTGCCGTGGTTGCCCACTGTGCCAGAGCTGGCGTGGAACTTGGTGCAGATATCGTCAAGGTCAACTACACAGGTGACCCGGATTCTTTCTCCAAGGTTGTTGATGGCTGCTGTGTACCAGTTGTCATCGCAGGCGGTCCCAAACTCGAAAGCGACCGAGATCTGGTACAGATGGTTTACGACTCCATCCAAGCTGGCGGCTCTGGACTTTCTGTTGGCAGAAATATTTTCCAACACAAGAACCCGGCAAAAATTGTAGCAGCTCTGAACAAGGTTGTTCATGAGAACTGGGAAGTCGATGAAGCAATGAAGCTGCTGTAATCAGCAACAAAAGGCGGGAAGAGATTCCCGCCTTTTTATTTTACATGCCGTCATTTTTCCAACGCTCGTATTGAGCACGGGAATATTTTTCCTTCTTTATTCACAATGCTTAACAAACCTTCAGTTCTAACCGTTTGGAATTAAGAAACAATAAGAATATCGAACAAGCTAGGACTTCCCTGTGGCACACTTAGTGCTTATAGTAATTATACCTGGGAGACAGGTGAGGCTGGAACAGATTGGGAACCAACATATACAGAAGGTTGAAAGGGCTTAGGCCCACTAAACTACGCGTTCCAGTCATCCTGCCCACGGTCAACCGGGATTACAAGAAAGGCGAGTACTATAAGTACCCGCCTTTTTTGTTGCTAAAAAATAAGTGAATTATTCGCTAAATTCCACCTTCACATGGTCAAGATAGTGCGCCATGCGCTCTACCCAAACACCACATTCAACAGCATCACAACCCTTCGCAGCCTGTTCGAGCTGTAGACCGATTTCGCCCATACCTGCGAATCCGTATCCATGCCCGGTACCTTTGGCAGTATGGCCGAGGCGCGCGAGAGTCTCATAGTCTAGTTTATCCAAAGCTTGGCGCATGCCCACAACATCTTCTCTGGAGTTGACAAAAAATCGTTCCAGTAAGACTTCTAGGTCTGGGTCGATACACTCAATGATCGGTTCGTTGACCACAATTCCTCCCCTGGAAATGCGACGAAGTGCCGAGAAATGCACGTGCTTGAATTAAATTCAAAAGCCCAATAACGTAATACGAACCTTCTACTCTACCCATAAAAATGTCAAGCGGTGTCAAAGTGTTGCAAAGATCAATAGCATTTTTCTGTATCGTCACAATACTACTGTCAGCTCTATCCTGCTCACGGCACGATGCGACACGTATTGCACAAGCTGCCATAACTCGTGATCCGGTTGCAGCAGCAGAAGCTCTAGCACGAGGAAAAGCCATCGGATATGCGACCAATCCCCAAGCTCTCGCCGCCGATCTCAAGCAAATCAAACAAGCCATTGATGATTTTGTGAAAGCAATTAACGGAGTCTGGGGGAACGATGCCCGTACCCCACAACCTAAAGAATACGTTAAATACACGCACAACTATCTTTCCCGGGCCAGCGTCGACTTCGACACAGGTATCATCACCGTGGAAACCGTGGATCAGACTAAGCCTCTCGAGAGCCTTAGAAGTGCTATCATCACCACCCTACTGACACCGGCAGATCCTCGCGGTATCGATTTGTATTCATCCAAGCCGGTAAAGCTTGGAGAAACGCCCTTCCTGCTCGGTGAGGTCAAAGATAATGAGAATAAGGATATTCGATGGGCATGGCGTGCAGAGCGGTATGCGGATTACCTTATTTCCAATGCATTAAAGACCCGACAGGTCGACAAGAAAACCGCTCGCTACGTCAAGCTCTCAATGGTGCGAGACCATCTTGATATTCGTGCACGCAAGTACCGTACATACGTTGAAGCCGCTGCCAAGCGATTCAGTGTTAGCCGAAATCTCATCTATGCCATTATGAAAGTAGAATCAGATTTCAACCCATTTGCAGTCAGTTCAGCTCAGGCCATCGGCCTTATGCAAGTCGTTCAGCGCACAGCAGGAAGCGATGTATACCAGCTTCTTCACAACAAAAAAGGCATTCCCTCACGCGACACGCTATTCTCCCCATCAGGAAACATAACTTACGGCACGGCATATCTACATCTACTCGACACCCGTTATCTCAAAAGTGTGACCAACCCGACTTCCCGTGAATACTGTACAATTGCAGGATACAACGGTGGCGCAGGCGGCGTTTTACGCACCTTCAATAAAGACCGCACAAAAGCCGCACGAGCCATCAACGCCATGTCACCCGGAGAAGTCTACAAGACATTACGTAAGGACTTGCCATACCAGGAGACCAGACGATACCTTGGCAAGGTTCTTGAAGCTAAAAAGCACTTCGTCAACTTCTAGACAGGCGCACCATGGATATACAGAAAATCATCTCCGATCTCGGCGCATCCGCCACACAACTCATTCAGCAATACCTACCGGATTTGCCTGCCGAGGCCATTCAGTATGGCGGTGGCACACTCCTCGCTGCGCTCGCTTTTTTCATGCTCTTATTTGCATTTCGGTTAATGCGATCAGCTCCCAAGAACCGTCCAGCCCAACGAATCAATGTCCCTCGCGTTCTTCAACAGGAAGGCGTTGTCATCGACTTGCTCAATAGCGTCAATGATGAAGATATAGCCGTCCGTTGTGTCATAACATCCGTATCTTCTGGAAAAATTAAATGTGAGATCATTGAACGACTGGATGTCATCAAAACTAAAGAAGGAAAAGAGATCGTCTGCATCTTTGCCCCAATGAAGGCCAACGATACCAAGGTGAACTCTTTCACAGCTAAGCTCATCGAGTCTGACAAAACAGGTAAGGATATCGATCGCCTCATCCTCTCCGCCCCGAGCACATACGCCATGATTCCACGCCGTAAGCACACCCGAAAGCGTGTAGCCGATCAGCAATTTATCCGTGTCAAACTCTGGATCGACAATCCCTATTCTTCTGACATTTCTTTTGAGGACGCCGCACCACACATCGGAGTAAACTCATTCTCCCCCGACGGGCCGGACCAATCTGCCAACGCCGTAGTAAACATCTCAAACGGTGGCCTCGGACTCAGCATCCAAAACCGAGCCATCCCCGAAACCTGCGCAGTTGGAGCCTCAATCGCCATCAATCTGTTCATGTTCAACTTCAAAGAAAAAAGCTTCAAACCTTATTGGTACACCGGAGAAGTCCGCTCCATGGAAGAAGGACGCCCCGGCTTCACCCGTATGGGTATCCAGTTCAACGGTAACGGCAAAACCTGCAACGACACAGGTTGCGTTCGCTGGGAAAAGTTCTAAGCAATTCTACCGACGGTCGTCAGCACAAGACAAAGCAGAGCCCCCCCCTACTTCAAGGATGCACCACTATGAGAAGCGCATCCCAATAACAGAATAAAAAAAAGACCCCGCTATTCAGCGGGGTCTTTTTTTATTCTTCGTCCATTTCGAGGTTAGCCCTTCTTACTGATAAAGCGCTCTTTGGCGAGTCTAGACATATTGCCTGAACCGAAACTGTAACCGGCAATACGCTTGTTGGACCTTTTAATATTCGCGAGGTCATGCTTGAGAGACGTATGAAGCTTGCGTGCTTCGCCAGTAATTTCAGCGTGAAGCGACTTCATCTCCATCAGCTTGTCGGCAAGCTGTTCGAGGTTTTGCCGATCAAGATCGTTCATGGCCTCATCGAGCAAACGCTCGCGGTCCTTGGACAACTTTTCTGCTTCGAATACGTCACCTTCAGTCAGGAAACCGAGTTCCCTACGACCAATGGTCAACGCTTCGTCGATCATCTGGCGCCGAGCAGTCATATCTACCTCTTTGCAATCCGGATGTCGTCGCGTAGCTGCTTGATGACTCTCTTCCACTTTTCCACCGCCGGAAGGAATTCGTACTCAAGAAGGTCAGCCAGAAGAATCCAATCCTCATTTTCGAGGACAGAGCTCATCTCGGAGAACATTTCACTGAGTTCATTAGCATTTGTATCGTACTCTGCGTGATCCTTCAGAGAATATTCATCGCGGAGAACGCCAACCATACGCAGGAAGTTTCGAATAACTTCGAGTAGATCCTGATAGGTGTCCAGGGCCTCGGCATCGTCAGCTTGACGGAAAAGTTCCGCAACCTGCTTGCCGCCTTCTGCCATGATATTGACGACCTTGTACAACTCAAGGGTAATCTCAACAGCCATGTCATCCGTAGCCATAGTCACGATCTCGACAGACTCGATCTCGGACATTTCAATGTCTTCGGACTGATGGGGGTAAATTTCGGTAAAAGGCTCGTTGTTGACCATGACATCGGTCACAATACGGTCTTCCAGATGACCATCTTGTAATACCTTGTCAAAAATCTGTTCCAGATTCTCAAGATTCTGGGTGCCGATTTCGCACTGCTTGCCATCAATAACGATCATAATAATCTCCTCCTCGAAAGGGATATTTTTTCCGTAAAAATCGGTTCTATCCCGAATATTCAATATTCGTGCCGACTACGCGAATTCATCCCTGAGAGAAGCGAACAGATTGGTATAACGGTCAATAAGCGGAGAGAGATTGGCAAGATTGTCCGCAGCACGCTGCGATTCAAACATCCACAACAATCCAAGCATGTTAAGATGCGAGCTAGTGGCAAGAATATTTTGCAACTGCTGCCAGGAAGCGAGAAATTTCTTCTTTGCCTGAGGTCTCGGATTTTTCGTTAAAAGCATACACTGCTGAGAAAAAAGAAACAGCATATCATGTGCATTCGTCAAAACTTTGGAAACTTCTTCCTTGAATTGCGGGGACATATTTTCCGCAAACCCCGTAATAGCTGCAGCAGGCTCGTCGTCAAAAAATTGAAGATAATGCCTCCGCTGAATAGCTATCCAGAGAGCTCTGTCTGAATCGCCATGGCCAGACAGCGAATTGAGATCCATAAGACCATCGTCACCAGTGACCGTTTGCCATACACGAGCACCAGTGCCCTCTTCGTATTCAACATCAGTCAATAACGATTGAACAGCATGAAACATGACTTCTGGCTTTACAACCTGACGACAAGCTTCTTCATTGGGGCACGCCTTGCCAAATTCGCATGGATGGCAATCCATATCCGGCTCAAGGCAGATGTTACCTGCACGGTACGGCCCCGTATCCCAAGGCTGCGCAGTCGCAAGAAAGACAGCGCAAAGCGGAACACCCTGTCCGGCTGCGAGATGCATGGTTCCTGTGTCATTGGTAATTAAGGCGCGACATTGACAGAGTACTCCTGCCAGTTCTGTAAGTGATGTCTTGCCCATTAAATTGATCACAGGAATGCCGGAGAGCGCCTGAAACCGCTCGCCAAGTTGAGCCTCACCTTTAGTGCCAAGCAAAACAGGAACGAGATTACCTCGCTCCCAGATCATACGAGCTGTTTCCGCAAAATAACTGACAGGCCAACGACGGCGATCTTCACTTGCCCCCATCTGCAGGGCGACAAAGCCCTTTGCCCCTTCTGGAGTATGAGGTTCAAGCAGCTCTTTTGCTCTGGAAAGCGAGGCGTCATCCGGCCGAGCCAATTCCAAGGAATTACCTTCGTCCTTGAGACCTGCCGCACGCCTAAAAATATCACAAATATTAAAAGGACTGGCTCCACGACTACCGCCAGCCATTTGGAGAAAAGCAGCCCATGAAGATGTGTCGGCGTTAAAGCCAAATTCATCGACAGTGAACCCAACGACGTCACCTTCTTTTGGAGCCAGGTCGTAGGTCAACAATCGAGAAGATATTGACGGTGTCAGATTAACGGTTCTATCCGGTGGGAATGCTGTCAGGACCTCGGCCTTAAATTCAGTGGCTTCAAGCACTGCCTTACGCCAATCCTCATCCAGCTTGGCAAGAAGCCCTGCGCCGGGGAAGGGGAAGACCTCATCAACGCCGTCCAGCAGCGTTGCTGCAGATGCAAAGTTCTCCAGACAAACAAGCCCCACACGGTGCCCCAGACTTTTATAGCCGGACACCACGGGTTGCGTCTGTATCAGGTCACCGAATCGAGTCAGATTGATAATCAGAACATTCACTGGTTGTAATCCTTATATATAAGCGGGCCGTCAAAACCATGTCGGCCTAGAGAATAAATGCAAATATGGAACCGCTTACAGCCCTGTTCCTGCTTGAACCAGTCGTACAAGCTTCTCTACTGCCTGAATAGAGGCTTTGAGCTGTTTTTTCTCACCAGCCTCCAGAGTAGTAGGATTTACGTAATTATGCGGCAGCACACCGTCCCTGTCACACTCCAACCCAATCTCAAGCCGTTTCCTCTGAAGGTACTCCCACGCTGCGAGAAGTCTAACTCCATGCTTCTCAGAAACATGCCCAGCTTGAGCAAGAGCGCGTATCCGATCACAGGTATGATGTGGAACCAAATTATACTTGAGAGCCAAAATTCGAGCACTGTTGGTTAAGTGGGCCAAAACGGAATTCTTGATATTGAGATATCCCTGCCACTGGCCGCCTTTCTCTGTGATAAAAGCGCCATAGAAGGTGAGTGGCAAGCGGTAGTCCGTCAGTTCCTGAATCAACATGGAAATGGCAATAGGCTTGGTTCGAACATATTCCCACAATCTTTCACGTAGAATCTTCACTTCATGCCGAGAGCCGAATACAGCCTGAAAATCGAGAATAAGGCCGGATTGCCACGAACCTTTTTCTGCGGGATTGGAAAGCCAGCGAGTCAACTGCTCCAGCCATGAGTCGAAATCTCCTCGCCATTCAGGGTTGCTGACCATAACATCCCCTTCGCACAAAATAAGGCCCGCCCCGTCCAGAGCAACAACAATAGATTGTGTAACCTCATCCAGCTCATCTGGATCAGGCTCTGCGCGCATGAGTAAGCCGTTGTCCTGATCGGAACCAAGCACCTGCTCCTCTCGTCCGCCAGAGCCAAATTCAAGAAATGTGCAATCACGAAGCCAGTGATGCTCTTCAGCATGCGCTTCGAGGACCGCCAGAATGACGGATTGATTGTAATGGGAAAGTCGTTTGCAGGTATCTTCGGCCGATAATCCATGATCGAGCCAGTCCTGCACGAGATCAAGACGGGTTCGGCGTATTCCGGTGAGCTTCCCTTCGCGGGCCATCTTGAGGAGTTCTCGATCAAGGCCATCGGGCGTGTCGACACGACCATTCACTTGTGGCTCTACTAACCGTTTATCTCCTGACTCGTGACCCAAGTGCGACTCCATAATCACCTTCGTGACCGTTTACCGGAAGAAATGGCCCGTTAACCGTGGCCGACAACTGCCTTATCCCCACGACCTACCGAGTTTGACCGTTTACCTGAAATGAAATGCAACTATGGCTGTTTCTACTTTAAAAGGAGTTCAACGGCAAATTCATCAACCAAACAGGGGGAAAGAACATGGATCAAATCGAAGCAATCCGCAAAAAGCAACTCAGGTTCGCCCTGAGCGTAGGCATTCCTTACTTCGCCTTCGTCATCGGCATCTTCCTACTTGTTTACCTTGCCAAGGAAGCTATTACTCAAGTGAGCCTCATGGGCTTCCCGCTTCACTACTGGCTCGTAGCAATCGCAATTTATCCCATCACCTGGGCACTCTTCATCTGGTACGTGGGCAAGGCAAACGCAATGGAAGATGAAATTGAAACAGACTTGGGAGGCAACTAACAATGGAAGCCGGATACCAAATACCGATCATGGCCCTCGTCCTCATTGGATGCATGCTGGCCTTCACCATCGTCACTACGTTTATGTTCCGCAGCCAGAAAACGTCTGCTGACTACTATCTGGCCGGACGTAAAGTTAACTCGTTCATCAACGCTTCCGCGATTTCCTCGGACTACCTGTCCGCTGCTTCATTTCTCGGCGTTGCCGGTGTCGCATTCCTCTTCGGTTTCGACGGCATCATTTACGCCTTGGGGTTCTTCGTAGGCTATATCGCCCTGCTGCTCTTCCTGGCTAGCCCGCTGCGCAAGTTTGGTCGCTACACTGTGCCCGATTTCGTATCCGAGCGCTTCCACTCCAAGAAAGCACGCATACTCGGCGTTATCGGCGTTCTGTTCGTATCGCTCTTCTACATGGCTCCGCAGATGCTTGGCGCGGGTAAAGTCATGGGGCTGCTGCTGAATATCGAATACGGTACTTCCATCGTTATCATCGCCTGTATCATTACTTTTTATGTAACCGTCGGCGGCATGAAAGCTACCACCGTCAACCAGCTGGTCCAGTTCTGGATTCTGTTTGGCGCCATGTTCCTGCTCGC
>PPCM01000221.1_pt1 | contig 72078 bp, 44 predicted proteins | sample 1555541 | NCBI WGS metagenome assembly PPCM01 (sample SAMN05284479, study PRJNA326546) | Marine sediment metagenome, whole genome shotgun sequencing project. | isolation source: marine sediment | place: Germany: Wadden Sea | collected 2012-09-05 | reverse complement strand
ATGCAGGAGGACAGGCGGATAGTGTATGGACTAAACTACGCTTTGCTGAGTTTGAAGATGAAACTGTGGCAGATATAACCGATAGTACAAGTACCATCGGAAGTATGTCGGCATATGCGACTATGAGTGGGGAGTTGGACCCTCTGGTAATATCCATTAGTAACGATGTGGAGCATAACCGTCAGGTGAAATTTGAATATGAAATTGGAAATGAGGAGACATCTTTCACGACAGATGATTTGGTGATTAATGTACAGAATGGGATGGAGTTAGGGGGATTTTATAGTGAGAATTTATACCTGTCTTCTAAATACCAATATTATGGTACACAATCAGTCGTGATTGATACTGATGATACCTTATTTATTGAACCTGGTACAAAGATTCTTATGGATCCCAATAAAGCCATTAATGTAAAGGGAACCATTATGGCCATTGGAAATCAGGATAGCTTGATACGATTTTCTTCGGAGTCTTATTGGGGGGGGATTGCTGTTGAGAAAGGAATAATGGATTATATAGTATTAGAGAATATAGATGGTGTTAATTTTGCTATTGATTTTAAAAATGTTGTGTTTGATAATTCTTTGATATTTAATAATAAGGGGACTTATTTATTTGGTAACAATACGACTTCAGCATCATTTAATAATTCAAATATTGTTGGTAATGCACCCGATATCGCTTTGAGTTTATTTCTTCAAAATTTCAATTTCAATTATTGCAATATAATTGATAACTATGCAAGAAGCACTTATAGAAAGTCTGCACTACATTTTAATAATGGTGCCTGCGAGGGGATTACTAATTGTCATTTGTTTAATAATTTAGATTTTAATATGAGAGGGTCTGGAGTAAGTCCATCTCATGTCGTTAGTGTGTTAGGATCAAACTACTATGGTTTTACTGATGAAGATTATGTGACAGGTGAACAGATATACGACTTTTTTGATGATCCGAATCTAGGCATATTAAATGTCGAAACTTATTCAGAAATACCCTCACCGGAATCTCACGGTATTGTCTGGGAAATAGATGTTAATGATGCCTTAATTAACAAAGTTGATAATCCTTACAATGCAAATAATGGACTTGGAGTAGTAGGAGCGGAAACTCTGAAATTCGATGTATACTTTAACCGGGCAATGGATACGGCCTATACACCATTATTAACTTTTGGTGTGCGTGAACCATATACCCAGCATATAATACGTGACAATGCTAGCTGGAATGCTGATTCCACTGTGTGGACAGCCTATTATACAGTAGGATTGAATACCGGAGATGGTGTTCAGCGGGTAAGAGTATATGGAGCGCGCGATGATGAGAAGTTTGAAATCCCCGTAGAGGATCAACGTTTTGAGTTTGTTATCCAGGCTGCTGGTTCCCTTTCTAATACCTTTATGGCAACAGCCGGAATCGGTAAGGTAGATCTTGAATGGCCGGGAGCTAACACGGAAGATGAATTAGGTTATAATATTTACAGGTTCCATAATTTAACAGATAGCACTTACAGTGATACGGTTCGAATTAACAATGAATTGGTTTTGGATACACTCTATACCGATTTCGAAGTAATTCCTGATACCACATATCATTATCTGTATTCCATAATCGGTACGGATATGAAAGAAAGTGATTATTCCAAAAAAGTTTCAGCCACACCATTTAGTGCCGCCAATGGTGATGCCAACGGTGATTTGTCAGTTAATGTTCTTGATATTACAACCATTGTTTCACATATGTTGAGTCAAAACCCGGAGCCTTTCCTTTTTGATGCAGCAGATGTGAACTATGATAATCAAATCAATGTACTTGATATTATTGGTTTGGTGCAGTTGATTAACGGAGCTAAGAATTCTCCAATATTGCCGTTGCCAGCACAAAGTAATGATCCAGCTTATTATATCATTGATGGTAATACCATCCAATTGGAAAGCCAGGGGAATATTGCCGGTCTGCAATTTAAACTGAAATCAAAAGAAGGTGCTGAGTTAACAGATAAAATTAAACTTTTTGCAAAGCAGGAAGGCTTCGAATTCGCCTATGTACAGGAAGGTGATGAAATTAATGGAATACTGTATAGTTTGAATGACCGACGATTACCAATAGGCCCCATTGACTTGCTTCGTTTTGAAGGTGGTATCATTGACTACGACCATATGTTCGAAATATTTGGTGGAGATCAAGACGGGAACTATGTGCCAGTGCTTCGAAAAGGAGGACAGGTTTCAACTGATGCGTTAATCCTTCGGGCAAGCCCGAATCCATTCCGTGGTAAGGTGCAGATTGCTTATGAGATTCCTGAAGACGGAAATGTTGAATTGGCTATTTATGATCTTTCAGGTAGAAAGATTGAAAGTTTGGTTGAGGTTCACCAATCATATGGGGAGCATACAGCAGACTGGAATAGTAACAGGGAACAGACTTTGAATTCAGGGGTTTACCTGGTGCAATTGAAACTTGCTACAGATTCAGGAAAAAGGCACTCAAAGGAAATCAAAATAGTGATGGCGAAATAGTTATCATGTATGAAGAGTTTATTGAGATTAAAAAAATACATACTATTGGTTGTTGCTATTGTGATGGCGAATGCCATTTTTTCGCAGAATACAATACAAATCAACAATACCTATGGATCACTGGAAGATACCGTTCAGGTTTCAGTGAGTATTGCCAATAGCGATGAATTTGTTTCCTTTCAATTTGATGTTTTCCTTCCTGAAGGATTTAGCTATGTTTCAGGAAGTGCACAATTGAGTTCAAGAAATGTAGATCATGTGGTGAGTATTACACATTTGGATGGGAATGCTATCAGGGTGTTGTCATATTCATTGAATAATACCCCCTTTATGTTGAATGAAGGAAGTGTTGTAAGTTTCTGTTTAGGCACACCTACCCAAAAGGGGGATTATTTAATAGAACTCGATAATGGGATAATTGGGAATCATGAATCTGAGAATATATTGAATAGCCTGGTTGGAGGAGTTATTAATCTGAGTCCAACTTCTTTTGAAGGTAACAAAGAAAAGAATGATGGGGTAATTTGCTATCCAAATCCTTTTTCTGAGGATCTTACAGTTAGGATTCTTTCGGATCACTTTCAACAGGCCGATATGCAGGTTTTTGATTTAAAAGGTGTTTTAATGAGCACTCATCAATTAGAATTGGAAGAGTATCAAATGAATCAATTCCTATTTAATAGTAATGAATTGTTGGGTGAAAATCCTTCAGAAGAGATCTATCTGATACATTTTATTGTGTCAGGTTCAAAGCATGTTGTAAAGAAAGTACAATTTCAAAAAACAGGATTATGAAAGCGATTGCTATATATATAACCACAGTTGTTTTTATGCTGCTAACAATTATAAGTGCTCAGGCGAATAATCGTCTGGAAGTAGCTGATGGGCAGATTGCTGTGAATGAAAATGCAACCATATCCATAAATATGACTAACAACGATCAGGTTGTGGCTTTTCAGGTAGATATTCCCATACCACCCGGATTGACTTATGTGGATGGTTCTGCAATGTTGAACCCGGTCAGAGTTACTGATCATGAATTAACTGAAAGTATATTGCCCTCAGGAGAATTGAGGATTATTGGATACTCGATGAGTAACTCAGCTTTTGTTGGGAGTTCAGGAGAACTTGTGAGTTTTCAACTCCAGGCAGGAGCTGTTCCCGGTTCATATCCGCTGAATTTTTCAACAGCAGTTTTGGGAGATGTGAGTTCAAACAATATCATTACTCAAACTCAGAATGGTACATTAAGCGTTATGGGGCCTGATATTTCATTCAGTGTAACATCAGTGGATTTTGGAGAAGTTCCTCTTGAAGGAACTCAAAGCAGGGTGATAACAATTCATAATACCGGGAATGCAGGCTTAAATATTGAAGGTCTTGTATTCTCTAGTCCGTTTTTCTCAATGTCTGGATCACATACATTTACTATTGGTGCTTATTCAAGTCGCAATCTTCATTTGCAGTTTAGTTCAGAGATAAAGGATGTTTATTCGGAGACTTTGGAAGTGCATTCCAATGATGAAGATCAACCGATGGTACGAATAGATCTGTCAGCTATAGCCTTTGCTGTGAATGAGCTTCATACAGGGAGCATGGTTGCCTTTTCGGGAGATTATGCAACGCTCGACTTTCGGATGAATAATATGGAACCGATTACCAGTTTTCAATTCGATCTGACATTACCTTCTCCATTGAGTTTTGTTTCGGGTTCAGAAGTTCTGACAGCCCGAAAGGTTAATCATCAGGTTTCTGCCAACATGATTTCTTCCAATGTATTAAGAGTGTTAGCTTTTTCAATGGATAATACTGCCTTTAGTAATGAAGATGGACAGATTCTTCAATTGGGTTTTGATGTTAATGGTGTGAGTGGGTATTATGGACTTCATATTAATAACGTAATTCTGGGTGATGCAGATGGAGCTAATGGCGTTTCTGCATATTCCGGAGGAGCTCTTCAGATAGGAGCTGCTGATATCAACATGACAAATTCAGTTAATTTTGGAGATGTATCTGTTCAGGATTCACAAACCAGAAGCCTCTCAATTGTCAATACCGGATTGGATACTCTGGAAATTACGTCTGCTTTGTTTTCAGATGCTAGCTTTTCGTCTGATCAGACATTTCCATTGAATATTAATCCCGGGGTCTCGACTACTCTGGATGTTACTTTTTCTAATGCAAATGAAGGAGTTGTTTCCGGTATAATGAAACTGATTAGTAATGATCCTGATGAGAGTCCATTTGCAGTCTCCTTATTTGCAAATGTTTTTATTCCGAATTATATCATTGTAAACGATTCCGTATATACATACGGCGATACCATGTTTGTTGATATTAATGTGGATAATATGGAGCCATTTACAGGTTTTCAGTTCGATCTGAATCATACAGAATCTCTTACGTGTTTGTTGAATTTGATAGAGCCTGGGGCTCGGGCTGGTAACCATATTGTTCAAGGGACACAACTTGATTCACAAACAATCAGGTTGTTATCATACAGCTTGTCACAAGATGAATTTAGTGGGAATAGTGGAGCAATTGTACGTATACCGTTCGTGGGAGATTCTGCTGTTTATGGCTCCATCCAATTGTCTGTAGAAGATGCCATTCTTGGGAACGCACAATCTGAGAATATCCTTTGGGGGGTAGAGGATAATGCAATAACCATTGCCCGCCCTCAGGAAATTATCTTCAGCACAGGATGGAATATAGTCTCGTTTAATGTGGTTCCGCAAAACAATAATTTAACGAATATCCTTCAACCCCTGATTGGTTCTTCCGTTTTGCTTAAAGTGAGTGATGAATCAGGTGGGTTTATGCAGGAGATACCTGGACTGGGGTGGGTGAATACCATTGGTGATATGCAAAATACAGAAGGTTATTATATCAAAGTTTCTGATAATGATACGCTCTATCTTGATGGACTCCCAATAGAGTTACCATACACCATTCCTCTTTACGCAGGGTGGAACATAATGGGATACCCCAAACGTGTTCAGGAGAACGGCATTACTGCATTAACACCTATAATAAACAACAACGCTTTGATTAAGGTTATTGATGAGTCGGGCGGGTTTATTCAAAATGTACCTGGAATCGGATGGTTGAATTCCATTGGGAATTTTAAACCTGGCGAAGGCTATTATGTGAAGGTGAATTCGGATGCTGATCTAACCTTTGAACATAGCGAGGCTTTGGCTATTCCACGCGAGGTTGAGTCAATTTTAAAACCTGTATATTTTAATAGCTTGGAATCAGGAAACTATTATATGCCAATGCATTTTGTTATAACAGATCCTCAATCTACCGGACTTTGTTCTGGTGATGAAATCGGGATCTTTGATCAGGATCTGTGTGTCGGCTCTGCGGTTTATCAAGGTGAAAATCCGTTGTTGATAACTGTTGGTATGGATGATCCGGATACTCCTGAAGTAGAAGGGTATCAAGCTGGACATACAGCTTCAGCCAAGGTGTTCTTTTCAAATGTTTATGTTCAGAATACGATTTCATTGCAAGGGATGCAGGATCTGGTATTTCAACCACTTGAGACCTGGGTGGGGGATATAATTCTTGATGTTGAGAGGTTGATGGGGGACCATGTAGTGTTGGAGCAGAATAAACCCAACCCGGTAGAGTCTACTACTGTGATTGAGTATAGTTTACCTGTGAGATGTCAGGTTCAGTTATCGCTGCTTGATGGTACTGGGAAAATGATCTGTGTTCTTGAACAATCAAGCCGGAATGCAGGAATACACAGCTATGAACTCAATGCAGATTATTTACCTGCAGGGGTGTATTTTTACAGAATGGATGTAAGTATCCAAAATCAATCCATTACCAAAGTAAAACGATTGGTTAAAAACTATTAACAGGAGCTTCACAACGGGAGGGAATACGGCATTTCTTCCCGGTTTTTTTTGTGGAAATCTATCGGGAATCTTGCCTTCATACAATCAAGGTACCCAACCATACAATAAACGGGTTGCTTTATACAAAAGAGCTCCTATTATTTAGACAAATCGACCGAATACAATATTTTTACATCGATTCAAATCATCATTTCTATAGCTTGTATCGAATAAAAAATAATAATCAAAATAATGAATCTTGTCATTTTATGTTCGTTGGAATCCAGGGAATTATGCATTCTTGTAAATGGTTTGTTTATTTCTGCTCCTGTTCTGACCACAGATCATGACATGTACAAAATCCTATAATTATGAATAGAAAAGTGTTCAGGCTTTGCTTTGCTTTTTTAGCTGTGCTGACCTTTGGTAAATATTCCTTTGGCCAGCATTTTACTCCACCTGGTCAAATCTACCAGGCAATGAACATAATTGTCACTTCAGCCACCATCGGTGGTGAAGAACTTGAATCTGGTGATGAAATCGCTGTCTTTGACGGTGATTTATGTGTGGGAACCTTGGTGCTTTCTGGGCCTGTTGTGACAGGAACTCCTGTTTTTGTGGTTGCTACAGCAGATGATACATCCACTCCTGAAAAGGACGGTTTTACTACCAATAATGAAATTACCTTTAAAATTTGGGATAACAGTGAAGGAACAGAAGTGACTTCAATAACTGTTGTCTATAGTTATGACACCAACCTTACGGATGTATTTACTCCCTTGGGAACCGCTTTGGTTACACTTGATGGTGCCGGATCGTTAAAAACAACAGCTCAAACTGTTACTACCTGTCCGGGTGAAGTGACTGTGGAAGTCGATGTTAGTAACTTTCAGGATGTAGCTACATATACATTGAACCTGGAATATGATAACTCAAAGGTGTCATATCAAAGTTATCAAAACCTGAACAGTTCGTTGAATCAGTCAGCTTTTTCTGTGGTTAATAACGGAACATCATTGTCCGTTGAATACAATGGAACAGGTACCGTTTCTTTAGTTAACGGGAATATGTTTGAACTGGTGTTTAATGCACTCAATACAACAGTAGCTGCTTCTTCGGATTTACAATGGAATGCATCTTCTGTTTACTACGATTTGAATAGCGATGAGATCACCTCAAGCTTCATTGATGGGGCTATTAATATTGATCCAATTCCTGCTACTCCTTCTGGAATTACCGGGGTAAATGAAGTTTGTCAGGGTGCAACTTCAGAAGCCTATTCTGTAGTTATCACTAATGCTATATCCTATTCCTGGGAATTGGATCCGGTTGATGCTGGAACAGTTAATGGAAGTGGAAGTGCGATTACCATAGATTTTGATTCGGATTACCAGGGAAGTGTTGAATTGTCAGCAAAAGGAACGAATGCCTGCGGCGATGGTTCTCCTGCGTCGATTAATATCAATGTTGAGGCAAATCCTGCTATTGATGCAGGTGTTGATGGTGAAATATGTGAAGATGAAACCTATTCATTAAATGCTACAGCTTCTGCTTATGCAAGTGTTATCTGGACAACTACAGGTGACGGTACATTTGATGATGTCAGCATATTGACCGCCGTTTATACTCCGGGAGCGACTGATAAATTGAATGGTTCAGTTACTCTAAATTGTACAGCAAATGCCAACTCTCCTTGTACAACCAATGCACAGGATGGTCTTGTTCTTACTATCGGAAAGGCTCCATCAGTTGATGCCGGAAGTGATGCGCAGATCTGTGAAACGGATACGTATACCTTGGCTGCTATAGCTCAGGATTACAATACTTTTGGCTGGATAACCTCTGGAGATGGTACCTTTGATGATGCAACCTTACTGAGCGCCGTTTATACTCCAGGTGCAAATGATATACTTAATGGAACTGTTACTTTAACGAGTTCTGTCACTCCTGATTCTCCTTGTGCCAACAATATGCAGGATGAATTGACTTTATCAATTCAAAAAGCTCCGGTTGTTGCCGCTGGTGATGATGCTTCTATCTGTGAAACCGAAACATATTCCCTGAATGGTTCTGCACAGTATTATTCGACGGTTTTATGGACGACTGCCGGTGATGGTACATTTGATGATGCAACAATATTAAGTGCTGTTTATACTCCCGGAGCAAATGATAAAACTTCTGGCTCTGTGGAATTATCCTTGACAGTAACAGCTTCTGCACCATGTACAGCAACTAATGATGATGTTCTTACTCTTAATATTTTGACAAATCCATCCATTAACGCAGGAACGGATTTTTCAATCTGTGAAAATGGTAATGCACAATTAGGTGCTACAGGTGATAATTATGAAAGTATAATCTGGACAACTGCCGGTGATGGATCGTTTGATGATAACAGTATTCTGAATGCGGTTTATACCCCAGGGGCAAATGATCTGACTGCTGGTTTTATAGCACTGAGCATTGAAGCTTTGGGTGCCGGGTCATGTACAAATACAAACGATCAGCTTGATATAACAATCATTCCTTTAGCTCAGGCAGACGCAGGTGATAATGTGACCATTTGCGAAAGTGAGACATGTACACTATCAACCGCTTCTGCAAATAATCAAAGTGCTGTACTTTGGACTACAGCCGGAGATGGAGTTTTTGATAATACAGCCTTATTAAATGCTGTTTATACTCCGGGAGCTAATGATATTGCCAACGGAACGGTTGAACTTACATTGGAGGCTCAATCTCAGAATCCATGTACAGAATCAGCAAACGATGCAATGACTTTGTCGATTCAAAAGAATCCAACAGCTGATGCAGGTGCTGATTTTGAAGTTTGTGAAAGTGGTGTGATTAATTTAAATGCAACGGTAGCAAACTATTCTTCGATTGAGTGGACTTCTGCAGGTAATGGTAGCTTCGATGATGCTTCCTTAATAAATGCGGTATATACTCCGGGTTCAGAAGATGTGAATAATGGTTATGCCGTTCTAACTCTTAATGTTAATGCTACGACTCCTTGTACAAATGTAGCCACTGATGAAATCGAGGTTACAATTGCTCCGGATGCAACGGTTAATGCAGGTTCTGATCTGACCATCTGTGAAACTGCAAGTGCTCAATTGGCTGGTGGTGCTGAATACTATCAGTCTGTTCTTTGGACTACAGCAGGTGATGGTAGCTTTGATGATGCCAACATCCTGAATGCTGTTTATACTCCAGGAGTAAATGATATTCTGGTGGGTTCGATTACAGTTACTCTTACAGCAAAAGGACAAAGTCCTTGTACTGCTGAAATTCAGGATGAGTTGATAATAACAATCCAGCCTGCGGTTGTTGCCGTAGCAGGCGATGATGCTGCTATTTGTGCAACAGACACCTATACATTGAATGGTTCTGCAGAAAATCATACAGCGGCTGTTTGGACTACAGCAGGTGATGGTAGTTTTAATAATGCAGTCTTATTAGACGCTGTTTATACTCCCGGAGCGAATGATAAAACCAATGGTTCGGTGGAATTAACTCTAACAGCGGCTGCAACTGCTCCATGTGCTACACCTGATGATGATGTGCTTAATTTAAGCATTCTGACTAATCCTTCCATTAATGCAGGAACAGATCTTTCAATCTGTGAAACAGCCAATGCAAACCTGGCCGCCACCGGTAATAATTATGAAAGTATACTTTGGACAACCGCCGGTGATGGATCATTTGACGATAATAGTATTCTGAATGCGGTTTATACTCCGGGTGCTAATGATTTGACTGCAGGCTCTGTCGTGTTAAATATTGAGGCTGTTGGTGCCGGATCTTGTTCAAATACTTCGGACGAGATGACGATTAGTTTCGCTCCTGAAGCACTGGTTAGTGCAGGTGATGATGCTACTATTTGTGAAAGTGAGACCATTGCTCTGACATCTGCCTCCGCAGATAATCACGGTGCTTTGTTATGGACAACCAATGGTGATGGAGCCTTTGATAATGTAGCCTTGTTAAATGCTGTTTATACACCTGGAACAAATGATATTTCCAATGGAACGGTTACACTTACATTGGAGGCTCAATCTCAGAACCCATGTACTGAAGCAGCAAATGATGCAATGACTTTGACGATTCAAAAGAATCCAACAGCTGATGCGGGTGCTGATTTTGAGGTATGCGAAAGTGATATGATCAATCTGAATGCAACTGTAGAAAACTACTCAACGATTGAGTGGACTTCTGCAGGTAACGGTAGCTTCGATGATGCTTCCTTAATGAATGCGGTATACACTCCGGGTTCAGAAGATGTGAATAATGGTTATGCTGTTCTAACTCTTAATGTTAATGCTACGACTCCTTGTACAATCGTTGCCACTGATGAAATAGAGGTTACACTTGCACCGGATGCAACCGTCAATGCAGGTTCTGATCTGACTATCTGTGAAACTGCAAGTGCTCAATTGGCTGGTGGTGCTGAATACTATCAGTCTGTTGTTTGGACTACAGCAGGTGATGGTAGCTTTGATGATGCCAATATTCTGAATGCTGTTTATACTCCAGGATCAAATGATATCCTGGCAGGTTCTATCAGCCTTATTCTCACAGCAAAAGGACAAAATCCTTGTACTGCTGAAACTCAGGATGAGTTAACAATAACAATCCAGCCAGCGGTTGTTGTCCTAGCAGGTGATGATGCAGCTATTTGTGCAACAGATACCTATACCTTGAATGGTTCTGCAGAAAATCATACAGCTGTTGTTTGGACTACGGCAGGTGATGGTAGTTTTGATAATGCAGTATTATTGGATGCACTTTATACTCCCGGAGCGGATGATAAGAATTCTGGCTCGGTGGTATTAACCTTGACAGCAACTGCTACTGCTCCTTGTACAGCAACTGATAACGATGTGCTTACTTTGAGTATTATGACCAACCCAAGTATTGAGGCCGGTGTTGATCTCAGTATTTGTGAAACAGCAAACGCTCAATTAACTGCAACGGGTGATAATTTCGAGAGTGTCCTGTGGACTACTGGTGGTGACGGATCATTCGATGATAACAGTATTTTGAACGCGGTTTATACTCCGGGTGTTAATGATTTGACTACAGGATCAGTTGCGTTAAATATTGAGGCTGCTGGTGCAGGATCTTGTTCAAATACGTCTGATGAGTTAACGGTTAGTTTCAATCCTGAAGCACTGGTTAGTGCAGGTGATGATGCTACTATTTGTGAAAGTGAGACATATACTCTGACATCTGCCACAGCAAATAATAATGGGACTTTGTTATGGGTAACCAATGGAGATGGTAGCTTTGATGATGCAGGTTTATTAAATGCGATATATACTCCCGGAACAAATGATATTTTGAATGGAAGTGTTGAGTTAACATTGGAGGCACAATCTCTGACTCCATGTACTGAAGCAGCGAACGATGCTATGACTTTAACGATTCAAAATGATCCAACGGTTGACGCCGGTACTGATTTTGATGTTTGTGAGAGTGCCGTGGTGAATTTAAATGCTACGGTAGATAATTATTCAACGCTGGAATGGTCTTCAAATGGTAGTGGTACTTTCGATGATGCTACATTGTTGACAGCTGTTTATACTCCAAGTGCCGAAGATCTAACTAATGGAACGATTACTTTTACTCTGAATGTTAATGCAATTACTCCCTGTACTGCTGTAGCAGATGATGATGTTGTGATTACCTTTAAACCTGATCCTACTGTTGATGCTGGCGATGATGTTACAATTTGTGAAAGTACAACAGCTCAGCTACAAGGTGTGGCTACCAACTACGATGATGTAGCCTGGACAACTGCAGGTGATGGTAGTTTTGATGATGTCAATATCCTGAATGCTGTTTATACTCCTGGGGTAAATGATATCCTCGCTGGTTCAATTACATTGACTCTTACAGCTCAGGGACAAACTCCTTGTGATAATCAAGTTGATGATCAAATGGTGATTACCCTTCAACCGGATGTTGTCGTTAATGCCGGAGATGATGTTGCTATTTGTGAAACCGATACTTATACACTGAATGCTACTGCCCAAAACCAGACCGATGTTACCTGGTCTACTGCTGGTGATGGTAGTTTCGATGATGTGAATATCCTGAATGCTGTATATACGCCTGGAGATAATGATAAAGTGAATGGTAGCGTTGAGTTGACACTTACTGCCACTGCGACTGCTCCTTGTACTGCTTCTGAAGATGATATTCTTCTTTTAAGTATTCTGACTAATTCTACAGTTGATGCTGGTGAAGACCTGCTTGTTTGTGAGAATGCGAATGTGCAGCTTGCAGGAACAGGTGATAATTATGAAAGTATCAACTGGACAACTGCTGGTGATGGTAGTTTCGATGATGCTAGTATTATGAATGCTGTATATACTCCTGGCGCCAACGATATTACAAACGGGTCTATCGAATTAACTCTTAACGCTCAGGCAGCAGGTTCTTGTCAAGGGGCTGAGGATGTTATGGTTGTTTCTCTTGCTCCTTTAGCTGAGGTTAATGCAGGTGGTGATGCTTCTGTTTGTATTGGAAATGATTTTGCAATTACCAATGCCGTTGTAAGTAACTCATCCGTTTTTGCATGGGCTACAGCCGGTGATGGTACTTTTGATGATGAAACTCTTTTGAATCCTGTATATACACCGGGAGCCACAGATCTGCTTAACGGAAGTGTGGAATTATCACTTGAAGCAGAATCGCAAACTCCTTGTACAGATTTAATTTCCGATACCTTTGTTTTGAGTATTCAAAATAATCCGACTGCTGATGCTGGTGCTGATGCTGAAGTGTGTGAAGATCTTGCTTTCGAAATTACCGATGCAACTGCTGGTGATTACGGTTCGATCGTTTGGACAACTTCTGGAGATGGTATTTTTAATGATAATAGCCTGATGAATCCAACATATTCTGCAGGTGAAACCGATGGTGTTAATGGAACTGTAACATTAACCATGACAGTTAATGCTGCTAGTCCTTGTGTTGACCAATTAACTGAAACAAAAGTTTTAACCGTTACTGCAAAGCCTGAAGTGAATGCTGGTGCTGATGCTGTTGTTTGTGAAGACGAAACGGTACAGTTTAGTGTTACCGCAAGTAATTATGCTTCGATCCTGTGGTCTTCTACTGGAGATGGTACTTTTAACAGTAATACGAACTTAATCACAGTTTATACTCCTGGTCCTGCAGATGTAGCCAATGGTACGGCAACGATCTCAGTTATGGGAGTGGGGTATGGCGTTTGTACAACTCCTGCTACCGATCAACTGACTTTAACCATCCAGCCTTTAGCGACATTAGAAGCGGGTGATGATCTGGATATTTGTGAAACCGAAACTTGTGCATTACAAGCCATCGCTCAAAACTATTCCAGTGTTGAGTGGATTTCTTCTGGAGATGGTTCATTTACAGATAATACATCATTAACGCCTGTTTATACACCGGGAACAGCAGATATTCAATCTGGTGCTGTAACCTTATCGATTAGTCTGACCAGTGAATTCCCTTGTGATGAAATTCTTGAGGATGTAATTGAAGTATCTATTCAACAGGCTCCTGAAGTTGCTGTTGGTGATGATGTGAGCATTTGTGAAGATGAAACAGTTTCGTTGAATGCTGCTGCTCTTCATTATAATTCTTTAACATGGTCCACTTCTGGTGATGGTTCCTTCTCGGATGCCTCTTCACTTACCGCTGTGTACACTCCGGGTAATGGTGATATTACCAGTGGTTCTGCTGTGTTAACATTAACCGTTGAAGGAATCGGAGCATGTGATATGACTGAAACCGATGCTCTCACAGTAAATATCACACAGTCTGTTACTGTTGATGCTGGTGATAACCTGGAAATATGCAGTGATGAAAATGCAGTGATTTTTGCTGATGTAGATCATTCAAGTACCATCCTGTGGACAACGTCCGGTGATGGTTCATTCTCCGATCCGGCTATTGAAGATGCTGTTTATACTCCAGGAGCAAATGATGTCGCTGATGGTAACGTAACTCTGACTTTGACAGCGCAGGCTATCAGTCCATGTACAGGATCAGCTTCTGATGATATCTTTGTTTCTATTATTATTGCTCCTGAACAACCAGAACAACCAACAGGTGATGATCAAATCCTGATAGAATATGATACACCTCCGGTATATGGTAATTATGAAACAGCTCATCAACCTGGTGTTATTGAATACTTCTGGGAAATAGAACCTGTAAATGCTGGTGTAGTTGTGGATAATGGTTCACGTCAGGTAGAGATTGAATGGTTGCCAACATTTGGCCCTGAATATGCATATGTGAAGGTGAAAACCATTAATGATTGCGGTATTTCGGAATTCTCGGAGAGCTTTGAAGTATTCGTAGATAACCATGTGGGTGTTGATAAATTTAGTAACCAAAGCTCTATTCAACTGACTCCAAATCCTGGCGATGGTCTGGTTATGATTAATACTCAAGGATTGGATTATGGTAACTATACTATTCAGGTACTTGATGCAAATGGTAAAACAATTGCTAAGCACAACTTAACAATTGGTGAAAATCAACAAACTGAACAATTGGATCTGCGCTCTTGTGCCAGCGGTACATATCATGTACAGATCTTGAATAATAACTTTAAATGGTCCGGGCAATTGGTGATTCGTAAGTAATCATTTCAATGTCTTTTAACGGACTTGTATTAAAAGGCCTGCCCATATTTTGGGTGGGCCTTTTTGTGTGATTCTCATCATTAAGATCATGTGACTATTTCAATTATTAAACAGAGTTGATAAGAGATAATATCTCCGGATTTACTTTACATGTAATATCTCATATAATCGTAGTATAAATCCCATATTGGCTTACATTTGCCCCGGATATGAATGCTGGGATAAGATATACAGCCATTGTTCTATTATCGGTTATGTTTTCGATAATATTAGAACGGGCAGTGCCGCATACTCACAATAAATGTGATGGTCTTGTTATTCCTGAACTTCCCTTAGAACATTCAGATATTCCTTTTGAACAGGATTCGGAAAAGGGGGATACTTTACATAGTTCTGTTTATAAGAAACCCATATTTAATTACAGGTTTTTTGAGGAACTTATTATAGTTGAATTACTTTATAACATAATAAATTTCGGGTTGGAGGAGCAATACGGCTCAGAGCTCTTTAATATGTCACCGAAAGTGTTGAGTATGAAGAACCTTATTATTGGCGTTTATTGCTCCAAATCTCCACCAAACTATTAATCATTTCAGTCTGAGTATGTGCTGGAAGAATGATCAGCACAAGAATATTATTATTTTATATTTAAGAGATTTTTATGTTTAATAAGTTATATAAATCAAGAGTTTACCCCCTTTTGATACAGGTAGTTAGTTTAATTGTTTTTGCTTTGTTAGTTATTCTTGGATTTGGGATTTCAACGGAGGATGTAGTGTTTGCAAAACAATTGCGAAACACCAATTTATCAAATTTGGTTGTTTGGTCATATTGGTGGCCATTCATTGTTATAACGGCCGTTTTATTTGGGCGGCATTGGTGCAGTATTTGTCCCATTGAATTGGTTTCAACTATAACTGAAAAGGTGGGCTTAAAGAAGAAAGTACCTACAATTTTTAAATCGGGTTGGATCATTACCATTCTGTATGCCTTTATAGCAATAATCGCTATACATACATGGGGGATACACCGGATACCTCATTTAACGGCCTTATATCTTTTATCCTTGTTTGGGCTGGCAATACTTGTTTCTTTGATATATGAGAAAAGGGCCTTTTGTTCTTATTTCTGTCCGGTGGGGAAGTTGCTGGGTATGTATTCTTTGCTATCATCAAAGGGATTACGGATAAGTGATGCCAATATTTGTAAGAAATGTAAAGCAAAAGATTGCATAGCTAAGAATAACCAACGTAAGTTTATAGGGCGATCGTGTACGAGCGGATTATACCCTGCAACCATAAAAGATAACCGGGATTGTATTCTGTGTACCCAATGTGTAAAGGCTTGTCCTAATGATAATATCAAAATGCAAGGACCAATGAAGTCTTTTGAGAAGTTTGAACCTGATACACTCAGATGGTCAGAAGTCGGTATGATTGCAATACTTATGGGGTTTATTAGCTATGAAATAATGTCTTCCTGGTCAATTAGCAAGAAGATTTTGTTGCTGCCAGGAGACTTGTTGTATTCATTTTTGAATGTTGATTTTATACCCAAGAGTACTTTTGAAGCAACTGTTTTGTTTATTCTGTTTCCATTATGTATTATCATGCTGTTTTCTGGACTTCATACCTTGTGGGGGAAACATTCCTATGGTTTTAATATAAAAAGAGCGGTTGTTTACTTATTACCAATAATAGCATTCGGACATGTTCTTAAAGCGTTAATGAAAAGTACCTCGCGTTTTCCATATTGGGAATATGCATTAAGTAAACCTGATGGAATAGATTATGCACAGGCTTTGGTTGATAAACAAGTTTTTGCTTCTTCCATTGGGTGGGTAGATAACCTTGCCGTAATTCTCGGTGTTACCGGTCTTGCTTTCGCTTTTATACACGTGATCAACAAACTACGAATGGATGCAGAACTATCAACAGGAGGGAAGATTTCATTTTTGTTATTTGTCTTGATGTATTTCTTTTTTCTTCTCATAGGGCCTGTCTCTATGCTTTTTGTGTTTTAAGGTCTGTGTACTTGATATTTGATACACGATTCGAATCTTCTATATGATTAACATTCAGTGCCTGTCTGGTTAAATATATAGGCCTTAATGGCGTTGACAGGTATTGAATGTTAATAGTTAAACCATGTGATCGATTGTGGGGTGATTAAAGGCTTTCATTTGTTATACTACAAAACACCTGCTTTGCTAGTAAAAGGGCGGTGCATTACTATTGTCTGATAAGCCCAGAATAAGCAGTGAGGATGTGAAGAACTCTTTTGTTCAACTACATCCCCACCTAAGCAACTCTAATTAAAACTGATGGTAATGAAAGATTCTCACATCTTACTTCGGCCTTCGTTCCAATTTCTTTTTATATTATATCAATATTATCTATTTAATTGTTATTCCTTGAATTAATAGTTGTTAATGTTGTTGATTTACATAGGTAATGAAGTGTATAACACTTGTTAATGTAAAATGATCTTCCAGGTATTATATACTATACCATTTTCTTATTAATCATGGATTATGCCAAAAGGTAATATGCTTTTTGAAAATAAATTTATAATGCTTGATTTTATTCGCTTGCAGGAGGGCTGGTTTGACACTAATTGCTTGTTTTGTTTGTACAATATATAGTTGGTAGTTGGTGATGGAGGGGGTAAATAGGGTGAAATGAATTTGTGGAATTGATATAGATGGTTTGATGGCGTTTGTAATATGTGTTTGTTTTATAATATGAAATTCTTAATAGTTTATATGATAGATGGATACTGGTGTTCTTTAATTGTTTTATATTTTCTATTCTTGAATGGGGAATATTATGAGTAAGATATATATAAACATGAAAGGAATAATTGTTTTTTTGACTCATGGTTTTAGCTTTTTCTTTAATTTAGATAATAATAGATCTGGATTAGGAGTGATCCTGCTCTGTATTGTGACGATGAAAGAATTGTATGTAATTATTGAGATCGGATCCTTGAATAAAATGAATGTATAATAATATCTAACGACTTGTAACCATGGAAAATAAAATTGAACCTTTCGAATCAATTGGCCTTTGTTTTAGTGGAGGTGGATACCGCGCTACTTTCTTTTCATTAGGAGTAGTCTCCTATCTCAATAAAATTTTGTTCAAAAAGAAACCGCTACTCAATCATGTTGAAGCAGTTAGTTCTGTGAGTGGGGGGACTCTTCTTGCGGTAGCATACGCTAAAGCAGCATATGATCCTGATTTTGACTTTGACCAGTTCTACAAGGAATTCTATACGACATTTACTCCGGGAGATGATGAACTTCTTCAGAATGCAATCGAAAAACTCGAAAAACCTGAAGTGTGGAAGGCGAATAGCCACAAAAAGCGATCGTTGATTAATGCCTTTGCTCTGACCTATGCCGATATGGATGTTTTCGAAGGAGCCTTTGAGATGTTTAAGGGTGAAAGCTCTTCAAACCTGAAACATGTTTGTTTTAATGCTACAGAGTTTTCTTATGGGCTGGCTTTTCGCTTTCAGAATACAGGCAGGTTTGGAAATAACCCGTTGTTTTGTTCTGAGATTAATAAATTGTCAGGGAAGATTCCTCTTGGCGATATTGTCGCCTCATCTTCCTGTTTCCCTATGGGATTCGAACCGTTGGTCTTTCCTGATGATTATGTTAAAGATCATGCGGATAACGAGTATAGAGCGATCAAGCGGCTTGAGAAATTCTCTAATGGTGTAGGAGTGATGGATGGAGGAATCGTCGATAATCAGGGGATTGGGAGTATGATAAATATTGATAAATCAAGAAAGGCCAAATCCCTGGATCTGATTATTGTGAATGATGTAGGGAGTTATATGATGGAGCCATGGAAACCTGAACCTGCAGACAAAGGGGCTAGTAAAACCATAAAGCAACTGGTATCCGGCATCTTGAAACTATTTGGGCTAAAATGGTTTTACTGGACTCCGTTGTTGATTGGTGTAGTCCTGATACTGCTTGGGGCTTTCCTTACTTTACCTGCCAGTTCAACGAATGCTTTGTATATTATCGGAGGTATATTATCGGGAATTGGCTTGAGTACAACCCTTATTGGAACGATAGCTTTCTTTACGAAAGTTGAAGTGATTGGAAAGTTTAAGGCACTATTTAGGAAGCATGTTCCCGAGGAATTGGTTGATGAGGTGACCTCTTTTAAAAATTTGGATATTAATTTGGTCAAGCAGATGATTCTTGAAAGAGCGACTTCTTCTGTAAAAATGATCAGTGAAATTTTCCTGAAACAGATCAGGCGACTAAATTACGATCTGTTGTATTTAAAGGAAGAATGGAAAAATAAGGTGATAACCTCGACGGTGTATCAACTGAATGGAAAGCAAACAATTTATAAAAAGAAAGGGGATTCCAACAAAGAGATCCCTCAGCCTGATGCCAGGTTACGGGATGTTGCTTTAGCGGCCTCCGAAACTCCGACTACCTTATGGTGGGATAATAAAGATATTGCCAAGGATCGAATGGATTGTCTGATTGCCTGTGGGCAGTTTACTACATGTTACAACCTGATGGATTATATTCTGAAGTTGAAAGATGCTGGTATTAGCTCCAATGATCTGGATGAGACATACCTTTTGCTTTCGAAAGACTGGAAAGCGTTTAATGATAATCCAATGTTTTGGGTAGAGGATAAAAAGAAATGATGAGAATAATGGGGTGAGAATATGAATTCTCATAATCCTAAAAAATCCCTGAAGAATCAGAGGTTGATCTATGATTTCTTTGGGGATATCATCGATTCCTTAACTCAGGCAATTGATTTACTCGATCAGAATTAGAATCCCCACCGGATAAACATTCTCCCCCTATGGGAAATAGGACAGGGGGAGAATGTTAATTCTCCGATACCCCTATGGATTGCAGTTGTACTTCCAGTGGCATAATTGGATCAAGAATTACTCTAAAGATTAGCGTATTTCTTTTATTAGCTGTTTGATTTTCTGTGTTGCCTGGTGCTTTCTTTTGAATTTATCTCACCTATGTCGAATTATAATTGAATCTACGCCTTCTCTTATAATAAAGAATAACAATTAGTCGATAAAGGAGTAACTCACCTTACCCAGATAGCAATTTCCCCACCTCAAAGTAGGAAAAACCCCCATATAGAAATCGGAAAGATCCCATTACCTCGGGGAGGTAGTTGGGGTAGTTTTGCGGTGTAAATATTTGGGAGATGATTAATCGAAGGAGAAATATAAAAGGGAAAGAGGAATTACCAACGATCTTAATGTTGGTAGAGAACACGCAGGGAGCGCTACGAGCGGGGCAGTTTGTCTTCAGTAATTTATATACTCCCCAGACACGTGTGATTCTGTTGCAGACATACCGTGTACAGGGGTTCGGAATGGGACTGGTACGTAATCTTTCGCAGATATTAAAGGAAATTGCATTGGATGAGCTGACAATGATCAAGAACCGGTTTATCGAGGAGTTTGGTATTCCATCTGAGAATCTGCATAAGGTTGCTTTTGAGGGTGATTTGGGTTCCATATTAAAGGAGCGTTATTGTAAACCCCAAAACCTGACTATTGTAATTGGAGAGGAGCAGAATCTGATGGATCATGAAACTCCATATAAGCAACTCAGTACGGTATTGGAATCTTCTTGCGCCGATCATATTTTCTATCTGAATGAGAACATGACTTATATAGATCCTTCAAAGATCCTGATTGTTTCGGAAAAGACTGAGGATGTTTCGGTATTGTACCGAAAATATATTACTGAGCTTTCCAAAAAGCACAAACGGATGCTTGAGTACAATAGTGCCAATGGGCAGGTAAAGGTTATCAACTATAAAGACACTGTATTTGATTATAAATCCGGTATATCACTTGTAAATAAGAAAGTTATTAGTGCAGAATAGATGACCAAAATTGATTTTTATCACTTGGTTATTCCGAAGCTAAAGGGAGTTATTGCTAAAAATCAATTGAACAACACCAAATCACAGCGAAGAATTAACATGCAAATTGGAGGATTAAACATTAAAAAACTACGCAAATGAATTATACACCTGAGATAAAAAAGATACTGGTTCCCGTTACTTTGGGTAGTGGGGATGCCATCGCTGTTAAACAGGCCATGGATTTTCAAAGGGTATATGGTTGTGAAATACTATTACTGCATGTGATTATGGATCCATCTTTAGTAATCAAGATTATTCATAGAGAGAAGTATAAAAATGAACTTGAGCAAAAGAAATCCGAATTGCAGAAATTTGCAGCTTCTTTTTACGGAGGATCGATCCCTGAGTTTTTGAGTATGAAAGTTGAGCGTGGTGGGGTGGTTCAAACCATTCACCGTGCAGCAGAAGAGTGTAATTGTGATTTGATTATTGTGAAGCGAGAGAATTCGGAGGATGGATTATTTCGGTTGCAGAACAATGAAAATGCAGACAAACTGATATCTGGATCAGCCTGCCCTGTATTGACTATACCGGGAGTGGTTTCAGAACAAGGAATCAAAGATATTTTGATACCTGTTGATATTACCAAAAAGATAGCGATAAAGATTGCCTGGGTGAAATATCTGGCGGCACGCTTTAATGCCCGTGTACATATTGTTTCAGTGCTGGATCTGGATATAGCACCATTAAAAAGCCTGGCTTACCGAAAAGCTCTGAAGATAGAGAAGTCGATGAAGGATGCTGGGTTGGAGGCCAATGTGAATTTACTCAAGGCTAAGAGAAACACCATGCACCATGCCATTTTATCACATATCGAAACAATCAATCCGGACTTTGTACTGATGATGACACATCAGGAATCGATCCTGTATGACAATTATATTGGCAAGTTTGCCAATGAAGTGATTCATAAGTCGAAAAGTCCCGTGTTTAGTCTCGTACCCAGAACGGAAACATTAATGACCAGTTTTATGGATTCATTAGTATATACAAAGAATAATAAAGTATTAACGTAATAAACAATTATTTCCACTATGAACACGAGTGATAAGTTGAAAAAAATTACGGATAAAATCTACCAGGAAGGTGTTGAAAAGGCCCGCACTGAAGCAGAGCAAATTATGGAAAATGCGCGTCAGGAAGCCGAAAACATCATCGGGCAGGCGAGGAAGAAAGAAGCTGAGATTCATGAGCAGGTACAAAAGCAAACGGCAGAAATGAAGCAGAATACCGATGCTGAACTGCGATTGGCAGCGCGTCAGTTTATGAGTACACTGAAGCAGGAGATTTCCGGGAATGTTATCAATGCTCAAGTGGAAACTCCCGTGCGAGAAGCTTTTGGTGATCCGGAGTTTATCAGGGAAATGATGCTTACGATCGTAAAAAACTGGAATCCCATGAAGCCTGAGGATATGCATCTGAAGTTGTTACTACCGGCAGAACGAGAGCAGGAGCTTAAAGGCTTTTTCAATAGCAAGGCGAAAGAGTTGCTCAATTCAGGATTGGAGATCAGTTATTTGCCGACCATTAAGGATGGCTTTAAAATTGAGCCTAAAAACAGCAGTTACTATATCAATTTCACGGATGAAGGATTTGAGAATTATTTCAAGAATTACCTCAGGGACAAGACCCGTAAAATGATTTTTGAATAATACAGTTGAACAAGCATCTATGGAGTTTTCAATGTTTAAGAGAAACTATTACTGCTTAATAGCCGGATTACCTGAACTGGTAATGGAGGGAAGAAGAAGCGGAGCGCAGGAATTGTGTCTGAAATTTAAGGAAGAACTGCACGAACAATTGCATACAGCAGACTACAAATTGGTTGAAATGCTTTATCTGCATTATGATAACCGGAATCTGTTGAATCTATTACTCAATAAGCAGGAAGCTTATTGTAAGGAAGGCAATTTTACGCAAGATGAATTGGAGGAGCAGATTAAGGAGTCAACCGTACTTCCGGTCTATATGCAGACGATAATTGTTGAGGCCCGCGAAGGCTGGTCGCAGATACATATTGAAAAACTGATGCAGCAATTGTATTACGAACATGTTTTGCAAAATACGAATGATTTTCTCAGCAAGTGGTTTGGCTTTGAAAAGGACATGAATAATGTACTTACGGCCATCAATTGCAGGAAATTTAACTTGAATATAGAAGACCAGTTGATACAGGGCCCGACCCAGGATGACGTTAGTACAAAGCTTCAAAATGTGGCTCCTGAGGCGACTATGCTGGCTGATGAAATCCCCTTTGTGGATGAAATCATCGGCGTCGCCGAATCAGAAATGTGCATTGCTGATAAGGAGAGGGCCCTGGATCTTATTAAATGGAAATTTCTGGATGAACAGTCAACACATCACTATTTCACGATAGAAAAGGTTTTTGGCTATATCATCAAACTGGCTTTGGTTGCTCGTTGGTCTAAATTGGATGATGAATCCGGAAAGGTTTTGTTTACCAAACTGGTGCATGAGTTGAAAGATACCTATGAATTCCCGGATGAGTTTAGTTTGAATAAATCCCTGGCAGCTCAAAATAATTAAGGCAATAAATAATACAACAGATATAACTATGAATACAAAAGGTAAAGTCGCTGGAATTATTGCAAACCTCGTGATGGTTGAGGTTGACGGACCGGTTTCGCAAAACGAAATCTGTTACATCAATACAAGCGAAGTACGACTGATGGCAGAGGTGATCCGTATCAGTAAAGATTATACCTATGTTCAGGTGTTTGAAAGCACCCGAGGGTTGAAACCCGGAACAACGGTGGATTTTACCGGGCATATGCTGGAGGCAACATTAGGCCCAGGCATCCTTTCCAAAAACTATGATGGTCTGCAGCACGATCTGGATAAAATGGATGGTGTGTTCCTGAATAAAGGGGATTATACCGCCGCTTTGGAAGATGATAAACTGTGGGAGTTTAAGCCTTTGGCTAAAACTGGAGATACCGTGGTTGCAGCTTCATGGCTGGGAGAGGTGAAGGAAAACTGGATGCCTCATAAGATCATGGTGCCTTTTAAATTCCAGGGGACATATACCGTTAAACGTATCGTAGAAAAAGGAGAATATAAAATCAATGATACCATTGCCGTATTGGTTGATATTGATAATAAGGAATATCCGGTAAAGATGGTGCAGAAGTGGCCGGTGAAATTGGCTATTAAAGCATATAACGAAAAGCCACGTCCATTTAAATTGATGGAAACCGGAATTCGTGTAATAGATAGTCTGAATCCTATTGTGGAAGGGGGAACAGGATTTATTCCAGGTCCTTTTGGAACTGGAAAAACAGTGCTACAGCATGCTCTTTCCAAGCAGGCCGATGCAGATATGATTATCGTTGCGGCCTGTGGTGAACGTGCCAACGAGGTGGTGGAGATTTTCTCTGAATTCCCAGAGCTGGAAGATCCACGAACGGGACATAAATTGATGGAACGAACTACCATTATTGCTAATACCTCAAATATGCCGGTGGCAGCACGTGAAGCTTCTGTATACACGGCCATGACCATTGCTGAATATTACCGTTCAATGGGGCTGAAGATTCTTTTGCTGGCTGATTCAACCTCGCGTTGGGCACAAGCCTTACGTGAGATGTCGAACCGTATGGAAGAGCTTCCCGGACCGGATGCTTTCCCGATGGACCTTCCGGCTATTATTTCGAACTTCTATGCCCGATCCGGCTTTGTGTATTTGAATAGTGGCGACTCAGGTTCGGTAACTTTTATCGGAACGGTTTCTCCGGCAGGGGGGAACCTGAAAGAACCGGTAACAGAATCGACAAAAAAAGCAGCGCGTTGTTTCTATGCACTGTCGCAGGAACGTGCCGACCGTAAACGCTACCCGGCCATTGATGCTGTGGACAGCTACTCAAAATATATTGAATACCCCGAATTGCAGGAGTATATCAAGGAACATGTTTCATCGGAATGGGTCGATAATATACTGCTGGCGCGCAATATATTGATCAGAGGCCGCGAAGCATTCGAGCAGATCAATATTCTGGGTGATGATGGTGTGCCTGTAGATTATCACCTGATCTTCTGGAAATCAGAAGTTGTTGACTTTGTAATCCTTCAACAGGATGCTTTCGATAAAATTGACGCCTCTACTTCAATAGCTCGTCAGCAGTATATGATGGATAAAGTTCTGGCTGTATATAATGCGAAGTTCAGCTTCGAATCGTTCGAAGAAGTGAACCCGTATTTCAAACGAATGATCAACGTGTTTAAGCAAATGAATTATTCCGAATTTCAATCCGAAGCATTTAAGAAGTTTGAAGCGGAGCTTGAAGGGATTGTAAAGGAGCGGGTGAAGTAATTGGTAAAGCATTCAGTTGATAAAACGAAATTGGAATAAGGTTTATAGATGTGTAACGCCGGAATTACCTGATTGAATTTACTCCCCTGCCTCCTTTTGGGTTAGGGTAAACAGGAGAGTAAATTAAAAAGCCGAAGTCACAAGGATAAAACCAGAATCACTTAACAACAGACAATAATTATGGAAACAACAGCTTTTCAGAAGATATATACGAAAATTGAAAATATAACAAAGGCTACCTGTTCAATTCGAGCTGAAGGTATCGGATATGAAGAAATGGCCTCCGTTAACGGACGTTTGGCTCAGGTAGTAAAAATACAAGGGGATTTAATTACTCTGCAGGTGTTTTCGGGCACTGAGGGAATACCAACTGATGCTGAAGTGATCTTCTTCGGGCATGCACCAAACCTTACCGTTAGTGATGAATTGAGCGGTAGGTTTTTCAACGCTTATGGTCAACCGATTGATGGTGGAGCCCGAATAGAAGGCAAGGTGGTGGAAATTGGTGGACCTTCGGTAAATCCAGTTAGAAGAAAACAACCCTCAGAGCTGATCGCCACCGGTATTGCTGGTATAGATCTGAACAATACATTGGTGACCGGTCAGAAAATCCCCTTCTTTGCTGATCCTGATCAGCCTTTTAACCAGGTGATGGCGATGGTAGCCTTACGGGCCAAAGCTGATAAGATTATCCTGGGAGGTATGGGGCTAACCAACGATGATTACCTGTTTTTTAAGAATGTATTTGAAAATGCAGGAGCCCTGGATCGTATCATCAGCTTTGTAAACACAACAGAAGATGCTCCGGTGGAGCGTTTATTGGTGCCGGATATGGCCTTAACGGCAGCAGAGCATTTTGCTGTTGAGCAGAATCAAAACGTGTTGGTCCTTCTAACGGATATGACGCTGTATGCCGATGCTTTGAGTATTGTGTCCAATCGTATGGATCAGATTCCTTCAAAGGATAGTATGCCTGGATCATTATACAGTGACCTGGCGAGGCTTTATGAAAAGGCGGTACAGTTTCCAAGTGGAGGTTCGATTACTATTATTGCGGTAACATCCCTTTCAGGAGGAGATATTACTCATGCCATTCCTGATAACACAGGTTATATTACCGAAGGGCAGTTGTTTCTGCGTCGTGATAGTGATATAGGAAAGGTTGTTATCGATCCGTTCCGTAGTCTTTCACGTTTGAAGCAGTTGGTAATTGGGAAGAAAACCCGAGAGGATCATCCACAGGTAATGAATGCCTGTATCCGTCTGTATGCCGATGCAGCCAATGCAAAAACCAAGTTGGAAAATGGTTTCGATCTTACCGATTACGATGAGCGAACCATTGGCTTTGCGAAAAAATATTCTGAGGATCTGTTGGCCATAGATATCAACATCGATATTGATGAAATGTTAAGCAAGGCCTGGGGGCTCCTTAACAGTCATTTTTCTGTATCCGAAATTGGTATTAAAGCTGAGCTGGTAGAAAAATACGGAACAAATGGCAATTAAATTTCAATATAATAAAACAGCATTACAAGGGCTGAATAAGCAGCTTAACATGAGGTTGAAGGCACTTCCTGTAATTAAAAACAAGGAAACGGCCTTACGCCTTGAGGTTAAACGTGCCAAAGGCAGGATGAAAGAATTGGAAGAAGAACTTCAGCGAAGGATCGATGCTTATTCCATTTCTCCAGGTATCTGGAATGAATTCAACACCAGACTAATATCGGTAGCTGATATTAAGACTCGTACGAAGAAGATAGCCGGAGTGAAGACTCCTGTTTTAGAAGAAGTGGATTTTAAAATTGAGGATTACAGTTTATTTAACAATCCTCAATGGTTTGCCCAGGGAATTTCGATTGTAAAGGAATTGGGAGAAATTGTATTAGAGAGAGCGTTTGTTAAGAGGAAAATGGAGTTGCTCAACTATGCCAGAAGGAAGACCACTCAGAAAGTGAATTTGTATGAGAAGGTTCAGATTCCAGGTTATGCTGATGCGATCCGAAAGATAAAGCGGTTTTTGGAAGATGAGGAGAACTTGTCGAAATCATCCCAAAAAATTGTGAAAACCCGACAACAAAAGCAGGAGGAGGACGCACTATGATAATTCCAATGCAGAAATATTCATTTTTGGTTTACCATAAGGAATATGAGGATTTCTTAACCAAAATGCAGGAGCTGGGTGCTTTGCATGTAATTGAGAAGACCAATGATGAGCGAAGTGATGAGATTAACAGGCAGCAGCAGTTAATTAATCACTATGATTCGGTGATTAAATTTCTTGCGAACCGTATGCCAGAGAGAAAGGATAGTACTCCTGACTCAGATGGTAAAGTGATTGTTGAGGATTGTTTGGAGAAACAGGCTCGTCTTACCGAATTGCAACAGGAACTTCTTGTAATGCGTAAGGAATTGGAACGAATAAGGCCATGGGGAGCCTTTTCTGTTAAAACCCTTGCTAAACTTCGTGAACAAGGTTTAACTATCCGGTTTTTCACGTTATCGAAAAAGAAGTACAGCCATGATCTTTTTACTCATGTTGATACAGAAATTATCAGCGAAAGCCTGGGGCGTATCTATTTTGTTGTTTTTCAGAAAGAACACGAGAAAATTGATATTGATGCTGAAGAAGTTGAAATGCCTGGATGTTCAGTCGATGACCAGGAAGAGCAAGTCAATAAAATAGAGGAGCAGATTAAAGATATCAATAATTTGCTTGATGATTATGCGATAACTTCTGTTGCACTCCTGCAAAGGGAAAGAGATGCTCTTGCAGCAGGGTTGGATTATCATGAGGTGCTAACAAATACTAACAGCCTTGCCGGCGAACGTATGCATTTGCTTGAAGGATGGATCCCTCAAACTAAGAAATCTGAGATTGATGGGTTTTTAAATAAGCAGGATGTACTGTATGTGGTGGAAGAGGCATCGAAGGATGACAAGGTTCCCATTCTGTTGAAGAATAATAAATTCAGTAAACTGTTTGAACCCATTGGCAAACTGTTTTCACTGCCATCATATGCAGAACTGGACCTTACCGTGTTTTTCGCACCTTTCTTTCTGTTGTTTTTTGGATTCTGTCTGGGGGATGCAGGCTATGGACTGATATTTCTCTTAGCGGCAAGCTTATATAAGCTAAAAGCAAAAAAGGATTTGAAGCCAATATTGTCATTGGTTCAGATCCTGGGAGCAGCAACGATCCTATTTGGTGTTATATCAGGGACATTCTTTGGGATAAACCTCATAAACACTGATATAGCCTTGCTAACCGATTACAAGAGCATGTTCCTTGATTCAGATAATATGTTTAACCTGGCTTTGGTACTGGGAGTCGTTCAGATTGTTTTCGGGATGGGTGTGAAAGCTGTGAATCAAATCCGACAGTATGGTTTTATGCATGCATTGGCAACTTTTGGGTGGCTTATCGTGATTCTGAGTGGCGGAGCCTATGCTCTTTTCACCAACCAAGGTGTTATCAAAGCAAATTCCATGATTCTGTATCCGATACTTTCTGCTGGCGGAGCATTAATCGTCTTTTTCAGTGATGTGGAAGTGGGAATTCCAGCACGTATAGGAAAAGGTGTCTGGGATATTTATTCCACAGTAACTGGAGTGTTTGGAGACTTATTATCCTACATCCGATTGTTTGCCCTGGGATTATCAAGTGCTATACTTGGTTTTGTTATCAATGATATTGCTATGCAAATACTTGGGGCAGGATCAATCGTAGGGCCAATCTTCTTTGTTATCTTCCTGTTATTGGGACATGGATTGAATATCATGATATCATCGCTGGGATCTTTCGTTCACCCGATGCGCCTCACCTTTGTAGAATTCTACAAAAATGCAGGTTTTCAAGGCGGGGGAAAAGCATATAAACCTTTTTCTAAAGTCATTAAATCAAAATAGAAATATAAATCAAAAAAATAAGTATTATGACAACAGCAGTAATATTGGCCTATGTGGGCCTTGCTATAATGATCGCCCTAAGTGGGATCGGTAGTGCAATCGGTGTTTCGTCGGGTGGTAATGCTACAATCGGAGCACTTAAAAAGGATGGAGAATCCTTTGGAAGCTACATGTTATTAAGTGCCTTACCTGGAACACAGGGACTGTATGGTTTTGCAGGTTTCTTTATCATCAATGCCAAGCTTACCGGTTTGATGGTTGATGGGGCTTTAACATTATCTATGTATCAGGGTGTTTCGATCCTGGCTGCAGGAATCGCGTTGGGATTTGTAGGACTGATGTCTGGGATCAAACAAGGAAGTATTTGTGCTTCAGGTATTGCCGGTATCGGTGGTGGTCATGATATCTTTGGTAAGACAATGGTATTAGCTGTATTCCCTGAATTATATGCGATTATCGCATTTGCAGCTACCTTCCTGATTAGTGCAGGACTTTAGGATTGATGAATGATAATTTAAAACAGAAGTTGATTTACTTGTTGTGACGTTGAAGTTCAATAAGGTAAATAATCTGGATATTTAGCCGTATCTAAATATATGCAGGTATGACAAGAGACGAAGTTTTAGTTTTAGTATATTTTTTGTAACATTTTTTGATTGTAATTTCAGCTTTTGGCGAAGTTGAGTCGTATCTGTCAGAAGCCCGCGGTTTTTACTGCGGGCTTTATTTTGGTAATTTGCTGAGGTTGGTGAGTATGAAACATGAATTCACGAATTTATTTATTCACGAATTCATGGCTTTTGAAAACCCGTTGTCTTTTTATTTATTTTTGAATAGAACAATTCAAACAGGGAAGAGCAGATGTTATTATTTAAGCGGAGTGTGTTGTTTAAAAGGGTCGTGATCCTGATACTTGTTGTGATTGCCCTTAGTATTTCAGGGGCTGTATATTTCGTATATCAGCGTAGTATGAATATGGACGAGCAACACATCCAGGTAATTTCTTTATCGGGAGAAGTAAATCATGAGATTCTTGAGGCTCGAATGCTTGTAAATCATTTGGTTGATGAACCAAATGATTACCTCAAACAACAGTTGATTGCCCACCTGGATTCTATTAGGGAAGGCTTTGAAAAACTCAACATTATCTTTACAGAAGAGTTTAAAAAGATACAAAATAATGACCTTGAGGATTTTGTCGCTGAATATAAAGTGATTTCCACCAATTATAATATATTGGAAGCTTTTTTGAAAGAGGATAAATCCTGCTCTGAAGAATCTGTTGAAGAACTTGTAATACTGTATGGAGAATTTAGTAACAGTTACCGCCAATTTGGACAGTTCCTGCACCGCTATTTGTATGATAATACCATTCATTATAAACGGGATATCTTTCGTTTGCTTATCGTTATTTTTGTCCTTGTTTTGATTTCAGGATATTCCATTGTTTACCTGATCAATCAACTGATTATTACTGACAGAAATCATATCCAAAAGACCATTGAAGTTGAAAGTCGTGAACGGCAACGTATTGCGGCTGATTTACATGATGGCTTAGGGGCCTATTTGTCAAGTATGATTATGTATATAGAAGTGATGGGCAAGGAATATGAAACCGATCCCAATCTGGTAAAGAAAACGGAATATCTGAATCAGTTATCACGTTCAGCCTTGCAAAGTGTGGAAGAAGTGATTAATAACCTGAGTCCGAAAATGCTTTCGAGAATGGGCTTGGTTAGAACACTGGATAGTACGATCAAGCGGATCAACTCTTTGGATAAAACACAGTTCTCCCTTGATGCATCTTTGATGCAGGTGAAGTTAGAGTTGAGTATGAAGATTATGCTTTATCGTATTTGTATGGAATTGATCAATAACGCTTTGAAGCATTCGTCCGCAAAAGATGCACGATTCACTTTGTATAGTATGAAAAATAAGATCCACCTGAACTACGAAGATAATGGTGTGGGATTTCAGAGTGATGATCATATGTTTGAAAACAGTAAAACCGGACTTTATAACCTGGCAAAGCGCGTTGAAGCGATGGGTGGTAACCACACGGTTATTAGTGAACCTGATAAGGGGGTACGAATAAAGATTGTTTTGAATATTAACTGAATAGAATAACCAATATGGGTGAAAAGATATCAATATTACTGGCCGATGACCATCAGATTTTCAGGGATGGCTTAAAACAATTGCTTTCTCATTTCGACTATGTAGGTGAGATTAATGAAGCGGCCAATGGAAAAGAATGTCTGGAGATGATCGAATCTAAACCAAGTGATATTGTTTTTATGGATATTGATATGCCAGTGATGGGAGGAATTGAAGCCACGCAAAAGGCGCTGGCAAAATATCCTGATTTGAAAATTATTGTACTTACAACTTTCCATGATGAAGAATACCTCGATCAGATGATGCTTGCAGGTGTGAATGGTTATATGTTAAAAAGAAGTACCATGCATGAGTTCGATACGGCATTGCAACGTGTTTATGCCGGAGGGAACTACTTCTCGGATGAAATTGTGAGTATCCTTACCCGGAACCTTACCCGTAGCCGGACGGATGCAGCCAAAGAGAAAGAAATTCCTAAAATAACCCCACGGGAAACTGAGATCTTTAACCTGATCTGTAAAGGGTTTAACAATGAGCAAATTGGAGAGATAATACATCTGAGTCCGAAGACGGTAGAAAAGCATAAAAGCAGTCTGTTCCAGAAAACCAATACTAAAAACACGGTAAACCTTATTATCTATGGTCTAAAACATGAATTGATCCGAATTGATGATTTGTTAGATTAGTTTTTAATTTTTTCTGTATTCATGTAAACATAAAATGCCCTTTTATAATTTAATATCCAGTTCAATTCGGCTATGGAACTCAGTAAAATATTTGTATCCAAAATGAACGTTAAAAGGCATAACACTGATTGCAGTTCGTTTATTGGGTGAGTTTATTCGGAAGCCTCCCCCAAGATATCCACCAACATGGATGTCGCTGATATACTCAGATCTGGGAACGCCGGTGTAGAACTCAGGATCACCACCAGTACCTTTAAGCCCCCTTGAATTATTGATAAATCCACCACAGGCTACAACAAGAGAAAAAGATTTAATTCTGATCAAATCATAATTCAGGTTTGTTTCCAGGTTTAAGGATGTGAAATGCTGATCACGGGCATCCATTAAAAGACGGGAACTGTAATGACCAATTTTAAAAGAAGGATTGAACCGAAGGCGATCTTTCCATATTTCCCGTTGAAAACCGACAGAATATGTAAAGCCACTCCCTTCAGTATTATTCCCCATCGAAATACCTATGCCTGTAGTAAGTTTTATACTGTTCTTCGAAAAGGACTGCCCCTGAACATAAGTGAACCCAAATAATAAAATCAAGGTTACAATCAAATTTTGAAAATATCTTTTTGTTATCATTCTTTTAATAGGTATGATTGCAATTAAAGCATTCCGGTTGCGTAGATGTTTGTTAAACTGTTATGCAAACCTGAAATAGTTATAAAAAAAAACTCCCCCCGAAAATTATGATTTCAAGGAGAGTTTTAAATTAAGTTTGTTACACCTTAGTTTATAACTACTTTATGGTATTCAATTTTATTTTGAGCATGTATCTGTAGCATGTAAATTCCCTGAGCGTAATCACTAGTTGAGAAATAAATCATATGTGAGCCTGGATTAAGGTAGGTTTTCACTATCTCACCTTCTTTAATCCCCTGCATATTATATAAAGAGATTTCCACATTCGAAGCCTGATTCAGATTTAGTTTAATGGTGCCTTTTCCGTTTAAAGGATTTGGAAAGATGCTCTCCACCATTTCATAGATCACATTATTCAGGTCAACATCCGTTAAAAGGTCTATCCTTTCAGTTTCCAAAGCCCCGAATTGTAAAGATTGGAAGGTGGATAATTCATTGTACGAATTTGTTGAAGAATTATAATGTTTTAGTTGAATATCAATATTATCGATTCCTCCATCCTGTACACTTGTTGTTGGATCATCTGAAGCTACAACAATAATCAGCGGTTCGTTTGTTGCTGTTATTACAGAAGAACCGATGCAGATATCATTCTGGAAAACTCCCATTTCATCACCAGTCTGAATCATATTTCCTAATCCGGTGATATCGAACAATAAATGCATGGGTTGATATGGATTCGTGTTTTGTACAGGATTCAGTTTCGATCCAATAGCAGGGTTCTTTAGTATTGTATTGTCTTTATACACCTGGTCCGTTTCCTGTAATGTTAAGGTTACATTACTGCTAACTTTAACATAATACCCTTCACCTGGGACAAAGTTACCAATGGTATTCATCCAGCCAATTCCCGGAATGTTTTGGATAAAACCTCCTGCTTCATTGATTACTTTTATTAATGCTCCGGCATCAATTACATCTTGTAAAACATCAATGGCATTTTGTTCTGAAGACGCTGAGAATCCAATAATATTCCATCCTGTGTGAAGAGGAATATCATAAGGAAGACTTACCGGCATACCTTCAACAGGAAGGATGGTATTACTTGTTGATTTGATATAATACCCTTCCGTGTTTTGCATAAGTCCAATGGTATTCATCCATCCGATACCTGGAATATTCTGGATAAACCCACCAGCCTCATTAATCGCTTTAATTAAAGACCCTTCATCAATCATCGGTTGTAGAATATCCAACATATTCATGTTTTCAGGAGCATTGTTGAACGAGACAATATTCCAGCCACTAATTATGTCGATTTCCTGTGTAACTGAAGTTAATGCATTCAGTTCAACAATGGCTGTTCCCAGAGAAGAGAAATCGGTATCAAAAGAAACATTGAAACTTGCATCCACATTGGTGTATTCAATATCTTCTGATTGATCATAAACACGGAACAGAATTTCATTGTTATCGGTAAAACCATCTTTAGGAGTGGTATCAGGATCATCTGTTGAAGCGATCAGGGTTAAAGGTGTTCCTGCTTGAATAGGTCCAGATAGTGTTGCTGTTCCCACACAGATAAAACCATCTTGTCCATCCGTATCAAATACAGCAATTTCGTCTCCTGCCTGAAGGTCGGAGCCATCCAAAGAAGCACTTGTAATGATGATATTCATAGGGTTGTATGGATTACCAGTCCAAACAGGTTGGAAGTGTGCATAACCAGCTAAAGAAACCAGTGCAGTGCCCAGAGATGTGTACAGATTATCGAAAGATAGATTATAATCAGCCGAAACCGCAGTGTATTCCGTTTGTTCCGACTCATCCCATAATTTGTAAATGATGGAGTTGCCTTCTGTGAAACCATCCTTATCTGTAGATTCCGGATCATCGGTTGCTGCCGTGATTACCAGTGTGTGGTTTTCATCAAGAACTTCAATAAGAGTTCCTGCACCAATACAAATTTCATTGCCTTCACCATCAACATCAAAAACCGCTATTTCATCACCATCAACAAGATCAAGGCCACTTACTGAAGCTCCGTTTACAATTATTGTCATGGGCTGGTATGGATTACCGTTCCATACTGGTTCATACTTGGTGGTTGATTCAACATTTACCGGAATGGTAAAGGCGCTTTCTTCAATTCCTGCATTATGTAAGTATTTTATCTGCAAGCCTGGATCGGCGGCTTCAAGGAATAAATATGGGATTTTGTACTTTTCATCAGATTCAAGACACCACTTGGTGGTGTGCATTAAGTATGCACATTTTTCTGCATCAGTATTAACAGTCAGGTTTGTTGGAAAATCTTCATTATTCATGTTGGCTGTTTTCTTCCAGTTAACAACATCTATACCACGACAAAAGATATCCGGCTGATCATTCCAAAGAGTAACATCTTCATCCGAATCATTCCATGAGAAGAATAGTTTTTCACCATTCTTGGTTGAGGTTACCTGAATGCTGTTTTTCATACTTGAAATCCCTGGAATATTTCCTGACCATACTTCAACTACACCCAGAGGTTCCGCCTGCCAATCTGTCCCTCCATTTGTTGTGAAGATATCATAGGCTTTTAATGAAAATCTTTGTGCATGGTTATAATTACCATACGTGTTAGCACAAACAATCGCAGCAATATGAAGATTACCATTAACGTCTACTGCAATATCTAATTCAGGTGTAGTGGAATAAGCAATTTCTGTTCTTGCAGGAGCTGGACTTCCAAATAATGATGTGATTTGATCATCCGTCAAATGATGGTTTACAATGGTGTCAAGCCCATTTTCTCCGCTGATTTGAACAAAAGTTGGCTCTGACCAGGTATTACCACCGTCAGTAGATTTATAGATAATGGGGTACCAGGTCTTAATATCTTCTATCTGGTCAGCCATTCCATTATCGGATAAGATAGCAATATAAGCTGTTTGTCCATCCGGGCTAAAGGCAATATCATAATCCTTAATCAGACTTTGCTGGGGAAGCAAGGGTAGTAATTCACGATTATAAATAAAATCCTGTTCGGTATCACTCCAAACTCCTCTGGTTATGATCAGGCTATCTTTGGGGTCACATGTATAATTTTCAAAATTTTCAATATTCTGATCCAAAGCAATAGCAACACCCTGTGTGCTAATATCAAATGCATTAGGCCAGTTCATAAAGAAAGGATCTTCAGAATGCATCAGGTTCTTGGTAGATGAATTAACGTTATCTGGGTTTACAGTACCATGACAGTAACCACCCCTGTCTAAGTTATTTGATCCGTCTTTTATTGCAGCAAAGTATACAAGTTTAGCATCTTCAACATTATTTGTTGGGTTATAGATACCATGATGAGCAAAATGTGCAATTTCACTATTATTCTCTGCTGTATAACACTGGTTCATCAATGACCAGGAATCTCCACCATCAAATGAAACATCATAACCCAGGTGCGCCCAATGACCATCCGGATCCAGTAATCCACCCATACCATGGATATTAGAAACCATATTTAAGTCTGGATCAGCCCACAACACTGTACGTGCAGAATTCCAATAAGCATCCGATTTGCTGGTTGTTCCCAGGTTTTTAACAACAGGATTTGTTCCGTCATCAACATTCATATTATGGATAAACTCGTTATCATTTATCGAGAATCCATAAACATTCATGTATTGTGCCGGGTTTATTGCATCACCATCTGTTAGATTCAAATAGAAAAAAGGAATGGTATAATCACCATTATCTTCAAAGCACATATTGGGAGCTGAAAAGAAGGTGACTTTTTCAGTAGCACTGGTTCCTGAGGTAACATTAATTGGATTTGTTTTAGTCCAATCATCGATATTTATACCAGCGCAACAAATGTCGGGTTTGTTATTTGATAGCGCATTTTCATTAAATGTATCCTGCCACGAAACAAAGATCCGGTTTCTGTCTTTATTAGTTGTTATTTGTACACGATTTGCGCAACTTATCTCCCCAAATTCGCCTATGAATCGTTTCAAATCTGACAATTTCTCTGCATGCCAGTTTCCACCCTGATTGGTTGTGAAAATATCAAATGTTGAAAACATATCATAACCAGCCAGAACGTAATAATCAGCATTGGGATCACTTGGGATGATTGAAACCCCAATATGAAGGTTGTTATTAGCATCTACGGCGATATCGCAATTAGGTCCTGTACTATAAGGAATTTCATCTCTTTGAGGATCAACTGCTGGATATCTATATTCAATTTGTTCATCTGTCATTACTTCATTAACAATGCTTGGGAATCCGTTAGGGCCATCTAATTGAAGGTAATGAGGTCCATCCCAGGATTCACCTGCATCATCCGTTTTCCAATAAATCGGGTATATATTCTTATAATTACCAATTGCTTCGGCCATTCCATTATTGGCTAAAATAACGATATATCCAGTTTGACCATCAGGGCCAAAAGCAATGCTGGAGTGTTGAGGAGCACGATCACAGGTAGCCGGTAATATTTGTTGTTCATATTCGAAATCTTCAGTAACTGAGTTATACGTGCCTTTCGAGATTATTAATTGTTGAAGATAATTGTCACTAATATCATTATAGTTTTCATCAAGTACAAAGACTGTTCCTTGTGAGGTTATTTCGAATCCATCAGGAATAAATTGTTTTGTTGTGGATGTGGAGGATTGTAGGTTTTTTGTGATCTCATAAGGTGTGTTTAGATTTGAAGTACCGTTGCAATATCCACCCCAGGCGCTATTTGAACCATCCAAAACCGGAGCAAAATATACCAGTTTGGCATCATCAATATTGTTGGTTGGATTATAAATACCTGCTTGAGGATAGCGTGCACGTTCAGAGTCATTGGAAGCCTGATAAACTTCATTCATTAACGACCAATTAACTCCATGGTTGAAAGAGATATCATATCCCAGATCACCAGAACTTCCTGATGGATCCATTGAACCACCCATACGGTGGATGTTGATAATAGTGCCTAAATCAGGATCGACCCAAACATCTGATTTTTGACGAATATTACTATAGGCATTGGCAGCTGTACCACACGGTACAATAACAATGCTCCTCGAGCCGTTTTGAAAAACTGCTCTTTCAGTTATCGGAGGAGGGATGGGACCTGTAAAGGAATTGAATTGGTCGGCTGGCTCGGAATACATATGAGGTTCAAAGGTGACCGTTTGCATTTGACTCTCTTGTGCTAAAGAAAAAAAGGAAATTGTTAATCCCAGTAATAGCAAATAGATTTTCTTCATGGTGTTTTTTTTTATATCAAACAGAGAGAGGTTCTGCATTTAATAAATGTAAATTAAAGTGGTGTAATTAGAACAAAAGTGCAACTCAGACCTCTCAGAATGTAATATCGTATTTAGGTGATATTACTTGTCAAAAATACAAATGAAATCGAATGTTTGGAGTGGATTTGGTGGCTATTGTATAAAGGTTATACTCTGTCGTATGAATCACACGCCAGATTGTATAAAAGGCTCCCAGGCTTTGATCAATTCTTTCTACAAAATTGAGATCAGGATAGAGTTTAGAGTCTCTTGTGCAATCGTAAGTGTTTGGTATGTAGAGTGTGATGGGGCTATTTTTAACTTAGAAGGGAATTATATGTTTCAGTGGCTTCATAATAAAAACACATAAGTATCAGGAGAGTCGTGCCGGTTTCCCTTAGCTGATACTTATGTGTTATGAGAATCGTCAGATAATGATTACTGATTATAAAACTGTTAAAGTGGTTGAGTCCTAATTACTCCAATGCCTTATTTAGCTTATCCACATTTTCATTCTTTACAATAAGGCCCCAGGCAATGAAATCGATTTGCCATGAATCGCCGTTATATACGAATTGAGAGGTTTGTCGCAAGGGTATTATCGGACTCCAGTCTTTAATGTTGAAGTATTCCACGACAATGGCAGATTTTCCATCATCAGCTAATTTAATATTACGGATATCAATATCATAACTGAAGTCAGTTAAAGTGTCTGAAAACAGGTTACTATACATCTTAATTAGTGATGCTTTATCCATAAGTTCTGTAGGGTCAGAACCAACAAAGAGTCCATCATCGGCTATCATGGAAGACAATACTTCGATGTTTTCAGAGTTCCAGGCATTGAGATACTTGTCAGCAAGTTGTGTGATTTCGGTATTCAATGCATTTTGATCAACAGGCTCTGTTTTAACCTGAGGTTCACAACCGGTAGCTATTATCGCTGCAACGATTGCCAGGAAATAGAGTTTTTTCATTTTTTAATGATTTAAGGGTTGTTAAGCAATGTATTAACAATGCGATACTCATGGTTTGTTGAAATAGCACATATGCTACTTCTAAGTTACTCATTTTATTGTTTAATTACTTTCAATGAGGAAGATCAAAAAAATCCAATTCGGGATTCAGATTAACAACAGGCATTCATTCTCAATCTATAAATTAATAAGCCTATTGCAGTTAATAGTGTGGGTGAACTAATAAAAAGCGAACTTATCAGGTTCTTATTTGTCCATCCATTTTTTGAATTCAGCCACACGCTCTCTGCTAATCAGAATATCCTCTTTCTCTGTCCAATTTGCAAGGGTTATTTTTAATCTGTTGGATGAATACACCAGAATATCCCGGATTGAAGAATAGTTGATAATCATGTTCCGGTTAATTCTGAAGAACATTTTGGAATCAATTATTTTCTCAACCTTATCAAGGGAGTAATCAATTGCATAATTGTTTCCGTTACCGACATTGATAAAATTGCACCGTTCTTTTATGTAAAAACAATTAATTGAGGATATTTCAATTGATTTATAATGTTCTCCGACTTTTATGAGAAAGCGTTCCTTTTGTTTTGGTATAAGTTGCTCCAGAGTCTCTTCTAATTTTATTAAATTGAATCCGTTGTGGATGTGATTATACTTATTGAGAGCATGGTGTAACTCCTCCAACTTAACAGGTTTTAATAAATAGTCGATACTGTTTACTTTAAAGGCTTTCAGCGTAAATTCATCATACGCAGTTGTAAAGATGATCGGGGTATTTAGTTTGCATTGCTCAAATATTTCAAATGAGAGTCCATCTTCTAATTGAATATCCATAAAAATCAGATCCGGATGTTCATTTGTTTGAAACCAGTTTATTGCTTTTTCAACAGATTCAATTATTTCGACGACTTCGATAGTCGAATCCATTTCACTTAATAAGCGAATCAACTTTTTAGCTGCTAATTGTTCATCTTCGATTATTAGTACCTTCATGATAGTGTTTGAATAGGTAGTTGTACAGAAAAAAGATTATTCTTATTACCAATAGTAAGATCAGTTCCCATGATAATTTTCACTCTGTTCTTTAGATTAGATAAGCCGGTTTTTGTTGTATTTTCCAGTATGTTTCTTTTCTGAATTGGATTTGTTACAACAATACAATCGTTATTCATGAAAACCTTTATTGTTAAAGGTTTTTCCAATGAGTTTGAATTGTGTTTCAATGCGTTTTCCACAAGAATTTGTAAGGAAACAGGGATTATACGAATTCCCTTTGTTTCCGGAATATCTATTTCTAAAGATATTTTATCTCTGTCACGTTCTTGCTGTATGCTGAAGTATTGTTTAACAAACTCAATTTCCTTTTCTAGATCAATGAGGTCGGTTTCTTCATTCTCCAGAATATATCTGTAAATATCAGAGAGGTTCTGGATGTAATTGTCTGATTGTTTTGCATCATGATAAACCAATTCTGAAAGCGTATTTAAACTGTTGAACAGGAAATGAGGATTTACCTGCGATTTAAGATTTTGATATTTATACTTGAGGTTTTCTTCTCTAAGTTGTAATTCTCTTTCAATTGCTTTTCTCCAGATGATATAAAAGAAAAATACAGAGCCAATTAAGATCCAGATTGCAAACTGCTTAAGAGCACTGGATAGTTCATATTTGAAAAGATGTTCCCAGAAATTGGAGGTGTCAAGATCCTGGTTCAGATAGAACAAGTAGACACCCACACTTACAAAAATTAACGATATGCCAAGAGTTACAACTACAAAAAGCAGAAATGCAGGCACGATTTGTCTTCGGGTTTTCTTTGTTGATTTTTTTGAGAACTTTTTTAAAATATAGAAACCAAACCATCCCGTTATTATGAGATTAAAAAAGATGATAATTCCATACATTGCCGTTTCTGCTTTAAAAGGATCATTGGTTTGTATCCACTTGAAAAAGATCGAAAATACGATGCTAAAAGCTATGGCGGCTGAAATAATGAGTGCTGTTTTTTTGATTTTCATTTTGAATAAATTAATCAACTACCATTTTTTTATCAAAAACAATTTCTCGTTGTAAATCTATCAATTGTTCATCAGGAAACAATGAACTTCTTAATTTCATAACAACATCTTCTATCATTATTGCATATTCAACCTGCTTATCGGATAATGATATCCACATTTCACCATAGTATAGTGAGCGCCCTTTAAGTTGCATTTGTTCATTTTCTATTCTGACTGGATTGTATAAAGATTCAAATTTGATAATGGCGCATATTTCTTTGTTGTGTTGGGTTATACCTGTCCACTCCAGCTTTTGGTATCGGCTGGAAAACGTAGCCCAATCTTCGAATTTAATGTTATAACTTTTCAATAATTCTGGCTGGAATTCTTTTTTGAAAGATAAACTATCAAAGACATACCAAGCTAAACCCTGCATTTGGATTGCATCAGAGACCAGCCATTTTGCTAAGTCACGTTGTTCTGGTGCAATCTTATTGTAGAAACTTTCTTTCAAAAATCCAGTATCATTCACTTTGTAAGAAAATCCGTCAAATGAAGGAATCCGGTTTAAACTAAATTCTTTTTGATGAAAATCATGAATTGAGGCGACACCTACATTGCTCCAATTTACAGTCTTATTTCCTTTTTCTACAGTAAATGTGGCTTTGGTTAGGTTGCAATTATACTTATTACCTTTGATGGCATCCAGGTTCTGCCATTTCATGGTTACTTCATATACCTGGTCCTCTGTGGAATTTAGAATAATATCCACGGGTTTTAAAGATAGGTATTTGTCGATTCCGTCATCTTGAGCAACACAGCTACTCATTAATAGTCCAAGAATAAAATAGGTTAAAAGCGTTTTCATGTTGATTATGTTAATTAATAATCATCAAAATAAGGACATGAAAATCTGGCAATTAAATTATAGTTGCAGAATTGATATTATATCAGCCTGAATTGTGATTTTCAGGCTTTCAATGGATGGTCGTGTTTTTCTTATATAATGCCTAATCAAAAAAACGGGGAGACTTGTACTTTTTCCTCAATACCTTATTAAATCGTGCAGCAATAAGCACTTCGTGAGTACCATTATTATAGGTCCTGAGTTTGCCAACACCTAAATCGTATGCATATCCTAACATCAAATGATCAGTAATATTAACCTGGCTCATAATAACAAGTGCTTCGTTAAGACGATATGAGATACCTGCACTTACTTTTTGGCGAATATCAGCCATGCAATACAATTCAGTTTGGAAGATGTTTCCGGTATGACTCACACTAACACCATTACTGAAGTTTAAATCCTTTCCAGCTTTGAAAGAGTACTGAACATAGGCATAATCATGACGTGGAATTTCAATATCTTCTATTCCGGAATATGTATTGGCGATATGACTTGCTCCAACACCCAGTTTTAGTTGTTTGTATGTGAATTCAATTCCGAAATCGAAATCTGCTTTGGTACTTTTGTAGTCATTTACATAAGCATAAGGATCATCATTTTCTTCAAACTTATGTTGACTACCATTAAAGGATCGATGCCAAATACCGGTACCTAAGCCCAGAGATAGAAATGCATTTTTATTGAAAAAAGCATGGTAGGCATATTTCAGCTTTACCATTTGATTGGTTTCGGCACCCAGATTATCGTTAATTACATTTAAAGCAAGACCAACTCTGAAACGATCGAAATAGTTACTTAGTGAAAGCATTTGTGTAGATGGTGCTTCCGGAAAGCCAGTCCACTGGTGACGACTAATTAAGCGTGCATTGATATAATTGGATTGTCCGATGGCGGCAGGATTATAAAAAATGCGACTGAATTCCTCGGTACTTAATTGAGGATCCACCTGTGCTGTTGATGCAAGGGGGATGTGCATCGTGATCATTGCGATTACGCAAAATGCAAGTTTCTGTATATTTAGTACCTGTTTGTTCATAGTATCCTACTTATTGTTTCATTATATTCCGTGCTTCATCCATGCTTATTTTTTCATTATTGTAATAAGCTGTAATAAAACAATCTTGATAGCCTAATCCGGAAAGCTGTCTTTTAAGCTTACGGATTTCGGTAATAGTTGATCGTTCACCCAATTCATAGCGGTGAATGTTACCACTGCTGTTAATAAAGATATCCACGTTGGGAAGTGACTGAATAAGATTAGCGAATTTCACATTGGGATCATGTTTTTGAGAAGACGCCAATAGTTGAATTCTATAACTCAATCCTGCCATATCTTGTGGAGTATTCTGGTTTGTTTTGATATTATGTGGAGTTCTATGCTGCTTTGGCTGCATCATAGAAGGATCGACCGATAAAATATTGAAACTGGTTCGTCTGTTTAATTGATGATCATCTTCGGTTCGGGCATATTTGATAAGTAAGTTTCGTTTACCATGACCTTTTGCCAGTAAACGATCAGTAGGAATACCTTTGTTGATTAGGTAATTCACCACTGATTGGGCCCGTTCGGATGAAAGGCGATCATTGTATGTGTTTGAACCTCTGGCATCAGTGTGTGAATTAATTTGTATTACAACACCTGGTGTTTCCACGAGCATGCTGGCAATTTTATCCAGTTCTATACGTGATTCCCAGCGTAATGAGGCTTTATCAAAATCATAAAAGATATTATTAATCAGAATTTCTTCCTGTTCCTGAATTCGGGTTAATTCAAAATCCATGTCATAACCAGTTGCTTTACTAAAAGTGGTGACTTTTGTTTTAGCTGCAATCTTACACTTACGAGATTCTGAAAAATATCCTTCACGAGCTATCCGAACGGTATAATCAGCACCTGGTTTTAATCCTTTGTAGTGGTAGTTGCCTTTTTGATCTGTAAAAGTGGTATCAATTCGGCCATATGATGAAATCATCGTGATTTGTTGTCCTCCAATAGGCTTGTCAGTTCCTCTTTCTATAACTTTACCTGCAATCTTTACCGATTGTGTATATGTTGCCAACTGAAAGTCTTTTTCAAGCTTTCGTTCATCGGAATAAACCAACTCAGGATTATAAAAGGCCAATTGATCAAACTCATTGATAAAGCCTGGTTTTAAAATTTGAACGGTGTAGTTTAAGTATGCCGGGATCTCATAGCTGAATGATCCATCTGCAGCTGAAGTAATGGTATCGGAAGGATATTCCATACAGGAGAAAATCAATTGAGCATTTTCGATCGGAATCTTCGTTTCCTGATCAAATACTTTTCCATGATAGTTGATTGTCAAAGGGTATTTTCCGAATGAAAAAATGTCGTCACTATTCTCTGTATTATCCCTGTTCGAAGACATCAACCCTCCTAAAGTATTTTCTCTGATAATGAGGGAGAAATCATCAGCGGCACTGTTAACGGGTAGTGGTAATAATACAGCATTACTCCAATTGGAAGAATGGTTAATTGCCGCATATACATCCAGGCCTCCATAACCTGTATTACGTTCAGAAGCAAAGAAAAGTACACTATCACCCAAAACAAAAGGAAACAGTTCATCGAATTCGCTATTAACCTCTGCTCCTAAATTGGTCGGAATACCCCATTGATTGTCTTCAATGCGGGAGATCTTCCAGAGATCCTTTCCTCCGTAACCTCCAGGCATATCCGAAACAAAGAACAATGTGCGACCGTCGTAACTAACTGCTGGATGTCCATAATCATGTCCTTTGGTCATAAAAGGTAAGGCTACCGGATCACTCCAGTTGCCATCGAATGAATATTGTGTTTCGAATATTTTACAAGAGCTTTTATTACGGGAATTACAACGCATAAAGTAAGCTACCGCATTGATTTCATCGTAGGTAAAAACACCGTCGTTAAACAGATGGTTTATATTTTTCGGGGCCGGGTAGGGTTGTTCCCAATTGTCAGTATGGGGATCATATACTGAAATATATAATTCAGAATAGGCCTGATTGGTACGGCCGTCGATCTTACTGTTATCGGTTGTGATGCGGCTGGAAGTAACGACCAGTTTATCTTCAAACCATGCGGGCGCAAAATCGGAGTACGGGCTGTTCAGACTTTGTACGTTTTCTACCTTATTCCTTGATTTGTGATACAGATTGGTGTCCAGATAAAAAGTACAAAGTTGTAGTTTGTGCTTCAGTGCTTTATTGTTTTTGTATGTGTTTTGTCCTTTTTTGAATATTTCATGTGCCTCCTGATACTTTTTCAGATGTAGAAGAGAATTTCCATAAGCCAGGTATAATCCGGCTTCAGCACGGCGATCGGCAACCACCTGTTCAAACCAAGGTAATGCTTCTTCATAAGCATTCATATGCTGTAGTGAACGTGCAACCTGAGTGATCAATACGCGCCGTGTACGCAAATCCTGATTTGTTTTGAGAGCTTTTTTATAATTTTTAAGAGCACGAACATAGTTCCCATCTTCAAAATCAGCATGAGCCCGATCAATTAATTTGTCTTGTGCATTCAAATGAAAGCAAAGAATAAATAACAAGCCGGTGATTATATATCTGAACATCAATTTCTAAACTTAAAATGTATTTCTAATAACCGTTACAGCACCTTTCACCGGAACAACCTCATTACCTGCCCGATCTGTAAAACGTACATAATAGTATGTGCCCGGTGCCACCGCCTTGCCCTGGTATTCTCCATTCCATCCATCAAAGCCTTTGTATAAAACTTGCCCCCAACGGTTGTAAACCTCAATCTGACAGTCTTTCATAAAAAGATCGTTTATGCCGTCATTGTTTGGTGTAAAGGCATTTACTTCAGGTTCAGTATTTGTGAGAACTTCAATCAGCAGGGTATCATAGTTTGTACAACCAAAATCACTTATACTCTGAACCGTATAGGATGTAGTTTCTGTTGGACTGATGGTAATTGCACCTCCAATAGTCGTATCATTTACCATCCATTTTATGATCCCTTCACCATGTGCGAGCAACTCAATCTCTTGACCTAGATATATTTCCTGATCATCTCCGGCATCTATTAAAGGAAGAGTTTGAGTAATTACTGATGCTTCACCTTCCATTATGTTTTGGCACAATGTGTTGAGGTCGGTAGCTATAACTGTGTACTGACCTTGTTCTGCCAGATACTCAAATGCGATGGCCGAACCATTACCCACTTGCAGGATTTCGGTTGATTCAGTATTCAGATATAATTCGTATTGGATACCTGTTTCAGATCCATTCAGAGAAAATGGAACGCCTTCTTGTTGTTCACAGAATTCGCCTCCACCTTCAAAGTTGAAAGTTGTTGGGAGTTCAGCTTGATCTATATGGAAAATCCCACTCATCGTTTGAGAACACCCACTGTTATCAGCGTATGCTAAAACACTATAGTATCCTGTTGAATTTACATTCCCGAAAGTGATGGTTTCACCTGTTCCCTCCAGATTATTTCCTGTTGCAAATCCATCCTGAATCAGGAGGTAGTTTATTTCCGTTTCTGAATTAATCAGTTCAATGTTTGTTAGGGCATCCGGTCCACACAAAAACGCTTCACCACTTATATCTAATATTTTTGGTAATTCATGAATTGTTACTTCAATATTTTTTTCAATAGAATGTTCTCCATCTGATACCTCTACGGTGAATGTTGTATTTTCGTTTACTATAGTATATGCGGCGAATTGGTCAGAAGTAAAACCTTCAGGAGAGGATGACCAAGTGAATGAATAATTACCACTTCCACCACTGGGCAGAGCATACAGATATACTTCACTACCTTTACAAATGTTTTCTGGTAAAGCGGTTACAGCCAATTGCAAATCGTTTTCCTGTTGAACATTTACTCTTACAGTATCAGGAACACCTGTGCAATTATTACCATCGGTTACAGTAACATTAAAGTTAATGCTTTGATATAGGTTAACTGTATTTACAGCAAGTGTATTTGCATTCTCAGCAATTAAAGCCTGTGGATTCCATAAATATGAATATTCGCCATCTCCTCCTGATACAGTAGCTTGAAGTTCTACTGAGTTTCCATAGGGTATATATCGATCTGATCCTGCATCAATAACAGGGCTCTCATTTACAATAATCTGTATTTCCTTACTAGCCTGATCTGTTCCGTCGTTCACGGTTACTTCATAGGTTGTGGTGGTTAATGGACGTACTGTAGGATTGTAATCATAAGAAGTCAAACCTGATGGATTGGAACTCCAAGAGTAGGTGTAACTTCCACTTCCTCCTGAACCAAGAGCATATAATTGAATTTCCTCACCTGAACAAATCTCATATCGATCGCACCAGGCATGCGCCTCTAAAGCTCCACCCGAAACACTTACTGTAATCGAATCGGGTGCTGAAGAACACCCTGATTGTTGATCCGTAACTGTTATCATGAATATCTGTGATTGTTCAAGGTTAATAGATGATGTACCTGAAACTGCTGAATTATCTACCATATCTACAGGATTCCACTGATAATTGTAATATCCTGAACCACCAAAACCATGAGCTTCAAGTTGCGCAGAATTGTTATACGAAATGATCTGGTCAGCACCTGCAAATGCAGTAGGTCTTCCACTACTCCCAACTACTACATATGATTGCATATTTGCATGGCAGGCCTGTTCATTATAATATGCTTCGATGGTATAGCTTCCTTCGGTGGTTATATCTTCAAAAATCAGCTCAGACCCTGTACCACTCAGAATATTATCAGTTGCTATTCCATTGTGATTCAGGATATAATAAACGCCCGTTTCTGAACCGGATAAGTTGATATCGACACCATCATCACCCAGGCAATAGAAACCTCCTCCTCCAACAGTAAAGGATTGGGGGAGAGGATTTACAACCACCTCCAGTGAGTCGGTCGTTTGAACTGAACCGTCAGATACTGTGACAAAATAAGTTGTAGTTTCCACAGGGAAGGCCGAGGGATTGAAAATGGCTGATGAAAAGCCCCCGGGAGCAGAATGCCAATTGTACGAGTATTCACCACTACCTCCAGAGGCAATTGCCAGTAACTGTAAATGATCCCCGGTACATACTTCCGTGGATGAAGCAGATAAAGATATACTTAAAGTACTACCAGAAACAGAGACAAGCACTGAGTCTGGCTCACTGATACAGTTGGAGTTCATGTCAGTGACTGTTAGTGTGTAAAGTGTTGTACTATACAAATCTGTGGTTTGTGGATTTTGAACATTGGTTTGCTCAAGCAGATTCTCAGGTCTCCATTCGTAGGAATATGAATTACCAAATCCAAATGCTGTACCGCTCAATGTTGTTGCCTGGCCAATTGGAACAGAGAAATTATTTCCAGCATAAGCAACAGGGCGAGGGATTAAATTAATTTCAGGAGCTCCGTTCATCTCACTGGTGCAGTTGCCACTTGCGGAAGAGGCTATTACCTTATATAATCCGGAAGATGTGATGTTTTCAAATGATATTGCATCACCAGTACCGCTTTGTGTATTTGTGGTGGCAATTCCGTTTCTGATTAGTTCATATGATATCCCTATTTCTGAATTACTCAATGATATCGCAGTTTGTTCGGATCCACTACAATAGGTGCCGCCACCGATTAATTCAAAAACAGCTGGAACAGGATTTACCTCGAGGGCAACAGTATCACTAACAGAATTTGTTCCATCACTCAGATGCACGATGTATTTTGTTTCTTCTCCGGGTGTAACTGATGGGTTTACCAATGTAGAGCTAAAGCCTTCGGGTATGGATTCCCAATTGTAAGAATAAACACCTGAGCCTCCGGATGCTAATGCTACCAGGTTGATTAAGTCACCAGAACAACTTGATTCTGTTGATGCAACGGCATCTACAGTTAGTGGACCACCACCAACAGTGACCAATACAGTATCGGGCAAACTGTGGCAACCACTCTCGGTATCCATTACGCTAAATGTGAATAATTGTGTACTGTACAAAGGAATTGTAGGTGTACTTGCGTGCGTCGAATTAACCAATAGATTGGATGGTTCCCAATTATAAGTATAGTTGCCTGAACCATTACTTGCCAGACCACTCATCTGTGCTGTGGAGCTTTGAGAAACCAATTTGTCTTCACCAGCATTGGCAACGGGTATTTCCAGTGTTTGAATTTCTACACTATTTCCCATCCATTGCTCACAGCCCGATTCTAAAAGAATTCCTTTTACTGTATAAAGTCCGTCTTGGTTGAAAATACCTAGCGGTAATTCCGAACCAGTACCTTCAATTGTGATATTGATGAATGTACTGTTTAGATATACTTCATAAATACAGTTTTCCAGAGAACTATTTAACAATATGGGTACTCCGTTACTTCCTGCACAAATTTCTCCACCACCTAAAAGCTCAGTGCTTTCGGGGTATTGTGCTTCCATGATCTCCGCATCCCCTTCCATAAATACCCAACATCCAGTGGTATAATTTTCAGCCCTTATCGTATAAATTCCTGCAGTTTGAACGTCAATGAAAGTTATACTATTTCCGGTTCCACTAATGGTATTCCCGGTACTTTCTCCATTTAGAAGCAATTCATAAAAATATCCTTCCTGACTATTATACAGGTTGATGTCAACACCATCTAGTCCGGTACATACGTATCCACTTCCATCAACATTATAGATTTCAGGTAAAGGATGTGCAACAACTTCCACAAAACCTTCCATTAAAGATGTGCAACCATTGGGAGATACTGCAATTAGGGTGTATAATCCTTCGGTAATCAGATTTTCAAAGGTTAGTGTATTTCCATTTCCTTCCAGTTGATAGCCTGTGTTTATTCCATTTAGCATTAGTTGGTAGCTAGCACCAATCTCTGATCCATTCAGCATCAGGTTACCTCCAACATTGCCTTCGCATAGAATTTCATCTCCAGATACCTGGTAGACCTCAGGAAGTGAAGTGTGGGTGATTATTGCTTCACCCAGCATATCTATATTGCACCCATTATCAGGGTTGTGAGCCTCTACTGAATAAGTTCCTTCTTCATAAAAAGTGCCGAAATCAATTGGGTTTCCCGTTCCGGAAAATACTTGACCGGTACTGTTTCCATCAAACAACAGGACATAGGCCATGTCAAGCTCCGAATCATTCAATCCGAGAGATGTTCCCTGACTATTTTCACAAATGGCTCCTCCTCCGGTTACATAAAATACCTGAGGAACCGGGTATACCGTTAATGTGGCAAAATCGGACGTTTCAACACAGTTGTCGTTGGAAACAATACAGCGGTAATCATATTCATTAATTCCAAAAATAGTATTAACACTTAATTGATCTGTGAATACCCCATCATAAAAGACATTATCTTCCAGGTCGTACCAGCCGGTTCCCCTGTTTTCCTGCCATTGATGGTTAGATGTATGTAGACTTTCAATTGTGAAAATGGCTATTTCTGTTTTACAAACATCCAGATTTTGCGGGTGATTCAAGATTAGTGGTGATTCGTACACCGTTAGAAGTGCATCATTGGAGAGGACAAAATTGCTTACATTGTCTTCAACACGGCATCTGTAGCGGTAATTATTTAATCCAACAATAGCATCTGAGATGGTTAGTTCGGGTGTCGTTTCTCCCGATGTATAGGCCGAAGAGGCCTCAATATCATACCAACCTGAACCATCATGCTCTTGCCATTGGTAAATGGTCGCGTTTGTTGCAATTATTGTAAAGATGATGGTATTGCCTGAACAAGTTGCCACATCGTCCGGATGTACTATTACAGCCGGTTGAGAATAGGTATTCAATTGCAATAATAACAATATACCTATTTGAATTAGCCCAATTTTCCGTTTCATAGTTGGTTGAGTCCCGTTTTAACCACTATTTGTTATATTCCTAAACCTAAATATGTTCTGAAAGCTATGCCGCTAAATGTTTTCCGAGCATCTAACTAAAAAGCTCATTTATAAACCACTACAATGCAAAATAAATAAATAAAAGCAGGCTGTGATTTTCTGAAAACGCAGAGTTATTAACATTCTGATGTTAATGATGTGTGTAAGGGTAAGGTATATGATAAACAGTTCTTTATCAGTGTTTGATTCCTATCTTATTATTGTTTGGTTAATGTATTCTACAGCCTTTTGAAGACGTCTTTCCCGAGGACCACTGATGACAATAAAAGGGATTCCCTGTTTTTTTATTTCTTTATGATATATGTTAAATAACTGAGTGCGTGTTTCAGGGTGTTCCCTTAGTGGATCATATTCCCATGGAATATCAATGTCTGTAAGTAAATAAAGATCATACCTTGGTTTTTGAAGTTCATCAATGATCCACGAATCGCATTTGCCATATTTGTACTCACTCCATACTTTTGTAACCAATAATTCGGTATCAGAAATTAGGATTTTTTTTGCTCTTTGGATAAAGCTGTCTTCGTGAATAAGTTGCCCCTTAGCAATCTCAACGATATCTTCATATTGGTAGGGACGATTGATTTTTTCAAGATACTCCCGGGCATATTCTGGAACCCAAACTGTTTTGTAGTATTTTGCCAGATCACTTGCCAAGGTACTTTTGCCTGTTGATTCAGGCCCGGTTATGGCAATTCGCTTAATCAATGGCTGGAGCTTTTAATTGTTTTTTCCATTCATAATAGCCGTAAACAGCCATGATGGTCAAGAATCCATAGAAGAAAGCGGTTAGATTTAGGCCCTTGAATAAGTATATCCCAACACAAAGAGCATCGGTGAAAATCCAGACCAACCAACTTTGTATATACTTTCTGGCTGTCATCCAGGTGGCCGTTAAACCAAGTGCTGTTGTCAAACCATCCCAATACGGTATATCGGAAGGTGTTTTTGTGAGAAGCCATCCAAATATAATCCAGGCACCTAAGGTATATAAACCTGAAGTAAGCAGAATCTTTGGAGCAATATTACGGATTGATATAGAGGATGAACTGAGTGTTTTACCAAATTTCCATTGATAAATTCCGTAAAAGCTCATGGCCAGGTAGAAAACCTGTAAAGCCATATCTCCATATAATCGGGCGGCATAAAAAATGTAGATATACATTGAGACATTTACGATCCCCGTTGCCCAACACCAGATATTCTGGCGGGCAGCTAATATCACATAAGCTACCCCGAATACCAAACCTAAAAGCTCAATGTAATTTTGTACGATCCAGTCGGTCATTATTCTGCAACCTTTTGTAAATCTGCATTTATTACTTTCATTACAAATACCGAATGTGGTAGCTCAAATGATTTCTCAATTTCATCGGTAATCGCTGACATTACATCACGATATTCTCCAAATACCTGAGTACTCATTCCATTCGTATTTACTACCAGGTTATCATATTGATTTAATCGATCGATAAATCCTTTGATGGGCGTGATATAATCGTCATTCAAGGGATAATAGCTTATTTCTACTGATGTTTTCATCTGTTATCTTTTTTGAAGGAGCATATGCTCATAATGAGACTGCAAAATTAACAAGTTCGGTTGAATAATGTGGGGTCTCATCCGAAATCAATTTACCTGATCACTTCAGTAGCCATTTACCCTTATTTCCATTAACTTTAAGTACAGGCTTTTCAAAGAAATGTTGAATGATAAAAAAAGGTAATATAAACGATATAATGGGTTCCGCAAAAGGGGAGTCTCCATTGATTCTAATTGCCATTGTAATAGCGATTATTTTTGGTACTATGCTGGGTGGTTGGTTTCCGGATTTTGCCTTGAATTTCAAGATACTTGGAGAGGTTTTTCTTAATTCTTTGATGATGCTTGTGGTTCCATTGGTTATGTTATCTCTGATTGTTGGTGTTACTCGTTTGGGATCGATGCGAAATCTGAGTTCAGTGGGTGGTAGGACGGTGGGTTATTATCTGGTGACAACTGGAATAGCTGTTGCCATCGGAATTATTATTGTGAATATTGTAAAGCCAGGAAAAGGTGTGTCGCCAGGTGAATCGCATCCGGAATTCGTCTATGCTATTGGTGGCAAAATGGGAAGGACTGTTTTTCTGGAGAACGAGTACTGGGATCGTAGCCGTTATTCAGATAAATTTGTTGTTATTCTTGAAGATCAACAAATAAAAGGGGGTATTGAACAAGTTTCTGATAGTACAGTTCAGGTTAAGTTTTGGGAAAGTGTCGACGCTAGAGACCAATATTTTGTTATTGCAGAAGATGGAACCCGGATTCCTTTTCGAAGGGAAGGGGAGAAACTTGTTGCTTATGAGCCACAATTAAAACAGAAGGGAATAGGCGTTTCGATTAATACTTCCATTGCAGGAAAGCTTAAAGGCCGGGAAGAAGGTAATATTGGAGAAACACTCCGCGAAATTTTAGTGGGAAATGAAGAAACTCAAAAGCAAGGATTGATTCCAAGTAATATCTTCTCAGCCATGGCTCATATGGATATTCTCCCTCTTATATTTTTTGCTCTCCTTTTGGGTGTTGCACTTTCCTTTATGGGAGATAAGGCTGCCAACACCGTACAAGTGATTTCCACCTTGAATGATGCTATTATGAAGATTGTACATTGGATTATGATTGTCTCTCCCCTAGGGATTTTTGGTCTGATTACAGCTCGAATTGGTCAAGCCGGAGGATTTCAGGAATTTCTGCCTGAATTAGTTTCTTTAGGGAAATACAGTTTATGTGTATTGATAGGCTTGTTTATTCATGGAGTATTAGTTCTTCCTTTGGTCTTAAAGTTTTTTGGGAGAAAGTCTCCTCTGCGATACGCAAAGGGTGTTGCGGCTGCCCTGTTAAATGCTTTCTCCACAGCATCCAGTTCTGCAACCTTGCCATTAACTATTGAGGGTGTTGTTGAACAAAATGATGTATCAAACAAAACAGCTAGTTTTGTGCTCCCCCTGGGTGCAACAATTAATATGGATGGTACTGCTCTTTATGAGGCAGTTGCAGCGATATTTATTGCTCAGGTTTATGGAATAGAGCTAGAACCGTTAATGATGGGGGTTGTTTTCCTTACAGCTACTCTGGCAGCTATTGGTGCTGCCGGAATCCCTGAAGCTGGCCTGGTAACCATGGTTATTGTTATGAAAGCTGTTGATTTACCTATCGAAGGTATTGGCCTACTGCTTTCCATCGATTGGATGCTTGACCGTTTCCGTACGACAGTAAATGTTTGGGGCGACAGTGTTGGGGCTGCTGTAGTTGACCGCCCCTAGTACATGTTAATTCGGGTCGTTAGTCCAGGTTTTACATTGAAAACTTTGTCAATCGAGTAAATTGATTTATCGGAGTACTTGGGACGAAAAACTACCCGATATACTCCTGGTAGTAGTTGAATAGATTCATTGGTACTTTTCTCATTTAAATCGTAGATCCAACGCATCTTTCCATTTTCCTGTACATACAAACTACCGTAGCCTGTGACAGCTTTGTTTATATAAGCAATTCCTGTTTTCGGGATCTCAATGGTTGTTTTATGACTCGGTTTGATTTCAACATCTTTCAGGATAATCCGGGGCATGGTGAGGATATCCACATCATAAAGCCCTTTCAGGAAGTGTTGGTTCTGATCGGCCTTCATAACATAAAGAATTTCACTATTCCCGGCTTCTTTTATTAAACAAGTGATGTCTTCATCGGCACGCATTCGAGTGGCTGGTTGAACATAGAGTTCTCCTTTTTCAACCATTGCTGGGAAAATGGTGTGCTTGCCCAGAACCATTTGTACTTTATCAAGACGTATAGCAGGTAAGGTGTTTACTATAATATCGTAGGTTAACACCGGGTCTATGACCAAAGTATCGGGTACCCCCTGATTATTCATGGTGTGGATGAAATTGTATACAATCTTCCCTGTGTTGTGGTCAATAAATGTCATATTTACATTTGTACCTGTAGGTTTCCCATGTTCATCAATCAAATTAACCTGGCAGGTTGTAGGATTTAAGGCCTGTCGGATTACCACATTCAAAGCTTTATTGAAATCATCCTCGCGCGTGGCATTAAAATAATCTCCAACACATTCAAATGCTTCCGAGAAATCACGTCCGATCCCAATAATGAATGGTTTTAGAGCAATCCCTTCTTTCTGTAATGCCATAGATGCCTCGCAGGGATCTCCATCACATTCTTCAATCCCATCTGTAATCAATATAATGATGTTGTTACAATTTTCACAAGGTGTGAAGTCTGTTGCAGCCTGACTTAATGAGTATGCAATAGGGGTGCTTCCTCTGGGTTTCAGGTTGCCAAGCTTTGCTTTGATTTTTTTGATATTCTCTTTCCCAAATGGAACTTCCAATCGGGTATCATTACATACTTTGGGAGGATATTGTTTTTGGTGTCCGTATACTCTTAAGGCTAACTCCAGGTTGGGGACATGTTGCAGACTATCAAGTACCTGATACATGATTTGTCGGGCCTTATCTATTTTACGGCTTTCCTGCCATCGTCCCGACATACTTCTGGATGCATCAAAAACAAACAAAATCCGTGTGTTCACATCTTTACGTACCAGTTTTTCGTTGATCTTTTGTGCGGAAATTAATTGAGGAACGATCAATAATGTGATCAAAACGATATTCAGAATGTTTTTTTTCAATTTGTACAGTTTTTGGTGCCGTTTATACCTTTTGTCAATGAATACAAAGAAAAACAATTCTTCAAGCTTATAAAAATATTTGCAAAAGCATTTATTCAGTAATTTTGGGGGACATTATTTTTATTAATTTATATAGAACGCCAATTATTATGTACGGATTGTTCAATCAGGTCGATAGGATGAAGAAACTGCCATTTTTAGTTATGGCTGTTTTGTTGGGGATTGTTAATCTGAATGCTCAAAATGCAACCAAATACATTGAACGATCACCAGAACAGCTTTGGGTGGATTCAATATTTAATAGTTTATCTTCAGAACAACGGATCGGACAATTGTTTATGATTCGCGCCCATTCTAATAAGGGACGTGTTTATACTGAGCAGGTTGCCGTAACGATTAAAAAGTATCAGGTTGGTGGTGTTTGCTTTTTTCAGGGTGGGCCGGTTCGACAGGCCCGAATAACGAATTATTATCAGGACCTGGTAAATGTACCTTTATTGGTAGCCATGGATGCAGAATGGGGATTGGGAATGCGTTTGGATAGTACATATTCCTTTCCTCGTCAGATGACATTGGGAGCCATTCAGCATGAGGAATCCATTTATGAAATGGGAGAGGAAATTGCATGGCAATTAAATCGACTAGGGGTGAATGTTAATTTTGCTCCAGTTGTGGATGTTAATAATAATCCTGATAATCCGGTGATTAATACTCGTTCGTTTGGTGAGGATATATATAATGTTTCCCGAAAAGGAATTGCTTATATGCAGGCACTTCAAAATAATCAAGTAATAGCAACAGCTAAACACTTTCCCGGGCATGGTGATACCGATTCGGATTCTCACCTGACTCTACCTGTTATTCCACATAATTTTGATCGATTGGATTCATTGGAATTGTATCCGTTTAAAGAATTAATCTATAATGGCTTGGGTGGTATGATGACCGCACATCTCTTTATTCCTTCCATGGATTCCTCTGTAAATACTGCCAGTACATTATCCTGGCCTATCGTAACAGGTTTAATGAAACACAAGCTCGGTTTTGAAGGTTTGATTTTTACCGATGCTTTGGAGATGAAAGGAGTGGCCGATTATCATGAGCCAGGAAAGTTGGAAGTGAAAGCCTTGTTAGCAGGAAACGACGTGTTGCTTTTGCCCGTTGATATTCCGGCAGCCATTACATCAATCAAAAATGCTATTTCCAAAGGTTTATTATCACAATCCGATATTGATGAAAAGTGTAGAAAAGTCTTAACGCATAAATACAGAGTGGGGCTAAATAATTATACGAAAGTTGATGTAGAAGGCCTTGCAGAAGATTTGAATAATGGACGAAATGATTTGATTACAAGGTCGCTTGTTGCTGAGGCTCTGACATTAGTGAGGAATAATGATTCGATACTTCCACTTAAACGATTGGATACCTTATGTATTGCTACATTAGCTTTGGGAGATGAAAAGTATAATAAATTTCAGGAGACTCTTGGTTTGTACGTCCAGGTAGATGCATTTCATGCACCAAAAAAAATAGCTACTAATCAAAGAATGGAAATATTAGATCAATTAAGTCCTTATGATTTGGTGATCGTTTCTATTCATAATACGAGTTCCTACGCTTCTCGTCAATATGGTATTTCTGACGAAGAAGTGGCTCTGATTGAGGATTTGCAAAAAGATCACATTGTTATTCTTGATGTTTTTGGAAGCCCATACTCTTTCCGAGTGTTGCCCGAACTAAATGAAAACGTCAAGGCTGTAATTGTTTCTTATCAAGATGGTGAAGCTTATCAGGATCTTTCAGCTCAATTAATTTTTGGAGGAATTGGAGCTCACGGAAAACTGCCGGTTTCTGCCAATGAAATATTTCCTGTGGGAACAGGTTTTTCAACCAACGAATGCCGTTTAGCTTATGTCAAACCTTCTGATTTGAATATTGATGAGGACTATTTGAGAAAAATTGATTCAGTTATTACAGATGGTATTGGACAGAAAGCTTTTCCTGGATGTCAGTTGATGGCTGTAAAGAACGGGAAAGTGTTTTTTAACAAAGCCTATGGTTATCATACTTATGATAAAAAAAATCCTGTGGAAAAGACGGATCTTTATGATATCGCTTCCATTACAAAGATAGCGGCAACTACGCCATTAGTCATGCAGTTATCTGATGAAAAACTGATTCAGGTGGATCGAAAGCTTTCCTATTATTATCCTCCTCTAAAATTAACCAATAAAAAAGACCTTATTATTCGTGATATTCTTGCGCATCAGGCGGATCTCACTCCCTGGATCCCATACTTCTTAAATACAATTGATGATAATGGCCCTGCTACTGATATGTATAGTAATGTGATTAGTGAAGATTATATCACCCGAGTGGCTGATAAGCTATATTTGAAAAAAGATTATGATTTTGCTATTCGCGATGAAATATATAATAGTGAATTACTGAATGGAGGAGAATACAAGTACAGCGACCTTGGATTTATCATGCTTTATTTTACTTTGGAAAACTTGTTGAATAAACCGTTTGAGGGAATAGTGGATGAAAATCTGTATCAACCTTTGGGGATGAATCTGACAGGCTATATGCCTACACATCACTATCCATTAGAAAGAATTGTCCCCACCGAAGATGATCAGGTGTTTCGAAAACAATTGTTACATGGTGATGTGCATGATCAGGCTGCTGCAATGCTAGGAGGGGTTTGTGGTCATGCAGGATTATTTTCTAATGCTAATGATATTTGTAAATTAATGCAGATGTATTTGAATGGTGGTAGTTATGGAGAACATCGATATATTAAGACAAGTACGTTGAGAGAATTTACTTCAAGACAGTTTCCATTAAATAACAACCGTAGAGGATTAGGTTTTGATAAACCTTGGCCAGAAGAAAAAGACCGAAGCCCTGTTTGTGAGATGACTTCATTAAACAGTTTTGGGCATTCAGGTTTTACCGGAACCCTGGCATGGGCAGATCCTGATAACGGTTTGATTTATGTTTTTCTAAGCAATCGTGTTCATCCTTCTGCTGATAATAAAAAAATCTATAAACTGGATATCCGCTGGAAAGTACATGATTTATTATATAAGGCGGTTGATTCCACACCAAAACAAAGTTTGCGTAAATATGCTAATAGCATTGTTGTAAACTAGAAAAAGTCTGCTAATTGTGAAATTGCAGACTTTGAAACTTGCTTAATCCTATATCTTATATTTTATAAATCAGTTTTATATAAACTTCTCTGCCTGCCTGTGGATGATATGCTGGGATATATCCGTGAGGATTGTGAATTGTGGGTTGTAACTCATCTATAGGTCTGAGTCCCGATCCACTTTGTCGGCCGATGGTCATATATTTTTCATTCAGAAGATTCCGAACAATCAATTGAGGTCGAAGATCAAGACCATTGAATAAATTGTTTCCGGTAATGGTTAAATTCAACAGGAAGAATCCATCCATATAACCGTCAGGATTTTCCTCTGTAACGTAAGTATATCCAACTTCGTTAATTCGTTCCGAAGTCATCTCATAAAAATAATAATTGGTTTCCGGAGCCTTGATCTTCCCTCGGTAATTAGCCCGTAAATTGAAATTAACTTTGTCTTTTAAGTTATAATTTAATGCAAGGTTTGCTTTATGTAAGGAAATGTTATCGATTTCTTCAAATCCTTTACCAATGTTGTAAGCATAATTAAAATTAAGGGCAAATGCGTGATTAATGAAATAGTCACCATAAATAGTCAACCCGTATATGCCTGAAGTCCCTATGTTCTGGAAAAATGTAGCTTTTTCCCCATTTGGACCAATTGGGAATTGAATAGGATCAGGATTAGGTGCTTCCACAATCATATTGCTCATATGGTTGTAAAAAATATTAGTTTTTACTTGAAAGCAATCTTTGGTTAAGTAATTGAGTTCTAGTTCATAAGTGCTTATCTCTTGTGGTTGAAGTTCTTTGTTGCCTCTCCATTCATCGTGAAGAGTGAATATTGTTGGAGCTTTATAAGCTTGTCCGTAAAACAATTTCATGAAAAACTGATCTGAAGCCTGTGAAATTAGAGCCAACCTGGGATTGATCTCATTTCCATAGAACTCGTCATGGTCTAGTCGAACTCCAGCATTTAGCTTGAGCCTTTTCGTTATGTGGATTTCATCCTGAGCGAAAACAGAATAATTCAAAGTATAAAACACCGGCTGAACGGAAACTTGCTCACTTGTATAAGTAGAATTTACTGAACTGGTATTGCTTTCTTGTTCTTCCCCCAGGGAGATACCAAAATGTTGTCGGGTTTGATGTTCCAGATGAATACCTAATGAAAGCATATTTGCTTCAGATAAGGACCAGTCGAATTGTTGTTCGATTCGTGTTGAAAAACCTTGGGCATAATATGATTTCTTTTTATCTGGTACCGGTGTGTCAATACCATTATCAACACTTTGATATTTGTATGTGTAATAAAATCCCGTTTGAGGATTAATGCTGGTATTCCTGAAGTAGGAGAGGGTGGTCGATTTTATTTTGTCGGTAATATCTGTTACATATTTTGTGTGAAAATTTAAGCCCGAGTGATTGGCCATAAAGTCAAGAGAAGGATCATTTGCGAAATATTCATAGCCTGGCACATAACTGCCTAAGCCTTCCAATCGCCTCCAGTAATATGCTCCAACCTTGAATTTATTACGTGAAATACTCAATCGAATTCCATAATCATTTATGGATGTATTAAAACCATCTTGTATCTGCTTTCTCGAACCATCCGGGTTTCGTTCATTCGCAATCCAACCATGTTCCGTTGATAGTACACTATCCGGCTCCAGATTATTGTGATAATAATTCCCCGGATCCGGACGATTCAATCCTCCATCTCCATCAGTGTAGTACCAGCGCCCGGAAAGTTGAATCTTTATTCCGTTTTTTAATTTATGGTTCAGAACCAGCTCAGGAACAATGGTTTTATTTGATCCATAGGTGATTCTGGCGTCTAGTAGTTTGTTGTTTTTTTCGTCACCATTTTGAGTGATTATATGGATTATTCCAGCATATGCATTGGCCCCGTATAGAGCAGAACCAGGTCCGGAAATAATTTCCACTCTCTTTATATCATTCATAGGTAATTCATATCCAATTCCTCTTGCCCATCCCATCGAGATGTCATTTTGAATGACTCCGTCCAATAGTATTAATACATTGGTTTGACCTACGTCGGAAATCCCTCTGAAATAAAAATGAGAAGGGTATTCTCCTGCTGGTTGACCAATAGATAGATCAAATCCGGGAATATCATTCAACAATTCGGTAAGGTTCGAATATCCTCTGCGTTCGATCTGTAAACGATTTATTACTATCGTATTTGCAGATGCCATAACAAGTTTCTCTGTCTTTCTGGAGGCTGTGATTACTTCCTGAGTAAGGAAATCATCAAATTCTATCGAGAACATTTGATGAACTCCTGTGGTATCTTCCTCCTGGGCATTCGTTATCTTTGGAAGAAAAAATATCAGTAAAATGAAATATAAAGTAATCAGTGGTTTGTTGAACATAATTCTTATTTTTATATGATAAAGATAAGGATTATCCGTTTGAATTGGTAAGTTGTATTTGTAATTTAGTCGCGAGAAAGTTATTTGACTCATGGGAAAACCTGTTCTTGTAAAAACATGCGTGATATTCATGTTGTTGGCTTGCTCGGCATTTAATAGCCAGGTTGGGCAAACAACGTTGAAAGCTGTGTTTATAGAGCGGGTGACCCGTTTTATTGATTGGCCCGAGGGCCTTTTTAATGAGAATATCGAGAAGTTTTCGCTTGTTGTTATCGGTAAACATGATTTTGGACCTATCCTGGATCAAATTTATTCTGAATACCAGATCAAAGATCGTGATGTGACGATTTCATATGTGGATAGTGTTCACAAGACTGAAGGAGCTCATATTATCTTCGTGGGAGATCTTCCTCCTAACCAGTTAAAAAGATTGTTCAATTACTGTGCAGATAAACCCATCCTATTGATTAGTGACAAACCAGGCTATAAGGAGGATGGTTTAATGTTGGTGTATTACCTGCTGGATGAAAATATAACTTTTGACATAAATCTGTCAGCAGTAAAGCAATCAGGCCTGTTAATGAGTTATCACCTGCTCAACAGAGCAAATGTTTATGAAAAAGTCATTACAGATTAATCTTTGATCGTGCATAGACGCAATTGTATCGGATCCTATCAATGAGGTTCTTGTTGATCTTTATTAGCAGTTTCATATTTTGGATAAGGAAGTTCAAATAATCAGAATTAAAGAAGTTGATATAGCTTTAGGTTGTGATTTGGTCTTTATAGGAGAAATAGAAGATGAAATTCTTGAGAACCTAGTTGGAACTCTTGAAGGAGAACCGGTACTTTCTGTTAGTCATAATAAGGGATATGCTTAGGAAGGCGTGCATATCAATTTTGTAATAGTTGGAGATAAACTAAGGTTTGAAATTAATAACGAATCACTTACTCGATCGGGATTAAAAGCTTCACATTTGTTGCTAAAACAAGCTATAGTTATTTGAAAATGAATTCTTTTTGATCTAATGACTTGATTAAATATCTCAAAAGACATATTTTTATAGTAATAGGCTGTTTTACAAATTAATCAAGCAATAGGGGGAAAGGATATGAAATTAATATCTTCTATTTTCATTGCATTACTTGTCTCATTTTTTTGCGTCAATGCTCAGGAATCCGATACAATTACAGCAGAACAAATACTGGAAATGTCTTTTGATGAATTGATGGAAACCGAAGTTGTTAGTGTGTCCAGATATTCTCAAAAAATGTCACAGGTACCTGCTTCCATTAAAGTAATTTCTTCTGAACAGATTTCAGAAAGAGGATATTTCACCTTGGATGATGTCCTTTCAGATCTACCTGGATTTCAATTTCGAAACATTCAGGGCTTTAACTCGTATTCATTTTTGAGAGGTGTACCCAGTCAGAATAACTTGATTTTGGTAATGATAAATGGAGTTGAGATTAATGAGCTGAACTCCGGTGGGTTTTATGGGGGCGCACATTTTAACTTGTTAAATGTAGAGCAGATTGAAGTCGTATACGGGCCTGCTTCTGTCGTTTATGGTACAAATGCCGTTTCCGGAATTGTCAATATAATTACTCGTCAACCTGAAAGTGGCAGTAGTTTTGTTACAGCACCAACACTCGGTAACTTTGAAACATCTAATATAGATTTCAGTTATCAACATGCAAGTAATGATTTTGGCATTTTAATATCAGGAATGCTCAAACGTACTGAAAAAGCAAACCTGGGTGGTGCCGATGGAGATAATTATTGGACCAATAATATGGAGAATTTTGAAAATGATAGGGCTATCGATTTTTCCATTCGGTACAAAAATTTTAATTATGGAATAAATTTTCAAGAGAAACGCGCATCGCGGACGACCAATTATATAAGTATCGGTGATAAATATCATGATGAGGGTACTTTGTGGGATATTATGTTTTTAAATTCTTTTATTGAGTATAAATTGGAAAAACAGCACTATTCTTATAAATCGAGAGCCTATTACCGTAATGCAACTGTAAAAGATAATACGATTGGGTATATTGAGAAAAGATCTGGTGATGATTTCGGAAAACAGGTTGGTTATTATCGTCCTAATTTTCAAATAGCTCTAGAAAATCAATATATCAGGACCTTTTTTGATAAACTTCACTTAGTTTCTGGTGTTGATTTAGAGTATGAACAGCTTGCTGAAGGATTTTCTAAAAGTCAAAGTGAAGGACAAAATATAAAACCACCAAAACCCGAAAAACCTGAAATGCTTAACAACTTGTTATTGAGTTTATATGCACAGGGGCAATATAGCCTGACTCAAAGTTTGCTTTTTACTCTCGGAATAAGACAGGATTTTAGTGATTATTATGGAAATGTATTTACTCCACGGTCTGCATTAATATATAATAAGGCAGGCTTTACTACAAAGCTTATGTATAACGAGGCTTTTCGAGCTCCCAAACCCTGGGATTTTACTTCAGGGCAGGGAAACGATGATTTGATACCCGAGAAAATGAGATCGACCGAGTTATCTTTCTCCTATATTCTGAAGGGTAATTGGATGGTAGAAACTAACGTGTATTATAATCAAATCAGAGGGCTTCTTGCTAAGGAATTTACAGCGGATAATTGGTATTGGATTAATAAGGATGAGATTACTACAAAGGGGGCTGAGCTGGGGGTGAATTACAATACAAAGAAACTAAAGACTTATATTAATTATACTTATAATGACTCTCAGGATCAGCTAGGTAATTCGGTTGCAGAGATAGCTCAACATAGTTTTAATACTGGAATAACAGCAAATCTGCTTCAAGACTATAGAATTCATATGAGAGCTAATTACCTGGGAGCCCGGGATAATCCGGGGAATAACCTCATTCAGGCAACAAACAGTTATTTGATTGATGATGCATTGATATTTCATACAGTGCTGGCCTATACTGGACTGCCGAACTTTGAATTTCAATTTATTGTCAATAACTTGCTGAATGCTAAATATTACCATACGTCGAATCGTCCGGTGAATCGTTATCGACAACCCCAAAGGACATTAAGGGGGACAATAATATTTAAGTTGGAGAATTAAAGAATATGAATAGAAGGATAAGGGGCATTCAAAATTTAAATATGCTTGTTTTTGCCGTTTGTATGTGCACTGTAATAATTACTGTAGGCCAGGATTATACACAGGAGTATGTACTGAAGGCTGGATATATGGAACGGTTTACCCGTTTTATTGATATCCCCGACAGTATATTGGCACCAAATCCTGATTCAGCATTTATTATTGGTGTGCTTGGTGATGATCCATTCAAAGGTGCCTTGGAGTCTTTCTATCAGGATAATACAATTAAAAAACATCGGGTGGAAATCCGCCATTTCAATAATATTGAGCAAGCGAAAAATTGTCATATGTTGTTTGTTTCTCACTCCATTGAAAAACAGCTTCCACAGATTGTTAAGGCAACCCGTGGTTTTCCTCTGATTACGATAGGTGAGACAAAGAGTTATGCCCGTAGAGGGGTAATGATCAATTTTTATATTGAACAGAATAAAATACGCTTTGAAATCAATCTGGATACAGTTGAACAGTCCGGTCTTAAAATTAGTCATTTGTTACTCAATGCTGCCCGACCAATTAAATGAAGAATAAATAATTGTTTTTCATTTACTTATTTAATATCTTTAGGATGCTAGTCAAGGAAAACGATGGTGAAATATATCGCTAATCATGTACTTGCAAATCGAAACTGAGTTTTGGGGGATTTCTTCCAATTATTCATGGGTGAATGATTTAATTAAATAATAAATGAAACAACTCCTCAATAGATTGTCCATACGAAATAAGCTCTTGCTTATTATTTTCATTATTGTTGTTATAACAACAGGTTTGGGGACAGCCATACAACTTATTCGGATTATTCAAAATGTAAAGAATGAGATGGTTAGTAATGTCCAGTTGAATGCTCGTCTGGTAGGTGAGTATTGCATTACTCCATTAACTTTCGAGGACCCGGTGGGAGGAGTTGAGATGTTAAGCAAATTGCAGGCATTCCCCGAATTTCGTGATGCTTTACTGTTTAATGATACCCTGGCCCTTTTTGCTGAGTATCATATTGATTCAATACCCTTTTATCCAACTTCTGTCGAAGAAGATAGCTTTAGCCTTTTTGATGATGATTATTTATATGTACAGGAAAATATTTATTTTCAGGAGCAGAAGTATGGAGTGATTTTCGTACGTTCTTCAAAAGATATTCTTGAAAGGCAGATCAGTGATCTTATTTTCTTTAACATAATTGTAGTTGTGATTCTATTGTTGGTGGCTTATTTCCTGGCACTCCAATTACAAAAGTTTATTTCTCAACCAATACTTAGTTTGACCAATGCTACACGTAAAATTTCCTCGGATATGGACTATACAATCCGTATGTATCATGATGGTAAGGATGAACTGGCTCTGCTCTATCAGGGATTTAATGATATGTTGGAGCAGATACAAAAAAGAGATGTAGCAAAAGAATTAGCAGAAAATAGTGCTCGGGAAGAACGAGATAAAGCTCAGAATTATCTTGATATAGCGGGTGTTGTTTTGATGTTTCTTGACAGAAATGGAAAAATTAGGTTGATTAACAAAAAGGGGTGTGAACTTCTTGGACAAACAGAGGAAGAACTTTATGAAACAGATTTTTTTGATTCTTTTATCCCCGAAGGAAGGTTTGCTCAATCCAGAGAGATATTTCGTCAGATAATAAATGGTAATACTGAATCGGATCAATATTGTGAATATGCAGTGGTAAACCATTCTGGCCAGGAACGCATAATGGCCTGGAATAATGTTATTCTCAGAGATGGTAAAACCAATGCAATTACCGGAGTATTGAGTTCTGGCGAGGATGTTACTGAAAGGAAAGAAAAAGACCGTATTATCAGGGAAAGTAATGAGAAGTTTCAATTGATCCTGGATAATTCCCCCCTGGGAATCTTTCATTATGACAAAAACGGGATTATCACCATGTGTAACAAGGCTTTTCAACAGCTAGTAGGTGGTTCGGCGCAACAGATCATTGGTTTTGATCTGGAGGAAAGTGTTATAAATGAGGATATGACCAACGCCTATAAAAAGGCTATGGATGGTAAAGTTGGTGTTTTTGAAGGAGAATATACCTCTGTGTTGGGAGGGAAAGTGTTTGATGTTAGGGCGGTATATACTCCTCTACATGATTCTAACATGAATGTTGAAGGTGGGATTTGCATTTATGAAGACATTTCCGAAAGAAGGAAAATGGAGAAATTGAAAATTGAAAAAGAAGCTGTTGAGGAAGCAGGACGGGTTAAAAGTGAATTTCTAGCCAATATGAGTCATGAAATTCGGACGCCAATGAATGCCATTCTTGGATTTACAAGTTTGCTGGATAAAATGATTGAAAACCCCAAGCAACGATCTTATCTCGAATCAATAAAGAGTAGTGGGAAAAGTTTGTTAACGATTATTAATGATATTCTCGATCTTTCAAAGATTCAGGCCGGAAAACTTGAAATTCAAAGAGATAGTATCAACTTTCATAATCTGTTTCAGGAATTGTATACCATTTTTGAGGTGAAGATTAAGCAAAAAGGACTTGAATATCAGATCCAAATTGATGAAGAAATTCCTGAAGGCTTGCTTCTTGATGAAGTTCGCCTTCGACAGGTGATGTTTAATTTAATAGGAAATGCTATCAAGTTTACTGAAAAAGGAAGTATTCATCTCATAGCTAAAAAACAATACAGGGAGGACGAGAGAAGTAAACTTGATTTACGTGTTGAGGTTTGGGATACTGGCGTTGGTATTGCAGAAGATTCTTTGGAAGCAATTTTTGAGGCCTTTAAACAACAAGATGGACAAAGTACCCGAAAATATGGAGGTACAGGCTTAGGTTTGGCTATCTCCAAACGTCTGATAGAAATTATGGGAGGTAAAATATGGGTGGAAAGTGAAATTGGTAAAGGGAGCCGTTTTATTATTGAGCTGTATGATGTTGTAGTTTCTAATTTGTTGAAACAAACTGCAGGACATAAGAAATTTAGCTTGGAACTGGTGAGATTCGATAAAGCCCATGTATTGATTGTAGATGACATTGAATTGAATAGGAGGGTTATTCTTGAAACATTTGGTACCTCGAGGCTTGAGTTTCAGGAAGCTGAAAATGGCCAGCAAGCCATTGATATGATAAGACAAAACAAACCTGACCTGGTGATTATGGATATCAAAATGCCGGTAATGGATGGGTATTGCGCAACTAAGATTATTAAAGAAGATAATGAGATGAATAATATTCCTGTGATAGCATTGTCTGCTTCGGTCCTTCCCGACCATGTTAAGCGCATTATGGGAGCTGGATTTGATGGATTCGTGCGTAAACCTGTTCAGATTGAAGAACTTGTCAGAATTATGAAAAAATTCCTTAAGTCTGAAGATATTAGTATTGATCAGAAATTTGATGTGGCTCAGGAAACCGCAAAACTTGAAACAAAACGCTCATATAAGCTTTCTGATAAAGTAACATCCAATTTTGAAGAATTCAAAAAACTTATGGAAGAAGATGTTTTCCCTGAATGGGAAGTTTTGAAACGGAGTAGTTTGATACCTAAAATCCGGAAATTTTCTGAAAAATTGACTGCCATTGGCGAGGAATATGAACTAGAAGGTCTTATGGCTTTTGCCGAAGAATTGAGATCTCATACCAATAATTTTAATATTACGGCTATCAAAGCATCTTTAAATGAATTCAAAGATATTTTCGATCAATTGTTTAATGAATATTCAAATACACAATAGACATGAAAGCGAACGAAGATTTTACAATATTAATCGTCGATGATATACCAGAGAATCTGCAAGTTTTGGGTAGTATCCTGGATGAACAAGGTTATACGATTAGTTTTGCTCAAAATGGAAAGGAAGCAGTTGAGCAGGCAAAGGAAATAAAATTCGATTTGATTTTGTGTGATGTTATGATGCCTATTATGGATGGCTTTCAGGCTGCTGATGAATTGAAAAAACTAAACTCGACTAGAGATATTCCAATAATATTCCTAACTGCTAAAAATGATAAAGATAGTATTATCGAAGGATTTAATCACGGAGCAGCTGATTATGTTACCAAGCCTTTTGATCCCAGTGAATTAATGGCTCGTGTCCAAACACATTTGCAATTGAAATATCAGGCCGAGCAACTTGCCAATATGAATAAGATTTTAGAGCAGAAGGTCAAGGAAAGGACTTTGCAACTGGTCATGGCTAATGAAAAACTTGAGTCTGCTTATAGTGAATTGGCTATTTTGGATCAGGCTAAGAATAATTTTTTACAATTAATCAGTCATGAACTGCGAACACCTCTAAATGCCATTGTTGGCTCTATTTCGCTTATGGAATCCCTGGTTGAACAGCAGGATGAATTACTTGACTACTTTGAATTATTAAGAAGTGGAGTGGAAAGGTTAGAGAAGTTCTCCAGTACAGCCTTATTAATAACTCAACTACAATCTGGAGTTTATTCCATGAGAAACGAAGAATGTAGTCTAAAGTTGATGATACATAATGTGTTAGAAGCTCTAGAGCCTTTTGCATCAGCGCGCAATATCAACATTAAGAATAGGATTTCTTCAGATTTCAATTGTTTGGTTGAAGAACTTTTGTTTTCCAAAATAATTTATAGTGTGATTCATAATGCCATTCGTTTTTCAAGAGAATATTCATCGGTGGTTATTGATGCTATTGTTGATAAGGGGAAATTGGTGGTTACTGTCGATGATTCCGGACCCGGTTTTAGTGAGTTGGCAATAAGTCAATTGTATAAACCTATAATGGCCACTGAAGGTCAACTAGACCAGAATATTGGATTAAGTCTCAGATTAGCAAAAATAATTATGGATATGCATAAAGGTGAAATTAAGATTGAACGTATTGGTGAGATTTCCCGGGTGAGCCTGATGTTGCCTGTTTGTGATTCCTGAAACCAAAATGGAAACCTGTGCAATTGTTAGCATGCATTGTGATTAGTACCAGGGATCTAGATTGAATAACTAACTCTAATCCTAGAGTTAGGAGGTGGTGATAATTTCTATTGTATGTTATGTAGACCGGGTTTTCATAGGTTTGTAATTTCCGTTATAATAAGTGAATACGATTATTGATAATGTATATTTCGAAACTTCAATGCAGCATTTACCCTATATATGCTTTGGAATATGTAATTTTGATAAAAAGGAGCATATTCATCAAATCGTAACTTCGAGATTTGAGAGGTAGTGGTTGTAAATACAAGATGAGCTGAAATGAATTTTATTGATGTGAAGAAGGATTTTAAAGTCCTGACTGTTGATGATAAACCAAGTAACTTGTTTGTACTTGAAAGTATTCTCGAAGGGGAAGGGTATGAGATTTTAAAGGCCGCTAGTGGGAAGGAGGCCTTGAAATATTTGGGAGAAGAAAGTATTGATCTGATTCTGCTGGACGTTATGATGCCAGGGATGGATGGTTTCCAGACTGCAGATCATATTATTAATGATTTAAAGCTAAATGAGATACCGATTATTTTTTTAACAGCTCGTGATGATAAAGAAAGTGTCGTTCAGGGCTTTAAACATGGAGCAACAGATTATGTGACCAAACCATTCGATGTGGATGAGTTACTTGTTCGGGTGGAAACGCAATTAAAACTTAAATATCAAGCGGATCAACTAGGTAAAATGAATCAGATTCTTGATCAGAAGGTGCAGCAGCGAACCATTCAACTTCAGGAAAAAAGTGAGGAATTAGCTATTGCGTATCAAAATCTTGAAAAAGCTTATAAAGAATTAAACGGCCTGGATCAGGTTAAGGATAACTTTCTTAAAATTATCAGTCACGAAATTCGCACACCTTTAAATGCGATTATAGGTTCTGTAGCCCTAATGGAGGACTTTTTACAAGAACATGCTGAAGTACAAGACTGTCTTGAGTTATTAAAAGATGGAACTGATCGTATGGAACGCTTTTCAAATGCAACCTTACTGCTTACAGAACTCCAGACAAACAGGTATGTGCCTAAACTAAAGCATGAAATACTACACAAAATAGTAAAGGGGGTAACCGAAATTCTCAGAGATAGTGTGGCCTCAAAGAATATTCAGATTTCTATGCATATTGATGCTCAGGTGGAAGTATTGGTTGACCAAAAGCTTTTTGACCGAGCCGTACTTTTTGTTATCCAGAATGCTGTAGAACATTCTGATCACGATGGTAAAATAATTATTACCAGTATTATGCAGGGTGATACTTTACTACTTCAGATCCGGGACTATGGCCCCGGTTTTAGTGAAACAGCTTTAAACAGCCTCTTCAAACCTTTTGGTGTTGGGGCTGTACATGCCGACCAAAGCCTTGGCTTGAGTATGAAAACGGCCAAAGTTATAATGGAAATGCTTAAAGGTGAGATCCGTGTGAAAAATAGAGGTAAAGGCGCAGAAGTAACTTTTGTATTACCCGCGAGCTCCTAAACTAACTACTCGAATAGCTTTGTCACCCTTTAAATAGGAACGAATAATTTGCTTTATGTCCCGATTATCAGGGTATGACCTTATATAATCACTTATATACTCCGCATCATGAGCTAGTATTTCATTAGTAACAAATCCATACCCCTGATAGATCCCATGTCTGACTACTACGATCGATTTCTCATCCTTTGTTCGTCCCTTATCTATTATAAGGAAAGAATCTTCATCATAGTCGAAGCGGGAAAGGGCTGCCATAATTCTTGTATTATATACATCAACAGGTTCTTCTCCTATACAAGCTCCATTACATTGTTTGATGGTGTAATGAAAACAGTTTGCATCCGTTTTATACAATCCACATAATTTCTGGCATAATGAATAATCTTCTACAAGTCGGTGTATAAATTCTGTAGCCGATTTCTTAGTTGAAAAACTGGTGATTGGTGCGGATTCATTATTTACCCGTTCAATCTTTAAATTCAAATATCCATTTGCATCCGGGTGATCATATATTCCATACTGATAGCTGGTTCGCCTTTGTGCCCGGTTGTATTTTGGTAATCGGCTTTTAATTTCGTTCGACTCTAGAAGTAAAGCAATTAATTCGCTACCTGTTTTTTCATAACTAATATCTGCAATCTCATGTTTCATTTCCATCGCTTTTCGCGAACTATTATTATTGAAGTGTTGAATGACCCTTGAGTGAATATTTTTACTCTTTCCAACATATATAATATCTCCTGCATCATTATGGAAATAGTAAACACCTGTTTCCTCTGGTATACTACGAATAATTTCCGGTTTTAAATTGGAGTTTAACCCTTGTAGATTGATCTCTGATAAATTGGGATCTATATTCAAAAGGATTTCTAACAGACAAACAGTTGCTTGTACATCACCCTCAGCCCTGTGCTTTGCTGTATGGGGGATTTGAAGATCATTGGTTAGCTTTTCAAGACTATAAGATCGACGCCCTGGGATTAGCTTGCGACTTAGTTTTACAGTACAAAGCTTCTCTCTTTTGTAATCATATCCAAATTGCGCAAATTCACTTCGAATGAAATTATAGTCAAAACTTACATTGTGAGCTACAAAGACACAACCTTCCGTGATTTCAATAACATGCTTTGCAATTTCATAAAATTTGGGTGCATGTTCCACCATCATATTATTAATGCCCGTTATTTGAGTGATTCGATATGGGATCTTCTTTTCGGGATTAATTAGTGTACAGAATTTATCCACTACCTTTTGCCCATCGTGAATGAAAATTGCGATCTCTGTTATTCTTTCATCCCGGGGCGACATCCCTGTCGTCTCAACGTCAATAATGGCATATTTTGTTTCCATAATTCAATATCATTCTATGCATGTTCCAATAATTGCGAACTTACAAATTATAATTAGTATTCACGAGATAATCAGGCCTCCATACACTACACTTATAAAGTACAACTTCTCAAGTAATAACTAAATTTCTTAATTCATACCCCTTTCCGGTAAAAATTGTACAACCTGACTATCACTTTTACTTTAAACCTTTATCCTTTATGCCTTAGCCTTTTTCCTTTCCACATTTCCCTGGGCAGCGGCCGGGCCATGCGCTATAGCTGTCT
>PPCM01000220.1_pt1 | contig 72772 bp, 63 predicted proteins | sample 1555541 | NCBI WGS metagenome assembly PPCM01 (sample SAMN05284479, study PRJNA326546) | Marine sediment metagenome, whole genome shotgun sequencing project. | isolation source: marine sediment | place: Germany: Wadden Sea | collected 2012-09-05 | reverse complement strand
TTTCCATCCAAAAGAGCTGATTGTACGTACTTTAGGTTGGTTGCAAGATCTAAAAAGACTTCATTGTCATTCATTAAATCAGCAACTGATTCCTCGGTATATACTTGATCCGGGAAAAAGAGTTGAAGTCGTTTTAAGGCTCTCTCAACATGAGCATCTGTGGCTGTATAGTGCATAATATCCTTGAAAAACATTAATTATTAATACAAAAATAATGGTTTATAGTTGCGAAGTAAAGAAGATGTTGTAATGAAGGGACTGATTTTACGAAAGATTTTGTGTAAAAAGCTCTAGCCTGACAGTTGGGTGGTTTATGGTAGGTTTGTTGGGAAAAGCTCTATTTAATTGAAAATATTATAGATTGTAGTTTAGGATTCAGTTATTAAGCTCTTGTTTTGTAGTAACAGCGATGCTTGCAATTAAATATGGTGTGTTGGCAATATTTATTGCGGGTTAAATGATAGCCAAACGGTAAAGGATGGTTGTTCTTAGTTATTTTGCCGTTTTCTGTTGTGGGAGATAGCTGTTGCTGCTAAGCTATTTTTTCCGAATTTTAACTATAACAATAGCAAAATAATAATGAAGCAATTAACCACCCCAAGAATGGATCAATGTATAGGTTGTCAGAGCTGTTCTCTGGCCTGTGCTCGTCTTGTTTATAAACGAATCTCATGGAATAGCGCTGGTATCCGGATTCAATCCTCCGGCGGTCTTTCAACAGGATATGTCGCAAACCATTGTCTTGCCTGTGACCCACCTCCATGTGCTAACGCTTGCAAAACTGGAGCGTTAAAAGCGAGAAAACAAGGTGGTGTGATATTCAAAAAATCTTTGTGCAATAAATGTGGTGATTGTATTTCTGTTTGCCCGGTTGATGCAATTTGTCAGGATAGCGAAGGATATATTTTTCTTTGTATTCATTGTGGGCAGTGTGTGAATTATTGTCCACAAAATTGTCTTGAGATGCAGGAAATTGCTGTCCTTGAGGAGGCGAAAATATGATGCAGGAAATGTTTCGTGTTCTTGTGGTGGATGTTGAAGCTGGCAGTAGTAAAACTGTTCAACTGGATGGCAGGAATGAATATGTGGGTGGTAGTGGTCTTGCTGCGCTTCTTTATTCAAAATATGGTAAGCCGGAGAGTAGCTGGGATGATCCTGCTCAGCCACTCATCTTTACCATTGGCCCTCTAACAGGTCTTTTCCCGTTGATGAGTAAGATGGTTTGCTCATTTAAGTCCAGTTATCATAATGAATATACTGAAAGTCATGCAGGTGGAAGGGCGGCTCTTGCACTTCGTTTTTGTAATTATGATGCACTGGTAATCGTTGGTAAAGCGAGACGACTATCTTGCTTAAATATTAACAGTCGTGATGTGCAGGTGAAAGAAGCGACATTTCTGAAAGGACTTGATGCTGATAGCAGCGGTAAGCTCATTCGTCGCATGTTTTCTGATGGTGCCGGGCATCGGACAATACTTCGTATCGGACCTTCTGGTGAAGTTGGCTCTGCTATGGCCTGTATTAATGTTGATACCTATCGCCACTTTGGTCGTATGGGTGGTGGTGCCATTATGGGCACTAAAAATATCAAAGGGATTGTTATTCACGGTGATTATGATTTTCCCGCACCTACCGGTAAAGAATATGCCAAGCTGTATAACAAGGTTTACAGCCAGGTGACTTCAACTGATATGATGCGTAAGTATCATAATCTTGGCACACCTGCAAACCTACAAGGTCTCAATGATATAGAAGCATTACCCTGGAATAATTTACAAAAAACCAGTGATCCGGCAATCTCAGGTATCACCGGGACTAAATTTGCTGAAGAGACACTACTTCGCAATGGTGCCTGTGCTGGTTGCCCTGTTGGTTGTATCCATATTGGGTATATTCGTGAGCGTATGGAGAGGGATCATCGCTATCATTATCATCAGGTGGCATATGATTACGAACCTATCTTTGCAGCAGGCACTATGCTCGGGGTTACAGGCACCTTCGATATACTCAGGATTCTGGAGTTGATGGAAAAGGCATGTCTTGATGCTATGTCGGCAGGTGTCGCTCTTGCTTGGGCAACAGAGGCCACTGAACAGGGACTTATTTCAGAACAAGAGACATTGGTGCCACTTAAATTCGGAGATAGTCTGGCTTACCAGCAAGCAACTGTCTATCTGGGTAAAGGAGCCAATGATTTTTATAGGTTACTTGGCCAGGGCACATTGAAAGCTGCCCAGGAATATGGTGGTGCCGACTTTGCCTGTGTACTAGGACAGGAGATGGCAGGGTATGCTACTGGTGAACTCTTTTTCACAGCACAGACACTTGGTTTTAGACATTCTCATTTAGATACTGGCGCCTATAGTTATGAACAAAAAACTCCTGAAAAGGATGTAGATAAGGCTGTTGACTATCTTATTAACGATGAGCCAGGCCGTGCATTTTTAACCTCGATGGTGAGCTGTCTTTTTGCAAGATCTGTCTACACGGATGAAATGCTTGGTGATTGTTTAAATGTTCTTGGTTACGAGCAGCTTGCAGGTTCTATTGATGAAGCTGGCGAATTTATCAGAAAAGTTCGATGGCAGACTAGAATTGCCACAGGCTTTAACCCGGAAAACTTGACTATTCCTAAACGATTCTACAATGTGAAAACATGGAAGGGTGCTATTGATCCTAGCTACTTACAAAGCCTTAAAGATGAATATGGCAAACGCATACTTGGACTTGTTTAGTAAGGAAAAAAAGCATCTATTAAAATTGTGACAATATTTATTACTGAATGAGTTATGAATAAAAAAAGCGGTTATAAGTGGGACTCACTTATAACCGCTTTTTTGTAGCTTAATGAAGCTTAATGCTAGATCATATCTGCAACCGCATCACGTTCACTCTGTAACTCTTTTTCTGTAGCTGTGATCATCTCACGTTGGAAGTCGCTCACCTCAAGGCCAGTAACTTCTTTCCACTCGCCGTTTTCACAGGTGATAGGGAAGGAGTACATTAAGTCCTGATCAACACCATAGCTGTTTCCAGCACTGTATACGCCCATGCTTACCCAGCCACCGTTTGAACCAAGTACCCAGCTTCTGATGTGGTCAATTGCCGCAGAGGCAGCAGAAGCAGCACTTGAAGCACCACGAGCCTTAATAATTGCAGCACCACGCTGTTGAACAACAGGGATGAACTCGTTTACATACCAGTCATTGTCAACTTTATCAGCAACCTTGTCACCGTTCATGGTAGCGTATGCAATATCAGGGAACTGAGTTGCTGAGTGGTTACCCCAAACTACAACTTGCTCAACGTCATTTGAGTGACAACCAGTTTTCTCAGCAATTTGAGACATAGAACGGTTGTGATCAAGACGCATCATAGAAGTAACATTCTTTGGATTCAGGTTTGGTGCATTCTTAAGAAGAATGAGTGCGTTGGTGTTTGCAGGGTTACCAACAACCAGAATTTTAACATCAGGATTTGCATTGTCGCTCAGTGCCTTGCCTTGTGCTGTGAAAATAGCGCCGTTTGCCTGAAGAAGATCAGAACGTTCCATTCCTGGTCCACGCGGACGAGAACCAACTAACAGTGCAATATCAGCATCTTTGAATGCTACGTTTGGATCGTCGGAAGTAACAATACCCTGAACCAGTGGAAAGGCACAGTCATTCAATTCCATAACCACACCTTGGAGTGCATCCATTGCTGGTGGAATCTCAAGAAGTTGAAGGATTACAGGCTGATCTTTGCCAAGCATGTCTCCTGCGGCAATGCGAAAAATGAGAGAATAGCTGATTTGACCGGCAGCACCGGTAACTGCAACGCGTACGGGCGATTTCATAAATATCTCCTGATAAACTATATTGAAAAATTTTATAAAACTATGAGTACTCAAAACCGACTCGCAAGATACCACAGTACGAGTCGGTAATCCACTATGAATATAGTGTGCTTCTAGGCAATTTTTCAAGGAAATATTCAGCTGAATTGATAAAAATCCGAATATTATTTTTTCTCGTCTTTTAAAAGCTGACTCATCTCAACTAATCGTAATAACTCCGCACGGTAACCCTCTCTATCAGTTCCACGGGATTGCTTGAGGAGCTCTAGACAATTTTCCCATGAAAAATCACCAATGTGAGTCGAGTCCTTGAGTAACATTCCATATCCGGCAACGGTTGCTGCAAATCTGAAATCATCACTTGTTTGTTCAAGGCTATTTTTGTTTGTTTTTACAGATTGGCTGAGCTGTTTGGAACTCTTTGTTCCTTCAGGCTTGTAGCGAAGTTTGACTGTTAACAGTTCATTACTCTTACTTTTTGAGTTTCCAGTTTTCTGATACTTAAGGTCATCAACATCAGGGATAGATTTATGACCAGTTGGAATTAGCTCGTATAGTGCAGTTACGGTATGTCCAGCACCAATTTCACCTGCATCCTTTGTGTCGTCTTTGAAATCTTCATCAGCAAGGGCACGATTTTCATAACCAATAAGGCGATATGCACCAACCTGCGCCGGATTAAATTCCACTTGAATTTTCACATCACTTGCAACAGTAAAGAGCGTTCCGCCCATCTCTTTAATGAGTACTTTTTTAGCTTCAAGAAGTGAGTCTATGTAAGCGTAGTTACCATTACCTTTATCGGCAAGAACCTCCATGGTGTCGTCGTGATAATTACCCATACCAAAGCCTAATACTGTCAGATAAACACCGCTTTCACGTTCTTTTTCAATCAGTTTCTGGAGCTCTCCTCTACTTGTGGTTCCCACATTGAAATCACCGTCGGATGCGAGAATGACACGATTGTTACCACCTGGCATAAAAACTTGTTGAGCAAGCTGGTATGCCGTAACAATGCCGCTTGATGCATGGGTTGAACCACCAGAGGTTAGGTTGTCGATTGCTTCCTCTATCTTTTTTAATTCACTGCCAGGAGTAGGTTGTAGAACAATTCGATCAGAACCGGCATATACAACAATTGAAACACGATCATTTTTATCAAGTTTTGAAACTAACATCTTCATGGATTTTTTAAGAAGACCGAGTTTGTTGGGGGCACTCATGGAGCCTGAAACATCAATTAAAAACACTAAATTAGAAGGGGGAAGATTTTCCACATCAATATCTTTGGCTTTTACACCAATTTTAACCAGACTGTAATCCTTGTTAAAGGGGCTTGGCCCAACCTCGGTTGATATGGCAACCGGCTTGTCTCCATCCGGTTCAGGGTAATTATAGTTAAAGTAATTGATCATCTCCTCAATTCTAACAGCTCCAACAGGCGGCAAAGAGCCACCAGTAACAAAACGCCTGATATTTGCATAGGATGCAGTGTCAACATCTATTGAAAATGTTGAAAGTGGATCATTTTTACTGGAGATGAAATCATTTTCTTCAATAGAGTTGTATGATTCTCTGTTCCATCCTTCACTAGAAGTTGTAACAATAGGCTGTTGAGGTAATGGCACACCTGCGAAAGATTCTGCTTCAGCTACTGCGTAAATTGGCTCCATACCTTTGGTTTTGCGCATTGTTAGGGTGTTGGCCTCATCCATTTGAATGCGTCCTAACTCAAGCTTCTGTTCTGTAAGTTTTGTTGGGGCTGTGGTGTCTTTTTTTTCCTCGGTCTCATTATAAGAACAACCTGCCAAAATAAAAAATGCTGAAATACAAAGTGCTGTTACCATTTTTTTGTTCATGATCTTCTCCTCTTAGGGTATTAATTAACTGGTGTAGCGATCTGTTACCCTTTATGACGGCAGTTGTTTTCTATTGTGTCGAAAAAAACTAAACATTTTTTATTTTCCTTTTTAAGATGACATCTTCAGGCGATAATTGTGTAGGAAATATGCACCAGCAGGTAATGGGACAGTGGGATCTTGTTAACCGATTGGCAGCAAAACGATTTCAGCGTGAAGAGACAGCAGAAGAAGCTGCACTTTATGTCCTTGATAAGCTTTCTGAGGATGACTGGCGACGGCTACGAATGTTTGAAGGAAAATCAAAATTTACCACGTTCTTGTCTTCTGTGACTTATAGATTGCTTGAGGATTACGCAAGAGTGCGGTTCGGTAGAGTTACACCTCCCAAATGGATAAAAGAGCTTGGCGGCATATGGCTTACTCTATTTCGCTTACTCTGTCTTGAGCGCTTTTCTTTTCAAGATGCAGTAATGAGGTTGGGGAGTATTCGTAAAGATCTTAGTGAAAAAATAATTGAGGAGTCTGCTGACCATCTCTTAGGAGAGCTGCCAGACTGCGGCAAATCTGTGCAAGAGCAAGAATATGATGAGGCCGTGCATCATACAGATGGAAACGATTTGGTAGCTGAAATAAAAGAAAAAGAGCTACTTATTCAAGCTCTGACCCGAGAAATATTTGGAGAGTTACAAAGCAAGAGAAACGAACAGGTAATAGAAAAACTCTTACACAATAGATTATCACTTAAGCCAGAGGAGCAATTGCTACTCAAACTTCGTTATCGGGAGGGTATCTCGGTGAGCGAAATTGGTAAGATGCTCGGATTGAACAGATTTCAGGTTAATGGCAGATTACGTAGAACCCTTGAGAAGGTAAAGGCTCATTTTAATAGAGCTGGTTGCGAAGAAGAACTGAAATTATTGCTTTGTTAATCTCAAACGACACAACTGGTTAATTTATCCGTCAAAACTAGTATGAAGATAAAGAGTGATAAAAAGATGAGCAGTCAAAAAAGATCAGCAAAGGATGATCGCCGACTCGGTTTGCTTGGGGAAGCAGCAAGCAAATCTGAAGAAATTGATGGAAGCTGCCCATCCAGTGAAGAACTCGCTGTTCTTATAGAACAACAAAAAGAGCTGCCTAAAGAGTATCAACATCTCCTAACCCATATTGCAAGTTGTCATTCTTGTTATCAAGAGTGGTTAGTTTTATCCAGAGGGTATGGAGTACGTAGTAACGCTCGCTCGATAATCGTTAAATTATTTTCCACTCCACGCTATCTTGCCGCAACTGGTTCGGCTATGGCTATAGCCGCAAGTGTCATTGTCTTTTTTGCCATTCCGCAACAGAAGGTCGCTGAGTTATCTCAACCACAAAAACTGGAGTCGATGGCTTATAGTTTAGAAGACTCTGTTGCCCCTATGTATGAAGCGGAAGAGTTAGGAGCACTACAGGTGAAAAAAAGAGAAGAAGCACCTATGACCGTACCGAGTGAAGATAATTCACAGAGATCTGTTCAAGATGATACAGAAAAGGAGTTGATAGCAAGAATGACAACTCTATCTAAAAGAAAAGCAACAGCACCCGCACCATCAATACCTGAGATGAAAGGAGCCGTGTCGTCTGGTAATGTTGTTCTTGGGAAGGCAGATAGTGATACTCTTTCGAGTGAGCTAACCATCGTTTCAACATATAAGGAATTTGAGGATTATCTTCTGTTGAGTTGTAAAAATGAGAATTACACTGTGCAGAATATAGAAAAATCTCAAAAAATTGCTGAACGGATTATGTCACAATCAATTGATATTGATGACGCTGATTATAAAAAGTTAGAATCAATCATATCCCTTACAAAACAAAGGCCTTCTTTGGATTATAAACAATTCTGTGAACAGGCCGCCGAGATCATGAAATAGTTTTCAGTCAGACTTGTCTTGAGTGTTTTTGTGTTCTTTGCCTGCAAAATGATGCTTTGTAAAAAAGACAGCACCACGTGCTCCTGCTTCAGCTTGAGTGACCGCCTCAACACTTGTGTAATAGAAATTCCCTGTTTCTATCCCTGACTCATCTATATAGTTTGCAAGTTGTTCGGCTGTTTGCGATGAACTAGTAATAAATGGCAGGATGACAAACATCAAAAGCCAGACAATTGAGCAACAGGCGACTAGTTTACTGATTTTTTTTATCATATATTTACCTCATTAAGGTTGCTGCCGGATTGCTCCGGCAGCAATTACTTAATCTTTAAATATTTGCAGTAATATCAGGAAAGACCAGATAGAACATAATGTAAGCTACTATGAGAGTCAGAGCTAAATTAAAGGTTTGACCACAAGCATAAAGAATCAAAGGTTTACCGCCCTTAAAATGGTGAGCCAGCTCTCTGAAATTGGTAGCAAGACCAATAGCAGCAAAGGAGAAACAGAAAAACCAATCTCTACAAATTCGAGTGAAACCTCTTAAAACACCGTTATCTATCATAGCAAAGCCGGCATCTGGGCCGATTTTACTGTAAAGAAAAGAGAAGAATATTGAAGCAGCTAAAAAACCGAGTACAAACTTAGGGAAACGGTGCCAGATCTCCATCCAGCTTACACTGTTTCCAGCTTTTGCTTCCACTTTCATAGTCCAGTAGATTGCAATACCAAAGGCAGTTGCACCAATAAGAACGTTCTGAATCATCTTGATAGTTGCCGCCACATAAAGAGCACTCTCTGATAAGAAAGCACCTGCTGCTGCTACGGCACCTGTGGCATCTATTGTTCCACCCATCCAGGCACCACCTAAAATATATGGCATTCCTGTTGCTTTGATGATAGCTGGCATAACAATCATCATGACCGAGGTAAAGATCAGTGATAACCCAATTGCAAGAGTGAGTTCCTCCTTTTTAGCACGACAGGCAGCAGCTGCTGCGATTGCGGCAGATGTACCACAAACAGACATGTCTGAGGATATAACCATGTTCAAGGTTTTGGATGGCATCTTCAATACTTTTTGACCAAAGATAAACGTGCTTATCAGAACAACAGGAGTCACAAACCAAGTAACAAAGATACCGGGAACACCAATTGCAACTATTTTGTTGAAGAGAATCTCGCCACCTAATAGAACAAGTCCGGTTTTAATGAAAAACTCTACTTGCAATGCGGGCTTTATCCACTTTGGAGTACCTATTGTATTGGCTATTATCATACCAACAGCAATTGCCCAGACGGCATATCCTGCACCATAATGTTTCATGGTGGCTTGGCCAGCCATAAAATATGAGAAGACACTGACTGCAAAGACCCCTACAAAACCAAGTAAGAATTTACGGCCTGAATGGCCCATGACTTTCATGCCGATGGAAAAGAATAAACCCATGGCTACCATTACAGCCAAAAGGTTTGGAATCTTATTGTAGGCATTATTTGAAATGCCACGTTTTGCAGAAGATTCGGCTGCCTTGGCTCTACGCCATTCATCTATCTGTGTTTCAGCTTTGTTGTTGAGAGTCTCATTTTTGAATCCAGCATTTTCCGCAGCCTGTTGCGCTAGTTGAGCACTTGTGAATGCTGTTTTGTGTGCTTCCTGGGCTGCAGTAAATTTATCTTTGTTAGCCGCATTTATAATGTCTGCTTCATCCTGAGTCAGGATAAATGATTGTTTGAAGTTGCTGCTCCAACCTTGCGGAGTAGATAAAAAGTTGCTGATTTTTTTGCCCACTTCACTGTTTCGTGCCTTTACTCCCTCTTTGGCATCCTGTGCCATGAAAAATTCGTAAGTCCTAAAAGGAGCACGTTCAGCCTCCTTTTCCATGATGGCATTTGACTTACTGAATATTTCTTCCATTCCCGTTGGTTTGTTGGGTAGAAAAATCAACATACCAACTCCAAGAAGGAAAAAACCAAGCCATATAGCCCAGTAATCTTCTTTTAACCACAGATCGCTCCATTTTGTCTGAGCTTTGTCAGTGACCGTTGTGTCAACAGTTGTTTTTGTCATAGATATCTCCTTCATTGCCAAATCTGAAACTTGATAAAACCTCGATGAGGTTCGGTTTTTTATCCATAACCTTTGTTTACACTGAGAATGCCAATACAGATTGACTAGCAAAGACATTCTTTTGACCAAATAGGACTGATTACTACAATGAACCATTGACTTGTGTGGTAGAATACGTAAAACAAAAGATAGGAATTTGAAATTTACTATTAATTTTGAGGGAATATGGATAGTAGCTCACTGTATACAAAGTCAGATTTGTCATCTATGCGACTTGCCAGTTTTCAATTTATAAGTTGGAATATTCTTGAAAACTTGGAGGTTGACCCAATATCAGTTTTTGCAAAGGTTGGCCTTAATCCACAATTGATGTATGAGGAGGATGGGCGCTATCCTCTTCACAAGGTGCTTGCATTATGGGATGAAATGACTGAAGTGCTTACGGATCAAAGCTTTGGCCTTATGGCGGGTAGTTCTTGGCATCCTTCATATTATGGTGTTCTTGGGTATTCGATGCTTATGTCCACAAGTCTTCGTACGACTTTGGAAAAATATATCAAGTATGGTGCATTTATTACTAACGAGAAAGGGTGCCGGATGGAGGAAGATCATCAAAAAGAGGTGCTTCGATTCATAATTCCACCAGAAGAGCAAAGACCTGGTACAGCGGCACGTGAGGATGCATTTATTTCATGCGCTCTTTCAATACTACAGACAAATTATCCTAAAAAACTCATGCCTGTTGCTGTCAACTTAATGCGTCCGAGCCCAAAACGACCTGGAAAATATTATGAAGCTTTCAGAGCACCGGTTAGATTTAACGCAACACAAACATCTTTTGAATTGTCTTTAAAGGATGCAGATTACATACTCCCTGTTGCAAGTGCTAAGGCTTTAGCCGGTTTTAGTGAACAGGAGATGGCAAACTACCTTCAGCAAAAGCAGGAAGCTTCTATCGCCTATAAAACCCAAGAGCTTATAGAGGAGCACTTGGCTACGGGAAGAATTTTACTGGATGAGGTGGCGCGGCGTCTGGCTCTTAGTTCGAAGACATTGCAGCGACTTTTAAGAGAAGAAGGAACTTCCTTTAGTACTTTACTTGAAGAGGTTAGAACGAATCTTGCTGTGTTTTATTTGAAGAAACCGACGTTGGAAATCAGTGAAATCTCGTATTTGCTTGGCTTTTCGGAGCAGAGTGCCTTCTCAAGGTTTTTCAAGAAGTGGAGTGGTAAATCACCTGCGAGGTATAGGAAAGAGCGACTGAAGGGGTAAGTGGAATGGTAGAATAGAAGCACCACCAACCCCTTTCTAGATATTATTATATCTATCTAATCATTCATTTGTGATGAGAATCCTTTTAATACGGTCATTCTGCTTATCAATGTATGCTTCTAGGTCAGTTAGTTGATCTACGAACACACTATTTTCTGGCAATTGGCTGAGTAGATTAAAGAGATGTCGTCTAAACTCTTTCTGAAAAATATCTTTTTCTTCAATTTTTTTAACCCGAGTATCAATCCAAAATATCTGATTGTTTGAATCGACCATAATATCTTTAGGCGCCATATACCTGTATGACAGTTGATGTTCATACATTCGAAGAATGTCGCTGAATATATTGTCTAAAACCTGTTTCTTTGTCTCAGCTGATATATCCTGTGCTAGATAATCAGCAAGGGTAACTGCGCCCTTTAGGAATTCTTGAATATATAGACATCTATATGGTGAGAATATAGATAAGGGAACACCAACTCCCAATAAATTCACTACTGGGAGTCCAATTTCTTTGAGAAGTTGGTTTCCTCGAGCCTCCTTTGAGGCTGGTGTCCAGCCGAATAGCTTGTCTACATTTTCAGAGAGTAATCTACGTTTTCTTACATGCCTTTTGGACTTGATGAATTTGTAGAGAGCCCCATCTTTTACAAAAAAAGAGGCTGTTTTTCCATTCAGCGAAACAGTTGAATCCGATAGATCTATTTTGGCTGGCAGTTTTACATCTTCACTCAGAACATAGCGACGGAACTTTCCATCAATTTTAAATGATATGATTGGCATTGTTGTGATTTTCTGCTGTTTAGTTTGAGCTGTTGTTTAGCAATAAGTATGATTATATAGCTTTATTGAGCCAACTAAACTACATCAAAAACAAATAAATATCTGTAGTAAATATTGGTGTGCCAATCCTTCAGTATTAAACTTTTGCCTCTTCAACAAGTGCCTTAAATAGTTCAAGAAATTCAGAGTGCTTAATTGTTAAGTCTTCCGGGTGCCACTGGACACCAACTGCAAATCTTTTAGTTTTATGTTCCATGGCCTCTATGAGGCTATCTTCTGAGATTGCAGTAGCAACAAAATCTGGGGCGATCTCTTTTACTGCCTGGTGGTGAAAGGAGTTAACCATCAGGTTATCTTTTTGGAAAATTTCTTCTAGTTTTGAGTCCTTTTGTATTTCTACACTGTGATACAGTTCATCAACGGGCATATCAGTTGGCAGATGCCCTAGTACTCCCTGCTTTTGTGTGAAAATATCCTGATATAGTGAGCCGCCCTCAGAAACGTTCATGAGTTGCATGCCGCGACATATCCCTAGTACGGGTATATTTCTTTCCATTGCACCTTTATAGAGATATGCTTCACATTCATCCCGGCTTGGGCAAGTTGCCTTTATTGCAGGAATTGGGTTTTCCCCATACAGATGTGGGTTTACAGCCTCATCTCCGCCTGTAATTATCAAGCCATCCATGATCTCTAAATAGCGATCAAGGATTTCATTGTTTACGCAGAGTGAAAGTAGAATTGGAGTACCACCAGCCATCTGTACTGAAGTACAGTAATTGTTGCTTACAGCTGCGTAGGTTTTCTTTTTCTGCTTCTGATTAAATGTGGTTATGCCGATTATTGGTCTTTTCATCGTTTTATGGGCGATAGTATTGTTTTTTATCAAAAAATGTCTGTTGTTTTTCAAGGGCTGCCAAGGCTTCATCTCGGTTGTTATTCATAACCAGTGAGGTGATAAGGTTTACCCAGAAAAGTGGGGCTACAAAGGAGTTACCGAAAAAAAGAGTGTCTGTAACACAGAAAAAATTAACATCGCTGTATTGAGTAATGGGGCAATTTTCCGAGTCGCTCACAAGGATAATCTTCACCTCCCTGGCTTTGAGTTCCTCGATTGTTTCGAGTACTTCTTGAGCATAGGGAGGAAATTCAAAGAGAACAATCGCATCTCCCGTGCCAAGATGGGCAGACTCTTCAAGAAGCGTTCCAAGATGACGCTTAATCATTGAGCAGCGCATCCCTAAAAGCCTTGTACGAATAGCAAACATTTCAGCTAAATGACCAGAGATACCCCAGCTAAGAGTATGAATATCCTTTGCTTGCTGGATGATCTTTACAGCTTTTTCAAGTGAGTCTTGGTCAAAGGACTCAAAACTTTCTTGGATGTTTGCCTGTTCCCGTTTGCACAGGTCTTCCATGTTAAGACTGTAATTTCTCTTAATCATGGCTTCCATTTTATTTGCTGGAGAACCTGTAAGTAGCACTTCTCGCTGAAGCTGTTTTTTCAGATCTGAATAACCATCAAAACCGCATGATTTGGCGAACCGAACCAGTGTCGTTTTCGATATGCCAAGTTGCTCTGCGATATCCCCAATGGTGCTCAAGGCAAACTTCTTTGCATCGCTGCTGAGAAGTGTGAATATCCTTGTTTCTTGATAGGTGAAATCATCTTTTTTCTGGGTGATTTGTTCGAGTATGCTCATCTAAACGTCTCCCAGTTCAATTTTCTGCCAGTGGTGGCACGCGACCTGATGACCTGTGGCTATTTCCGATAGCACAGGGCGCTGATGTCTGCAAAGATCTGTGGCATATATACAGCGTGTTTCGAATTTGCAGCCGGCAGGGGCATTGATAGGTGATGGTATTTCACCTTCCAATTCTATTTTGTTGCGATTTAAGCCGGGCATAGACGCTGGAATACTTGAAATGAGTGCCTTGGTGTATGGATGTTTTGTGCCTGTTTGCAGATAGCTGCTAGGAAATAGCTCAACAATACTACCGAGGTACATCACTGCTATGGTATGGGAAATGTGTTTTACAACAGAAAGGTCATGGCTGATAAAAAGATAGGCAACGCCTAGTTCCTTTTGTAACCGTTTCATTAAGTTCAATGCCTTGGCCTGCACAGAAACATCAAGGGCAGAGACTGGCTCATCAGCAATAACAATGGATGGTTCTGTTGCAAGAGCTCTTGCAATGCCGACTCTTTGTCTTTGCCCACCTGAAAATTCATGGGGATATCGTTGATAATAATCAGTTCTGAGCCCGCTCATTTCCATATATTGTAGAACCAGCTTTTCAACATCCTCATCAGGGCGGTGATGTTGTACTGCTTCACCGATAATGGCGCCTACGCTCATTCGTGGATCAAGGGATGAAAATGGATCTTGAAAGATCATTTGCATCTCTTTACGCAGGGTCTTTAGTTCATCACCTTCAGCTGTAAGTACGTCTTGCCCTTTACAGAAAATCTGGCCGTTATGTGCTTTTTCAAGTCGTACTAGAGCCTTTGCAACTGTGGTTTTGCCACAACCAGACTCGCCAACCAGTCCAAGGGTTTGACCGGGCAATAGATCAAAAGAGACACCATCAACAGCCTTAACATGGCCTACAGTTTTCTTTAAAATGCCTTTTTTAACAGGGAAATATACCTGTAAATCTTTAACAGAGAGAATTGGCTTAGTCATTTTGCCCCTCCTCTATATAAAGCCAGCAACAGGTAGAGTGGCTTTTGGAAAAACTGTATGCAGGTGGTTCTTTTTTGTGACAGATTTCAAGAACGTTTGGGCAACGTGGGGCAAAATTACAACCCTTTGGTAGATTCAGGGGGTCAGGCACACTTCCCTCAATTGTTTCTAGTTCTTCGCAGTCCAGATCAATGTTTAAGACAGAGTTTTGCAAGCCTTTTAAATATGGGTGCTTTGGACTGTGGAAAATATCCTCACAGGTGCCATATTCGACTATCTGGCCACAATACATTACTGCAACCTTGTCTGCAGTCTCTGCAACAACCCCCATGTCGTGAGTGATAAGGATCATGGCCATGCCAATTTTATCCTGTAGCTCTTTCATAAGGCGTAGGATCTGTGCTTGAATTGTCACATCAAGGGCACTGGTAGGTTCATCGGCTATAAGCAACTCTGGTTTGCAGGCGAGGGCAATGGCAATCATCACACGTTGACGCATTCCACCACTGAGTTGGTGCGGATAGCAGTTGATGCGTTGTTTGGCATCAGAGATACCAACGAGTTCAAGTAGTTCAAGTGCTTTTGCCGATGCTTCTGTTTTTGTTAAACCCTGATGTAATAGCATTGACTCACTTATTTGTGCTCCGACGGTCATCACCGGGTTGAGTGAGGTCATAGGTTCCTGAAAAATCATGGCAATAGAATTGCCTCTGATTTTTCTTATTTCAGCATCGCTAAGTTTTGTGAGGTCTACGCCTTTAAAAAGGATTTCTCCTTCAACAACTCTGCCAGGCGGGCTTGGGATGAGCTGCAGAATAGACATAGCAGTAACGGATTTACCCGATCCGGATTCACCGACAACAGCAAGGGTTTCACCACGATCAACTGAGTAGCTCACTCCATCGCAGGCACGTACGGTTCCGTCTTCTGTTTCAAAGAGAGTGTGTAAGTTGCTTATTTGTAGAATTATTTTTTCGCTCATATCAACCTTCCTAGTCAGATAGTTTGGAGTCTAACGCATCACGTACGCCATCTCCAAAGAGGTTAAATGAGAGAACAATCAGCAGAATGGTCACTCCGGGAACAACAGACATAAGTAGATTCTGGTGAAGAAATTGTTGGCCGTTTGAGAGCATTCCGCCCAGGCTTGCCATGGGTGGTTGAATACCAAGGCCAAGAAAAGAAAGTCCAGCAATAACAAGAATTGTCTCACCCACACTTAAACTGGCCAATACCAGTACAGGTGAAATAGAGTTAGGGATAATGTGAGTGCGGATAATTTTCCAGTCACCAATACCTATAACTCTCGCTGCAGCTATATAATCTGCTTCTTTGGTGGCAAGCACTTCACCACGAATAATTCTGGCAAAAGCCATAAGATTAGAAAGTGATACGATGAGGATAAGTTTGGTGATACCTGTGCCAAGAGCTGCCATGATGGCAATTGCCAGTAAAATAAATGGAATAGAATTCCATACTTCCAGCAGTCTCATGATAAGGTTATCGATTTTACCACCATAATATCCGGCCATGAGGCCAAGAAAGGTGCCAATAACTGTGTTGAGGATTACCGCAGTTACACCAATGCCAAGAGCAACTCTGATTCCGTATATATTACGGGAGAAGATATCACGACCTAAGTCATCGGTACCAAACCAGTAATGAGCAGATACTCCCTGAGAGAGTGCCCCCCAGTCTGTGTTCAGTGGGTCATGAGGACAGATAAATGGGGCAAGAATGGCAATATAACTGAGCAATATCAGTACGATCATGCCGAAAATTGCGTTTTTATTTCGGGAGAGCCTGCGCCAGACAAGCTGGCCGCTGCTTTTTATATTTGTCTCTGCCAATCGTCGATTTGCCTTTAAAATAGTTCTGGATAACCAGAAAAGCGTACCGGTGAGTAGGGCAAAAATAGCGTATGAGATCAAATCATTTTTTGCTTGAGGCAAAAGTAGAACAAGAATTATAACAGAAACTATAAAGAGGTAGAATGTCTTGATTTTTAACATGATCACCCTCCCTCTATTCGTATCGAATTTGTGGGTTGATCACGGCATAAAACAGATCAACCAGAAGATTTACTAGCACATAGATAATCGAAAGAATAAGAACAGCTCCAAAAACAAGTGGTTCATCTCTTCTGAAAATAGCATTTACAGCAAGTCGCCCAACTCCAGGCCAGGCAAAGACTGTTTCAGTGAGTATAGCTCCGGCAAAGAGACGGGCTATTTGATTACCAACGTTGGTTGTTATTGGCATAAGTGCATTGCGAAAGGCATGGGACCAGATAACGTATCGTTCCTTCACCCCTTTGGCTCTTGCTGTACGAATATAGTCTGCCTGAATAACATCAAGCATAGTTGAGCGTGTAATTCTGGTAGTTGAAGCCATTAAGGTAAATGAAAGAACAAAGGCTGGCATTATAATATGGCGCAAACCTTCAACAGTAAGTGGCGAACCACCATAGCCGGATGCGGGTAACACCTGCCATTTAACAGCAAAGAAGTAAATTCCTAGAATTCCGGTGAAAAAAACAGGAATAGAAATGCCGAATAGTGCTGTGACCATTGAGGCATAGTCAAAAAAAGAATTTCTTTTAACAGCGGATATAACGCCTGCCGGAATAGAAACAACAAGTGCTAACAGTAGAGCGGTAAAATTTTTATCTACACAATTATTTAACAGTTACGTTGCGCTTCTCAGTTACAAGGTGAAAGTAGTCCTGTGGAGATGGAGCAAAGTCTTTCACGTTTTTACCGGTAACTGCGGTCACACTTTTGAATACCAGAGGAATGTGAATGTAGTCCTCGGTGAGTGCTGTACGCATAACCTTCTTGTACTGCTCGCCGCGTGCCTCGCTACCAACAAGTGTGCGACCAAGTTCAAGTGCCTTATCAATTTCAGGCTTGGAGTACATGGAGAAATTCATGGTGGATCCGGTATGAAAAATCTTGTAAGTCCAGCGATCTGGATCTGGAACAGAACCCCAACCCATGATATAGCATCCAGAGTCTGCTTTTAAAATTGGAAAGAGTGTAGCCCACTCAAGAGATTCTACCTTGGCCTTGAGGCCATACTTGCGAAGTTCGGTTGCAACAGCAGTGGCAATCTTTACACGGAAAGGATTTTGTGATGTGTAAATAGAAAATTCGAAGTCCTCAGGAATTACACCTTCGGTCTTTAACTCGGTAAAAATCTCTTCTGCCTTCTTTGGATCAAAAGCCAAAGCCTTGGATTTCATATAGTCTGTGTCATTTGGAAAAATACCAGTTGGTATCCAGGAGTAGCTACGTTCGCCAACACCTTTCCAGATACCTTTAATCGCAGGCTCAAAAGGGACAGCGTGGTAAACAGCCTGTCTAAAGCGAAGGTCTGAAAAAGGTGCTTTAGTGTAGGAAAAACCCATGTAAGAGTTACTAAGGCCTGGAATGGTCATCACGTTTACACGATCAGATGTGCTCAGGCGCTCAACATCCTGTGGCAGGAGGCGATGAGCAATATCAATGCCGCCAGATTCAACTTCTGCAGCCATTACCTCTGGTTTTGGAATCGGGCGATACACTACCTTGTCAAGAGCAGGTGTAGTCAGAAAATAGTCGCTGTTTTTAGAAAGAACAATACGCTCATCTGGTAACCACTCAACAAACTTATATGGGCCTGTTCCGATCGGTTTGCGATCAAAGTCATCCATACCAAGTTCTGCTGCGTAATCAGAAGGAAGAATTCCAAGTGTTGCACTACCTAGAGCAAGCATTAATGGCGCATAAGGAGCACTGAGGGTCAGTTTTACTGTGTAGTTATCAATAATTTCAACTGAAGAAATTGGATCGAGAAATTCTTTACTAGGAGATGCATTATCTGGGTTCTTTACAGCTTCGATGGTAAACTTCACATCATTTGCTGTAAAGTCAGTGCCGTTGTGAAATTTTACACCCTTTCTGAGTTTGAATGTATAGACAGTGCCATCTTCACTAATGTCCCAAGATTCGGCAAGGGCAGGTGCAGGATTTGAGGCATCTTCTTTAAATGATACAAGAGTATCAAAAATCGAACCTGCTACAGCTTCGCCAAAAAGACTTGGGATAAGCACAGGGTTCAGTTTAGTAGGTTCCTTTGCAATACCGATGGTTAGAGTTCTGTCTGCTGCTAGTGAAGAACCTGCAAAAGTGCAGATAAGACTAGCACCAACCAGCAGTGATACGATTTTTTTCTTCATGTTTGTCACGTTCTTTCTCCTGTTAGTGCCTTGCAGTTTGTTCCCGAACTTCATAAGAAAAAGCTGCTTTAAGGTTCTTACTCCTTTTAAAGGGATACTGTAATGAGCCCGTTTGGTTGAATCGTGTTACTGGGGTTACATGCACTCTGCGTAAAATAACTTTAGTTACATCTGGTACACTATTCTTGTGGAAAAAACGAGAAAAAATTAATGGTGAACACAAATATCAGTGCAGCGATGTTGTTGACTTTAGGTTTTTGTGTTGTTAGGCTGCATGTTTGAGAAAAGGTTATATTAATTCAGTCCATTTTTTTATTTATAGAGACAAAATGAGAACAGTCAAGCAGTTGTTTTTCCTTTCTTTATGCGCATCTTTGCATTTATCTATTTGTTTTGTCACTCCTGTCAGCTCAGCGCAGTTGACAGCGATGAAACCACTTGCACCAGTTCAACTTCAGGTTGAAGAGTCTAATAAAACGTTGTCGATTAAGCACTCTCAACAGAAACCGATAACAGTGGGCAAGGCCGCTCTGTTTAAGAATAAGCAGGTAATGATCGACCAGAAGACCACTGTTACCTTAGGGGCTTTGACAGCAAAAGCCTTTAAGCCACAAGTGGAGTTTGCAAAAAAACTACAGGTGCCAGGTGTTGTTGGAAAAGCAATCCTCTCAAAACCAATCATTCAGGATCAAGTTACAGAATTTGATGATGCTTTTGTAGTGCGTAGGGCAACAACTATCAATGTTGTCGATCCGAATGCATTAAAGAAGGCTTCTCCAGAATATCGAAAGTTTATGGGTAAACGTTCACAAAAGCGTATTTTACTCAATAAACTCTCTCCGGAAAGCCTAGCTGGGCTTGATGAGTATATGAAAGAAGTGTTGCCAACGCTTCCAGCAGGCGACCCGATTAGACTAGCAGCAGTTAATGGGCCGCAGGCTATTTTGGATGCCATCCGTGACGGAAAAGGGATGCTGACCATCGAAGATACCATAATGGTACCTAAGGTAGTTATGCCACTGAGCCAGCAGGGTGTTGCAACGTATCCAACGTTTAATGAGAGCGGATTGTTGACATTAAAGAAGCCCGTTTCGATGCAAACCTTTAAAGTTAGACCAATGCAGCTTGCGGCTCAACCAACTAATTTAGCTCCTGCTCCACTTGCCCAAAAACAGTTACAGATGGTTGAGAGAAATGTCCCCTTCGAAGCCTCTGGTAGCCACAGGTTCAGTGAGGAATTTTTAGCAGGTTTTACTAAAGGGCACTCATGGCAATGGGAACAGCGTTGGAGTTACACTTCTGGTTTTTTTAGGGTTACAGTTGGGGCTGGTTATGGGTTTGGGCTCCGGGTTCCATTTTCTGTTTCTGGAGGTTTTTCACCTACAAATATTATTATTAACGATCGTGCTGATCGCACAATTGATGTGAGAGGGCAGCTTCAAGTTAAAGTCTTTGATGCAAATAAAGAATATTACCGAAGAGTTGGTTTGCCGCAGAGCAAGGTTTTTGCCGGTGATGAGTTTGTAACTGAGATGCAGTTCGGCTTTGGCTATAAGTTTCGAGCATTGTGGAAAGATGTAGCCTATAAGAAATTTGCTGGTTCAGGAGTGAATTATAGCCAGAGTTTTACACCTCCCTTTGGGCATTGTAACAACAACTGTGGTATCCGTATTCCTATCCCAGCAGAGCTTACACGTACTGAGTTTGATGTGGCGGCACTGGAGGGTGAGGTGCAGGTTGGTTTGCACTTGAGCGGAAAAGGACAGGTTGGGATGGATTTCAATCGGTTAATAGATGGCCAGGCGATTAGCAAGGGACGATTTAATTTCAAGAACACCTCGGTTAAGAAAATCACCTTTAGGATTGATCGTATTGATACCGATGGCAATGTAGATAAGGCTCAGGCTAGATATGGTTTTATGCTCGATAATTTTAACTATCGATTGGGGCTCACTGTGACCCCTGAAGTTCGTGTGGGAGTGACTGCTGGCTATAAAGATTTCTCGAGAACATTTTATACAGATTGGCTGCCGCTGAACTTTTATACGATTAGGTTGGGTACAGTCAATTTAGGTAGTCATGAGGGAACGCCATCAAATTATATTTATGCAGATGGTTTAAAAAGTTTTACTCGTAATACGAAGCCGATGAAGGTTGAAGTGACTGGCCCTAAAACCTTGCAATTGAAGCAGTAGCTTCTTGACTACAACAAAAAATGGTTCAAGCTTATCGACTAGGCTTGAACCATTTATGTTCCGATTAAATAAGAGAGGGATTAGTTTTGGTTGTTCTCTTCCTTCATCAGCTTATAGGTGATGGAGTCTATGAGTGCCTGCCAACTTGCTTCTATTATATTCACAGAAACACCGACTGTACCCCAGCTTGTTTGACTGTCTTTACTTTCAATGAGAACACGAACTTTCGCCTCGGTACCAACTTCTCCTGAGAGAACACGAACCTTGTAATCTACAAGTTCCATATCTTCGAGCACTGGGTAAAAGCGAACAAGTGCTTTGCGAATTGCTGTGTCAAGGGCGTTTACAGGGCCATCGCCTGTTGCTGCTGTGTGCACTTCACTGCCACCAACCGAAAGTCGGATGGTGGATTCAGTCAGTGGTTTTTTGTCCATGCGATATTTATTGTCCATCACACGGAAACCGTGAAATGTAAAATAGTTGCGCTGCAGGCCGAGCAGCTTGCGCATCACAAGCTCAAAGCTTGCTTCAGCTCCTTCATATTGATAGCCTTGATTTTCAAGCTCTTTGAGTTGTTTGGTTATCGCAGGCAGAATAGGGTCATTGTCTTTGATCTTGATTCCCCATTCTTGTGCTTTGAACAGGATGTTTGATTTGCCAGCCTGATCAGATATGAGAATTCGACGATTGTTTCCAACTTTTTCTGGAGAGACATGCTCGTAAGTGATTGGATTGCGCTTTACGGCACTTACATGTATGCCACCCTTATGGGCAAAGGCCGACTCACCAATATATGGCTGATAACGGTTATGCGGTAGATTCGCGAGTTCATTGACGAGGCGTGAGCTTGAGTAGAGTCTGTCGATATTCTCTCTAACATTGCAATCCAACCCCATTTTAAAAAGAAGAGCCGGAATGATGGATGTAAGGTTGGCATTACCGCAACGCTCACCAAAGCCGTTTATGGTTCCCTGGATTTGATCAACACCGCAGGACGCAGCCATAAGTGCATTAGCCACCGCCGATTCTGAGTCGTTATGTGAGTGGATACCTATTGTTACATTTGAATCAAGGTCTGCCACAAAGCTTTGTACTTCAGCTAAGATTGCAGGGATTTCATGGGGTAGGGTGCCACCATTTGTATCACAGAGAATCAGTGTCTCAGCACCACCTCTTATTGCCGCCCCCAATGTTTGGAGTGCATATTCCTTGTTGTTTTTATAGCCATCGAAAAAATGCTCTGCATCATAAAGAAGATGCTCAATCTGGGGTCTTAAAAATTCAAGACTATCCTGGATGATTTGTAGGTTTTCATCAAGATGAATATGTAGCGCATCGTGTACATGGATGTCCCAAGCTTTACCAAAGATAGTAATCGCATCAGTTTTTGCAGCAAGCAGAGCAAGAAGGTTTGGATCTTTATCCGGACTATTTTTAATATGACGTGTAGAACCAAAGGCCGCAATTTTTACATGCTGGAGATCGAGTTCTTTTACACGATTAAAATATTCAACGGAAACCGGGTTAGAACCTGGCCAGCCGCCTTCAATGAAATCGATACCGAGATGATCAAGTTCCTGAGTTATTCTCAGTTTATCATCAACGGATAAATTAAAATTTTCGGCCTGGGTTCCGTCACGTAAGGTTGTGTCGTAAATTTCTATTCTTCTGCTCATTTGTTTCTCTGCCTACACGCTACTAATTGATTTAAACAGAGAGATACTTGCATAGTATCTCTCTGTTTAACGTAAAAGGTTTGTTTGGATAATAAAGAAAATCGATTAAAAATCAATGACAAAACTATAGACACCCTCTTCCAGTTTGGTGGTTACTTTGTTACCCGAATGGTTGAAGATTGTTTGCATACGGTTATTTTCTCTGAGTACCTCTGCAGTAAAACCGGCAATACCATTTCTTTTGGCCACATCCGTTAGGAACTTGAAAAGAAAGGAGCCTAGTCTCTTGCTTTGCCAGTCGTCACGCACAACAAACGCTACCTCAGCTTTGTTGGTTTCTGTGTCTAAATAGTATCTGCCGACTGCAACAATGTCCTCGCCATGCGCTTCTGGTACAACTGCTACAATTGCTACATCTTTTCGATGGTTAATATAAACAAAGTCTTGGATCTGCCGATGAGTAAAGTGTGATTGGCGACTCATAAACCGATAGTACACAGTTTCTTGCGATAGGGTATAAACCAGATCACGCATTAGCGGTTCGTCGGTTGGCCTGATGGAACGGAAGTTTACCTGAGTGCCATCACTAAGTACCATCGAGGTGCGAAGTGATTCATCTGCTGGCAAGGTGAATTTGTCTTCAAGACCAGCAAGTTCGGGGTGTATATAATGTGCTTCAACTGCTTCATTAAAAAGTTGGTCTCTATAATCAGGGTGAGCAATTGAGATGAGTGCAATTGCACGTTCCTGAATGGATTTTCCATAAAGATAGGCAACACCATATTCAGTTGCAATATAATGCACAGTTCCACGGGTAATAACAACTCCAGCGCCACGCCTGAGAGTGATGCTGATGTTTGACCTGGTGCCTTCCGGATTTGTTGCAGGGACACAGATAATTGATTTGCCGTCCTTTGAACGTGCAGCACCTCTGTTAAAATCGACCAAACCACCAACGCCAGAATAGAGTATACCTTCAACTGAGTCGGATGATACCTGACCTGTTAGATCAACTTCTTGAGCCATATTAATGGCGATCATCTTGTTTTGCTGGCCGATTACGATCGAATCGTTGACGTATTCAGTGGGGCGAAAACAGAAAATTGGATTTTCATCAATATAGTCATACAGTTTTCTTGTGCCCATGCAAAAACTTGTAACAATTTTCCCTTTGTCGCTGGATTTACGATTTCCTGTTACTGCGCCCGACTCAACAAGATCGATAATCGAATCAGTTATCATTTCACTGTGGATACCGAGGTCTTTCTTGTCATGAAGGAATTCAATGGCTGAGTGGGTAATCCTGCCGTACTCTTTGAGGCGGCCCATGCCAAATTGGACAGTTGCACCGTTTGGAACAAGTGCAGCTACATTTTTACCGATCTGACGACTTATCTCGTGGGGTTCTGGGGTGACATGCTCAATAAGTGGTACATCGGCAGGTACGAGAATGTCCAAGTCGTGTAGGTCGATTACGGTATCACACTTGGTCCACGGCATTTGTGGGTTTACCTGGGCAATAATGAGTGAAGCATTATCGATGGCACTGCTGACAACATCAACAGAGATGCCAAGGCTAACCTTGCCTTCCATATTTGGTGGTGTTACCTGAATAAGTGCGACATCAATAGGCAGCTGACCTGAGTTAAAGAGGTGGGGTACGTTAGAGAGCAGTACAGGGGTGTAGCTTCCTAAGCCCTTTCGAACAGCATCACGTACATTTTGACTGATAAAGAAAGAATTGATGCGAAAGCTGTTAGCAAATTTTGTTTCAGCGTAAGGCGCAGCACCTTTGGTGAAAAGTTGAATGAGTTCAACATCAGCAAGGTCACCAGCCCTCTTGGTCATGGCGTTAATAAGCTCGGTGGGTTCAGCGCAACCTGTACCCACAAATACTCGCTGGCCGGAACGAATTTTTTTTGCAGCACGTTTGGCTGTGCTTGTCATTTCCTTGTATTTGGTGCGCCAATTTACATCATACTCCATAGCTAGTACCTGTATGTTTAGTGCCGGACAAATTTATTTCTAGTTTCAAAAACAAGTTTGCCTAGAGGCTCTTGTCCAGCTTAGCTGGGTTAGTATCAATTGCTTTTTAAATCGTATCTTCAGGGTCCTCAAGGGTTATGCGTGCATCCGCTACAATCGGTTCGCTCCCTTCTTCACCCACTATAAACGGGTTGATATCGAGTTCTACAATTTGTGGGAAATCAGTCGCAAGTTGACTAATTCGTTGTAAGCCTGTCGCTATTGCAGCAATATCAACACCTTTATTCCCTCTACGCCCTTCTAGTATGTCGTAGGAACGGGTGGATTTGAGCATTTGAATGGCTTCTTCTTGCGTGATAGGGGCCAGGTGAAAGGTGACATCTTTCATAACTTCAACAAAAATACCACCCAAACCGAACATTAACATCGGACCGAATTGAGGGTCACGATTCATACCGATAATAATTTCAAGGCCAGGATCTGCCATTTTTTCAACATAGATTCCATCGATTCTGGCGTTTGGTACCTGTTGTCGAATTCTGATTTTCATCAGATCATAACTGTCGTGAACCTGTGAACTGTTGGCGAGATTGAGGCGTACGCCACCCATGTCACTTTTATGAACAATATCTGGAGAAACAACCTTGAGTGCTACCGGGAAGCCTATACGTCTTGCGTATTCCATTGCTTCATCAGCAGAGTTAACCATGTGTCCATGGGGTACGTTAAAGCCGTAAGCATCAAGTATCTTTTTAGCTTTTACCTCACCAAGTCGTAAAACACCGCTTGATTGACTGCGCTGGATGATCCGTCCTGCCCGTCTTCTGTTGACCCTAAATCTGGTTACAACACGTGGTGGCAGTGAGCGCCAGTCAGAGTAGTCGTTCATGGCCTGAAACGCATCAACAGCTCTCTCAGGTGTAGGGAAAATTGCAAGACCCGCATCCACTAGTTCACTTCTTGGCGGTAGTTTTTTTATGCCACCCATCAGACAGCACAGTACAGGTTTGCTACCATCCAAGGTTTTAGCAATCTCAACTAAGGTTTCACCTGGGTTGCTCATGGCGGCTGGTGTAAGGACAAGAATAACTCCATCCACTGAACTATCTTGTTGTGCATCTTCTACAGCCTCAACATACATGCTTGTTGGCGCATCACCTAAAACTTGAATCGGATTGTCGTAGTCAGAAAAAACAGGCTGTGTTCCTCGTAATGATCCGGTCTTGTTTGTTGGAGGATCGCAGAGTGTCATTCCTGCATGTTCTACCGCATCAGCTGCAATTGTACCGGTTCCACCAGAGTTACTGATAATAAGTACACGGTTGCCTTTTGGCAGTGGTTGCAGTGAAAAGGCGGTTGTGTAGTCAAAAAGCGCATCAAAGCTTTCTGCTCGAATTATGCCAGCTCTTTTAAAGGCAGCACCGTAGGCAGTGTCTGTGCCAGTAAATGCACCGGTGTGACTTGTTGCCGCTCGTTGCCCAGACTCACTGGTTCCGGCTTTAAGGATAATTACAGGCTTTTTGGCAGATATAGTTGCCGCACTTTTTACAAATGCATTACCTGAAACAATGTTTTCTAGATAACCAGCTACAACTTCAGTGCTGTCGTCCTTTGCAAAGTAATTGAGCAGGTCGTTTTCGTTTATATCCGCCTTGTTGCCAATGCTGATCATCTTCGAGAGCCCTAAACCTCGTTGCTCCGTTTGATCGAGAATCGCTGTGCAAAGAGCTCCAGATTGGGAAAAGAAACTGATCTTGCCAGCACGTGGTGTTTCACCAGCAAAGGAAGCATTTATAGAAAGACTAGTATTGATAAAACCAAGACAGTTGGGGCCAAGTAAACGGGCACCATTTCTCTTACAAAGAGACAGAATATCCTCTTCGAGCATTGCGCCTTCATCGCCACTTTCTTTGTAACCGGAACCAACAACAATGACTGAAGAACATCTTTTAGTGAAAGCATCCTGTAATACATCTAAGACTTGATCTTTTGAGACAGCTACAATAGCCTGATCGATAGAGCCATCATAATCTTTGATGTTTTTATAAATTTTAAGACCAAGAAGCTCACCACCGTTAGGGTTGGTGGGGATGATTTCACCGTCAAACCCGCTGTCGATAAGGTTTTTTACTAGATCGTAACCGACTTTTCCGGTTTGTGTCGAGGCACCGAGTATAGCTATTTTTTTGGGAGTAAAAAGTTGTTCCAGCATAGTGCGTCCTTAACTCTTGTGTCAGAGAGCCTGCTGCTTGTACGGCTCTTACGGGTTGGGTTTATTTCAACTTGCTACGGTACAGAATGTTTCAGATTATCATTCACACTACAGTAGTTATATAAACTTGCAAGGGATGATAATTTACTCAAATATTATTTATAAGTTGTATCCTTTTTGAGCAGAAAAAGGAACATATCTTATTATATCATTTTGATGTGACAGATAATTGAGTGGTTGATAAATTTGATTTGGTTCATGGATGACGATATTACTTCAATTAAAATAATTGATGAGGAGTAAAGGGAATATGCAGAAAACAATATTGATTACAGGTGCAACTTCGGGTTTTGGCGAAGCAACAGCGAGGCTTTTTGCTGAGAATAACTGGAAATTGATTTTGACAGGACGAAGAGTAGAGCGGCTTGAGGCCTTGAAGAAGGAGTTTTCTGAGGTACCTGTACACATAGCCGCTTTTGATGTTTCAAAGCGAGATGAGGTTGAAAAGTTTGCAACAGGATTACCTGAAGAATTTGCTCAGATTGATGTCTTGGTAAATAATGCAGGACTTGCATTGGGATTAGAAAGTGCTTCAGAGGCTGATTTGGATCAGTGGCAGACAATGGTTGATACAAATATCAGTGGCCTTATGTACATGTCACGGAGTTTCTTACCTCAAATGGTGGAGAAGAAAAGTGGCCATATTGTAAACATTGGTTCAATTGCAGGAAGTTGGCCTTATCCTGGAGGTAATACATATGGTGCCACCAAGGCATTTGTTGCCCAGTTTTCAAGAAACCTGAGAAGCGATCTGCATGGTACTGGGGTGCGAGTTACTAATATTGAGCCAGGAATAGCAGAAACTGAGTTTTCCCTGGTACGCTTTAGTGGAGACGAGAAGAGAGCAGAAACTGTTTATGAGGACGCCTCTGCATTAACTGCTGAAGATGTTGCCGAAACCATATTCTGGTCGGTTAATCGTCCGGCAAGGGTGAACATAAATTCAATCGAAGTTATGCCTACGAGCCAAAGTTGGGCGCAATTGAATATTCATAGGTAGAATGATAGTGTGTGTAACTGTACTGAAAAACGACCCTTTTTGAGATGGTTGGTTCTTTTTTCATTTAAAGTGAAAAAATGTTGAAAAAAGCTGTTGACACCTCACCCCGATTACTTTATATTCCCCGCCTACACGAAACGGCGTTGATTTACGTTGTTTTGTCTGCTCCTCGGTAGCTCAGTTGGTAGAGCGGGTGGCTGTTAACCACCTTGTCGGCGGTTCGAATCCGTCCCGAGGAGCCAGTTTTTTCAACCCTATAAGGGTTTCCCAAATATAGTCGGGGCGTAGCGCAGCCTGGTTAGCGCGCCTGCCTTGGGAGCAGGAGGCCGTAGGTTCGAATCCTACCGCCCCGACCAATAGAATTAAGCACTTACGGCATTAGCCGTGGGTGCTTTTTTGTTTGTGGTGGACAGTGAGCAGTTTTTGAAGGGCTCTACACCAAAGAAGGGGGATGGGCTTTCTTGTGTTGTAACTCAATGGAGCAAATTCTAGTTTTTGATTATCCGCATAACGCTTTAAATCACTGCGCAAATTCAAATCACCAAGTCTCAACTTATTTTCACACTCAAAATGGATATTTTATCAACCGCTCTGTGGATAGGGCTTACTGTTCTTTCCAAACAGTCGATAGCTGAACCTTTTAAACAGTTTACCGAAGAAACAGAAAATGTCTTCTGGCTCACCTTAAACGTATACCACGAAGCAAGATCAGAAAATCTTGTAGGTCAAATGGCCGTGGTGCATGTCACAAAAAACAGATCGATAAAACGCAACCTGTCTATCAAAGATGTTGTACTTCAACCAAAACAATTCAGTTGGACTAATATTATTCCCAAGAAAAGATGGTTGCCTCTTGATTTAAAAGCGTTTGACGACTGTTTTCGCTCTGTTCAGCTAGCCTACAATGGCTACGATTTCACTGAGGGAGCAACCTACTATCATCACAAGAGCATTACTCCTTATTGGGCTGACAGTTATACTTATATCAGCACTTTTGGAACACACCACTATTACGCAAACTATTCTCAGTAACTTTCGGGCTAACCTAAAGAAGTGGAACGCCTATTTAGTCTTGGGTTATTCCAGTTCAGAACAATTCCTGATTAATACCCAATTAACCTTATTATGGATAAGCTCTTAGCAAAATTCTCTTTTGGTTAGCCTATATATCTGCAAAATACTTTGCGGTTTCATAAAGGTAATATTCTGAATGATGACCTATTTCTTTACAGTATCCTTTCACAGCTTCAAACTCATCCATGCTGTTTTCTCTGGCTTCTATAATAAGTTCAGCTGCTATCTCAATATGACAAGGTGAGTTAATATTGTAGTTTGGGGCTTTTCTCCTTCATCGAAAATTTAGTTTTAAGCTACGGCCAACAATCTACCTTCATACGGTGATGGTTCTGGATTGTAACCATTTCCCTGGGAATTATAGTGCTCTTTCATCAAGTGATTGAACGCCATTGGTTCATTGATAACCACATTGGTTGCTTCTGGTACATTTGAACTATCATCTTCTGAAGCATATTCATTCTCCATGGCTGTTTGACTTATTTCATAGAGCTGTGTTGTTGCGATCTGTGCTTGAGCTGAGATCGTCACCGTATCTATTATGGATTGAACGGTATTTTGTTGTTCAGCTTCTTCTTGTCTAGCTGTTGCTGCTTCTTGTACTGATGAATAATAGTAGCTTGAGTCTACTGGATGTGTATTCATACTTCCTCCCTGATTCTGTTCATCTTTCATAGAATTTTATCCTATTTTTAGAGCCAGTGATTGACAGTGCGAGACAATGTTTTGTCTTCGGAAGACAAAGTTGCTTTTGAAGTGCCAAATACCTATGTGGAAAACGTGGTCTGTCCCCTTTTGCGTTTGAGAGGTAACGGCATGGAAATAATTACAAGCCAGAAGGCGCGCGAACAAATAGAGGACAAGGAGTTAGTTGAATTCATTAAACCAATTCACCGTTGTTGAAAGACAAGGGCTCCAATACATATGAGCAGTGGGAGTACGTAACAAGAGATGAAGTAATCTGGTTCTACCAAATAGTACTGGTAATGAAGAATAGTGGTTTGGAGCGAACATCATCATGTGAATTTAATGGAGTCAGAGGGGATTATATTGAGTTGAAAGTTGACGACGAGATACCAGTGTTTTGATCTATAACTCACTGTTTTTTAATAAAATCTAAATATTTAAAGTGTTAATTGCTAATCTTTGAAGTGATAAATTTTTGAGAGCATTGTGAGATTTAGTAGAAAGCAATTTCCTGCCGCTTAAATTGTTTGGATGGTGTTGAACAGGGGAGACGTATGAAAAATCTGATTTCAATTATTAAAAATAGTGTAGTGAGTATTAAACAGTTTTACACGAGTGTCTTTCGGTCAAAGTATGTTGAACTTATTTTGGCAGTTGCACTGTTTATCTTATTAGATACCGGTGTTTTGATTATCAACTTTTACACATCTTTTCAGATAGCCAATGATGCTCATGCTATCCAGCTTGCAAGCCGCATGGGAACATTGAGTCAAAAACTGCTAAACGAACTTTATCAAGTTCAGGAAGATGCGGTCACTCCTGAGGTAGACTATCACACTAGTATAGATAAGTTGGCTGATTCATATAAAACATTTGATGAGACGCTTGATGCCTTCATTTATGGCGGAGAGTTGATTGGTATCGGTCAGGGTAAAGATGCACTATTGAAAGATACGGTATATCGTGACACCAGTTCCCATCTGTTAACGGAAGTAGAAAGTATCTGGAAAGAATATCGTATTACACTAAAGCCCATAGTGTACGCATATTTTAATGATATTGAGCGAGAAAAAGTAATTGAGGCCGCTGATATAGCTGTTGTTTTCGCAAGAGAAAACTCTGCACAATTGTTGGATCTTATGCAGTCTTTTTCTATTGCTGTTGAAGGTGTTGCAACAAGAAAGGCAGAGCGATTGCGTCTGATTCAGACAATCGGCATCTCGCTTGCGGTCATTAACTTTTTCCTCATTCTATTCCATTTTTTAAGGAGGTTAAAACAGAGTGACATCCTCGTTGAGAAGTCGCGCAAAGAAACGGAAGATATTTTAAGAAACGTAAACGAAGGACTCTTTCTTCTGGACAAAGATTTTACTATTGGCAGTCAACATTCAAAAAGTCTCCATGACCTTTTCAGAAAAGACAAATTAGCAGGACAAAATTTTATTGATTTGCTCAGCGGACTCGTATCAGAAAAAGATCTTGAAAATGTCCGCGACTATACCGATCTGCTTTTTTCAGAGCGGGTTAATGATTCTCTTATTTCAGATCTCAACCCACTCGATCAGGTTGAGGTAAATCTAGCCACTGATAAGGCATTTTTTGATAGTCGCTATTTTAGTTTTCAGTTTTCCAGAGTGCAGGAGAAGAAGGGACTCAACCTTCTTCTGGTCACAGTAAAAGATATCACAAAGCAGGTGCAACTTGCTGAAAAACTCAAGCTAGCAAGTGAGAAATCAAGCAAAGAAATTGACATGCTGCTGACCATTATCCATGTGGATAATGGAATGTTGACTGAGTATTTACAAATTACAGGCGACGGGTTGAATGAGATTAATCTCATTATGAAAAGCCCGGCTGTGGAGGGTGAGAGCCTAGAAGAAAAGCTTGAACCAATTTTCCGGATTGCCCATAAACTCAAAGGAGATAGTACAACACTTGGTCTTGATTTTCTGGTGGATAAATTTCACAGTTTTGAGGAGCAGGTTCTTAAACTTAAAAACAGAAATAACCTCACAGGAGAGGATTTTCTACCGTTGGTAGTTGCTCTTAAACAGTTGATTTCAGATTTTCTCATTATTGAAAATCTGAAAGAGAAAATGGCAGGAATAGATTTGTCAATTATTAGCCAGGCTGTATCAACTGGGCAGGTAGAATTGCCTAAAGTTGAGACTGATGATTGGCAGGGGCAAATGTCAATGTTGGTAGAGAAAGTAGCGAACCATTATCAGAAACAGGCGGTTCTTGATCTATCAGACTTTGATGTAAGTCTGCTCTCAAGAGAACAAATTGACTCTGTTAGAGATATTGTCATTCAGAGTCTTCGAAATGCTGTAGCACATGGAATTGAAGAGCCAAGCAAGAGAGAAAAAGAAGGTAAGCCTCCTGAGGGCAACCTCAAGGTGGCTTTACAACAAAACGGAAAAGGCCTCCAGTTGACAATTAGAGATGATGGACAGGGGCTTGACCTTGATAAAATAAAGGCAACAGCAATCGAAAATGGCCTGGTGACTCAGAAGCAGGTTGATACAATGGAGTTGCCAAAAGTGCTTGGCCTTATTTTTAAGCAAGGCTTTACAACTATACAGGAAAGTAGTGTGCATGCCGGGCATGGGGTTGGCCTTGACTTGATTAAGTCTCAGATTAACGCATTAAACGGCAAAATTAATCTGAAGTTTAAACGAGGTCAGTATACAGAATTTCACTATTATTTTGGCCCAGAGCTTACCGGAGTGTAAAGGTTCAAGTTGTCGAGGGTATTCCACAGAAGAAAATACCTGTTGATTGCAAGTTTTATCTCCAGTTTTGACGCTTAAGAGGAGAGGTAGATGAAGATGTTGATTGTTGATGATTCGTTGATGATTCGAAGGAAAATTGAGCGTGAAATCAGTATTCCCGAATTAGAAAAAATCTATACCGCAAATGATGGGGAAGAAGCGATAGAAGTCTTTTTAAAACGTAAACCAGAATTGGTAACCATGGATTTGACAATGCCTAGAATGGAAGGGACAGAGTGTGTCAAGGAGCTGGTTGCTATTAATCCCAATGTCGTCATTTTAGTGATTTCTGCTCTAGCTGATAAGGCTACAGCCATAAAAGCCGTCAAAAACGGTGCTTACGGTTTTTTGTGTAAGCCTTTTACGGAAAGTGATCTTAATGATGCAGTTGTAAAATGTATTGCCTTTAGTAAGGAACTGAAAGGAGCAAAATGATATCCGATAAAGATATAGAAGTATTTATTGATGGAATTAAGCACTATTTTTTGGCCAGTACCAAAGTTGGTATTGTGGTTGATTCTCCATATATTATTGCGGTCGATGAAATTGCAGTTGATGGGTACACAGGTATCATTGGTGTTTCGGGGGAACGCAAAGGTTTTGTTCTTGTTACAGCGTCGGAAGAAATGCTTGCTGAACTAGTATTGAGTCTAGGGGAAGCTGAGGCCACGGCAAATCTGATTTATGATGTTATTGGCGAGCTGGCAAACACTGTTTCTGGTAATGCTAGGCGTTCTTTTGGTGCCGGTTTTATGATTTCAGTTCCATTAATTGTACGAGGCCAACCTGATAGAATAGGTTCTGTCAAGGATACTCATGGTTATGTTATTCCGGTACGTTGGAAAAATAAGCCTTTTCAGATGGTAGTATCGCTTGATTGAAAAATATGGGTGTAAATGCTTTTTCCGTTTCAGCTTACCTGTAGAATATTCTTGAATATTTCCTTTGGTTTCTTTACTTTTCCTACTCGATAGAAAGTTGAAAACAGGGACTTTAAATAGCTCTTTTTCTGTGTAAAAAAATTTGTGGTAGTAATTAATGAGAAGATTAAGGTGTTGTCTGCTTTTCGACTACTGTAAATTTTTTTACAAGAGCTAAGTGATAATTATGAAAATCGTTATACCAGGAAGAAAAACAATTGAGCTAAGCAACATTGTCTTTGATTATAATGGGACAATTGCTGTAGACGGCAGACCAATAAGTGGTGTGTTAGAAAGCATCAATGAGCTCTCTCACCAGTTCAAATTCTATGTTATTACAGCAGATACATATGGATCGGTTGAAAAAGAGTTGAAAGGTGCCAACTGTGAAGTAGTTAAAATACCTGAATCTAGGCAGGATGTTAGTAAGTTGAACTTCGTAAAACAACTTGGGTCAGATACTACCTTAGCGGTTGGTAATGGAAGAAATGATAAGCTAATGCTCAAGGAGGCTGTCTTAGGCATAGGCCTCCTGCAAGACGAAGGTATTTGTACCGATGCATTGTTCAATTCGGACATTGTTTTAACGTCTATCTTAGATGTCTTTGCTTGTTTGAAAAACACCAATAGACTAGTGGCAACATTGAGAAACTGATATTCCCCTCCCCTCTTTAATGTAGATATCAATATTCTTGGATAACCTCGTAAAGCTTGCCATCGGAAATACAATATTTGCTTAAATACTTTGTTAGTGAAGTGTTGCAGGCTAAAAAATGGTTTAGAGCAGATTTTTTGCTGTGTTATCTGGACATTCGCTTCTTTTTTATAGATACTATTTAATAAATTTTAAATATGAATGAGGTGATTTAATGTTGTGGAGAAATTTGTCTGTAGCAAAAAAGCTTGGAGTTGCTTTTGGGGCGGTACTTTTACTTATGGTATCAATTAGTTTCTTTAGTTGGTACGGGCTAAGTAAAGTTTCCAAGGAAGTAGATGAGCAATCGATGTTATCCGATCTCAATGAATTGATGCTACAAAAAGAGATAGATCATCTCAATTGGAGAAACAAAGTTACTGAAATCTTCACCAAAGATAATCTTCGACAGTTGAATGTTAAAACTGATTATAGAAGTTGTAGCCTTGGTACTTGGTTATATAGTGATAAACGGGCAGAGGCAGAAAAGATTGTACCGGAGTTAGGTTCGATACTGAGAAAACTTGAAACGCCACATCAACATTTACATGAGTCTGCTATAGAAATTCAGCAGTTGATGCGTAAAAACAATGGAGAAAAAAGCAACTATTTTCCAGAAGTACAAAGAGTTTTTGAAGGGAAAACTTTAATCTCACTAAATGCTGTAAAAGAGGGCTTAAAGGATATCCGTGATGTTGTTGGTCGTGTTAATGACAAAAAGATGGAAACCATGCAGCAAGGTGCAGCAACAGTTAAGACAACAGTTGTTGTAATTGCTATTTTTGCCATTCTTATTGGAGTTTTCTTAAGCTTTATTATCGGTCGATCTATAGCAGCAGTTATTAAAAAAGCTGTGAGTTTTGCAGAGGAGATTGCTTCTGGTGATCTTTCTGGTGTTTTGAAAATTAATCAGACAGATGAGCTTGGAACTTTAGCCAAGGCATTAAACTCTATTGCAGAACATCTCAGTAAGCTGATTGGGAAGATGAGTGGTGAGGTGTTAAGTCTTGCGAGTACCTCGAATGAGTTGTCTGCAATATCTATAAAAATGGCGGATAGTGCCGATGCTGCCTCACAGCGATCAAACAATGTTGCCGTGGCAGCAGAGGAAATGAGTGCAAATATGAACTCTGTTGCTGCTGCTAGTGAAGAGGCATCAACTAATGTGAATATGGTTGCATCTGCCACCGAAGAAGTGTCAGCAACAACAAATGAAGTTGCAGGTAGAACAGTAGAGGCCAGAGGTATTACAGAGAGTGCTGTAAGCCTTGCTCAAAGTTCTTCCGAAAAAGTTAATGCTTTGGGCGATGCGGCCAACGAAATTAGTAAAGTTACGGAAACAATTACTGAGATATCAGATCAGACCAATTTGCTTGCATTGAATGCCACAATTGAAGCGGCAAGAGCGGGTGAAGCCGGTAAAGGGTTTGCGGTTGTAGCAAACGAGATAAAGGAGCTTGCAAAACAAACAGCTGAGGCAACTGGCGAAATCAGATCAAGTATTGAGTCGATTCAAAAATCAACAGATGAAACGGTTATTGAGATCAATCAAATTACTGATGTCATCAGTAGTGTGGATAATATTGTTATAGAAATAGCAACTTCAGTAGAAGAGCAAAGTGCTGTCACAACTGAAATAGCAGGAAATGTTAGCCAAGCTGCAATGGGTATTAGTGAGGTGAACGAAAATGTGTCTCAGATCTCAACAGTATCAAATGAAATAGCAACAGATATTACCAATGTAAGTAATGTTGCAAAAGAACTTGCAGTACAGGGTGGTTCAGTAAAGAGCAATTCTGCTGAGTTATCAGAGATTGCAGTCGAGCTCAGAAATCTCTCTGAGCAGTTTAAGATTCGTGAAGAAGTAAGCCGTGAGTTGATGAACCAGAAGCGTAATTACAAGGTTAATGACTTAATGGTATGGAGTAGTGATCTCGTTATCGGAATTAAGAGTATTGATGATCAGCATAAAGTTTTAGTTGATCTGATTAACGATCTTCATAAAGCAATGAAAACAGGGAAGGGTGAAAGTACCGTACACAGCATTTTAGATAAGTTGATTGAATACACTGTAATGCACTTTAGTCATGAGGAGAAAATATTCGAGAGACTCAATTATTCAGAGTATGAATCGCATAAAGCACTCCACAAGAAGCTGGTAGATCAGGTTAAAGGTTTTCAAAATGATCTCAAGGCAGGTAAAAAATCAATATCAATGGATATAATGAATGTATTGATGGATTGGCTGGCAGGTCATATTAAAGGAACAGATAAAAAGTATGTGCCTTTATTGAAAGAACACGGAGTGAATTGATCAACTTATGTTTGTGGCGATGTACCTGAAAGAAGCACTAGCATTTTAACTGTTAGTGCTTCTTTTTTTATACTATCAACCTATACACATTATCACTGTATACTCAAAGAATAAGGTTCTTCCTTGTTTTGTATATTAGGAACCTGTAATCTATAGGAATGTTACATTTATTGAGAGGCCACCTATCTCTTTTTGGGAATCGACCTATGAAAATACGCCTTAGCATACTTACCTTATTGTTCCTTGCCTCTATGCAAACGCTTGCTTGGGCAAAGGTTGTGGTTGTTGGTGTAAGCACTGGATATCCACCATATTATTATAAACAGTATGGAAGTTTTACTGGGTTTTGTGTTGAGGTGGTTAATGCTGTGGCCGAGAGCATTGATGTGGAAATAAAGTACAAAGAATACCCGTGGAAGAGACTCATACACAGTGCTCAACAAGGTGATGTTGATGCTGTTATGCCACTCTTTCGTACTCAAAAAAGAGAAGATTTCCTCTATTTTGATAATATGGAGCTCGCATATGAAACCAATCATTTTTTTGCTGCTACTGATTTTACAGGTTCATATAAAGGGCGTCTTGAAAATCTATTGCCCTATCGAATTGGTGTGGTAGTTGATTATAGTTATGGGAGTTTCTTTGATAGTTTCGAGTTTCCTGCGAAAGAGGTTACTTTAAATGATGCGCATCTTGTAGAAATGTTTAAACATCAGCGTTATGACGTCGGTGTGGGTAGCAGGTCTGTTGTTCTTTATTTTGCGGAGAAGATAGATGTTGCAAAGAAGATTAAATTCCTTTCGCCTCCAATTTCTAAAGAGAAACTATATTTGAGTTTTACTAAAAAAGGAAATAATTATGATTTGGCGGAGCAATTTGCAGAGGCATTACACAATTATACTCAGACAAAAGAATACTCTCAGCTCGCAAAGAAATACAGCATTATAGGGTTGTAATCAGTCATATTAAAATTGTTTGTTGTAAGCTCAAACTTAATGAAGAAAAACCGATCAAAACTCTTTCTCTTTGCAACTGGAACAGTTGTTTTCTTTGCGTTATATACATGCCTAGTATATTGGTATGTTGGCGTTGCTGAAAAGAAAAATATTGAAAAAGTACAAGAACATAGTGCAATTATTTCTCACGACCTTTGGGCATTAAACACCTCAGGGATGTTTGCATATCTTGAGCTTGTGGCCAAAACCGATCATTATAAAATCTTAAACATTCGCCTAGACGAAGAAACAATCTTTCTCAGCATTAAAGGCCCTGAAAGGGGTGGGATAGATACACTTCTACACAGACTAGGTTTCATCACTGAAAAAAGTGTTAGCCATCCAATTTTTTATGATGATTCTGAGATAGGGCAGTTTTCAGGTGTATATTATGTCAGATATGTCTATCCACTCTTTAATATATTTTTAGCTCTATTTTTCAGTGCGATAACATTGATATTTATCTTTTACTTAGTTTTTAGTCGTCGCTTCCTCGAACAACAGGTGCAAGAAAGAACAAAAAAGTATCTGGATTTTGTCAACCTACTTCCTGAGATGGTGATTGAAACGGATGCGAAAGGAACGATAACTTTTGCGAACAGAAGAGCAATGGATTGTTTTGGTTTTTTAGACTTTACCAAGGTAAAGCAAAACTGTAGCGACTACCTCTTCTTTGAAAATGAAAAAGGTGTCCAGTTAAGTTTTTTTCTAAACACAGAAATAAGTGAACTTGAAAAACAAGAATACAAGGCAAAAGATGCTTCTGGTGTGGTTTTTCCTGTACTTATTCGCTTTGCCCCTGTTTTTAACAAGAGTACTTTTATTGGAACAAGGATGGTCATCGTTGATGTAACAGAGCGGAAGAACCTTGTAAAACAACTCAATCTTGATCAGAAAATGAAGTCTATTGGCATGATGGCAAGTGGTATTGCTCATGACTTGAACAATATTCTCTCAGGAATTATTAATTACCCAGAGTTGTTATTGCGTCAAGTCCCGCCTGACAGTCCACTTGTTAAACAGATTATACCTATGAAAAACGCCGGGCTACAGGCTGCAGCAGTAGTCGCCGATCTCTTGACTGTAGCACGTGGTGTAGCGGCCACCAAAGCTCCAACTTCACTCAACGATATTGTCAGCGAGTATATGGTCTCTCCTGAGTTTAAAGAGCTTCAGGATACACATACAGAGATACAGTATACATGTGATCTCTCATCAAATATTCACAGTGTGCGATGTTCGGTTATTCATGTGAGAAAGAGCTTGATGAACCTCATTAATAACTCCTCTGAAGCGATTGACGGTGCTGGGAAGATTGCAGTGAGAACAACAAATACTCATTTAGAAAATCCTATCTCTACACGATATGGTGAAATTAAATCCGGTTCGTATGTAGTTTTATCAGTTCATGACAATGGCAAGGGGATTCCTGTAGATGTTGTAAATCAAATATTTGAGCCATTCTTTTCAAAAAAAGAGTTGGGGAGAAGTGGAACAGGTCTTGGCTTGGTTGTGGTGTTGAATACTGTGCAGGATCACAAAGGTGGAATAAACGTTATCTCCAGTGAGAAAGGCTCCAGTTTTGAACTCTACTTCCCTGTCTCCTCAGAAAAAGTAAAAAGAAAAACACCTGAAGAAGATATTGATAAGCTCAGAGGGAAGGGTGAAACAATTTTGGTGGTTGATGATGAGCCACGACAAAGAGATATAGCAACACAGTTGCTTGACTCATTTGGTTATAAAGTTGCCAGCGTTGTATCAGGCCATGAGGCTATAGCTTATGTTCGCCAAAACAGAGTTGACCTCGTTTTACTGGACATGATTATGGAACAGGGCATGAACGGGCTCAATACTTACGAGGAGATAATAAAAATCCACCCTCAACAAAAAGCAATTATTGTTAGTGGATTTTCTGAAAACGCTGATGTTAAGAAAGCGCTTTATATTGGAGTTGGTGGACTCATCAATAAACCCTACACTAAAGAACAGCTTGCTAGAGCTGTTTATGATGAGTTTAACCCGCGATAGTCTTAATAAAAGCTAACGGCTTGACTATGGTTCTTCTGACATTGAGTTTAAAGTTTTGCGAATTTTTTCTATCCGTTTTCTGTTGGCACCGAAGTCTGTATAACCGATTCTAGAAGATGACCTAACCTGTATAGGAGTCTCTTCTGATTTTGTTTCGGGAAAGTAAAATTCAACATCATCTACAAAGCGGAAGACTGCGGAAGTAAACTCAGCCCTGATATAGTCATCTTCAACAACCTTTACCTCTGTTCTTTGAAAGGAATGGAGGATTTTTAAAAGAGCTGTTTGTGCATCCTTTGATGTACCAATTAACATCAGAGGATCAATATATTGATCTTTGTTTCCTGTTTGACTACTGACGCAATTGGGTGTTGCGGGGCATTTCGTCAGTTGACCATTTATTATTCCTAGCTGCGGCATAGTTCCGGTACACCCTGTTAATAGGATTAAACTGATAAATATAAGTTGGAATCGCATTGCTAATGGGCCTTTTCTTAAAAGTATATAAGATACAGATGTATTAAGGAATAGCGCTTATTATATTTCTTTTTGCCAGAACTCTTGATCAAAAATATGCCCATATTTTTCAATTGCTAGATTCTTTTGATATATACTAAATCCTAGCTTTTCGTATAACTTACGAGCACCTATTCAACAACTGTATGTTTCCAGTTGAACGAGTTGTAAACCATGGTCTTGAGATAAGCCAGCCAAGATCACCAGGGCCAGGTTGTTCAAAAGTAATTGGCATTTGTGTCTATACGTTTAGCTTTAACTCTGTTCCACATTAAACTCTGAGGTAGCGAGACGATAGCCAATATATGCAAATACACTGGCATTGACTCTTAACAACCATTTTGTAGTGGAATCATTATCTCTCATTTTTTTACTTATATATGATGAGAAAAGTGCTAGTAGCAAGCACCAAATTGTTCCAATTGAAATGAATATGGTAGAAAGCAAAAGGTAAGCGATTGGTTTGTTCGAGCTTTCCGGAGAAATGAATTGTGGGACTAGAGCAAGAAAGAATAATCCAACTTTCGGGTTTAATATGTTCGTAATTGCACCTTGTTTATAGATTTTAAACAGACTGTTTTTGTTTAAAGATCTTTTCTCGGTAATTGTACTTTTCCTTGAATCCCTGAGCATTATAATTGCTTGATAAAAAAGGTAAAAAGCTCCGAGGTACTTCACTACCATGAATGTCTTTGCTGAGGTGAGCAGTAGCGCTGATATACCTATAGAACCAGCAATAGTATGTACAATCGCACCACTGCTGATACCCAGCACAGCACAAACTCCAGCGAACTTGCCTTGGCTGATGCTTCTGCCTACGATGTACATTGAATCAGGGCCGGTAGAAATATTTAAAAGTAATCCTGTAGTAATAAACAGCCAGATATTTTCTATGCCAAACATTTTTCCACTTAGGTTGTAATGATTAATTAATGGTTAACTGATTCATCTTATTCATGAATAGATCATACATGTAGTGATTTATTGCAAGGATTATTCATTTTTGCTCTCTTTTGACGATATCTTGAAAAATTCCCATCAACACTGCTGTTGAAACACCTATCATGAGAACACCGTTTAAAGCTTCCAATGGGCCAAGCATTCTATGTTGCTCACTCATGACAATGTCGCCATAACCTAGGGTAACAAAGTTGGTAGCTGAGTGATAAGCAGCTGTATATAGGTCATCGAATTCACCAATAAAGCCAAAGAGTAGAGCCCATAAAATAATTTGTAGAATATTGGAAATTACCAGCATTATCATGATGCGGCTGATAAGTATAAATGAAGACCAAAATTCGTGCTTTTCTACTACATCAACATGTCTTGAGTAGTACTTCAGGGTAGCTGTTACCATTAAAACCTGAATCATCAGGCAAATCGCCATGGTTGGTAAACCGTAGAAAATATTTATGTGCATTTTTGTGACTCCTGTAGGGGGGGAGTGGATGGGATATTTTTCTCATGTTTTCTTTGATACAGATAGTCGAGTAGTCTGATAGCAAGCCAAGCATAGATTGTTACTGCAACGAAAAGCCCCATGCGTATAGTAAAAGCCTTGTATACATCCTTACCTCCAGCACTATCCTGTACAGCTGGGCCAAGCAGAATTAATAGAGTGATAACAACATTTAACCAGAAGGATGGTGGAAGATTGCTTTTGAAAACGCTATAAAACTTTGCTGAGAAGTAAATGGTGAACAGCAACATCCACCAAAAGAACATCAATAGGTTTGGCTGAAGTTTGAGAGCGAACCAGAAGATAACAGCAAATAGTCCACCAATTATGGTTGAGCCCAAAAGTTCTCTACCCGCATTTCGGGCATTTGAAATAGAGTCTTGTTGACCCAATGATACAGCCTTCATGATAATTGGCAGGTAAAGTAATGGGTTTGTCAGTGCCATAAAAAAAGTCGGTAACACTATAAGCGTTGCCCGGAGAGCTAGCCACATGGATTTTTCAGAATCTGGTTTTTTATCTTCAGGTGCTGAAGGTAAAACATCTTCCGGGAAAAATGGGTAAACCAAGTGTTGACAGATAAACATCATGCCGACACTGATAATCATCGATTTTATAAGTAGGAAGGCAAGTTGAAAGCTTGCCACGCCAGCTGCGGAAATAATCGTTAGACCGACGGTTAAAAACGCTCCAATTGCAGCCTGTCCTTTATTAATACTGATGTGATTACTGAAAAAAAGTCCAAGTGCGACTAATAGAAAACCCGTTATCGGATAATGAACAAGAAGTGGAATGTAGAGAATACCTACGCCAAGAGTAATGGCTAGGACAAGGGTTATACCAATTAATCCTTTTAGACCCATGGGAGGACCCGGCTTAATTGTGAACATGAAGCCAAAGATGGGTGCCAGATAAGGTAGCTGTAAATTTAAAGCATAACCGCTCGCAAGACTGAGTGCTGTAACCAGACTCAAGCGGAAAACTCGTTTTGCTGTAATATCCACAACATTTCCTCTTTATTAATAAGCGTAAGAAAGATAACTCATTAACCTGATATACAACTTACCAAGGAGGTTGAGTAAACTCTTTTCCTCGCAATAAGCAATGATTGTGGCTTGTCCACCAATTCGTAACTGTTTGTATAACTCTTGCTGATCTGTAGGAAATTCTATAATTACCGGGAAACGTTGGGCTTGCCTCAGCCAATCCCGATTGTTATCGATTGTGGGAAGGGTTCCGGCTGTTGTGTTACTACCGGAGCTGACCCCAAGACCAATACTGCGAATTTTACCTTCAAAGATCTTTCCGGGAAGAACATCAAAGAGAATTTCTACCGGAGTATTTTCACCAACCTTTCCCAGATTGTTTTCGGTAAGATCCGCAGTTATCCAGACATCATGCATGGAAATGAGTGTAAGTATTGGTGTACCTGTTCCCGCAAACTGACCAACCTCAGTGCGTAAGTCCGTTATTACACCTTTGGTGGACGATTTCACAGTTGTGTTAGCTAAATCAAGCTCTGCCTTTGCTACAGCACTCATGGCAGTTTTCAGGATGGTGTTGTGGATGTCATTTTCACCACCCTTTTGTTCAATAGCCTGTTGAATATTGGCTTCAGCAGAAGTTACCTTTGCACTTGCCTGATCAAGTGAAGCTTTTGCAATTTCCAAGCGTCTAACAGAAATGGTTCCAGGGTCTTCAGCACGTAGTTTTTTTTGGCGGTTATAATCTTGTTTAGCCTTGAGTTCATTTGCATGTGCAGCAAGTAAGTTTGCTTTTGCCGCAAGTACCGAAGCATCGCCTGCATCTATTTGCCTTTTAGCTGACTCAAGATCAGCAAGTGCTTTATTCAAGGCTATTTCATATTGCGAGGTGTCTATTTGGAAAAGAGGTTCACCCTGTTGCACTTCATGATTATTTTTCACCCATATTTCTGTGACAAGCCCCGCAACCTTTGGTGCTACACCAACAACATAGCCCTGTACTCTTGCCTGGGAGGTGTATGGTGTGTAACGGTCTGCGAGCAGATACCAGATGATAGTTACAATAACGATAAGGAAAACCAGTAAACTACCAATCTTTACTGTTTTTTCTGATTTGTCTGGTTTTGCTTGTTCCGGTAGGTTTTCCTGAACTGCTTCTTGTTTTTCGTCACTCATTCCATCATCCTCTATTTCGTCAGATACTCAAGTATTCAATTTACTGTGTCGCTGGTAGTGGTGCTTTTAATAGATTGTCCCAATCAGTTCTGCCTTTCATTGTTTCTCGTGTTTTTGCCGGGATTATCTCCTCAATGCTCATATCTTCCCAGCCACCTCCGATCGCTTTATAAAAACTGATAACAGCACTGATATGGTTATTGTCATTAGCTAATTTGTTTGCGGCCTGGGCTGCTGCTGAGCGTTGAGCATCAAGCACTCTCTGAAAATCAGCATATCCCTCCTTGTATCTGCTGTTTGCAAGTTCAAGAGATCTGTTTGCAGCCCTTGTAGATTGCTGCTGGGGTATTTTTTGTTCTCTTGTTTTAATTATACTAATTATTGAATTATTAATTTCGGTGGCGGCATCAACTGCCACACTTTGGAAATTCTCTATTGTTTGTTGAAGGCGTGCATCCTGAATGCGAATGTTATTTTCGATAGCTCCATGGTCGAATATGTTCCAGGTAAAGGAAGGGCCGATGTTCAATGTTAAACTATCAGCAGAACCACCTCTTGTATTGGCAGAGAAACCGATACTTCCAAGGAGGGTGATGGATGGGTAGAGGTCGGCTTCAGCGATACCAAGCTGAGCAGATTGGGCTGCAACCTGAAAAGCTGCAGCACGAATGTCCGGGCGTCTCATAAGAAGACGGCCTGGCACCTTTCTAGTTATATTTTCTTCCAACGCTGGTAATGGTTTGATTTGTTCGTTCAGTTCAGGAATATCACCCGGTGCTCTTCCTAGCAAGTTGGTGATTGAATTGCGGATTTGTACTAAGGCGATTTCAAGACCTGGAATAGTTGAAAGGGTAGACATATATTGAGTCTTTGCCTGCTGTAAATCCAGCTCTGCTTTTTCACCGCTTTCATAGAGCTTTTCTGTTATCTCATAACTTCTTTTTTGGATAGCAGCATTTTTTTTAGCGATGTCTATTTGAAGAAGTGCTGTGTAGTAGGAGTAGTATGTGTCAACTACTTGCGCTGATAACAGAACCTGAAGGTTTTGTTGATTTGCAATAGAGGCGAAAAAAGCAGCATCAGCTGATTCAACAACTCGTTGAAACCTGCCCCAGAAATCGAGTTCCCAGCCAAGATTAAAACCAGATTGAAAGGTGGAAAAACTTGAACTTGAATCGGATAAATCACCACCCCATCTATGGCTATTAGTATACAGGGTAGAACCCGTTGCCTGTTGGATTTGTGGATAGAGCGAACTTTTTGCAATACCTAGTGCTGCACGACTTTCAAGAATTTTAAGACCTGCTATTACAAGGGATGGGTTCTCCTTGCGAACCAGTTTGATGAGCTGGTTTAGCTGTTCGTCCTGAAAGATGTTCCACCAGAACTGTAAATCAATTTGTTCAAATTCTTTGTTTGTATCCAGAGCCTTATAGGTGGATGCCTCCCATTTTGTAAGCCAATCAATTTCAGGTTCTATATAATCCGGGCCTAATACAGTGCAGCTATTTAATAATAAAGTGACTATTAAAAAAATAAGTACCAGAAAATAATGTCTAACTGCTATTTTAGAATGTGATTTACTCAATGTTATCATTGGCTTTAATCGATTCTTCATGTCCTTTATCAACCCAGTTCATAAAGATCTGGTAACCAATGGCTAAAAATACAGCACCTAAAAATAAACCAATCAGGCCACCTGAGATCATGCCACCAAGTGCACCAATAAGAATAATTGGCATTGGCGCATCAACTCCACGACCTAATAAAATTGGTTTTAGAATATTATCCGCAAGACTTGCTGCAATAAAGTAGAGAGTAAAAACAGTGTTAATAGCAGCAGTGCCATCACCTGACCAGACATACATAATAACAGGTAGACCAGCAATCAAAGCTGGAAGCTGGACAATGCCTATAAACATTACAATTACAGCCAGTAAGGCAGCAAAAGGTATACCCATCAGAAAGAATCCAACTCCAAACAAAAGAGCCTGAATGAAGGCAACACCTAAAACTCCAGTTGCAACAGAGCGGACTGTCGCAATAGTAAGTGTTTGTAGCCTGGGTCCAATGGTGGGACCTGCAATTTTCACAAGAATACGATGACAAGCGTTGGTTCCCCGTTCACCATATGCCATCATAATTCCAGCTGTGATGAGAGAGCCCAAGAGGAGTGATATTGAAGTAAAAGCACTACCAATTTTTGCTAAAGTTGCTTTTGATACTTTTTGAAGAAAAATTTTGTTCTTCTCTATGAAATGTGGGAGATTATCGGCTGCTTCACTCCAAATTTCATGCGCCTTTTCACCAATAATAGGCCAATCTGCCACTGTTGGTGAAGGTGGCGAAATGGTAAGGCTTTCGGCTGCCATTCTTTTTTGCATAGTATTGGCGTGTTGGATAAAAGAGTCACCCATGAGGTAAAGCGGAATTCCAACGAGTAGTATTCCAAATAAAACAATGATGGTTGATGATAACCCCTGTTTATTGGATAGCTTGGCGGCGAATTTTTGTTGCAATGGGTAAAGCATAATCGCAAGGAGTAAGCCCCATAAGAGTAACATTTCGAACGGTAAAACGACTTTCCTGCAGAGATAAATAAGAAACCCAATAATGCCAAGGCGCAGGACTGCATTTATAAATGTCTGCTGATCAATTTTCACAACAGTCTCTTTTTCTGGTAGCATAACACCCTCATTATTAATAGTTAATGATCAACCCATTGCTGTTTATTTTTGTTAGAATATCAGTTTTTTAGTTTATTCCCAAATGTTTTGATAATGAAAATCATTTATTAAATTTCATTTAGGTAATTGAGTAGGTTTTATATTTTCTTTTGCCATGTATTTGATCATCTTATTCATTGCTTCAAGATGATCTTTGGTGTTGATCGTGCCTTCTTTGGAAACCTTCTTCCACAGTTCAGCCTCGCTCATATTCTGGTGACACCCCATACATGTGCCAGCCTTTAAAAAATTATCAATTTCTTGCCTGTTAAATGGGCGTGACAGCGGCCAGTGAGTTCCTACTGTTGCCAACTGTGTTCCATCACGTTCAACGATCTTCGACCAATCAAAGGTGAGTCTTGGGATAGCAGAGATTTGTACTAAGTGTTTTTCTGGGATAATTTCTCTACTAGTCGCATCCATGAGATCCATTACCAGATCCTCTTGTTGGCCAAGGCCAAAAGTACCATTACCAATACCAAGGCCTGCGACTTTAGGACTGGTGTGACATGACTCACATGTTCTGGCCTTTCTCTGGGCAGTGTGGGGTTGGACTGGAGCCATATCAATAGCCAGCGGAATATGTTTTTGGTCACGCTCTTTTGCTTCGTTAGCATTGAGTGCAATTTCATTGTTAAGTAGAGTCTCACCTTTTTCGTTAATAATTGTATAGGTCACCTGGCAACCAGGGATTAACGGAGAGACACGGCCCTCACCACCGATGCCTAGAATAGGGTCTTCCCATCTCAAATAAGACCTGGACTCAGAAACCTTACCTGGAGATTGCAGTCCCTGATCTCCAAGTTTGGATTCCGCTGTTTGGCCACTTGTTTTTTGATCATTACCGGAGGCAACCCAATCAGTAGCCATAGGAGTTTTACCTTCTTCTGCACTATAGTTAACCTGAACATGACAGCCGTAGCATTGGGGCGCCCAAGATGCATGGCATGAGTAGCATTCTAGTTTATCCATATGTTTGGAAACAGCACTCATTGCAACTTCTGCAGATGGGTCTTTCCAGTTTTTAGTTGTACGTAACGTCTTGAGTACGGGTACTTCAAAATCGTTTCCGGTTGCAGAGTGTACGATGACCTTCTCTCCCCGTTTAACTACATTGCCAAAAGGATTGCCTCGAGAGGTGAGAATGAAACCGTCTTCTGCTTTGTACGGGAAACCAAAATACTGCCCTGATATAAGGCGCTGCCTTGTAAGGCCACGAGGTTCGTCCTTGAGAGTTTTGCCAAACTCATCACCATAACCTATGGGCAGTTCCCAAGGGAAGCTGTCGGGAAGACCGTGACAGTCTGAGCACTCAATTTCCACCTGAGCAAGCGTCGAACCATGAATATTGCCATCGCCGTGCATGTCGATAGAGGTATGACAGTCTTGGCAGAGCATGCCGCCTTTTGGGTTACCTTCTCTGCTTTCGACTTGGTGATGGAGGTCATCTGAAACAAAGAGGTAGTTCTTTGTGTGCAGTTTGGGTTGCTTGTTGCCATTGTTGTCATATGGAGAGCCATAAGGGAACTCCATAAGACCTTGAAAAGAAACACCAATTCTTTTGCCACGGTTGTGGCAGCTACTGCAAGCCTCAACAGGGATACCACCTGTCTTTCTGGTGGCAACAATTTCATGTTTCAACATGTGGCCTGGTTCATCTTTTGGAATAGTTTTGTCATCTCCCATGTAATAACCTTCGGTTCCGTAAAGAACGTGACAGGCTGAACATCCCATGCCACGGAAGTCGCCACGCTCCTCACGACCCCTTACACCAATATGGCATCTCTGACATTCTTGGCGTTGATAGGTAAGAGCTGCCTGCTTTGGGTCATTATTGATCTCTTCAAGAGTGGGATTAGGGAGTTGTTTCAGTGATTCAGGGTACTGCTTGGGATACTTTGTGATTTGGTTGCGCATGTACTTCTTGTAGGCAGCTGTACCTGAGAGAGGCTTCTGGCCATCAACATCTTCTGTGTCATAGTTACCCCATGGTACGTTATGATCTTGAACCTCTTCAAACCCCCATGTTGCAAGATTACCCTGAATTTTACCAGCTTCTGTGTTCATTAACCCGAGTTGAGATCGATATACATAGCCTGCATGACATGTTCCACAGGTATTATTAGCGATCCAGATTGAACCGGGGTCGGGATAGTAATCTTTAGGGCCTGGGCCACGTGTAAGTGAATCAGGAATACCCTTGTGCGCCTCAGTTTTTGTTGTGGCCTGCGGGTTGCCTCCATGGCATATGACGCAACCGTCTGGGTCACCATGGCGTGAACCATTCGACTTGATAATACGCATCATGTCATGTTCATCAGGTTTAATATTTGCAATCCCCTGATGACATTCCTGAGTAGAGCAACCACTAGCACCATTTGCAGTAGCTGCTCCTAAAAAGATGAGTCCGAAAACCATAAACAGTGATTGAAGGTATGGTCTCAACATATTAACTCCCTGTGCCAATGTTTTATTATAAACTGCTTCAAGTGTTCTGTTTTTTAAGAATCGTAAAACATATACGGTCACTACTCAGAAAAATAGGGTAGCCAGAGGTAGTCTGTCAGGTTTACCTTGCCGTTTTCATTACATTGTACACCTTCAGACTCCAGTAGCATCTTTTGTTCTTCAAATCCCTGAAAACGTTTTAAAACTATCTTTCCCTCTCTGTTTACAACCCTGTGCCATGGTAGATTTTCCTTTTTAGAACAAGAGTGCAGTATACGGGAAACCTGTCTGGCTGCTCGTGGGTGACCTGCAAGCTCTGCTATGCGACCATAGGTTGTTACAGAGCCAGCTGGGATATCTCGGATGATCCCTATTACCCGTTCTGTAAATTGCTGTTTTGCCATATTTATTGTTTCTAGGTTCTAGTTGGTGTAACTTTATGGAAATAAATCATATTCATTATAACGGAGTCTATAAAACTCACAATTATTATGGCAAAATTATATTTTCGTTATGGGGCAATGAATTCCGGTAAAACTACCGCTTTGATTCAGGTTGCCCATAATTATAAAGAACGGGGAATGGAAACTCTACTGTTAAAACCTGGGGTTGATGTAAAAGGTAAGACAACTCTGGTTTCCCGTTTAAATGTGTCAAGAGATGTTGATATCCTTGTCCAAGAGTCTGATGATCTGCTGAAAATTTTAAAAGAGAAGAAAAATCAGTCTGCAAAACTTGCTTGCGTTCTGGTTGATGAGGCTCAGTTTCTTACGAAAGATCAGGTGACCCAGCTTTTTGAATTTGCTGTCGTCGTTGATACTCCTGTTATCTGTTACGGTCTTCGAACTGATTTCTTAATGAATGGTTTTGAGGGCAGTAGGCAGCTTCTTCTCTTGGCTCATAGTCTTGAAGAGCTAAAAACAATCTGTGAGTGTGGTAACAAAGCTATTGCCAATACCCGCAAGGTGAATGGTAATTTTGTTTTTGCTGGTAATCAGGTGGCGATCGATGGTGAAGATGATGTTGAGTATGAATCATTGTGTGCTTCCTGTTATTTTAAGTACAGGGATTCAGCCAATAGCTAGTGTTTGTAATGTGGTTGTTTGGAGTATTAAGTCTCAAAGAAACTATTTGACAGGTGTTGTGAATATTTTGTTAAATTAAACATATAGATAACAACTGAAAGAAGTAAAATCAGTAGGAGAGGAAGGTATGATAAACCAATTGCATAATGTCCGACCGAATCTCGTAGGCGATTTTCCTGAGATTCATCCCACCGCACTTATTGATCCATCATCCCAGATTATCGGGAATGTAAAAATTGGCCCCAATGTGTTTGTAGCACCAATGGCTGTTCTTCGCTCAGATGAGCAGGATGAGAATGGTCATGTTGCTCCAATCATCATTGAAGAAGAAACAAATATTCAGGATGGAGTGATTATTCACAGCCATGGCGGTGATGAGGTTTATATTGGTGCTCGTACCTCTATTGGGCATGGTGTCGCTATTCACGGCCCTTGTTATATCAAAGAGGACTCTTTTGTAGCCATGCGTGCAACCCTTTATAGTGCAAGTCTTGAACACTCTGTCTGGGTTGGGATGAACGCCACTGTTATGCGTGTAACCCTTGATGCCTACAGCTATGTGCCGGCAGGTAGCGTTATTAGATCGAAAAGAGATGCTTGGGATTTAAGACTGGTTTCAGAAAAGGAAAAAGCGTATATGCGAAATGTGCTTGAGGCTACCAATAATCTACGGGAGAACTACAGAAGGATGCGTGGCTTATCAATGGATGAGATTGATAAATAGCAGTTTGTCTGTAAAATCATAAAAAAGCGGTTGAAGTATTACACTTCAACCGCTTTTTTATTGCTTGGATCATATCAAAAAAATGGAGAAATTTTCTTGATAAGCTTTTAAACGAGGTACTTTTTTTAGAGAGTCCCTCTAGGGTTATTCATTGTGTTGTTGTTATATTTGGGTTAACGAATCTGTAAGAATTGGTCTGGGTTCTGTGTTCGGCGAGTATCTGTTTTATCATTGCGGTTGTCTCTTCATCAAGTTGTCTGAATGCAAGACCCGTAATTATAAAGTCATCTTTTTTGATTTCGTAAACAATCTCACCAAAAACATAAAGCGGATTCCCGGCAACAGGGCTTTTCAGAGAAAGCGTTGGAAGTGGTGTACGTTTATAGCTGTAGCGGGATTTCTCTGTAATGGGCATATAATAACAGAGTCCTGTTTCGCTGAGATTTATGGTTTCTCCGTAGATCTTTTCAGACCCGGTAAATTCGAGAATTGGAATATTGAGTTCTGTTCTATCTTGTCGACGTTGATTTCTCTGCATTTTATTAAACTCTTCTCACATGTTATTGTTTTTGATCAAAGAAACACTAAGAAAAGTCTAATGGTTTTGATTAAAATACTCAACCTAGTAAAGGTGATTTTTACTATATCTTTACTTTGAGATTGCGTCTGGTTTAAAGGAGTATGGAAATTAGAGTTATAACTTTCTTTTGGGAATGGTAATTGTAAATTGCGCACCTTGGTTTTGCCCTGAAGACGAAACAATAATAGTACCACCATGACTGGTGATAATCTGATGAACTAGGGCAAGTCCCAAGCCAAAACCTTCAACGCCTTCAGGGTGGTCACCACGGGAGAATTTGTTGAAAATCGATTCACGTTTCTCTTCAGGAATACCAGGGCCTTGGTCTGTGATAGTTAACACCATCTCATCTTTTTGTTCCTGTAATTCTATGGTGACAATAGTATTTTGAGGGCTGAATTTAACACCATTATCCAGAAGATTTATAAAGGCCTGCAACATAAGGGTTTCATCACCAACAAAAGGGGTGGCTTTCGAAGGAGTGTGCAAGTTTATGTTAATATTTTTCTTTTTGGCTGCTGGGGAGACAGCATTAATACCATCATCAAGCATCTCAATTAAATTAAAAGGGAAGTTGTTCAGTTTATATTTACCACTTTCAATGCGTTCGATGTCCAGAAACTCAACAATCATTTGATTGAGACGCCGGGTGTGATTACAGATCTCATCTGCAAATTTAGCCTGCTCTGCTGGCAGGCTACTAGCAAGCATTTCTCCATATCCTTGTATGACTGTAAGCGGAAGTTTTAGCTCGTGTGAGACGATTGATAACACCTCACTTTTGACTCTTTCCAATTCGTGGATTTCACTGACATCTGTAAAGTTGATCAGGTAACCGGAAAATCCTGTCCCTGCCGGATCCAGTTTTTGAATAGTTACATGATAAAAATGTCTTTTGCCAAAAGGAGTAACGCAAATATCGAGCTCTATAGGTTCATGGTCTGGCAGTGCTATTATGGTCTTCTTGGCTTCAGAACTTCCCTTGTTGTGGGTTTTTTGGCTAAGAAAATCAAGCATGGAGTCAAGGTCTGGTAAAACAGTATCGGCTGTAAAAGAGTACCAGATAGTTTCAAAAGGGCCGTTGGCTATTATGAGTTTTCCTCTTTTCTCATCCCAGATAGCAAGGGGTGGTGCTTCCTTTTTTAACAGATGTTTAATGAAGTGGGTCTGTAATCCTAGGGCTTGGGTTGCCTGTTGGAATTGTGCAAGGTGCCGCTCTATTCCCTGGGTGAGAAACGACAACTTTGGTCCTTTACCTGTTTGGGTAAAGTCACTATTTTCCGGCTGATTTGTGTAAAGATCCTTTATGCTGCTTGCAAGTTGCCCGTCCATGTATTGTATGCGACTAATAAGCGTTTTGGCTGTTGCTATTTCTTGGGCTAGAAGATGAACTATATAACCTACAAAAAGAGTAATCGCTGGGAATGACGGTGCTAGATAAATGTTTTTCAGAAAAAAATAATATGACGCTCCACAAAATAAAAATACGATGAGAAGCGTTAGTGTGAAATTTTGAATTTCAGGGAGTTTTTGCCATACGAATAAAAGAATAAAGAGTGAGAAGAAACTAATAAAAATAAATATATTAGAGCGTTGGAGAAATGATTTATCCAGAATGTTATTTAATATAGTTGCTTGAATCTCAACTCCCGGTGTTGGGTGTAAACTGCTAAAAGGTGTGAGGTGAACATCGCCCAAACCAATAGCTTGGGCACCAATCAGCACAAAGCGATCTTCGAAAAACTCAGCAGGTAGGTCGCCGTTTAAGATATCAACGTAAGGCAGGTAGAAAAAGGTGAACTCTGGGCCGTAATAATTTATTAATCGTGAATTATCAATAAATGGTCTGGTGCTGATGTTGGCTGCTTGAGCAAGGGCCTGTGCAAAGTATTGATACTGCTCATTTTTAAGTTGTATTGACAGTTGTTTAATAGAGCCATTTTTGTTGATTGTCGTATCAATTATTCCAACATCGTGATAGCCGGACAATGTTGAAGCTGGCTGAGTTATTTTCTGGTTGTAATCCGTTGCTACGGCTAAGATGGTTGGTGGTGCTTTTTCAAGAGCTTGACTAAAGGTTTGGTCGCCTGGTTTCGGCTCTGTGAAGATAAAGTCAAAACCTACTGCTTTTGCGGAAGAAAGTTGATCGAGTAAACTGGCGTGCACATCTCGTGGAAATGGCCATGCACCAAGCTCATCAATGGACTGTTCATCAACTCCGATTATTACAATTTGCTGACTAGTGCTTCGTTCTCCACGTAGTTGAAAAAGTAATTTGAGGCTGAGGTCAGAAAAAACAGAAAATGCACCGCTAAGATAGAGCAAACCACAGGTAAGTAATATTGAACCTGTGGTTATGAGCCATCGTTGCATTTAAATTGTTGAGTTAAATGATGATTAATGCCAATGCAAACCCTAGTACGGACATTAGAATCCCCGTGCAGTTCTCACACTCGATTTCCATGCTTTGTGGTGGAGTCCATTGACTGGCAAGGCCATTTTCAAGAACACCTCGGACTCTTACATAGTAAGTGCCACTATTGAGGTCTTCTGTTATTTCATAAGATGGCTCTGTAAGACCTGTTTCTGAAATGACGATACTCTTAAAAGATTTATCTCTCGCAATTTCAAGATCGTATGTACCTTTTTGCTTCATTGGTGACCACTGGAAGACAAAATTGCCTTCTTCGGTTGCTATGGCTGCACCAAGTTCTGGTTGCTCTGTTACTTCAAAGGTAATTGGTGGCGAATAAAGCGTTTTAAAACCATCATGAGCCACTCCCATTACACGAAAGGAATATACCCCTGGTGCGAGTTCTGGTGTGTTAAACTGTGCATCTGTAATCGAGTCTTGATGGATAATATTTGCAAAGTTTTTATCTGAGGCCAGCTGAAGATCATATGTTGCAACGTGTTCTGATTTCAACCATTTAAACAGTACTTGGGATGAGAAGGTGACTAACCCATTTTGCGGTGAAGATATAATTGGTGTTGCTGGAATGGTTCTAACCTTCACCTGAAAGACCTCACTTGGTGCACTCTCGAACTGATTTTTATCTATAGCAGTAATGAATGTGTAATAAGTATTGTCAGCAAGTGAGCCAATGGCAAACATGTCGCCAGGAGGCACTTGTTGTTCTAAAAAGGTGTTGTTACCTTCTTTATCTGTACACATTCTCAGGCGAATCAGTTTAGCTGTTTTGTGTTTTGGCGCATCGAATGTGATTGGTAATGTACGATAAACAGATTGTAACTCTGGTAATTTTGGTGGCTCGGGAAGAGTAATAGGCTTCGAGATTGGCTTATCTTTTACAACTTTTGCTCCCTTGCCTCGAGGTATGATAACTGTCTGTTTGCCTGAATCTACCTGTACTTTACCGGACAGGGTCTCAATGGAATTGGTCTGTTGGTCGAGCATCTTTACACGAAATTCGGTTCCTCGAACTCCTGTAATGGAAACAGGTGTTCTTGTTTGGAATGTTTCGTTATGCTTGAGACGCTTTTTTATAGCGTGGACTAAACGACCACTGGTAAGAGTTGAATCGAGCTTAACAGCACCGTCTGCAAGCTTAAAGAGATAGTTGAGAGTGAATTCTGAATTTGGCGCTATTCGAGTAAATTTATGATCTGGAAAAATTATCTGAACAAAAGAGTTTTCGGCAGTTTTAAGAGATTGTCCAGCTAAAATAGTATCTCCTTTTTTAACTTTATCTTGCTGCTTTCCATTTTGGAACCAGTGTACCTCGCCCGATACAGCTGCAATAGATCCACTCACATTTTCTTTTATTAATAGAGACTCTGGTATTTGCAGATACCTTTTCTTGTAAATAGTATAGGGTGGTTTAAGGTTATTTATTTCTGCAATTTTTTTCCAGTCACTTTGGTTTGTGCAGTAGTCTCGCGTTAAATGGATAAGGTTGGTTCCTTGAGCTATCTCAATAGGCACCATAGTTTCTGCAAATGAAATTGAGACTGTTGTGAGGAGTAGAAGGAAAACGCTGACTATATGAGTTGTGAATTTTTTCATTTTGATTATCTGTTCTGGTTGAGCAAATTGAGATTTGCTTTTGGTGTGTCGGTATTTTAATCTTCAACAACAAGTCGATAGCCAACACCAGAAACAGCTTTAATTGTAATAAAATGACACTCGGCTGTTTTTAGCTTTCTGCGAATGTTGGCAATATGCATTGCTATTGCTTTTGTTTCAATATCAGTTGCTTGGTAATGCAGTACATCCTGTAATATATTGATGTGACTGACAACTTCGTCTTTTCGTTCGGCAAGATAAGCAAAAAGATCAAACTCTGTTTTAGTAAAAGGCAGGAGATCTCCTTTAAACTTTATTTCTCGTGTTAAAGGCTCAATAATTACTTCGTTCAGTGTAATAGCTGAGGGTTTTTTCTCTGAACTGGCTTGTTGGCTGCGCCTCAATTGAGCCTTGACTCTGGCAAGGAGTTCAGCAAGATTGAATGGTTTGGTTACATAATCATCTGCGCCATATTCAAAACCTTTCACCTTGTCATATGTTGTCTGTTGATCTGTAAGCATTATGACAGGGGTAGTATTGCCTTCAGCTCTGATCTTATTTAAAAGGGAGAAACCATCCAGCAAAGGGATAATGACGTCAAAAAGGAGGATGTCAAAGCTCTGGTTGCGAATTACCTCCAACGCTTCATTGCCATCTGAAACTGTTGAGACATCGGCACCTGCACTACAGAAAAAGGCCTTTAACAACTCCTGAGTTGAAAGGTCATCTTCTACAATGAGCAGTGAAAAATTATCGAGATTAGTCATCACAATTATTAGTTAAATAATGGGGTTATTATTCAAAGACAACATAACAGAAAAAGGATTTTATTCAACCTGCATAATTGATCGTGGACCTACAGATTTAGGTATTCTGTATTATATATAAAGTAGCCATTTTTTTTTAATATATATTCAAGAGGATAAAATGAAAAAAGCACTCATTATAATTGATGTTCAAAATGATTATTTTCTCGGTGGCAAGATGGAACTTGTCGGTATGAATGACGCCGCCGAAAGTACCAGATCTGTTCTCGAATCGTTTAGAAAAAAGAATCTACCTGTTATCCATGTCCAGCATGTTTCTGTTCAACCTGGTGCTACTTTTTTTGTTCCAGAGACAGAGGGGGTAAAAATTAATGAAAAAGTTGCCCCTCTAAAAGATGAAATAATAATCACAAAACATTATCCAAGTTCTTTTCGAGAAACAGCTTTAGAGAGTGAATTAAAAAAGCTTGGTGTCGAAGATCTTGTTATTTGTGGTGCCATGAGTCATATGTGCATTGATACCACCGTAAGAGCTGCTTTTGATCTTGGTTATAAATGTTCTTTAGTGGTGGACGGTTGTGCCACAAGAGATCTAGAGTTTGATGGAGTGATGGTTGAGGCTGCTAACGTACAGGCGTCTTTTATGGCTGCAATCACAGCTGTTTTTGCTCAGCCGATAAAAAGCTGTGATATTGAACAAATTCTAGGTTAGTTGTTGTTGGCAAAGAGTGGTTCGGAGTTCCATTTAATATACAAAAAGCAGCAATCCTAACATTAATGTTGGCACCGCTGCTTTTTTTGTGCATTATATTTTAAAGATTTTTCATTAAGGAGATAATACTGTGGAGAATAAGTTACTCCATTTTGTTTTAAAGAATTATAGAAAAGAAGAGTTTCCCTGTCTCTATAATCAATTTTCAAGTTGGCAGGAAACAAAGCCACTATCAAAGATAAAAATATTTGATGGTGCTCCTGTCTTTCAAAACACTTGTGCAAAATATGCAGCACTTTTAGCTGGTGGTGCTGAACTTACTGTAGGGATTTCGGATAGTTTTGCTTATGACTCGAAAATCTACTCAATGCTTCCTGATTTTGGTATTCGAACAGTAGAAAATGAGTTTGAACATGGTGATTATGATGTGGTTCTAGACTGTGCTGCAGTGCATCACAAGAAGAAGCCAACAAAAGGTTTCGCTGAGTTAACCCGTACTGGGGTTCCTTTTTATCATGACTCTGCTTTACCATGTATTTCTGTTGACGATAGCAAAACCAAATTACTGGAAGATTTTCTAGGCACCGGTGATGGTTTTGTACGAGGCCTACAGGCAAGTGGACTTGAGGGAGTCAATGGCAAATCCATTCTTGTTTTTGGCTTTGGTAAAGTTGGCAAGGGCATTTGCATGCGTCTATATCAGGCTGGAGCACAGGTTACAGTCGTTGATAACACTAGCCAAGTTAAAGCTTTTGCGAGTATCCCAATGATTGATATTAAGGATGTAGATGGGGTAATTGATCATGTTGAAAAGGCGGATTGTATTGTTACTGCCACAGGTGTTGCAGGCGCTTTACATGGTCGTTACCCGGTTGCTCCATTTATGAGAGAAGGTTTGCTTTTAGCAAATATGGGTGTTGAAGATGAGTTTGGTTCGGCAATTGAGAACAGTCGAATTCTTGCTGAGAATAAACCACTAAACTTTATTCTTGATGAACCTACACGAATGGGATTTATCGATGGAATAATGGCGTTACATAATGAAGCTGCACTCTATCTTATAACAAATAACTGTCCGTCAGGGGTGTCAAAAACACCACTTGAGTTGGATGAGAAAATTTTAAAGCTTACTAGAGAATTTGGTGAAATTAGCGAAGACCTAAAGTTGCTGGATCTGATTCAATAAGGAGTGAACCATGTCGTCATTGTTAATAAAAAATGTAATGTTGGATGGCAGGATTGTTGATGTATATATTGAAAACAATCGATTTTCTAGAATTGAAGATGGGCTTGACGTCAGCGCAGATCAAGTGATTGATGGTAAGCGAAAAGCAATCCTTCCACCGTTTTATAACTGTCACACACATTCAGCTATGACTCTTTTGCGTGGCTATGCCGATGATCTGGAGCTTTTTACCTGGCTCAGTGAACATATCTGGCCGATGGAAGCAAAACTTGAGCCAAACGATATCTATCTTGGCGCACGACTTGCCTGCCTTGAGATGATTAAGTCCGGAACAGTCTTTTTTGCTGATATGTATTGGCATCATAATGAAATAGTAAAAGCAGTTGAGGAAATGGGTATGCGTGCCTCTGTAGGTCAGGTTATTCTAGATACTGCAGATCCAGGCTGGGCAGCTGCACAGAGGGAAGATGCTGAGCAGTTCTTTGCTCGAACGGATCTGTCTGATCGAATACTTCCTGCAATCTGCCCCCATGCAATCTATACTGTAACGGGCCCAGGTCTTGAGTGGTGTCATGAGATGCAGGAAAGGCATGGAGCATTTCTTCATACACATGTTTCAGAAACGGAAAAAGAAGTTAGTGATTGCCTGAATGAACATGGTGTGTCGCCTGTTGAGTATTTAAACAATCTTGGAATACTCAACGAGAAAACAATTGCAGCACACGGAGTTCACTTGTCAAAAACCGACAGGGATATTCTTGTTGAAAAGGGTGTTAAGGTTGTTCATAATCCAATTTCTAATATGAAGCTTTCTTCCGGTGGTTTTGATTATCAGGCTATGGTGGAAGCTGGAGTAGAGGTTTGTTTAGGCACTGATGGTTGTTCATCTAATAATAACCTTGATATGAAAGAGGAAGCAAAGATTGCAGCTCTGCTTGCCAAACATCAGACAGCTGACCCTGCAGTTTTAAAAGCAGAAGAAGCTTTTAAGCTAGCAACTGTAAATGGAGCCAGAGCTTTCGGGATTGATGCCGGTGTCATTGAGGAAGGAAAGCTTGCGGACTGCCTGCTTGTTAATCTTAACGATCACCGTCTGGTACCTGACTATAATCTGATTTCGAACCTGATTTACGCTGCGGACTCTTCCTGTATTGATACTGTTATTTGTGATGGGAAAGTTCTGATGCAGGACAGAAAGGTAGCGGGGGAAGAAGAGATAATTTCAGAAACTTTATTATGCTGTAATTGTCTTATAAATGAGTAGGCGGAAACCTAGTAGGTGATAAAATATTCTGATAATCTACATGAATTTGAGGTTCTAGGTGAAGTTATGATGCCATTAAATGTTTCAAGGGTAGTTGGTGTGACAGAGCCACCACTCAGGGCTGTAACAATTCCTGATGAGTTGAAGCGAGCGGTAGAACAGTTTGGAGATAGAGAAGCGCTTTTATTCTGTAAGCAGAATGTTCGACTTACCTATCGAGAGCTGAGCGAAAAGGTTGACCTGCTAGCTAAAGGCTTTGCTGAGTTGGGGCTTGTGCAGGGTGATCGGGTTGGTATTTGGTCACAAAATCGACTTGAGTGGGTATTGACACAGTTTGCAACAGCACGTCTCGGTTTAATTATGGTCAATATTAATCCAGCATGTCGACACAATGAGCTTGATTATATACTTGCCAAAGTTGATTGTGCAGCTCTGGTTATCTCAGATCGATCCCAATTTACTGATTATCTTGAGATGATAACAAGCCTGATCCCTGAGCTTTTGCTTGAGTCTTCAGAAGAGTTAAAAGTTGAGCAGTATCCATCCCTACGTTTTGTGATTCGTATGGGTGAGGAAAAAACAGGCCAGATGCTCAATTTTGATGAGCTGTTAGAAAATGGTCAAAACTCTGATCTTTTCCTCGACTCAATAACTGATAAGCTTGATAAAGATGATCCGATAAATATTCAATTTACCAGTGGTACAACAGGGCATGCCAAGGGTGCTGTACTGACTCATTCAAATATTCTGAATAATGCAGATAATGTTACCCGACGAATGAACTTTACAGAAGAAGACAGGCTCTGTATTCCGGTTCCACTTTATCACTGTTTTGGTATGGTGATGGGGGTGTTGGGGTGCCTTACTAAGGGTGCTATGATGGTCTTCCCTGCAGAGAGTTTTTCACCTCGTTCAACCCTGCAGGCAATAGAAGATGAAAGATGTACTGCTGTGTACGGTGTGCCAGCTATGTTTATTTCTATGCTCGATGTGCCTCAGTTTTCAGAATATAAGCTCACCTCTCTTCGTACTGGTATTATGGCTGGTTCACCTTGTCCTATAGAAGTGATGCGTCGGGTTGTAGATAAAATGCATCTCAGTGAGGTCACCATTGCCTATGGAATGACTGAAACGTCACCAGTGTCATTTCAAAGTGAAGTTTCCGATTCCTTAGAGAAAAGGGTAACTACAGTTGGACGGATTCATCCACATCTTGAGGTGAAACTTGTAGGTGATGATGGAGAGATAGTAGCTGTAGGTGATGTGGGTGAGTTGTGGACAAAGGGTTATTCTGTGATGTCTGGGTATTGGAATGATGCCGAACGCACTGAAGAAGCGGTTATTGGTGGTTGGATGCGAACAGGAGATCTGGCAACCATAGATGAAGATGGGTACTGTGCAATAGTTGGTAGACTCAGTGATATGATACTACGAGGTGGTGAAAATATTTATCCTCGGGAGATTGAAAATTATCTGCATACTCACCCTGCAATTCAAGATGTGCAGGTCTTTGGCGTGCCTGATGCAAGGGTTGGCGAAGAAGTTTGTGGTTGGGTAATTGTCAGAGAAGGACACAAGCTAACGGAAGATGATATCCGTGATTTCTGCAGAGATAAAATCGCTCCGTATAAAATACCGCACTACATTCAATTTGTTGAAACCATGCCCATGTCTGTTACTGGTAAACCGCAAAAATACAAAATGCGAGATGCTATGTGCGACGAACTGGGTTTGGTAGGTTAACTAGCAATGAAATAAGGGTAGAGTGGGAATCCACTCTACCCTTAATCTGAGGAGTTAGTTTTGTATAGTGATCTTCTGCTGTGCAGAATGGCTCTTTGTGCAACCGGCGCATCGGTCTTTTTTGGATGGGCGAGTAATAACTTGCGTTTTGTTTTTGCTCAGCCTGAATCCCATTTCTCCAATAAGATAGATTCTCTCATCAGGGAGCGAGGACTGTTTAAGCAGGCTTGCAAGTGTTCCAGCACTGGACGGAAGAATTTCTGTTAGTTTCTCCGTATTAATAAAGATATTCCCGGTTCCTGAATAGTTATCAGTCAGGGTAGTTGTAAGCGTCTCAACTTTATCTTGGCACAGGCTGCCAGTAAGTTGAACGAATAGATTGCCATTTCTTTGCTCTGCATTGATCATGTATTACATACCTGTTGTTGTCGTATTTAGGGTTCATTACCCTTTTTTTTTGTTAAGTTAGAGTTAACTAACTTAACTTCAGTATACAAGGTATGTATTTTGTGTCAACGAAAAAGTAAGGCTATTCTAATAAACAGTGTGATAATATAGTTTGAGTAAATAATATGCTGGTGAACAACCTGATATTACAATCTATATTTCGTCTACACCAGAAGGAATAAGACAGATAAAAACAAAGTCCTCGGCACCTGCATTCATAAACTGATGTTCTTCATTACCAGGGATAAAGACAGCTGTGCCACTAACGACATCACGCCATTCCCCGTTTTGGTAAACTTGTCCTTTGCCAGAGTGAACAAAGACTTCATGTTCCCATTCATGCGAATGACGAGGGGTAAAGCCTCCAGGCTCAACTGTAAAGACACGCATACAGAAATTATCTGCATGATCATCTTTGCCGATGACAACACGACCAGAAACACCTTTCACCTGATCGCTTTCCATTTTCAGTTCAGGAACATCCTGATAATTTTGAATTTTCATTATAGTCACTTATAAAATAAATAGTCTGTTTGGTTAAAAACTACTCTTTATTGTAAACGATTTTTAACGCTTATCAAATTGAAAAAACGTTATTGTTTTTGATTGTTAGGCTTGGGTGCTGAACTTGTTATACCTAGGTAAATAGCTGCTATTGTGATGACTACACCTGTTATGTTGAGTAGGTCTGTAGGTCTGTTGAAAAAAAGTATATCCCATGTAAAGGAAAGTGTGGGTTGTAGGAGTAGAACCAGTCCGGTAATTGAGGCAGGTATTTTGGGCATGGCATTGGCAATTATCAACCAGCCAATAGTTTGACTGATAAGGCCGAGAAAAATTAGAGCAATAAGTGATTTGAGGTCTGGGATTGCAAAGCTGACTTGTTCTAGAAACATCACAGGTACAAGAAAAAGTGAAGTAACCATGGAAACGGCCATCAGCCCATAGGAAAATGATGATCCAAGCTGTTGTATTTTTCTAAGGATGATAAGAAAGATGCTATAGATCACAGCAGTTAAAAGTCCATATAAAACACCTAACTTATATTCCCCGCTAAGGGTTTGCCAATTTACGCCCACTATGAGAAACAGGCCAAAAATGGCAAGAGGCACAGATATGAAAAATCTCGGTAGTATCTTTTCTTTTAAAAGAAAAATACCTATCCCGGCCATTATAAAAACCTGAAAATTACCAAGTATCGTCGATAAGCCTGGGCCGATATACATAATTGATTTATGCCAAAAAAAGAGATCAACAGCAAAGGCAAGGCCGCAAAGTAGAATGAGAATACTTTCACGACCTGTGGTGGGTGGTTTGAACTCTTTCTTAATGATTGCAGGAATGAGTAAAAAACAAAAACCGAAAAAGACACGATAGAAGGCGGATGCTGTTGGTTCAACGTCAGCGAATTTAACCCAAACAGGAGAAAAACTGATAGCGATAGCACCGACTAATATTTGGAGCACCGGTTTATTTTTAATGTTATCTAACACTTAGTTGTATTTCCCTGGGTTTGGATGACATTGGTAAAACTATAACCCTCTTGTACGCTGATTTAACTATTCCCACAACTGCTAAATAGAGATAGATTTATTGTTTCATGTGGTCTCCCGGCAGAACAATGTTCAGTTGTTTTGATGAAAAACATAAAAAAAGTTTAAAAAATGTCATTTTGTGTTATGTTTGTTGCGAAATAAAGCAAATAAAAGCTGTTTATGTCGGTTTGTTAATTAGATTTAGCAGAGGAGGAGAAATGTCTATCACAGCAATGTGGGATCGTATGTGGGTTATGCACTACGAAACCAAGGATCTATTTTTACCCAGTAGAAAACAGGTGGAAAGAAAGTTTAAAAAAGCACATATTTTCCACAGTGAAGAAAGTCTTACCAAGGATGCAGATCTTTCAGAAGTAATGGAAGCAGCACCAGCCGAGCATATCGATCGTCTCAAAACAGGCCCCGGTGGAGTTGAAGAAGGGGAGCCCCAAAAATATTCTAAAAGGCAAAAGATAGGTCTTGTACTTGGGCCAGTGCTTTTTGCTCTGATGTTGATTGCTCCGACTCCAAGTGGGATGGAACCAGCTGCCCAGAAGATGGCTGCGATTGCACTTCTCATGGCAACATGGTGGATGACCGAGGCTATTCCTATCCCTGCAACAAGTCTTTTGCCACTACCTCTGTTCCCACTTCTTGGTATCATGCATACTAAGAAGGCCGCCGCACCATACGCCTCTCATCTCATCTTTTTGTTTATGGGCGGTTTTCTCATTGCTCTTGCTATGCAGCGTTGGAATCTACATCGCAGAATAGCAATGAACATTGTTAAAATTATCGGTTTTTCACCTAGTCGCCTAATCTTCGGTTTTATGGCGGCAACAGCAGTTCTCTCAGCCTTTGTATCCAATACCGCAACAACTGTAATGATGATGCCTATAGGCCTTGCAATTATTACCCATGTTGTTGAAGAAGGTAAGCGGGAAGGCTTGCACAAGGTAATTAATTTCTCTCCTGAAGAATTTGCCTTTGGCCTTAATTTGATGCTCGGTATAGCCTATGCCGCATCCATTGGTGGCATTGCAACCCTTATCGGTACACCACCAAATACCGTTCTTGCTGCGTATTTACAGAAAACATACGGTTATGAAGTTACTTTTGCAGGCTGGATGAAAGTTGGTGTACCTCTTGTATGTGTAATGTTGCCACTTTGTTGGTTGTGGTTGACCAAAATAGCTAACCCAATGAAGCTTAAAAAAGTTCCAGGTGGTCGTGATCTGATTGATCAGGAGCTGCGTGAAATGGGTTCTATGAGTGGTGGTGAAAGATGGACCGCATTAATTTTTGGTCTTACCGCGCTCGGCTGGATCTTTAGAAAGAAACTCGGTTTCATTTTTCCTGACCCTAAATTGATTACAGATGCCACAATTGCTATGGCCGGTGGTCTGATCCTTTTTCTGATTCCAGTAAATATGAAGAAGAATCAGTTTGTAATGAACTGGGAATGGGCTTCAAAAATGCCTTGGGGGGTTCTCATCCTTTTTGGTGGTGGTCTGTCTATGGCCTCAGGTTTTAAGGCAACTAAACTTGCGGACTGGATTGGTAGTCAGGTTGGGCTTCTAGAGGCTGCGCCAGTTCTCATTTTGATTATAGCTGTTGCCACTTTGATTATTTTTCTTACAGAGCTCACCTCAAATACTGCAACCTCAGCGATGGTTATGCCTATCCTTGCAGCGGTTGCGATTGGCCTAGGTGAGAATCCGTTGCTTCTAGTCGTGCCTGCAGCCATTGCAGCATCCTGTGCATTTATGCTGCCTGTTGCGACACCACCAAATGCCATTGTTTTTGGTTCGGGCTATGTAACGATCCCACAGATGGCGAGGTCCGGATTTGGTTTGAATATAATTGGTATAATTATAACAGTGGTTGTTACCTATTTACTTGTAATACCGATGTTTGGTATAGAAATCGGTGTCTTGCCTGAGTGGGCAAAGCTGGTGGCAGCGAAGTAGAATTAGGGATCTGGTAATCAGATACGGTCATCTTAAATCATTACTTCTTTCCCTAGTGTAGAAGTAGGGCAAATACTCTCCTGATCTTGCTCGAGTGAGTTAAGCTGAGAGAGAAGTGTTTGCTTAAGTTTGAATAAGTATCTTGAATTAGATATAAATAGAAAGGGGCTGATCTCAGAAGTGAGACCAGCCCCTTTTTTAGTTGTATCTACTCTACTGCCCGGTTACCTCATGGCAGCTGCAACAATCTCGGCAACATCTTTAATTGCAACCTGATCAGTGCCAAGGTCTTTTGCGCCATCTTCAAACATTGTTAAACAGAATGGACAGGCAACGGAGACACAGACAGGTGCTGTATCAAATGCCTGCTTTGTGCGCTCAACATTTACACGTTTGTCGGTCCACTCTTCCATCCACATGCGACCACCACCAGCACCACAGCAGAAAGAATTTTCACGGCTTTTATCCATCTCTTTCCAGTTGGCAAGGGTTGAAGCTTTCAGGACTTCACGTGGCTCTTCATATACGTCGTTGTAGCGGCCAAGCATACAGGAGTCGTGGTAAACGATGTTTTGATTTTTGTATTCTGTCGGTTCAACCTGGATTTTTCCAGATTTAATAAGTTCGTTGATAAACTGGGTATGGTGAATAACCTCAAGTTCTAAACCATAATCTTTGTAATCATTAAGCATGGTTGTGAAACAGTGTGGGCAGGCAGTGAGGATTTTTTTCACACCCAGCTCTTTGAACTGTGCCGCATTCTCCTTTACCAGTTCCTCAAAAACATACTCGTTGCCGAGGCGGCGGAGGCTGTCACCACAACATTTTTCTTTAGTGCCAAGAATTCCGTAGGAAACCCCGGCCTTTTCAAGAATCTTAACCATAGCAGTAGAAACCTGACGTGCACGAGTATCAAAAGAACCAGAGCAACCGACAAAGTAGAGATACTCTTTGGTGTTGTCAAATTCAGGTACACTCGCCGGGCCAACCCACTTGTCTCTATCGCTGGGTGCCATACCCCACGGATTAGAACGGTTTTCAATGTTCTCAAAAAAGGACTGAAGTTCTGGTGGGAAATCAGCTTCCATTTGCACCAGGTGGCGACGCATTTTGATAATCTTTGGCACATGCTCAATAAGAACAGGGCATTGCTGCATACAGGAACCACAGGTCATGCAATCCCAGATTTCTGCTTTGGAGATTGATTTGGGACCATCACCAATAAGTTCAGCACTAACATTTTCACCACACTTGAGCTCTTTGGTATTTGCAAGGAGGTTATATTTGATCTGTTCGATTATAGTTCTTGGTACAAGCGCTTTGCCGGTGTTTGTAGCAGGGCATTCGATCTGACAACGACCACACTCAGTACAGGTAAAAGAATCGAAAAGATCCTTCCAGGTAAAATCATTTACTTCCTTGACGCCATAACTGTTTTCTTCTGCAAAATCTTCACGTGGCACAGTGTTCACATTACCAAGGCTCGCAAACAACGAGTTTGGAATAGAGGTAATGATGTGCATATGCTTTCCATACGGCAGGTAGTTCATGAAGCCAAGCAGGATGATAGCGTGTGCCCACCAGGAGAAGACACCAAAACTCTCAATATTTGCAGGCTCCATTCCTGAAAGCATGGAAGCGATGATACCAGAAAAAGGCATATTGGCTTCGATTTCGCCAAGGGCAAGCTCGGCAGCATGGTAGCCAAAATAAGCAAGCATCAGCAGGCCGATAACCGCAGGAATAGCGTAGGCTTCAACGGTTCTTGCACCTTCATAAGGCGGAGAAAATGTTCTCCTAATGAGTGCTGCAATTACTGCAAGTACACAAAGTCCGGAAACTACGTCAAATATGAACATCAATGGTGAAAAGAGAAAAGCTGGAAGAATTTTAAAGCTCAATGATGAAAAAACACCATTTACAAGGAACTCTCCATTGGCAGCACAAAGTACCAGGAACGACCAGAAAATAATTGCATGGTTAATGCCGAACTTGCCTTCAGTTACCTTCTTTTGAAAAATAGCATTAGAAAACATCAACCTGACACGCTCTTTCATGAGGTCGGATCGATCTTCTTCCTTGCCAAGAGTGGTAAGCTTCAGTTTGGTGTAGGTGCTATAAGCAAACAGGCCAAGAGAAGCGATGAGAACCGGGATAAAAATGATTGGATCAATATGCATGACTAGCCCCGCCTTTATGAATTAGATTTTTCAGCTTTTAGCTCTTTAACACGTTCAGTCAACGCAGGGACAACCTCAAAAAGATCGCCTACAATACCGAAAGTTGCTACCTCAAAGATTGGTGCTTCCGGATCTTTGTTGATTGCAATTACGATGTCAGCGTCCTGCATGCCAACCATATGTTGAATAGCACCGGAGATGCCGCAGGCGACATAAACTACCGGGCGAACCGTCTTGCCAGTTTGACCAACCTGTCTGGTGTGAGAAATCCAACCGGCGTCAACTGCCATACGTGAGGCAGCAACAACTCCACCAAGTTCTTCGGCAAGTTCATAGAGGATACCAAAGTTTTCTCCACCCATCATGCCACGACCGCCGGCGATAATGATCTCGGCACTGGAAACGTCAACATCATCTTCCTTGGAATCTTGAATAATTTCAAGTACACGGGTCATGATGTCTTTATCTGCAATTGCGACAGTTTCTTCTATTAACTCGGACTTGGGTGTATCGGTAATTTTTGGCATTTGCATAACTTTGGGGCGTACTGTGGCCATCTGTGGACGGTATTTGTCACACATGATGGTCGCCATGATGTTGCCACCAAAAGCTGGGCGGGTCTGCATGAGATTACGTTTGTCGTCGATATCAAGGCCTGTACAGTCTGCTGTTAGCCCAGTGCCAACCTGAGTCGCAACTGCACCGGCAAGATCACGCCCCCAGCCGGTTGCTCCCATTAGAATGATTTCCGGCTTGTGCTTGTCGACCATTGCACAAACAGCTTTAAAGTATGGCTCTGTGCGATAGGTGGCAAAAACCTCAGCATCAATCTTGTAACATTTGTCAGCTCTGTAGCTAAATGCTTCATCACAAATGTGTTGTATATTGTGACCAATGACGAGAGCACAAAGCTCAACTCCGAGTTTGTTCGCTAGTTTGCGGCCTTCACCGAGAAGTTCCCAGCTTACCTCAGCAGCCTTACCTTCGGTTTGCTCAATTGCAACCCAAACGCCTGTATACTGTCTGATAACCTTCTGGATTGCTTTTTCTTCTTCGGTAAGCTCTTCCTTCTCTTCGTAAGGGTCAATGCCCATTTCTTCGAGCTTGGCAAGTTCTTCCTTGGTGTAGACGATTTCAATCGCATCACCAGGGCAAACCTTGACACATTTCTTACAGCCGATACACTTCTCACCATCAATGATCGGCTCACCTGCATCGTCCATAACGATACAGTTAATAGGGCAAGATGTCTCACAACGGGCGCCGCAGGCAATACACTTCCCGTCTATTGTTACAGCGGTACCCCTTGGGCGTTTTTCCTTTTTCTTTTTTGCTGGCTTCTCTGGTATTTCGGTAGTTTCTGTCATTTCGTTCCCCATTCCTTTAGTACCTTGTTGCGTGGTTAGAAGGATATCAAATCGCGTTCCATCAGTTTATCCAGAAGAAGTGCTGCTGATTCTTTAGGACTTAAACTCGGATCAAAAGTTTCTCCCTTTTCTCTTTCAGGGCTGAAAATCTTACTTACCCAGGTAGGGGATCCCTTTAAACCGATGGTTTCAGGGTCTATTTTTAAAACTGAATTATCCCAGGTTTCTATCTCTGCATTAAAAGATTTAAGCCTGTTGGGAACAGTGGGGTAACGGGGAGTGTTGATCTCACGAACAACAGTAACCATTGCTGGCATACTTGACTCAACACGTTCGTAACGACCTTCGAGCTTGCGTTTTACTGTAAGAGTCTTCTGGTCGCTATCAAACTGCTCGATCTCGTCTACCAAGGTGAGCTGTGGGATGGCCATACGGGAGGCGATGCCAGGTCCAACCTGGGCTGTATCACCATCAATTGTCTGTTTCCCACAGAAAATTACTGCAATTTCTTCTTCATCTTGCAGTTTTTCAATAGCACCGACAAGAGCCTTACTGGTGGCAAGAGTATCTGCACCACCAAATGCTCTGTCAGAAACAAGGATTGCTCTATCAGCGCCCATAGCTAATGCTTTTTTTAATGCATCAGCTGCATTAGGTGGCCCCATAGTTACAACAGTAACTTTTAGGCCATATTCATCTTTGATAGCCAGGCATGCTTCAAGGGCATGGGTGTCGTAGGGATTCACGATAAAAGGAATGCCTTCCCGAACCAGAGTGTTCGTTTCGGGATCGATTTTTACCTGTGTTGTGTCAGGAACTTGTTTAATACATGCAATAACCTGCATCAGACCCTCTCATTCAATGTTTACTAATTGCAGGACAAGTGATTTAAAGGTATCATGTCCACTCAATTACTTGACAAAACGTGCAAATTTGAAAAAAACATATTGCACTACTTTCGAAATTTTTACCAGTATTTTTTATCTGTATTATATAGTTTAACGTGTTGTAATCACTGGACATTAGCTAAGCTTATGCTCTGTGTAAGTAAAACTGACAAAAAGGTCTTTTTGACTCAAAGGGTCATGGCTAGGTGGATATGCATGGTGTAACTATGTGGTATAAATAAAGATGTACTACGTGGTGGCCCTTAGCCTAAGGGCTGATGGTTGAAATTGGTAAAAGTTTCAATACCCTGTTGTGTTTGCTTGAAATATTATTGTAAATAAGTTAGTTTGATGTGAATAATAATGAAAATTGATGAACGCAGGTGGTGATATCTAAACCAGTGTGACAGTCTCCAAAGACTGTAGTTGCGTAAGTCCGAGTAAAATAAGGAAAAACTGTAATCTGTTGCACCCGTTTTAAACTGTTAAATTAATAGTATACAGGGGGGTTATGGCTGATTTATCGACACGTTATTTAGGTCTTGAGTTGAAGTGTCCCGTTATTGTTGGAAGTTGCGGCTGGACAAGTACGGTGAATAAAATCCGGGAACTTGAGGATAGTGGAGTCGGTGCAGTTGTCCTTAAGTCACTTTTTGAGGAACAGATCCTAGCAGAATTGGATATGAACCTTGAGGGATACAACAGTGATTATCCCGAAGCTGCAGATTACATTCGTGGTTACACCCGAGATAATACTGTAGAAAAATACCTCACTCTCATTTCTGAAGCGAAAAAATCTGTAGATATTCCCGTAATAGCTTCTATCAATTGTGTTTCAGGTAATGAGTGGGTCTCTTTTGCCTCAGAAATTGAAAAGGCTGGAGCTGATGCTATTGAACTTAACATTTCAATGTTGCCTTCCAACCCTAGAGTTTCATGTGCCGATGCCGAAAAGACATATATTGAAACTGTAGATAAAGTTGGTTCCGCTGTATCAGTACCTCTTGCCCTAAAGATGAGTGCCTTCTCATCGGGACTTGCACATCTTATCACAACTCTTGGCTGGAAAAAGGGTATTAGTGGTTTTGTTCTTTTTAATCGCTACTATCGGCCTGATATTGACATTAATAAAATGACTTTTACTGCGGCAGAAGTCTTTAGTGTTGAGCAGGAGATGCATGAAACACTACGCTGGATTGCACTACTTGCTTCACGGGTTGAAAAGGATTTTATCGCAGGAACCGGTATTCATGATCACACAGGTGTGATTAAACAGCTTTTAGCTGGTGCCACAGCAGTTCAAATAGTGTCTGCCTACTATAAAAATGGTGTTTCACACACACAGACGATTCTTGAGGGTCTCAATGACTGGATGGAGGAAAAATCGTTTAAGAGTATAGACGATTTCCGGGGCAAACTTGGCTATACCGAACTTGAAAATCCTGCTGTGTTTGAACGAACCCAGTTTATGAAATATTTTGGTGGTATTTAAATGAGGTGTGTTGGCAGTCGTGTAAGTTAAAATATAAAATTCAAGAGATCGTGGATTAATATGTCTTTGTTTACCTTTCCCAAAGGAGGTGTGCATCCTCCCGAAGCAAAAAAGCAGACATCAGGCCTTGCTATAGAAGTTATGCCCGTGCCAGATGAGTTGGAAGTTATCCTTGGACAGCATATTGGTGCTCCTTGTACACCAACTGTTGAAAAAAGGGTGGAGGTAAGTGAAGGCGATCAAATAGGAGAGGTGAAAAGGGGGCTTGGTGTTCCACTTCACTCACCTGTCTCTGGCAAGATTAAAGCTCTTGGCCAATCAGCACACCCCATGCGTGTAACAGCACCTTCTGTAACTATTGTTGTTGATCACGAAGCACCAGTAAAAGAGTATGAAAGACGCGATTGGCAACAATTTTCTGCAGACGAATTACTTGGGATTGTTCGAGATGCAGGCATCATCGGTATTGGTGGTGCTGGTTTTCCTTCTCACGTTAAACTGAATCCTCCATCATCAACTCCAGTTGACACCCTAGTTTTAAACGGTGCTGAATGTGAACCGTACATTACTGCCGATCATCGCCAGATGTTGGAGAACGCACGGGACGTTGTGGATGGTGCCAGGATTATCTGTCGAATCCTTGGTGTAAAAGCATGTCGGATTGGTATTGAGAATAATAAACCAGATGCATTAAAGGTGATGTCTGAAGCAGCAGAGGCTGTTTCGAATAATCACATATCTATTGAAGTTTGTGCTCTGCAAACTAAATACCCGCAAGGTTCAGAAAAACAGCTTATTCAAGCTCTGACTGATCGCAGGGTTCCAGCAATGGCACTTCCGTCATCCGTTGGTGTTGTTGTACATAATGTTTCAACAGCAAGTGCGATCTATCAAGCGGTAGTCTTTGATAAACCACTCTATGAAAAAGTTGTCACCATTGCAGGAAAAGGTATTGAACGACCAGCTAACCTACTGATTAAAGTCGGTACGAAAATATCTGACATCGTTGAGTACTTAGGAGGAGTGAAACCCAACCTTGCCCGTATTATCATGGGTGGGCCAATGATGGGCTTTGCTGTCTCTGATCTGAGTATTCCAATTACTAAAACCACTTCTGCAATACTGTTTCTGGCAGATGAAGAGATTGATGCGAATCCCCATTCCCAGTGTATTCGCTGTGGCTGGTGTCTTGATGTCTGTCCGATGGGCTTGGAACCAAAAGAGATTGGAATCTATGTGGAGGCAAATCGGCCTGAGGATACCGCTGAGTTTGGTGTCTTCGACTGTTTTGAGTGTGGTAGCTGTGCCTTTGTTTGCCCGGCCAAAAGGCCACTAGTCCAGTTTGTACGGCTGGCTAAGATGAAGGCAAAAAGATAGAGATGAGAGAGTAGGGGAGTTTTAGTTCTGATTTCCTAAACATAAAAGATCAAACTGTAGAGAGGAAATAGTCATCGAACCGCAAGTACCTGATAAAGAGACTGTGCCTTCTGCACCTCGCTGGACAGTAGCTGTTTCTCCGCATGTGAGAAGTCCGGAGTCTGTTGAAAAAATTATGTGGACGGTAACGGCCTGCCTTATGCCGTCATTGATCCTATCAGTTTTTGTGTTTGGCGTGCAGACGTTGCTGATAACAGCAGTGTCGGTTGCCAGCTGTGTTGGAGTTGAATATATCAGCCAGAAAACTTTGGGTAGGCCAGTTACCGTAACTGATGGTAGCGCAGTGCTTACTGGAGTGTTGCTGGCATTTATTATTCCACCCGGAGTCTCTTTTCTGTTACCTGTTCTTGGCGCAGTGATGGCCATTTATATAGGTAAACACATTCTTGGAGGGATCGGTTACAATATATTTAATCCGGCTCTTCTTGGCCGAGCTTTTTTGTTGGCAACCTTCCCTGTGGCGATGACGTCAGCCTGGCTACAACCTCTTGATGGAACTTCTCTTTTTCACTACTTCAGTTCCACTATCGATGCTGTTACCACTGCAACACCGCTTGCAGTTCTAAAAGAGCAAGGACTTGAGGCCTTTACAGTGCAGTTCGGACAGGGGATGAGTCTCTATAGTTCATTCTTTTTAGGATGGCAGGCAGGTTGTATTGGTGAGACGTCAAGCTTTCTCCTCATAATGGGCGGTATTTATCTTCTTTATAGAGGGTATATCACCTGGCATATCCCAGTATCCATGCTTGGTTCTATTGCTCTTTTTACATGGGTTTTTGGTGGTACCACATACTTTTCAGG